>QFZN01006599.1_pt1 | contig 59710 bp, 59 predicted proteins | sample 1740101 | NCBI WGS metagenome assembly QFZN01 (sample SAMN09210849, study PRJNA391713) | Ciliate metagenome, whole genome shotgun sequencing project. | isolation source: combination of 50 Heterometopus sp. ciliate cells from an enrichment culture... | host: Heterometopus sp. ...
ACGGCCATGAACCAGTTTGCTATCCTCTACGCTGATCGCTTCGTGCTTCCGGCTGTTTAAATATTAACCCGCCTTGAACACGAAAATTCTGACACTCCCCTTGAATCGGGGATGAGCGCCTGTGGCAAGCCCCAATTGGCGCTGGTACTTGCTCATGTGTCGTCAACACCCACCCAGTAACGACCATCCTGCAACTTTTCCCGCACCATCGAGCGCGCTCTGTGCAGACGGCTTTTTACGGCCGGAATGGAAATGTCCAGCAACGATGCCACCTCCGGCGCGGACAACTCATCGACGTCACGCAAGATCAAGACTTCTCGATAGGGTTTGGGCAATGCTGCAATTGCATTGGCCAGGTCGTGGCGTAACTCTAAGGGGATGGGTGCCTGGATCAGAGACGCCACGAGTGCGTCGTCCAGGGGTTCATCACGACGGAACCGCCGGAAGAGACGGAAGCATTCGCGTTCGACGATTCTGAACAACCAGGTCGCCAGCGCCGAGATGCTGCGCAAGGTGCCGATGCGGCGATACATCTTCCACAGGGCAATCTGGACAGCATCTTCAGCATCTTCACTTGTTACACACACGCGACGGGCGAAACGCTTCAGATCCGGCTGGGAAAGGACGATCAGCTTTTCCAGCGCGGACTGGTCCCCACGGCGTGCCGCGTCGATGAGGTCGCTCCTGGCCGTCATTGGCCGCTTTGTGGCTTGCGCCCGACCATGGCGCACATCGGGCAAAACCCGATGAAACCTGTGCAGGCGGCGATGACACCGGCACCCACTGCAATCCACATCCATAAATTGCCCAGCGGTAGCAGCACCGCTGCACAGATCAGGGCCAGACCGACGAAGATGCGACAGGCACGTTCCCAGGCGGGAAGATTTTTGCGATAGAACATGATTTTCCTTTCGAATTGACGGCGGGGAACATTCCCATTAGTAGAGATCACGCTGTACCGTCAAAGGATTCAAAAAATTTAAAGCAGAAAAATACTGGTGCTCTATTTACATTCGGTTGGCTGCCCAGGGCATTGTCTGTCAAACGTCGGCATGGCGGAGCATGTACACGGCCGTCATGAGGAGAACTCAATGGATGACGAGCTGGCGAGCTTGTCGGCGCGAGTGAGAGGAAGGTTGCGTTTTTCAGGTAGCTGATCGAAGAAATGCGGAAGCATCAAATCAAGGATGAGTTCCTACGGAACCTCCCTGAGCGCCTGGCACAGGAACCCAGGATGGTTGCTTGATCGGTAAGAATTTATATCGCGGAGAGGCCGCATACGGCCTTGAAATACAAAACGCTCGATGCATGGCATCGAGCGTCTGTGTTGCAGTAAAACCTTGCAAGCTATTTTAGGACTGGACAGCCATTCGATTTCGGTCAAAGGAAGCAGGTAGAAATCCAGGGCACAAACGTAATGGCCACCAGCCCCACCAGCAATACCCCCAGATACAGCCAGATCCTGCGCAGGGCCACCTCCGGTGCCACCTGGCCGATGATGCAAGCCGCGTAGTAGCACAAGCCGAAGGGCGGGGCGAATACGCCCAGCCCCATCGCCAGGATCACCACCATCGCGTAATGGATCTCATGGATGCCCAACTGATGTGCCACCGGGAACAGCAGTGGCGCAAACAGCACGATGGCGGGAATGCCTTCCAGCACGCTGCCCAGTACGATGAAGGCGGCAATCGACACCAGCAGGAAGCCCGTGGCACCCCCAGGTACATGGGTCATCATCGCGGCCAGGTCATGCGAGAACCCCGATTGCGTCAAGGCCCAGCCCATGGCGCTGGCAGCGCCGACGATGAACAGGATCGCCCCCGACAAGGCCGCGGTCTGGACCAGGATGGGCATGGCCATGCTCCACTTCAGGCTGCCACGATAGATCAGCAGGCCCACGATCAGCGAGTAGCCGATGCCGATGGTCGAGACTTCGGTCGCCGTGGCGACGCCCTCGACCACCGCAGTGCGGATCACGAAGGGCAGCAGCAGCGCCGGGAAGGCGATGGCCAATGTACGCAGCACCTGGCGTGCCGGGGCGCGCGGCTTTTCTTCATGATCGCGCCCGGCGCGCCACCAGGCCACCACCGCCAGCACCAGCGCCAGCACGATGGCCGGCAGGATGCCTGCGGTGAACAGCGCGGCAATCGAGATACCGGTGACCGAGGCAATGGCGATCAACACCAGTGACGGGGGAATCGTCTCGCTCATCGCGCCCGAGGCGGCCAGCAGCGAGATCAGCTCGCTGTCCTGTACCCCACGCTTGCGCATCTCCGGAAACAGCACCGGTGCCACCGCCGCCATGTCGGCCGTCTTGGAGCCGGAGATACCCGACACCAGCAACATCGCCCCCAGCAGTACGTAGGACATGCCACCCCGCACATGTCCCACCAGCGAGGCCAGGAATTCCACCATCACCCGTGCCAGCCCGGTGGCATGCACCAGCTGTCCCAGCAGGACGAACATCGGTACGGCCAGCAGGATCAGGCTGCTCATGCCTTCATCCATGCGTCCGACCACGATCACCAGCGGTGTCGAGGTGGTACACAGCAGGTAGGCGCTGGTGGCCATGGCGAAGGCAAAGGCAATCGGCGCACCGGCCATGACCGCCAGTCCCAGCATGCCGAGGAAGAATACCGGCAGGGCGCGCTGGCCCATGGTCGTCAGTGCGGGCGCGCCCAGATAGCAGACCGTGGCGATCAACGCCAGCAGCAGCGCGACGGTCAACAGGTCGCGCTTGCCATGCTGCAGCAAGCGCAATGCGCAACTGGCCAGGGCGACCGCAAAACCTACCGGCAGCGCCAGCGCCCGTACCATCCCGCTCCAGCCCAGGGCCGGCGTTTCCACAAAGCCCTGGTCCTCGACATAGTCGATACTGGGATGCAGCAGCAGCGCCAGCATCACCAGCGTCACGCCCACGGCCAGGGTCTCGGCCCACACCTGCATGCGCGGCGAGAGCTTGGAGACGAAGAAACTCAGGCGCATATGGCAGTTCTTTTGCACTGCCAGCGCCGAGCCCAGCATGGCCAACCAGAGGAACAGGATGGAGGCCAGTTCGTCACTCCAGATCAGCGAACTGTGCAGCACAGACCGTGCGATGATGCCGGCCATCAGGATCACCACCTCGGCCACCAGCACCACCGCCGCCAGCGACTCCACTCCTTTCTGCAACCAGTGCTGGCAACTGTCGATCACGCTGCGCGGCGCATCCTGGCGGCCCAGCGCAGCCCCGGAGGGCAGGCTGTGGACGGCACTCATGCCATCTTCCCCACGACGGCTTCCAGCGCTGCCCAGGGCGCAGCACCAAACTTGTCCTTCCACTCCTTGTAGAAACCAGCCTCGGTGAGGGCCTTGCGGAAGGCGTCGCGATTGGCGGTGTCGAAAGTGATGCCTTTCTTGATCAACTGGTCTTTCAGGGACGCGTTCAGTTGCTCGACATCGCCGCGCTGTTCCATGCTGGCACGGTCGAATTCGCGTCGCACGATGTCCTTGAGATCGTCCGGCAGTGCCTGGTAGGCGCGCCGGTTGCCCAGCAGCCAGAACGGATCCCAGATGTGGTTGGTCTGGCTGATGTATTTCTGCACTTCATAGAGCTTGCCGGCATCGATGGCGACCAGGCCGTTTTCCTGGCCATCGACCAGCTTGGTCTGCAAGGCGGTATAGAGCTCGTTGAAATTGATCGAGGTCGGATTGGCGCCCAGCGACTTGAACAGCGAGGTGAACATCGGCGACACCGGCACCCGGATACGATAGCCGGCCAGGTCGGCAGGGGTCTTGATCGGCTTGGAGGACGAGGAGATCTGCCGGAAGCTGTTGTCGGCGGCCTTGGAGACCGAGATCATGCCGGTCTTTTCGATCTGCGCGCGGATCAGCTTGCCCAGCTCGCCATCCACGCTGGACCAGACCTGCTGGTAGTCCGTATAGGTGAAGCCGACATTGGTAATGGCCGCCAGCGGTACCACGGTGGAAATCACCGAACCGGCCAGGTTCAGGAATTCAACGCCACCTGTGCGCACCTGGGTCAGCAGGTCGGTATCCGATCCCAGCTGGCTGGCGGGGAAGAAGCGGATGTCCAGACGTCCCGAACTGGCTTCGCGGATGCGGTCGGTGGCCTGCTTCAGACGTGCATTGATGGGTTGGTCCAGCGACTGGCCAGTGGCCAGCTTGTAGTTGAATTCAGCGGCGCGCGCCGGCTTGCTCCAGATGCTCACCAGTGGCAGGGCGGCGGCGGCAGCCAGGACGGAACGGCGCGACATGCCGCGCGGGGAAATCTTGCTCATGCTGGGTCTCCTGTTTTCTTGTATCGGAGGAGCGCCGCCGCCGGTCCGGCCGGTCCGGTCGGTCTGGCAGCGCATCCAGGTAAGACAGCTCTGCGGCTGTGCCCGCCTCGGCCTGCGATGTCATTCCTACGGCATCGATCCGAGTGCGTGACTGAATTTAAAAGCTTTATTGGTGAAGTACAATTAATTTATTTTTCATCAATCTGTAGAAAAATTAAACGGTGAGCCTATGTATCTCCCCCTGCGTGCCATCAGTGTGTTCCATGCCGCCGCTCGCTCCGGCAGCATCTCGGCGGCCGCCGAAGAGCTCAATGTCACGCCCTCGGCGGTGAGCCAGCAGATCCAGTCGCTGGAAACCCACCTGGGGACCTCGCTGATGGTCAAGGTCGGGCGCGGGGTGGCGCTGACCGAGGCCGGGGAGCGCTACTTTTCCATGATCGCCGAGGAGATCGACCGCATTTCGGAAGCCACCCAGAGCATTCGCGGCCTGCGTCCGGTGACCTTGCTGACCGTGCGCGCCACGCCCACGCTGTCGAGCAAATGGCTGCTGCCGCGCCTGAAGGGCTTTCTCGATGCTAATCCGGATCTCGAAGTGCGCCTCAACGGAACCAATGAAGTCACCGATTTCACCCGCGAGACGGTGGACGTCGAAATCCGTCATGGCCGGGGTCAGTGGCCGGGTCTCTACACGGAAGGGCTGGCCGAGGAGCTGTTCTTCCCGGTGTGCCGCCCGGACTATGCTGCCGCCGGCAGCCTGGCTGCCGAGGAGCTGGTCCATCACCGCCTGATCCAGTCGGTGAAGTCGCAGGTGCAGTGGCCGACCTGGTTTTCGCTCAATCGCATCACCCCGCCCAACCAGATGCGCCGCGTGCTGTTCGACCGCAGCCACATGGCCATCGATGCGGCGGCCGACGGCATCGGCCTGGCGCTGGAAAGCTCGCTGATGATGTGGCGTGAGCTGCAGGAAGGGCGTCTGGTCTGTCCGGTCGCCGATCCGCCCCGGGTAGCCCAGACCACCCAATGGGTGGTCTGTCCGGTAGATAGCCTGCGCAAGAAGAAGGTCAGCCTGTTCCTGGACTGGCTGCGCGAGGAAGTGAGGCAATGGCAGGCGGAACAATTCATCCCGACCGGCTTGAAGGAGCTACGATAGATTAGAAAAACTACACTTTCTTCTCGTAAATGTTAATTGTTTTAACAAAACCGGCTGATTACACTTTTTCGCACGGGTTAGGCATGCAGTCATCACTGCAACTCCCCGGAAAAAAAGCAGACATGGTCAGGCAGCGTGCCGGCCTGATCTGACATCCAGTCGCAGCGACGGCACCGTAGATGGCCGTCGTCCATTACGAGAAGGAAGAGACATGAATCTGTACAGCTTGCTGCGCGAGCGCGCGGCGGCCGGCCGCCCGGTGCGCGTCGGCCTGATCGGCGCCGGTAAGTTCGGCTCCATGGTGTTGGCCCAGGCGCAGCATATCGAAGGTATGCACATCGTCGGCGTGGCCGACCTCAATGTCGGCAAGGCCCATGCCGCGCTGGACCGGGTGGGCTGGTCCAAGGACCGCTATCTGGCCAAGAGCCTGGGCGAGGCCGTCAAGAACGGCACCACCTGCGTGCTGGAAAATGCTGCCGCGCTGGCCGACTGTGAAGAGATCGAATGCATCATCGAAGCCACCGGCCATCCCATTGCCGGGGTGCGTCATGCCCTCGATGCGATTGAGGGCGGCAAGCATGTGGTGATGGTCAACGTCGAGGCGGACTGCATGTGCGGCCCCCTGCTGGCCGCGCGTGCCAAGGCCAAGGGACTGGTCTACAGCATGGCCTATGGCGACCAGCCGGCCATCATCTGTGAACTGGTGGACTGGGTGCGCTCCTGCGGTTTCGAGCTGGTCTCGGCGGGCAAGGGCATGAACTTCGAGCCGCGCTATCGCTATTCGACGCCCGATACCGTGTGGAGCTACTTCGGCTGGACCGATGAAGAAGTGGCCAAGGGCGATTTCAATCCCAAGATGTACAACTCCTTCACCGACGGCACCAAGGCTGCCATCGAAATGGCGGCGGTGGCCAACGGCACCGGTCTGGATTGCCCGGACGACGGGCTGGCCTTCCCGCCCACCGGTCTGCATGACCTGGCCGGGGTATTCAAGCCGGCTGCCGAAGGCGGGCGCCTGGCCCGTGCCGGGCTGGTCGATATCGCCGCCAGCCAGGAGCCGGATGGCCGCGAAGTCTTCAACAACATCCGCTATGGCGTCTTCGTCACCTTCAAGGCACCGACCGAATACGCCCGCGCCTGCTTCAAACAATATGGCCTGCTGGTGGACAAGTCCGGCTGGTATGGCTCGATGTGGCGGCCATTCCACATGATCGGCCTGGAGACCAGCATCAGCGTGCTGTCGGCCGTGCTGCGCGGTGAGTCCACCGGTTGCTCCAAGGAGTTCCGGGGTGATGCCGTGGCGACTGCCAAGCGCGATCTCAAGCCCGGCGAGTTCCTTGACGGCGAAGGCGGGTATGCGGTCTGGGCCAACGCCATCCCGGCCAGCAAGAGCCTGGCGATCGGTGCCTTGCCGATCGGCCTGGCCCACAACGTCAAGCTCAAGCGCGCCGTGGCCAAGGACAGCATCGTGCGCTTCGAGGACGTGGAATTGCTCAACGACCTGGATGTGGTGGCCCTGCGCCGCGACATGGAACACCAGGCCCGTGGCAACCTGCGCTGACGGGAGTGAGCATGACGGATGCCAGCGCATTCGTCGTGATCGCCGAGTTCGAGGTCAAGCCGGCCTGCATGGCGGCTTTTCTCGCTCTCGCCGATGACGACGCCCACCATTCCATGCATGACGAACCCGGTTGCCAGCGTTTCGATGTGGTCGCGCTGCCGGGCTCGGACCATGTGCTGTTCTATGAACTCTATGACGACCGCCAGGCCTTCGACCGGCACCTGGAAACACCGCACCTGAAGCGCTTCCAGGCGGGTTTCCCGGCGCTGGTGGTGCGCGAGCTGCCGGTGCGACTGGGTTACCTGCAGCGCCCTTCACCGGGAGCGCGCCCATGAGTCGGTCCAAGAGCGCGTCCCCGCGCATACAGCGCATCGGTTTCGTCGGTACCGGCATCATGGGCTTGCCGATGGCCGGCCACCTGGCGCGCGCCGGCCTGCAGGTGCGCGCTTGGAACCGAACCCCGTCCAAGGCGGCCCCGCTGGCAGCGCTGGATGTGCAACTGGTGGCCCAGGCGGGTGAAGTGGCCGTCGGGAGCGACGCCGTGATCTGCATGCTCAGTTCCGGTCCCGCTTGCGATGAGGTCTTGCTGGGGCCCTCCGGCCTGATTGCGGCCATGCGCCCGGGCGCCTTGCTGGTGGTGATGAGTTCGATCCCGGTAGCGACCGCGCAGGAACAGGCGCGCGTGGCTCGCGCACATGGCGTTCACTACGTCGATGCCCCCGTCTCCGGTGGCGAGAAGGGCGCACGCGAAGCCGCGCTGGCCATCATGGCCGGTGGCGATATCGTGGCCTGGGAGCTGGCCGCGCCGCTCCTGCGCCACTTGGGGCGACCGACCCATGTAGGGCCGGCCGGTTGCGGCCAACTGGCCAAGCTGGTCAACCAGATGATGGTGGCCGCCAATATCGCCAGCGTGGCCGAGGCCATGTTGATGGCCGAGCGCGGTGGTGCCGATCCGGCCCGGGTACGGGAGGCACTGCTGGGCGGCTTTGCCGACTCCACCGCCTTGCGCCAGCATGCCCTGCGCATGATCCAGGCCGACTTCAAGCCGGGTGGGCCGGCCAAGTACCAGCTCAAGGACACCCGGACCGCCGTGGCCATGGCCGGGACGCTGGGTTTGTCCCTGCCGATGCTGGAGATGGCCGACAGCTTGTTCGATGACATGGTGGCCAGTGGCGATGGCGAACTGGATCACAGCGCCATCATTGCTCATCTGCGACGCATCAATGGTGCGGCGATTTAGCCGATACGGGCAATATAGGCGATAGCCTGCCGGCAGCGATGACGTCCAGGTCGGGCCCCTGCCGGCAAGTCTATGGCGCCGGATTCCCTTCCTGCGCGGCCCGTTGCCGGATTTTCTCCATGGCCCCACGCAGCACTTCCCGCTCCGCCTTGCTGAGCGCCGCCAGCAGATAAGCCTCGCGCTCCTCCACCATCGGCACGATCTTCTTGTAGAGCCTGCGCAACTGCGCCGTGGGCTTGACGATGCGCGCGCGGGCGTCGTCGGCGCTGGGTTCGCGCAGGATCAGGCCGGCTTCTTCCAGCTTGGCCAGCGCCCGGCTGACCTGCATCTTGTCCAGCGAGGTATGCGGTACCAGGTCAGTGGCCTTCATCTGGCCTTCCTCGGCCAGTGCCGCCAGGATGCGCCATTCGTCGCGACTCAGTCCGAAGCGGTCGGCATAGACGCTCGCCACCGAGCGGCTGACCGCCTCCGCCAGTTGCGCCAGCTGGTAGGGGAAGAATTCTTGAAGTTTCATTCCTGCATGGTAACAGACGTTACCAAGCCGCAGCGCCCCATTCCGGGTTGATCCAGATCAAGACAGCTTCACGCGGCCATCCGCTGATGCCGGGCTTGCATTGACCATTGCGTCAGCTTCTTCATATAGTAACAAGTGTTACTAATTGGACGAAATCACCGAGGAGACCCGCATGAAGATCGAACGCATCCACCACGTTGCCTACCGCTGCAAGGACGCCAAGCAGACCGTCGAGTGGTACCAGAAGTACCTGAACATGGATTTCATCCTGGCCATCGCCGAAGACCAGGTTCCCTCCACCAAGGCGCCCGATCCCTACATGCATGTGTTCCTCGATGCGGGCCAGGGCAATGTGCTGGCCTTCTTCGAGATCCCCAACTCGCCGCCCATGGGGCGCGACACCAATACCCCGGACTGGGTGCAGCACCTGGCCTTCAAGGTCGACAGCGAACAGAGTCTGCAGGAGGTCAAGGAGCGCATGCAGGCTGATGGCATCGAGGTGATCGGCATCACCGATCACACCATCTTCAAGTCCATCTATTTCTTCGACCCCAGCGGCCATCGCGTAGAGCTGGCCGCCGATTGCGCCAGCGACCGCCAGATGCAGCGCCTGGACCAGGTCAAGTGGGACATGCTGGAAGAATGGTCCCGCACCCGTCGTGCGCCCAAGCATGCGGCCTGGATGCATGAGCAGGAGTTCGCAGCACCGGCACCGGCCCAGGGCCACTAGGACGTGTCACCAACACCGCCGGCACGATCATAAGAAGACCAATCCGCCCCAAGGGCAACAAGGAGACAAGATGCAGAGTACCTACACCTATCCCCAATTCGACTACCGGCAATCCGAGGCGCAACGCCAGGGGCGCATCGAGCGCCATCCGGTGGTGGTCATCGGCGCCGGTCCCATCGGCCTGACTGCCGCCCTGGAGTGCGCCGCACGCGGCTTGCCCGTGGTGGTGCTGGACGACAACAATACCGTGAGCATTGGCTCGCGCGCGGTCTGTTACGCCAAGCGCCCGCTGGAAATCTGGGATCGCCTGGGCGTGGCCGGGCGCATGGTCGACAAGGGCGTGCGCTGGCAGTTGGGCAAGGTGTTCTTCGAGGACCGCCAGGTCTACCGCTTCGACCTGTTGCCCGAGCCGGCGCACAAGATGCCGGCCATGATCAATCTGCAGCAATACTATCTTGAACAATACATGGTCGAGGCCTGCGACCAGGAGGCGCTCATCGACCTGCGCTGGAAGCACAAGCTGCTCAACATCAGCCAGGAAGAGAGCCATGCCGTGCTGACGGTCGACACACCCGATGGCGTCTTCCGCATGGAGGCGGACTGGGTCATCGCCTGCGATGGCGCCAACAGCGATACCCGCAAGATGCTGGGGGCAGAGTTCACCGGACAGTTCTTCCAGGATCGCTTCCTCATCGCCGATGTGATCATGAAGGCCGACTTCCCCACCGAACGCTGGTTCTGGTTCGATCCGCCTTTCCATCGCGGCCAGAGCGTGCTTTTGCACAAGCAGTGCGACAACGTCTGGCGCATCGATTTCCAGCTGGGCTGGGATGCCAATCCCGACGAGGAGAAGACGCCGGAGAAGGTGATTCCGCGCATCCAGGCCATGCTCGGGCCGGACGTGGAGTTCGAGCTGGAATGGGTCTCGGTCTACCAGTTCGCCTGCCGCCGCATCGACAACATGCGCTACCAGCGCGTGCTGTTTGCCGGCGACGCGGCCCACCAGGTCTCACCCTTCGGTGCGCGTGGTGCCAATACCGGCGTGCAGGATATCGACAACCTGGTCTGGAAGCTCAAGCTGGTCATCGACGGCCATGCACCGGTCAGTTTCATCGACAGCTATCACGAGGAGCGCGCCTTCGCCGCTGACGACAACCTGCGCCAGTCGACCCGCTCGACCGACTTCATCACACCCAAGAGCCGCGCCAGCCGTGTCTTGCGCGATGCCGTGCTGGTGCTGGCCGAGACCGCGCCGTTCGCGCGTACCCTGGTCAACAGCGGACGCCTGTCCACGCCGACGCCTTACCTGGATTCGTCGCTCAATACCCCGGATGCCGGTGACGTCGCGGGCTTGATGACACCCGGCACCAATTGCGCCGACGCCCCCATCCTCTGCAAGGGACAGGAGGGCTGGCTGCTCAACCAGTTGGGTCTGGGCTTTACGGTGCTGGTCTTTGGCGACTCGCCCACACCAGCCGTCACGGTGCCGGGCATCGCGCTGCAGGTCAAGACGGTCGGCGCGCCTGGCTCGGGTGCCGATCTCATCGATTGCGATGGCCTGGTGGCGGCGCGCTATGGCGCGCAGGCCGGTACCACCTACCTGATCCGGCCCGACCAGCATGTCGCCGCGCGCTGGCAGCGCTTCGATGTCGAGCAGATCCAGGCTGCCCTAGCGCGTTGTCTCTGCCATTGAGGTCAATGGCCGCGCCGTCGCTGCCTCCGGGCGGGGCGGTGCCGCGTCCCGGAGGGCGTCGGGGCGCCGCTGGCGTTTGAGGTGGTACATGCCCGCATCGGCCCTGGCCAGCAGCTCGGCCATGCACAGGCCCTCTTCGGGAAAGCGGGCATGACCCAGGCTGGCACTCACCTGCAGCCGGGTCGCCCCGATCTGGAAGGGTTGTGCCAGGACGTGCGTGATTTTCTCGCGCAGCGCGCTGACATCGCTGGTGGCTGCGATCTCGGTGAGCACCACGAACTCGTCACCGCCGATGCGCGCCACCGTATCGGATTGGCGCAGGCTGACCAGCAGACGTCGGCCGATCTGGATCAGCAGCAGGTCACCCGCGGCGTGTCCATGGTTGTCGTTGACCTGCTTGAAATCATCCAGGTCGATGAACAGCAGCGCAAAGCGGCCATGGTCGCGATGGGCCTTGGCGATGGCCTGTTCGATCCGGTCCTCCAGCAGCAGGCGGTTGGGCAGGCCGGTCAGGCTGTCGTGAAGCGCCTGCCGGCGCAGGGCGTCGGTGCTTGCCCGGATCTGCTCGAGCTGCCGGTCCAGTTGCCGGCAGCGCGACCTGGCGCGCACCAGCAGGGTCAGCAACAGTCCCGGGGCCGCGATGCCCAGTAGCAGGCTGCCCGCCATTGCCATCTCGTGGTTATCCATCCCAAACATAAAAGACCGTGCCTTCCTTCGTTCCTACGCAGAGGAAGCCTCTTCCGTAGATGTTCCTGATTTCGAATCTCGCATGGGTGAGCCGGTTCAGCTTCTTCCTGATGCGGTAGATGATGGTGTCGATGCGATGCGGGTCGAATAGCTCGGCCGTGATGTTCAGGGCACGTAGAAGATGTTCGGCGCTGACCGGGAAATACGGACTCAGGAACAGCGTCGTCAGCACTGCACACTCCTTGTCGCTCAGGGCGATGCGCTCATTACTGGGGCTGATCAGCGTACCGTTGCGACGGTACAGCGCCCAGGCCTCGATGGTATTGGCCGTGGGCGCATGCAGGATGTGCAGTCGTCGCAAGAAGGAACACACCGTCGCCAGCACGACCGAATCCTTGATCGGCTTGTGGAGGAAGTAGTCGGCTCCATCGTGCAGGACCATTTCATGCGCCACGCTGCCCGTATTCTCGGCAATGACCACGATGCCCAGCATGGGGAATTTCTGGCGTAGATCCGCGATCAGTGGCCGGAAATTGCCCAGTTGCCGATCTTCCTCAAGGATGAGGACAGTCGGCTTTTTTTTTGAATCTCGGCGCCCAGTTGCGCCATCGTCGGAATGGACCTGACTGGCAGGCCGCTTGCATGAAGCGCCTTGTAGACACTGTCTGATCCCCCGTAAGGATGCTCTACGATTAATACTCCCACTTCGGCTCACATCCCCAAAATGAAACACCAGCAGCCACGCCATTCACGGCTAGATATGATTGTTGGTTACGTTATACCTGCTTTTGGCGTAAGCGGGATTCACAGAAAATCTCACAAAAGTTTCAATATTGGTAACTACTTTGAGAGCCATCAAAGCAGTGTGCCGGCGACATCAAGTGGTCGGACAGACAGCGGCAAAGAGGGGAAAGAGGCGCGGGATAGAGGCGGGATAGAGGTGGGAGAGGCGAAGGGGAGATTTGCCTGGCCGTGCAAGGGAGAGGCCGGATCAGGGGAGCAGCGATGGTCACCGCGAACCCGGCCTGTGTGGATGCGATCAGTAGATCTCCAGCCCGAAGTACTGGGCCACGTCGCCTTCTGTCCAGTCCTTGATGACGTCGCGTTCCAGCAGGACGCGGTACTCCGAGCGCACGAGGCCGGCTGACTGCTGGATCATGCGACTTTCCAGCGTGTAGACGGTCTGGTGGATACGCGCCGTCATGGAGGCATGCTTGATGACAGCGCCGACCCGGGGTTCTTGCTGGTTGTCGTTGGAGGGGATGTCCATGGTGTCGGGTTTATTGCATGTGGGCGCGTCGTCGGGCCAGGATCTTCTCGATCTTTTCCTTGAGCGTAGTGGCATTGAAGGGCTTGACGATGTAGCCATCCGCACCTTCCTGGGCAGCCATGACGATGTTCTCCTTCTTGGCTTCGGCCGTGATCATCAGCACCGGCAGATGCGACAGGGCGGGGTTGCCCCGGATCTTCTTGAGCAGGGTCAGCCCATCCATGACAGGCATGTTCCAGTCGGTCAGGACGAAGGTGACACCGGAAGCGCCCGATTCCAGGATCTTCAGGGCGGTGGAACCATCGTCGGCTTCCACCATCTTGGTGTACTCAAGTTCCTTGAGCAAGCCGCTGACGATGCGGCGCATCGTCGAGAAATCGTCCACCACCAGGAAATGCTGTTCTGTCGCTGCCATGTTTTACCTTGCGTTAATGCCCTGTCCCCCTGGGACAGCAATTGATGGGTCGATGCCATGCACTCTAATCGGGCAAGATGACCCGTTCTTGACACGTGCTGGCTGAAAAGATTCAAAAAAAACAAAGCGACCTGGATAGTCGCAGGTCGCGTAGGAGGGTTCCGCCGTGGGGTGACGGACCAGGTTCGGGTTCCGCCGTGATGGCCCGAAAGTGCATCAATTATGCAGCATTCGGGCAATCGGCGCAGAAGGAGCGCCAGATGAACAGAATGTTGTGGATGAGTTCACGTATTCAGGGGCTGGCTGCCAGCCTGCCGTGAATTGTTGATAGGGTTTGGGCCAGGACGGAGACGTCCGCCCGGCACCCATCCATGTTGGCGGTGATGGCCGCAGCAAGGATGCCGCGGCCGGACTGGTTCAGTTGCCGCCCTTGGCGGCGATGTCGATGGCGCGCACGATGGCCACGGCCTTCTCGATCACTTCGGCCTGGCTGGTGACCTTCATGCTCTTCTTGAGGTGGTGGATTTCCTCACGGGTCTTCTTGCTGACCGGCACATTGATGAAGCCATCAGGTTCGGTGATGAAACGCGGCGGGACGACGACGACGGGTTCTGGCATTTGTTTGGCGCGTCTTGGCATGGGGATCTCCCTAATTAATGATTGGTCTGGTGGTCAAATGGATTCTCGGGGAATGCGGCAATATAACTTTTATCTGAAAAAGTTTAGAGTTTATTTTTTCGATTTTACGTATTTTCTAGCCGGTCTCTTACATCATGGGAAAGTGATTTTCCATTTTGGCGTGATCGCAACGTCGGATTTCCTGACACTTTTTGCGCCGCCGTACCGTTGCTTGCCGGAGGTGGAGGGCTGCGATACCTGTCCGAACGGGAATGCTTCGCAATAATCTAATTTTCCTGCCGGCCTGCCAGGCCGCCTGTGTCCGCCGCACTCCTCGATAAACAAAGGCTTGTGGCGTGATGACGGAAAGCAAAAAAACTAAGTCCATGAGCGCTTGCCGCTGATGCCTGACAATCGCTCACGACGATCACCCCTGAGCAGGCTTGCCGCTGGCTTTTTACCGTGCGTGCGCCATTGCGGTGAGTGTCGCTGGCATGCTCCTTGCACTGCCTTGCGGGCGCATTGGCATACTTTGCAGCGATTCACGTGCACGTGTGGCTGTCCCGACGAAAAGGGGAATTAGTTAGTTTCGATACGGGTAGTCCATTCCAACATTACCAGACGACGAGGAACAATCATGAAGTTGGTCAAGACAGCAGTGGCGGCATCCCTGGGCCTGATGGCCGTATTCGCGGGCCAGGCCATGGCCGATACGCTGGCCGATATCCAGAAGGCCGGCGTGGTCAGGATCGGTGTGCCACAGGACTTCGCGCCCTATGGTTCGGTCAATTCCGATCTGCAACTGCAGGGCCTCGACATCGAGGTCGCCAAGCTGGTGGGCAAGGGCCTGGGCGTGAAGGCTGAACTGGTGCCGGTGCCCATTTCCAGTCGCATGGCCTTCCTGCAGACGCACAAGATCGACCTGATCATCTCCACCCTGGGCAAGAACGCCGAGCGCGAGAAGGTCATGGACTTCTCGCAAGGCTATGCACCCTACAACAACAGCGTCTTCGGCGTGGCCGCCATCAAGGTTGCCGGTCCGGCCGACCTGGCCAACCAGACCGTAGGAGTGGCGCGCAGCACCTTCGAGGACCTGATGCTCACCGATAGCGTGCCCAAGAGCACCACCATCAAGCGCTACGAGGATAACAACGGCCTGATCTCGGCCTATGTCTCGGGCCAGGTGCAGATCGTCGGCACCGGCGACTTCGTGGCCTATGCGCTGGCGGAGAAGACGCCCACCAACAAGCCGCTGCTGAAGTACATCATCAATGTCTCGACCTGCTACGTCGGCATGAACAAGGGCGAGCCCGCCCTGATGGCCAAGGTCAACGATGCCCTGACCGCCTCCAAGAAGAGCGGCGAACTCAATGGCATCGTCAAGAAATGGCTCAACGTCCCGCTGCCGGAGAAGATCGCCACGACCTACCAGTAAGCGGGCGCTGGTCCGCCAGTCGCACCGGGCGTCCAGTCCAGGGGCCACATCGCTGCCGGCGCTGTGGCCCTTTTTTTCTTCTATCCCGTGCGGGTACGTTTCTTGCTGGAAATTGCCGCGAGCGGCGGCCTTGGGGGCGGCCGCCGTGCATGCATCATCACGGGGGAATTCATCATGAAGGTCGTTGGGAACCTGCGTATCGGCAGCCGTCTGGCCGCCGGTTTCGCCTTGGTATTGGCATTGTCGGTCCTGGTCATGGGGATAGGCGTGTGGCGCCTGCACGTGGTCGCAGGCGTCACGCAGGACATGGTCAGCCAGTCGGTGCGCAAGGAGCGCCTGATCTCGGCCTGGTATGGCAACCTGCGCGCGGGCATCCTGCGCACGGTGGCCATGTCGCGTAGCACGGACCTGACCCTGAACAACTATTTCCTCAACGAGGAGCTGGCCTCGGTCAAGGAGAGTGCAGACTTGCAGAAGGACCTGGCGCCCTTGCTGGATACGCCCGCCGAGCAAGCCCTGTATGGCGAGATCGCCGAATTGCAAAAGGCTTACAAGACGGTCTATCTGAAGATGATGGATCTGAAGTCCACTGGCGAGCAGGATGCGGCCAGCAGCGTGCTGATCCAGGAGTTCATGCCGCTGTCCAAGAAGTACCAGGCGGTCATGCGCAAGCTGCTGCAGGCCGAGCAGGAAGAGATCGATCTCGCCTCGGAGAACATCGTCAGCCTGGCCCGTCAAAGCCGCCTGCTCCTGATGGGACTGGAAGCGGCCGCGCTGGCCTTCGGCGTGCTGTGCGCCTGGCTGCTTACGCGCAGCATCGTGGCGCCGCTCAGGCAGGCGGTAGCCCTGTCGCAGCGCGTGGCGGCGGGGGATCTCACGGCCCGGATCACGGTCAGTTCGCGCGACGAGGTCGGGCAGTTGCTGGCCTCGCTGCAGGACATGAATACCCGCCTGCGCGACATCGTCTCGCGCGTGCGCCAGGGCACCGATGCCATCGGCACGGCCTCGGGTGAAATTGCCGAAGGCAACCAGGATCTCTCGGCGCGTACCGAGCAGCAGGCCGGCGCCCTGGAAGAAACCGCCTCGGCCATGGAAGAACTGATCTCCACCGTGCGCACCAATACGGATCACGCCCATGAGGCCAGCCGCCTGGCGGCATCGGCTTCGGGCATTGCCGGCGAGGGTGGGGCGGTGGTAGGGCGGGTGGTGCAGACCATGGCGGACATCAATGCGTCCTCGCGCAAGATCGTCGACATCATCAGCGTCATCGACGGCATTGCTTTCCAGACCAATATCCTGGCCTTGAATGCCGCCGTGGAAGCGGCCCGTGCCGGTGAGCAGGGCCGGGGCTTCGCCGTGGTCGCCTCCGAGGTGCGTTCGCTGGCCCAGCGTTCGGCGGCTGCCGCCCGGGAAATCAAGACGCTCATCGATGACTCGGTGACCAAGGTCGATGCCGGCAGTTCCCTGGTGGAGCAGGCCGGTAGCACCATGACGCGGGTGGTGCAGAGCGTGCAGCAGGTCAGTGCCATCGTCAACGAGATCAGCGTGGCCAGTGCCGAGCAGAGCGCGGGCATCCAGCAGGTCAACGATGCCATCGCCCAGTTGGACGATGTGACCCAGCAGAATGCCGCCCTGGTCGAGCAGGCCGCAGCGGCGGCAGCCTCCATGCGCAGCCAGGCCGGCAGGCTGACCGAGCTGGTCAGCGTCTTTGCCGTGGACAGTGCGTCGTCACCGGTGACGACCGCGCAGCCGGCAGAGAGCTTGTCACCATCGGGGTTGTCGCTGCTCCCGGGCCAGCACGTCGCGGCTTCCTGATCAGGCTGTGCCCAGCAACTGCTCCCACGTCCGGTGGACGTGGCGGCGCAGGTATTGGCCCAGTTCCTGGGCTTGGCGGCGGCTGAGCAGGTCGATGATGACCTGGTGCTCGTCGATGGCGGTGTGCCAGATCTCCGAACTCACGCTGCCCTGGTAGCGGTAGCGATACAGCTGCCGATTCAACTGGCCGTGTACCTCGGCCAGCGTATCGTTGCGCGCGGCCTGGACGATGCCGCGATGGATGCGCTGGTTCAGGTGGAAATAGCTGATGCGGTCGCGCCGCTCGTAGGCTGCCAGCATCTCGTGGTGCAGCGCGCGTAGCTCCGCCACCTCCTGGTCGGTAGCGAGCTGGCAGGCGCGCACGGCGGCAAATTCCTCGATCACGCCCAGTACGTCCAGTTTTTCCTCGATCTGCTGCGGCGTCAGTTCGGCCACCACCGCGCCCCGGTTGGGCAGCAGCTTGACCAGGCCATCGGCGGCCAGGATCTTGAGTGCATCGCGCAAGGGCGTGCGCGATACCTGCAATTGCTCGGCCAGCGTGCGCTCGCGCAGGGGCGTGCCGGGCTTCAGTTCGTCGGTGACGATCTGGTTGCGCAACTGCTCGGCCAATTGCTCCGACAGCAGTTCTCCCCCCGCCTCCTGGCGGTCCTCATGCCGTTCTTCCTGTTCCTCGATCGTCGTCTTGTCACTGCCGACGGTGTGCTTGCCTTGCTGCGCCATGTCTGTTCCCGGCTTTCTTCTTTTACGCATTGATGTCTTTTGCGCATTGATTTCTATTTGGTATTCCAAATAGAATTATTCATTTAAACAATAAAATCAATGACTTAATATAAAATGTAAAAATTAAATCACCAAAAATAAATTTTGGTATACCATTTGTCGCGCCGCCCGATCCGCGGCAACCGCACATCATACGTTTGTAAAACCATACTCCAAGCGGGAGAGAGACAATGTTCATGCCCCTGGTCAGCCCGGTGCTGGCGATTTTATTACTGATTCTGCTCATTACGCGCCTGCGTTTCCATCCTTTCCTGGCGCTGATCCTGGCCGCCGGCTTCCTGGGCATCGCCAGCGGGGTCTCTCCGGTGGATACCGTCAAGAGCTTCCAGAAGGGCTTTGGCGGCATCCTCAGTTCGGTGGGCCTGGTGGTCGGCCTGGGCAGCATGCTCGGCGGCCTGTTGCTGGAGTCCGGCGGTGCCGACAAGATCGCCAATGCCTTCGTGGGGCTGGGGTCGCGACGCTGGATTCCCACGACCATCTGCGCGGCCGCACTGCTGATCGGCTTGCCGCACCTCTTCGACGTCAGTTTCGTGATGCTGGTGCCGCTGGCCTTCGTGATCGCGCGCCGCACCAACAGCTACATCCTGCGCATCGGCGTGCCGCTGGCCGCAGGGCTGTACGTCTCGCACGGCCTGCTGCCGCCGCATCCTTCGCCCACGCTGGCCATGGCGGCCTATCACGCCGATGCGGGCAAGACCATCTTCTACGGATTCCTGATCGCGGTGCCGATGGCTATCCTCTCGGGGCCGTTGTTCACCTCCTTCATCATGCGCTGGTTTCCGGCCTCGGCATCGGCTGCCACTGATGTCGCCGTCGAGCCGGCCGCCGCCGCACCTGCCGAAGCGCGCAGTCTGCCCTCGCTACCGCTGGTGTTGATTTCCGTGCTGCTGCCGCCTGGGCTGATGATGCTGCGCACCTTCGGACGCAACCTGGTCGATAGCCATGGCGCGGTCCAGCGCTGGCTGGAGTTCGTGGGCGATCCCATTGTCTCGCTGCTCATCGCCGTGCTCTTTGCCTTCTATGCGCTGGGCGTGCGCAGCGGCTTCTCGCTCACGCAGATCCAGAAGATCCTGGGCAAGAGCCTGGCACCGGCGGCGGGCGTGATCCTGATCCTGGGCGCCGGTGGCGGCCTCAAGGAAATGCTGGTGGCGACCCATGTCAGCGACCTCATCGCCCACTGGGCGGTGACCTGGCAGATCAATCCCCTGATCCTGGGCTGGGCCATCGCCGCCCTGATCCGCGTGGCCATCGGTTCGGCCACGGTGGCCACCGTCACGGCCGCCGGCATCGTCGCCCCGCTGGCCGCTGCCGATCCGCATGTGAGCCTGGAGCTGCTGGTGCTGGCCACCAGTTCGGGTGGCCTGATGCTGTCGCACCTCAATGATTCGGGCTTCTGGCTGTTCAAGGAATATTTCAAGCTGAGCGTGTCGGAAACGCTCAAGAGCTGGACCTTGCTGGTATCGCTGCAGTCGCTCATCGGCCTGGCCGGGGTGTTGCTGATCGACGCCTTCCTCCATTGATCCCCGGATCGACGCTGCTCCCGATACCGATACCGTCTTTTCGCCATAGAAAGCACCGATCCTCATGAACTACGAACTCCTTTTCCAGGAACTGCAACACCGTGCGATCAGCATCGCCCTCACTGGTGCCAAGGGCGGCTTCGGCCGTTCGCTGCTGGTGCAATGCCGTCACATCAAGAGCCTGCGCGTGGCCGCCCTGTGCGACCTGGACGTGGACGGCACGCGCGCCATGCTGGTCGAACTCGGTTACGCCCCCGAGCGTCTGGCGATCTGCCATGATGCCGCTGCCGTGCGCGCCGCCAACGAACAGGACCAGACCGCCCTGGTGAGCGACTACCGCCTGCTCGACGCGGCCGCGCTGGACATCGTGGTGGAAGCCACCGGCAACCCCGACATCAGCGCCCAGATCGCCATCAACGCCATCGAGCGCGGCGTCCACGTGGCCATGGTCAGCAAGGAGACCGATGCCGTGGTCGGTCCCTACCTCAATGCCCTGGCCTGTGAGCGCAAGGTGGTCTACACCACCGCCGACGGCGACCAGCCCAGCAACCTGATCGGGTTGGTGACCTGGGCCCGCGTGCTGGGCTTCGAGGTGGTGGCCGCCGGCAAGTCCAGCGAATACGACTACATCTACCACCCGGCCTCGGGCGAGCTGGCCTATACCGACCAGCGCCACCAGGTGCCGGCCCTGTCGGGCTTGCTGACCCTGGACGGCGACACGTCCACACGCCTGCAGCAACGCAGCGAAGCCATCAGCGCCTTGCCGCAGAGTGCCACGCCCGACTATTGCGAGATGAACGTGGTGGCCAATTCCACCGGCCTCACGCCGGCTTGCGATGCGCTGAGCTATCCGCTGTGCCGCATCTCGGAGCTGGCCGACATCTTCATCCCGCGCGCCGACGGCGGCATCCTCGATCGCGAAGGCGTGGTCGACGTCTTCAACTGCCTGCGCCTGCCGGACGAAGCCAGCTTCGGTGGCGGCGTCTTCGTGGTGGTGCGCTGTACCGACAACGAGGTATGGCAGACGCTGGGCCAGAAGGGCCACGTGCTGGGGCGCAATGGCAAGTACGCCTGCATTTACCTGCCGTATCACCTGATGGGCCTGGAAACACCGATCAGCCTGTTCTCGGCCGTGCTGCACGGACGTGCCTCGGGCAGCACCACGCAACAGGTGCATGCGGTCATGGCGGCACAGGCGCAGCGGGCGTTCAAGGCGGGGGAGGTGCTGCGCATGGGCGGTCATCACCACAACATCGATGGCGTGAAGCCCTTGCTGCTGCCGGCGGCGCAAGCGCATCGCATCCACGCGCCGTTCTACCTGGCGGCCAATCGCCGACTCAAGGTGGATGTGCCAGCGGGAGAAATCATCTCGCTGGACATGCTGGAATTCGACCAGAGCACGCTCTATTCTGCGTGGCAGAAACTGTCAGGATGAGGGTGTTCTGAGGCTCGCCGGTCAGGCTGCTGACAAGGCCTTGGCGAGCGCCCGGGCGGCGTTGTTTAATCCAGCATGATTAAACGACGAAAGGAGAGTCATGAATCTGGACGAAGCCATCCAACGGCATGCCGAATGGAAGATCAAACTGCGCAGCGCCATTCTCAAGCATGAGGCACTGGACGCCGACATGATCGGCCGCCCTGACCACTGCGAGCTGGGACAGTGGTTGCATGGTGAGGGGCGAGCGCGCTATGTCAGCTGGCCCGAGTACACGATCGTGTTCGAATGCCACAAGGCTTTCCATGCCGAAGCGGGCCGCATCGCCAGGCTGATCAACGCCGGGCAATATGCACAGGCCGAACAGGCCCTGGGCAATGGCACGCCCTATGCCCAGGCATCTGCAGCAGTGGGCGCATCGATCATCCACCTGAAGAAACTGGTCGCCTGAACGGCGCCTTCACCGGCATGGCGCTGTTGCTGCCATGCCGGTGGATTGCCGGCCGGGCGCAGTGCTCGCAGTGCTTACTGGAAGCTGGTTGCCATCTTCTGCGGCAGCGGCACATTGAGCCATTTCTGCACGATGCCATTGAGTTCGCCACTCTTCTTGGCGGCCGTGATGACCTCGTTGACCTTGGCCAGCAGGGCGGGTTCACCCTTGTTCAAGCCCACGCTGCAGCTCGATTCATTGATGATGTACTTCAGCACCGGCTTGTTGTCCGGCGCCTTCTCAGCCAGCGCATAGGCCACGAAATCCCCCGTCCCCACCAGTTGTACCTGGCCCGAGACATAGGCCGAGATCATGGCGTTGTTGTCTTCGTAGCGCTTGATGGTGGTGCTCTTGGGCGCGGTGTCGGTCAGCTGCAGATCCTGGAAGGTACCGCGCGCCACGCCCACCGTCTTGCCGGCCAGGTCGGCCGGACCGCCCACCTTGATGGCCGCCACGCCGAAGACGCTGTTGTTGTAGGGCGCATAGGCCTGGGAGAAGTCGATGACCTTCTCGCGTTCGGCATTCTTGCCCAGGGTGGAGATGACCAGGTCGGCCTTGTGCGTCTGCAGGTAGGCAATGCGGTTGGCGCTGGCCACCGGCACCAGTTGCACCTTCACACCCATCTTCTGGGCGAGCAGCTTGGCCACGTCGATATCCAGGCCTTGCAGCTGCAGGTCGGCATTGACCGAACCGAAAGGCGCGAAGTCCTGCGGCACGGCGATCTTGAGCACGCCGCTCTTGTGGATGTCGGCCAGTGCATCGGCACGGGCGGACGTGGCCGCCAGGGACAGCAGGGCCAGCAGGCCCAGGGAAGCGGCCAGCGCCGGTTTTGCAAACATCATCAACAACTCCTCGGGGAAAATAGGCATCAAGAGCGTTCTGTTCTGCAATGAGCGTGCCAGCCGGCAGGGCGGCTGACAGTGCGCTGACAGGTGGGCTGGCAGTAGGTGCCGGGTGATCACGGGGCAGCCGGGGGCGAAGTTGGGGCGTGGGTTCACCAAGCTTGGGCTTGTCTCACGGGATGGAAGAGGGGAAATCTTTTTCGAGCGGAATTAGTTCAAATCGTAGATCTGCAACCCGTTCATGGCACACATGCTACATACAGAAGCCCGGCACTTATGCCGTTTTTATCGGACTGAATTGGAGGAAGCGATCATGGTGGAGAAACTGGAAGAGCTACACCCAGGAGAGTTGCTGAGGGAGGAATTCATTCAAGCGATGGGGGTGACGATTGCGCAGGTAGCGCAGGGGGCAAATCTGCATTTGCCACAGTTGGAGTCGTTCGCCGCTGGAGCAGCACCGTTGACGGGGGAGATGGCAGTCGCGCTTGCGCAGTATTTCGGAACGAGCCCCGATTTCTGGAAAAACCTGCAAGCAGAGTATGACCTGAGAGTGGCGCGATAAAACGGGCTAGATGATCTTTTAAGCGTCGCCCGCATACTCACGGTTGCGGGCGGCTTTGCTTGATCTGGCGCAAAGTTGCCAGAGAATCCGCGCCCTACTATAGATTCATCTGAAATGAATCTTATGGAGTCGCCATGAAATCAGATCACAGGCTCTGGCGCTGGCTGGGCTTGATCTTCGTTCTTTCCTTCGGTGCGCTGGGCTTTCTGGGTTACCAGATCTACCTGTCGGCGCCGCCCATTCCCAAGGCCGTGATGTCGGTGCAGGGCGAGGTGCTGTATTCGGGCGAGCAGATCCAGGCCGGGCAGCAGGCCTGGCTGTCCGCCGGTGGCCAGCAGCTGGGCAGCGTCTGGGGCCATGGCGCCTACGTTGCGCCGGACTGGTCGGCCGACTGGCTGCATCGCGAGGCCATGGCATTGCGCGAACTGCGCTCGCGCAAGTTTGCCAGTGCATCCTCCGCACTGACTTCCTCGGAGCGTGTGAGCGTCGATGCCGCCGTGCGCGATGAGATGCGCCACAACGGCTACGATGTCTCCACCCAGGTCCTCACCGTCTCCAATGAGCGGGCGCAGGCCATCCGCGCCACGGCTGCGCATTACGAGGCGCTGTTCGGCAGCGATCCCGCGTTGCAGGCGCTGCGCGAGCAATACGCCATGACCGCCGGCAGCCTGCCGGAAGCTGCGGACCGCCAGGCGCTGGGGGCCTTCTTCTTCTGGTCGTCCTGGGCTGCGGCGGCCGACCGTCCGGGTGAAGCCGGACTTTCCTACACCAGCAACTGGCCGCACGAACCGCTGGTGGGCAACGAGATGGGTGTGCCGGCCGCGATGTGGTCGATGGCCAGTATCGTGCTGCTCATTGCCGGCATCGCCGCCATGGTGTGGTTCCATGGCGGCCAGAAGCACGAGGACGCGCTCACGCCGCTGAAGGCCGATCCCTTCCTCGATGTCGTGGCGACGCCGTCCATGAAGGCCACGCGCAAGTATTTCTTTGCCGTGATCGGCTTGCTCCTGCTGCAGGTCGGCATGGGGGCCATCACCGCCCACTATGCGGTCGAGGGCGAGGGCTTCTTCGGCATTCCACTGGCGCAGCTGTTGCCCTATGTGGTGAGCCGTACCGTCCACACGCAGGTGGGCATCTTCTGGATCGCCACGGCCTGGCTGGCCACGGGACTGTATATCGCGCCCTTGTTGTCGGGCCGCGAGCCGCGCTTCCAGAAGCTCGGTGTGGATGTGCTGTTCTGGGCCTTGATTGCCATCGTGGTGGGTTCCACCGCCACGGGCTGGTACGGTAGTCTCGAACACGCCGGCGCCGACTTCAGCTTCTGGATCGGCAACCAGGGCCTGGAATACACCAGCATGGGACGTGTCTGGCAGATCCTGCTCTTCGTCGGCCTGCTGTTCTGGCTGCTCCTGCTGGGACGCGCGCTCTGGCCCGCCCTCAGGACACCCTCGGAGAGCCGTGGCCTGATCGCCATGGTGTTCCTGTCGGCCACCTGCATCGGCGGCTTCTATGCCAGCTCGCTGATGTGGGGCCAGCATACCCATTACTCGATGATCGAGTACTGGCGCTGGTGGCTGGTCCACCTGTGGGTGGAAGGTTTCTTCGAAGTGTTTGCGACCGCCGTCGTGGCGCTGATCTTCACCCGTCTGGGGCTGGTGCGCACGGCCACGGCCAACCGCGCCATCGTGGCCGAGACCATCGTCTTCCTCTTCGGCGGCATCCTGGGCACCCTGCATCACCTGTACTTCACCGGCACGCCGACCTCGGTGATCGCCGTAGGGGCGGTGTTCTCCGCCCTCGAAGTGGTGCCCCTGGCCATGATCGGCCTGGAGGCCCTGCAGACCTATCGCCGCGCCCAGGCTGCGCCTTGGATGCAGGCCTACAGGTGGCCGATCCTGTGCTTCGTCGCCGTCGGTTTCTGGAACACGGTGGGTGCGGGCGTGCTGGGCTTTGCCATCAATCCGCCGGCCTCGCTGTACTACGTGCAGGGTCTGAACATGACACCGGCACACGGCCATGCGGCGCTGTTCGGGGTCTACGGCATGCTGGGCATCGGGCTCATGCTGTTCTGCCTGCGTGGTCTCTATCCGCGTGAGCGGCATGCCGATGGCCTGCTCAGGCCCGCCTATTGGGGCCTCAATATCGGCCTGGCGATGATGGTGTTCCTGTCGCTGCTGCCGGCCGGCATCTACCAGGCCTGGGCCAGCATCGATCGCGGCATGTGGTTTGCGCGTTCCCCCGAGATCGTGCATTCCAAGGTCATGGAAACACTGGTGTGGCTGCGCGTGCCGGGTGACATCGTCTTCGCTGCGGGCACGCTGATGCTGGCGTGCTACGCCCTCGGCCTGCTGCGTCGTCACAGGCGCCAGGGCATCAAGGGCGCAGCCCCGGCGTCCGCCACCCGTCGTTGACCAACCCGCCTGGAGCATTGCCATGAAACTGACCAGCTTTACCGACTACAGCCTGCGCGTGCTGATCTACCTGGCTGCGCGCCCAGAGCGACGCGCCACCATCGCCGAGATCGCCAGGGTCTTCACTATCTCCGAAAGCCATTTGATGAAGGTGGTGCATTTCCTGGCGCAGCAGGGCTGGCTGGAGACGGTCCGGGGCAAGGGCGGTGGCATGGGCCTGGGCATGCGACCGGACCAGATCGGCATCGGCCAGGTGGTACGGGCCACGGAAGGTCCGGCCGTTCCCGCCGAATGCTTCGGTACGCAAGCCGACACCTGCGTGATCACCGATGCCTGCCGCCTCAAGGCCGTGCTCAGGAAGGCGGCAGAGGCATTCTATGCGGTGCTCGACGAGTACACCCTGGCCGACCTGGTGCGCAACCGCACCGTGCTTGCCCAGATCCTGCAACTGCGGCCGGTGCGCGCGGCCTGAGGGCCGGCGACGGCTTTACTTTTTCTTCGTCACCATGAATGCCATGCAAGCAGATTCCTGTCCATTTCCTTATCGCGGCCCGGTTGAACTGGAAGCGCCGGTGCGGGCGGCGTTGGCGCGCGTGGTCGATCCCGAGCTGTCCTTGTCCATCGTCGACGTGGGCCTGGTCTATGGCATCGATGTCGCCGAGGGTGTCGTGCAGGTCAAGCTGACCATGACCAGCCCGGCCTGTCCCATGTCGGAAGTCGTGCTGGATGATGCCGGCAGCGAATTGCGCCGGGTGCTGCCGGAAGGCTATGCGGTAGACCTGCAGCTCGTCTGGGAGCCGCCCTGGGAGCCTGCCCGCCTGAGTGCCAAGGCCCGTCTCCTGATGGGGTGGTGAGGTGAGCGTCCCTGCGGCGGTGACGCGCCTGGGCGCTGCGGTCGCGCTAGGCTGCCTGCTGGTTGCAGCCGTGCTGGGCGGCCTGCTGCGTGCGGGAGCCATCGGCGTTCCCCTGGCCGGTAGTGAATTCATCGGACAGGCCGCCGTGCTGCATGCGGCGCTGATGCTCTCCTCCTTCCTGGGCAGCGTCATTGCGGTGGAGCGAGCGGTCGCCTTGCGCCAGCCATGGGCCTACCTGGCGCCACTGTGTGGCGTGGCGCAGGGGGCTTGCCTGTTGTTGGTCTCTGGCCCGCTGTCCTTTCTCCTGGCGTCTGCACTCGGCGTGCTCGCTGCCCTGTGCTTCGTGGCGGTCAATGTGGCGCTGCTGGCACGCCAGTCACAGGCCCACATGGTGGTGATGTTCGCGGGTGCGCTGTCCTGGCTCGCGGGCAATGGCGTGTATGCCTGGCAGCATGAAGCCGGGGTGGCGCTGCTGTGGTGGTTCGCCTTCGTGGTGCTGACCATTACCGCCGAGCGACTTGAGATGGCGCGACTCATGCCGCAGCAGCCGCTGTCTCGTCCGCTGTTGCTGGTGGCGATCCTGTGCCTGCTGGCGGGCTTGCTGACCTCGCTGTTCGTGCTGCGCAACGGATGGATTCTCTTTGGCTTGGCGCTGCTGGCGCTGGCCCTCTGGCTCTGTAGCTTCGACGTGGCGCGGCGAACCGTGCGTACACACGGCCTGAGCCGCTACATGGCGCTATGCCTGTTGAGCGGCTACGGCTGGCTGGCGCTGTCGGGCCTGGCCTGGATGGCACTGGGCCTGGATCTGGCGCAGGGGATGGCACTGCGCGACGTGGCCTTGCATGCCCTGGGCCTGGGTTTCGTGATGAGCATGGTCATGGGCCATGCCCCGGTCATCCTGCCTGCCGTCGCGCGCGTGAAAGTGTTGTTCGGCCCCTGGTTCTATGCGCCGCTGGCGCTGTTGCACGGCGCGCTGCTGTTGCGTTGTGTGGGGGCGTGGGGGCATCCCGGACTGAGGTCGCTCGGGGCACTGCTCAATGCCGCGGCCATCGCCCTGTTCGTGCTGACGATGCTGGGCTCGGCCTGGGCATGGCGGCACCAACGTGCTGAAGCACCGAGTCATCCTGCTTGATGTGTATCAACTCACTCCCGGTCGGCAGTTCTTACCATGAAGATTCATTTTCAATGAATGTTTATCGGCTCTGACCATCGACGCCAATCACCAAGGAGAACGTCGTGAGATTGAAGATCAAGCAAACGCTGGCCAGTGCATTGCTGGCCGTGGGACTGGCCGGCATGCTGCCGGTGACGGCGGCAACGCTGCCCGCCAACAAGACGGCGCCGACCAAGGCAAGCGGAGACTTCGGCCCGCCGCAAGGTGCGCCCATCCGCGCGGTGCTCACCAGCCCGCCTGAAGTACCGCCGCCCACCAACCGCAATTACCCGGCCAAGGTGATCGTCGAGCTCGAAGTGATCGAGAAGGAGATGCCCATTTCGGAAGGCGTGTCCTATACCTTCTGGACCTTCGGCGGCACCGTGCCCGGCAGCTTCATCCGCGTGCGCCAGGGTGACACGGTGGAGTTCCACCTCAAGAACCACCCCGGCAGCAAGATGCCGCACAACATCGACCTGCACGGCGTGACCGGTCCGGGTGGTGGCGCTGCATCGAGCTTCACCGCACCGGGGCATGAGTCGCAGTTCAGCTTCAAGGCCCTGAACGAAGGCATCTACGTCTATCACTGTGCCACCGCGCCGGTGGGCATGCACGTGGCCAATGGCATGTATGGCCTGATCCTGGTGGAGCCGCCGCAGGGCTTGAGCAAGGTCGACCACGAGTACTACGTCATGCAGGGTGACTTCTACACCACTGGCAAGTACCGCGAAAAGGGCCAGCAACCCTTCGACATGGAAAAGGCCATCGACGAGCGGCCCACCTACGTGCTCTTCAACGGCGCCGAAGGTGCGCTCACCGGTGACAAGGCCATTACCGCCAAGGTCAACGAGACGGTGCGCCTGTTCGTGGGCAATGGCGGTCCCAACCTGGTATCGAGCTTCCACGTCATCGGCGCCATCTTCGACAAGGTGCAGTTCGAGGGCGGATCGCTGGCCCAGAAGAATGTGCAGACCACGCTGATCCCCGCTGGCGGTGCGGCCATCGTCGAGTTCCACACCAAGGTGCCGGGCAGTTACGTGCTGGTCGATCACTCCATCTTCCGGGCCTTCAACAAGGGCGCGCTGGCCATCCTCAAGGTCAATGGCGCCGAGAACAAGGCCATCTATTCGGGCAAGGAACTCGATTCCGTCTACCTGGGTGACCGCTCCCAGCCCAACCTGTCCGCGGTGGCCACGGCGACCGCCAACGCCGCCAGCGGCAAGCTCACGCTGCAGGACCAGGTACAGGCCGGCAAGGCACTGTTCGCAGGTACCTGCTCGGTGTGTCACCAGTCCAATGGCGCCGGCTTGCCGGGCGTGTTCCCGCCGCTGGCCAAGTCGGACTACTTCGCCGCCGACTACCCGCGTGCGATCAAGGCCGTGCTGCACGGGCTCAATGGCCCGGTGACCGTCAATGGCGTCGCCTACAACTCGGTCATGCCGCCGATGAACCAGCTCAACGACGACGAGATTGCCAACATCCTCACCTACGTCGCCAATGAATGGGGCAACCCGGGTGGCCGCGTCTCGGCCGAGGACGTCAAGAAGCTGCGTGCGGCCAAGCCAGGCGCAGCGGCTGCGGCAGACCACTGAGTCGTGCCGTGATCCATGCCGTAACACGTTTGCTGGCGGGCACCGGACTTGCCATCCTGGCCTGCGCAGCGCTTGCGCAGGCTCAGGAGGCTGCCTATGTGCGCATTCCGGCCGGCACCCTGCAGAGTGTGCTGGACGGCGATGCAGACAAGGTGCCGGCAGCGGTGGACGGGTTTGACATGCGGATCACGCCCGTGACCCAGGGCGAGTACCGCAGTTTCGTGATGGTCCATCCGCAATGGCAGCGCGGGCAGGCGCCACGCACCTTTGCCGACGCCGGCTACCTCAAGGACTGGCCCACGCCCCAGGCGCCCGCCAACGGCGCTGCCAGCCACCAGCCGGTGGTCAACGTCAGCTGGTTTGCGGCGCAGGCCTATTGCGAATCCGAGGGCGCGCGGCTGCCGACCTGGCAGGAATGGGAATACGTGGCCGCCGCCGACGCCCGCCGTCGCGATGCCCGCGACGACCCCGCCTGGCGCGCACGCATCCTCAACTGGTATGCCCGCCCGGCTGGCAGCGCGCCGGCCGAGGTGGGCGGCGAGGCCAACGTCTATGGCGTGCGTGACCTGCACGGCCTGGTCTGGGAATGGGTCGACGATTTCAACGCCTTGCTGGTCAGTCCCGACAGCCGCTCGGGGGATGACCCCGACAAGCTGCAGTTCTGTGGCGCCGGTGCCATCAGCCTGCAGCAACGCGAAAACTACGCCGTACTGATGCGCATCGCACTGCTTTCATCCTTGGGCGCCGCCGACAGCACCAGCAGCCTGGGCTTTCGCTGCGTGCGCCCGCTTGCTTCCAGGGAGACACCATGAAGACATCCAGATTGACCGCCATCCTGCTGGCCATTGCCGCCCTCACGGGGGCGGTTGCCACGGCCGCCACACCAGAGGCGAATCCTGCCGCCACCGGCGCAGCGGCGCTGCCCGGTAATTCGGTCTACCAGCTCGATGCCAAACTCACCGACCAGGATGGCCGCGATTTCACGCTCACGCAAAAACACGGCCAACCCATGCTGGTGGGCATGTTCTATACCTCGTGCGAGTTCGTCTGCCCCATGCTGGTCGAGGCACTGCGCAACACCGAGGCCAAGCTCAGCGCGCAGGAGCGGGGCAGATTGAGCGTGCTGCTCATCACCATCGATCCGGCGCGTGATACCGTCGCCGTGCTCAAGCGCACCGCACAGCAGCGCGCGCTCGATCCCGCCCACTGGACACTGGCGCGCAGCGATGCGGCCACCACGCGCAAGCTTGCCGCCGTGCTGGGCCTGCAGTATCGCGCCTTGTCCAACGGTGATTTCAACCACAGCACCGACCTGATCCTGCTCGATGCGCACGGACGCGTGGCCGGACGCACCGCGCAGCTGACCGGCGTGGATCCGACATTCTTGAAACAGGTGAGAGCGGCGGCGCAGTAGCTGCGGGCCGGTGGGGGAGGCGCGTTCTGGCAGGCCGCTTGCGCGGCACTGCCAGGAGGAAGGGACGACGAGAGGGGGACTGCTTAGAAGGCCGGGACGATGGCGCCCTGGTACTTCTCTTCGATGAACTTCTTGACGTCCGGCGAGTTCAGGGCAGCGACCAGTTTCTTGATGGCGGCGCTGTCCTTGTTATCCTCGCGCGCCACCAGCAGGTTGGCGTAGGGCGAATTGGCATCCTCGATGAACAGCGAATCCTTGACCGGGTTCAGCTTGGCTTCCAGCGCGTAGTTGGTGTTGATCAGGGCGACGTCGACCTGGTTCAGCACGCGCGGCAGGGTGGCCGCTTCCAGGGCGCGGAACTTCAGTTTCTTCGGGTTCTCGACGATGTCCTTCTGGGTCGAGGAGATGTTGGAGCTGTCCTTCAGCTTGATCAGGCCATTGCGAGCCAGCAGCAGCAGGGCGCGACCGGAGTTGGACGGGTCGTTGGGGATGGCGATGGTGGCGCCGTCAGGAATGTCGGCCACCTTCTTGTACTTCTGCGAATAGGCGGCGAAGGGCTCGACGTGGACCTTGGCGACCGGCACTTCGATATCGTTCTTGTGGCTCTTCTTGAACTGCTCCAGGTAGGGCAGGTGCAGGAAGAAGTTGCCATCGACCTGCTTCTCGTTGGTCTGCGCGGCCGGTTGCACGTAGTCGGTGAAGACCTTGATCTGCAGGTCGATGCCTTCCTTGGCCAGGACCGGCTTGATGTGTTCCAGGATCTCGGCATGCGGCACCGGGGTGGCGGCGATCACCAGCTTGTCGGCGGCGTGCGCGCCCACGGAGAAGGCCAGCGCGGCGCCGGCGAAGAGGTGAGGGATCAGTTTGCGGATCATGGTTTTTCTCCAGTCTTTTAATAAAAGTTGACGTTGTACGTCGGTTCTCTAACGCGTGGCTGCCGGCCTTGTCAGCCGGCAGTCGGGGATTTACTTGCGGGTAAAACGCAGCACTAGGCGGTCACCAAAGAATTGCAGCAACTGCACCAGCACCACCAGGATGGCCACCGTCACCACCATCACTTCGGTCTGGAAGCGCTGGTAGCCGTAGCGGATGGCCAGGTCACCCAGGCCGCCGCCACCGATCACGCCCGACATGGCGGCATACGACATCAAGGTAATGGCGGTGATGGTGACGGCCGCCAGCAAGCCAGGCAGCGCCTCCGGCAGCAGCGCGCCGAAGATGATCTGGCGGCGCTTCGCCCCCATGGCGGTACAGGCTTCGATGATGCCGCGATCGATCTCGCGCAGCACGCTTTCGGTCAGGCGCGCAAAGAAGGGCGCGGTGCCGATCACCAGGGGCGGAATGGCGCCGGTCACCCCCAGCGAGGTCCCCACCAGCCACAGCGTGAAGGGGATCAGCACGATCAGCAGGATCAGGAAGGGCACCGAGCGCAGCACGTTGACCAGCAACGACAGCACCAGGTAGATGCCGCGCTGCTCCAGCAGCTGGCGGCGATTGGTCAGGAACAGCAGGATGCCCAGCGGCAGTCCCAGCAGGATGGTGAAGAACAGCGAGCCGCCGGTCATGGCCAGGGTTTCCACGGTGGCGTCCCAGACTTCGCTCCAGTCGATCTGCGACAGGTCGATCAGGTTGTTGAGCGCGCTCATGCCAGCACCTCGTGATCGATGCCGGAGTCGCGCAGGCGCGCCAGCACCTGGCTGACCGCCGCTTCGCCGCCGGAAAACTCGACCAGCAACTGGCCGTAGGGCGTGTCCTTGATGCGCGAGACCGTGCCACGCACGATGGTGGCCAGCGCCGAGGTGGCTGCCGTCAGTTGCGACAGGATGGGTTGCGCGGCGATCTCGCCGGAGTAGGTCAGGCGCACCAGCTTGCCGTCGGGACGACGCTGGTAGAAGCTGTCGCCGGCCTCATAGGCATGGCTCTCGGCCAGCAGCGCGCGGGTGACGGCGTGCTGCGGACGCAGGAAGATGTCCACCACACGGCCCTGTTCGGCCACCGATCCGGCGTCCAGCACGGCGACGCGGTCGCAGAGGGTGCGGATGACTTCCATCTCATGGGTGATCAGCACGATCGTCAGGCCCAGCTTGCGGTTGATTTCCAGCAGCAGGCGCAGGATGGATTGGGTGGTTTCGGGGTCCAGCGAGGAGGTGGCTTCGTCGCACAACAGCAGGCGCGGTGTATTGGCCAGGGCGCGGGCGATGCCCACACGCTGCTTCTGCCCGCCTGACAGTTGCGATGGATACTGGTCGCGGTGGCCTTCCAGGCCCACCAGCTGCAGCAATTCATCCACCCGCGCGGCGCGTTCTTCACGGCGGTAGTGGCCGGTGATCTTGAGCGGCCAGTCGATGTTCTGGGCCACCGTCTTGGCGTTGAGCAGGTTGAAATGCTGGAACACCATGCCGATGCGCTGGCGCAGGCCCAGCAGGGCGTCGTGACCGAGCACGGTGATGTCTTCACCGTCGATGAGCACGCGCCCGCTATCGGGGCGTTCCAGCACGTTCAGGGTGCGGATCAGGGTGCTCTTGCCGGCGCCGGAGCGGCCGATGATGCCGAAGACTTCTCCCTGGGCGATCTCCAGGTTGATGTCGTGCAGGGCGATGATGTCGCGCTGGCCGGCATGGTAGGTCTTGTGGAGTTGCTCGATGCGAATCACGTTGATCAGTTTTAAAAGGACTGATCAAGTCTAACTTTTAGTTATTAGGCGGGGAACGTACTAAAAGTTTTTAGCTTATGAGAAAAATGAATGATGCCCGCCCAACGGGCGGGAATGTCAATGCCGGCACTACCCGTGCCTCACACTGCGCCGTCGACGGCCTCATGGGCCAGTACCTGGCGCACGGTCGCCACCACGTAATCGATCTCGGCCTCGGTGGTGCCGCGCCCCAGCGAGAAGCGCACCGCATTGCGCGCCACCTCCGGCGAGCGGCCGATGGCCAGCAGCACGAAGGAGGGCGCTGCCGCCGCCGAGTTACAGGCCGATCCGGCCGAGACCGCAATGCCTAGCAACTGGCTGGCCAGCGTGCCGTAGCGGGTGGGTGGGAAGCTTACGTTCAGGTTGTGCGGCACGCGTTGTTCTGCGCTGCCATTGAGTTGCACGCCCGGCAGGTCGGCCAGGCCGGCCCACAGGCGCTCGCGCAGGGCGCGGATGCGCTGGCCTTCTTGCTCCAGCAATTGTCCGGCCAGGGCAAAGGCTTCGCCCATGCCGACGATCTGGTGGGTGGCCAGGGTGCCCGAGCGCATGCCGTTCTCGTGGCCGCCGCCGTCGATCTGGGCTTCCAGCGTCAGGGCCGGGTTGTGGCGGACATACAGCGCGCCTATGCCCTTGGGGCCGTAGACCTTGTGCGCCGAGAAGGACATCAGGTCCACCTTCAGGCGGGTCAGGTCGATGACGAGCTTGCCGGCGGCCTGCACCGCATCGACGTGGAAGACGATGCCGTGTTCGGCGCACAGCTCGCCCAGTGCGGCGATGGGCTGGATCACGCCGATCTCGTTGTTGACGTACATCACCGAGGCCAGCAGCGTGTCCGGGCGCAGCGCCGCGCGGAACTGCTCCAGCGTGACCAGGCCGTCGGGCCCGGGTTGCAGGTAGGTGACGTCGAAGCCGGATTTCTCCAGCGTGTTCATGGTGTCCAGCACGGCCTTGTGCTCGGTGGCGACCGTGATCAGGTGCTTGCCGCGCCCCTGGGCGCGCAGGGCATGGGCCGTACCCTTGATGGCCAGGTTATTGGATTCGGTGGCGCCGGAGGTCCAGACGATCTCGCCGGGCTGCGCACCGACCAGTCCTGCCACCTGGCTGCGCGCATGCTCCACGGCGCGCCTCGCTTCCCAGCCGAAGGGGTGGGAGCTGCTGGCAGCATTGCCGAACTTGTCGGTCAGGAAGTCGCACATCACACGGGCGACCTGCGGATCGACCGGCGTGGTGGCGCCGTAGTCAAGATAGATGGGGAAGCGGAGGTCGGCTGGCGGGCGACAGGGAGCAGGGGCATTCATGACGGTATTTCCGGAAGGTCCAGGGGTGTCCAGAGCGGTGATGCGTTGGGGCGGCTCAGATGAGTCTATATCTACATTACGCCGGTCGCCTTATATGGAAAACGACTTTGGACGTATTTATATATATGTTTTTCACTGTTTCGCACAGGCAATGCGGCGTGGCCAGGCGTGGCGGCGATTCCCGGTCGATCTCCACGCCCTGCATTAGCTTATACAAAATTATTATACTGAAATAGAATACAGACAAACCTATAATTCGAAAAACATATGCAAGCATCTTGATCAAGGAAAGTGATTTCGATGGACCTCAACCAGCTGGAAGCTTTTGCGGCGGTCATGACCCTGGGCAGCGTGACCGGTGCCGGTCGCAGCCTGGGCCGCTCGCAGCCGGCGGTGAGCAAGGCCATCGGCGACCTGGAGGGGGAGCTGGGCTATGCCCTGTTCGACCGCAACGGTCCGCGCGTGACGCCCACGGCCAAGGCCTTCCTGCTGTATGAGGAAGTGGAGCGCTCCCTGGTGGGCCTGCGCACCATCCGCGAGCGCGCTCAGGAGATTGCCCGCGAGGAAGTCCATCCGGTCCACCTGGTGGCCACGCCCGCGCTGGCCTCGACCATCGCCCCGGCGGCCCTGCAGTTGCTGTCCTTGCAACAGCAACATGCCTTCCCCGAACACATCCACCTGCGCAGCGCCTCGGCCGAGCAGGTCGTGCATGCCATCCTGCACCGTACCGTGAGCCTGGGACTGACCTCGCTGCCGGTGGCCCATCGCGGGCTGGACCTGCACTGGATCGGCGAAGCGCCCTGCGTGGCGGTGGTGCGCGCCGATCATCCGCTGGCCGCGCGCGACAAGCTGACCCGTGCCGCCCTGCGCGGGCAGCGCGTCATCACCATGTCCAACCGCTACCGCCTGCGCCAGCGCGTGGAAACGGCGCTGGGCGAAGACAGTCTGCTGGATGTGGCCATCGATACCAATACCTCCTTCAACGCCATCATGGCCGCCCGTGCCGGGCTGGGGGTGGCCCTGGTGGAGCCGGCCACGGCCTATGGCATGCCCATCGAGGGGATGGTGGTCAAGCCGCTGGCGGTGGAGATTCCTTTCTATTTCGGCGTGGTCACGCCTTTTGGCAAGCCGGTCGAGGGTGTGACGCAACGCCTGATCGACGCGGTGGAAACGGCCGCGCGCAATACCTTGCGGGGCTTCGTCAAGCGTGACGCCAGCCTGCACGATGAATTGCTGTAAATGATTTTGTAGTGTGTAGCACCGCAGGAAGTAACAAAGAGGCTGGGGCAGATGTTGTGTGTCGCCACTCACCGTTCGACCTGAGTAGCGGCATCGCCGCGTATCGAAGGCGCCACGCAGGTAAGCCTTCGATACGGCCCTGAAAGGGCCTACTCAGGTCGAACGGTAGGTGACTGGTGTCAGCGCAGTCTCCAAACAGCGGCGTCAACCGGGAAGGGCGCCGCATCACAAAAACCCGAAACGAGACGATCGGCGGCACACTACTGTGCCGGCGACGTCTTTTCATGCTTTTGACGAGGCGATATGGACAATACCCAAGCGACAACATCGAGCGCGGCCAGCCCGGCCGGATTGGCTGCCCTGGAGGCGCGCGTGCGCCAGGACCTGGAATGGCTGGCGCTGCCCGGCAAGTCGTGGACGCCCACGGTGGAGCGCGACGGCGTGCCGGTCATCGACGTGGCCATCATCGGTGGTGGCCAGGCCGGCATGGCGGCGTCGGTCGCCTTGACGCACCTGGGTATTCCCAATGTCATCTATGACCAGTCGCCCAGGGATTTCGAAGGCCCCTGGGCCACCACGGCCCGCATGGAAACCCTGCGTTCGCCCAAGACCCTGACCGGCCCGGCGCTGGGCTTCCCGGCGCTGACCTTCCGCGCCTGGTTCGAGGCCCAGTTCGGCCTGGCTGCCTGGGAGGCGCTGGACAAGATCCCGCGCCTGCAGTGGATGGATTACCTGCGCTGGTTCCGCCGCGTGATGCACCTGGATATCCGCAACGAGCACCGCGTGCTGGCCGTGCAGCCGCGTGCCGATGGCGTGGTGGAACTGCGCCTGCGCGCACCCGCTGGCGACACGACCGTCCTGGCGCGCCGCGTGGTGGTGGCCACCGGTCGTGACGGCCTGGGTGGCGCAGCGTTACCGCCGCTGGCGGCGCAACTGCCTCGGGACCGCTGGGCCCATTCCTCCGATGTGCTCGACTACGCCAGCCTGAAGGGCAAGCGCGTGGGTGTCATCGGCGGCGGTTCCTCGGCCATGGATAGCGCCGCCACCGCCCTGGAACAGGGTGCGGCCCGCGTCGACCTGCTGATCCGCCGGCAGGAGCTGCCGCGCATCAACAAGGGCAAGGGCTCGGGCAACCCCGGCCTGGTCAATGGTCACCAGCAATTGCCGGATGCCTGGAAATGGCGCATCCGCCACTACGTCAACGTGCAGCAGGTGCCGCCGCCTTCGGGCAGCACGCGCCGCGTGTCGCGCTTTGCCAATGCGCGCTTCCTGCTGGGCACCTCGATTGACACGGTGGAGGTCAAGGACGACGGTTCGCTGCTGCTGCACACTAACCGTGGCCCGCTGGCGCTGGACTTCCTGTTCTTCTCTACCGGCTTCAAGATCGACTGGAGCATCCGTCCTGAATTCAAGGACATCGCCCCGCACGTCCTCAACTGGAGCGACCGCTACACCCCGCCGGCCGGCGAGGAAGACCAGGAACTGGCCGATTCGCCCTACCTGGGACCGGTGTTCGAGTTCCAGCAGAAGACCCCGGGCGCCTTGCCGGGCCTGGAGCGCGTGCATTGCTTCTGCTATGCGGCTGCGGCCAGCCATGGCACGGTATCGGGCGACATCCCCGCCATCAGCGATGGTGCCTACCGCCTGGCGCAGGGCATCGCCGCGCTGATGTACAGCGAGGACGTGGACTATCACTACCGCAACATCCAGTCCTACGTCGAACCGGAACTGGAAGGCGATGAGTGGACCCCGTCCGACTGGGAGCTGCCGGCATGACGGTCGCCATTGCGAAGAGCGTCCTGCAGGCGCTCATGGTGGTGCTGCTGATGACGGTGATCGTCTTCTTCGGCTTGCACATGATCGGCAATCCGGTCGATATCCTGATCGGCCAGGATGTCGACCAGGTCGACCGCCTGCGCATCATCAAGGAGCTGGGGCTGGACCAGCCGGTCTGGTACCAGTACCTGTCCTTCCTCAACGGCGCCTTGCATGGCAACCTGGGTAACAGTTTCGTCTACAACACCCCGGCCATCCTCCTGATCTTCCAGCGCCTGCCGGCCACGCTGGAACTGGCGTTTGCGGCGCTGTTGCTGGCGCTGCTGGTGGGGGTGCCGCTGGGCCTGTTCGCGGGCATGAAGCCCGACCATCCGTTTTCGCGCCTGGTGATGACCACCAGCATCCTGGGCTTTTCGCTGCCGACCTTCTGGATCGGCCTGATGCTCATCATGGCCTTCTCGGTCACGCTGGGCTGGCTGCCCTCGGGCGGGCGCGGCCAGACCGCCGAACTGTTCGGTGTGCAGTGGTCGTGGCTGACGGCGGATGGCTGGCGCCACATGATCCTGCCGGCCATCAACCTGTCGCTGTTCAAGATCTCGCTGGTGATCCGCCTGACCCGCGCCAATGTGCGCGAGGTGCTGCCGATGGACTTCGTCAAGTTCGCCCGCGCCAAGGGCCTCTCGCCGGCCCGCGTGGTGCTGATGTACGTGTTGCGCAATACCCTGATCCCGCTGGTGACTGTGGTGGGCCTGGAGTTCGGTTCCACCATCGCCTTCGCGGTGGTCACCGAGAGCATCTTCGCCTGGCCCGGCGCCGGCAAGCTCATCCTCGATAGCATCAACGCCCTGGACCGCCCGGTGATCGTGGCTTACCTGATGGTGATCGTCTGCATGTTCGTCACCATCAACCTGGTGGTCGATGTGCTCTACAAGATACTGGACCCGCGCGTGCGGGTGGAGGCCAAGGCATGAGCACGCCGCAGACCGAAATGACGCAAGAGCAGGTGCGTGCCCGCGTGGCCGAACTGTCGGCCTTCCAGGCGCCGCGTCGCGAATCGCCCTGGCGTCGCGTGGTACGCCACTTCATGGCCTCACGCTCGGCCGTGCTGGGCCTGGTGATCGTGCTGTTGCTGATTGTGGGGGCCATCGCTGCACCCTGGATCACGCCGCAGAATCCCTATGACCTGATGCAGCTGGACGTGCTCGATGCCCGCCTGCATCCCGGCTCCCTCAACGGCGCCGCGACCTATACCTACTGGCTGGGTACCGACGGCCAGGGCCGCGACCTGGTCTCGGCCATCCTCTATGGCCTGCGCATCAGCGTGGGCATCGGCGTCGGTTCCGCCCTGATCGCCGGCGTCATCGGCACGCTCGTGGGCTTGCTGGCGGCCTATGTCGGTGGCAAGGTCGACACGGTGCTGATGCGTTTTGCCGACCTGGTGCTGTCGTTCCCGTCGATCCTGGTGGCGATGCTGATCCTGGCCTATGTGGGCAAGGGCATCTTCAACGTGATGGCGACCCTGGTGGTGCTGGAGTGGGCCTACTATGCCCGCACCGCACGCGGCCAGGCGCTGGTGGAGCGGCGCAAGGAATACGTGGAAGCGGCACGCGGCCTGAACCTGTCATCCTGGCGCATCATGACGCGCCATATCCTGCCCAACTGCCTGCCGCCGCTGATCGTCATCGGCACCCTGCAGGTGGCGCGCGCCATCACGCTGGAAGCCACGCTGTCCTTCCTCGGCCTGGGCGTGCCCATCACCGAACCCTCGCTGGGCCTGCTGATCTCCAACGGTTACCAATACATGCTTTCGGGTGAATACTGGATCAGCTTCTATCCCGGCATCACGCTCCTGGTGGTGATCGTGGCCATCAACCTGGTGGGCGACCGCCTGCGCGACATCCTCAATCCACGGTGGCAGAAATGAGCGCACTCACCCTCGAAGTGCGCAAGCTGCGCACCCACTTCTTTACGCCCGACGGCGTGCTGCCGGCGGTGGACGATGTCTCGCTGTCGGTCGGTCGTGGTCGTATCCTCGGCCTGGTCGGCGAATCCGGCTCGGGCAAGAGCGTCACCGGCTTTTCCATCCTGGGCATGGTCGATGCCCCGGGGCGCATCGTCGGCGGCGAGATCCTGTTCCAGGGCCGCGACCTGGTGCGCATGGACAAGACGTCCCTGCGCGAGCTGCAGGGCAATCGCATCGCCATGATCTTCCAGGATCCGATGATGACCTTGAACCCGGTCTTGAAGATCGAGGCGCAGATGGTCGATGCCGTGCTGGCACACAGCAAGGTGAGCCGCCAGCAGGCACGCGAACTGGCGCGCGACACCCTGGGCATGATGGGCATCGCCAGTCCCGAGGAGCGCTTGCAGGCCTATCCGCACCAGCTCTCGGGCGGCATGCGCCAGCGCGTGGCCATCGCCATCGCGATGCTGCACAAGCCCGACCTGATCATCGCCGACGAACCCACCACCGCGCTGGACGTGACCATCCAGGCCCAGATCCTGTCAGAAGTGCAGAAGCTGGCGCGCCAGCATGGCACGGCACTGATCTGGATCACCCACGACCTGTCGGTGGTGGCCGGCCTGGCCGATGAAGTGGCGGTGATGTACGCCGGACGCATCGTCGAGCAGGGCAGTGTGGAGGCGGTGCTCGACGCACCGCTGCATCCCTACACGCAAGGCCTGATCGGCAGCCTGCCCAGCAACAACCGGCGCGGTGCGCGCCTGCGCCAGATCCCGGGCATGACACCCAACCTGCTGCACCTGCCACCGACCTGCGCGTTTGCCGCGCGCTGCGAGCGGGTCAGCCAGCACTGCCTGGAAGCGCCTGAGATCAGCGAACCGCTGCCGGCGCACCGGGTGCGCTGCTATCACCCCATCACCAGCCCAGAGGGCAATGCGCAACATGGATAAGGCCGTCATTCCCCTGATCGAAACCCGTGCCGTCAGCCGCCGCTTCGGCGAGCGCCGCCAGGGCTGGCTGGAGCGCCAGTTGCAGGCACGCGGCTGGAGCCATCCGCCGGCCGTCACCCATGCGCTGGACCAGGTGGACCTGCAGGTGCTGCCCGGCGAAGTGGTCGGGCTGGTCGGCGAATCCGGCTGCGGCAAGTCCACGCTGGGGCGGGTGGCCTGCGGCCTGCTCGATGCTTCGGACGGACAGGTGCTGGTCAACGGCCGCGAGCGTTCCACGCTCTCCAGCAAGGAAGAGGCCGAGGCCCGGCTGCAGGTGCAGATGATCTTCCAGAATCCCTATGCCAGCCTGAACCCGCGCCTGCGCATCGATCAGATCGTGGGCGAGGCGGCGCAGGTCAATGGCAAGGTCGAGGGCGACCTGGATGACTACGTCTGCCGCCAGTTGCTGCGCGCCGGCCTCGATCCGGCGCTGCGCGACCGTTATCCGCACCAGTTCTCGGGCGGCCAGCGCCAGCGCATCGGCATTGCCCGCGCGCTGGCCGTGCAGCCGCAGATGCTGGTCTGCGACGAGGCCGTGGCGGCACTGGATGTGTCGATCCAGGCACAGATCCTCAATCTCTTCATGGACCTGCGCGAAGAGCTGGGCCTGACCTATCTCTTCATCAGCCATGACCTGGGCGTGGTGGAGCATGTCTCGGACCGCGTGGTCATCATGTACCTGGGCCGCGTGGTCGAGAGTGCGCCGGTGGCCGAGCTGTTCGGCCAGCCCAACCATCCCTACACGCAGGCGCTGCTGGCCGAGGTGCCGCGCATGGCCGCGCGCAAGAAGGAATTCACCGCCATCAAGGGCGAGATTCCCAGTCCCCTGAATCCGCCCAGCGGTTGCCACTTCAACCCGCGCTGCCCGCATGCCACGCAGCGCTGCCGCGAAGAACAGCCGGTCCTGCGCGAGATCGCGCCGGGCCATCGGAGTGCGTGCCATCTCAACGATGGCCGCTGAGAAGGATTGTTGAAATGTTCTATCTCCCGTTCGGACTGAGTAGGCCCCTTGGGGCCGTATCGAAGGCACTGATGCCGCCGCAGCAGCGTCTTCGATACGCAGCTGCGCTGCTACTCAGTCCGAACGGGAGCAGGGGGGCAATCCAGAAAACCCCAAGCTGATGTATCCGCAGTGCTTCCACCCTGACACAACACCGAGGAACCCGACCATGAAGAAGACCCTACTGACCCGCCTGCTGGCCATCGCCCTGACCGGCGTGGCCCTGACTACCGCCGCCGATGCGGCGCACGCGCAGAACCTCAACATCGCCTTCGCCGACCCGCTGTCGTCGCTGGACCCGCAATTGAACAACCACGCCGGCGACCGCTCGGTGGACCTGCATTTCTGGGACCTGCTGGTCCAGAACGACTACAACAAGCTGGTCCCCGGCCTGGCCGTGAGCTGGAAGAACATCGATGCCAAGACCTGGGAGTTCAAGCTGCGTCCCAACGTCAAGTGGCAGGATGGCAAGCCCTTCACCGCCGAGGACGTGATCTTCTCCTACCAGCGCGCGCGTGCCGTGCCGGGTAGCGTGGCCACCTTCGCCGGCTATCTGCGCACGGTCGAGTCGGTCACCGCCAAGGATCCGCTGACCCTGGTCATCAAGACCAACATCGCCAACCCCGACCTGCCGCTGAACCTGGCGTCGGTGCATATCGTCAGCAAGCACGTGGGCGAGAAGTCCACCACCGAGAACTACAACAGCGGCGCGGCCGTGATCGGTACCGGCCCTTACAAGTTCGTCTCCTACACCCCGGGCGACCGCGTGGTGATGCAGCGTAACGACGAATACTGGGGCGGCAAGGCGCTGTGGGACAAGGTCAATTACCGCTACATCAACAACGGTCCGGCCCGCACCGCCGCGCTGCTCTCGGGTGACGTCGATGTGATCGACAAGGTCTCGGTCTCCGACTTGGCCAAGCTGAAGCAGTCGCCCAACATCAAGGTCTACCCCTACAACGGCCTGCGCGTGCTGCTGATCCAGCCGAGCTTCCACGAAGGTCCCAGCCCCTTCATCACCGACAACAACGGCAAGCAGCTTGAGAAGAACCCGCTGCTGGATGTGCGCGTGCGTCGCGCCATGTCGCTGGCCATCAATCGCAAGGCCCTGATCGACCGCATCCTGCAGGGCGCGGCGACCGAAGCCAACCAGTGGATGCCGGCCGATACCTTCGGCTACAACCCCGAGATCAAGAACATCCCCTTCGACGCCACGCAGGCCAAGAAGCTGCTGGCCGAGGCCGGGTTCCCGGAAGGCTTCAAGCTGACCATCCACGTGCCCAACGACCGCTACCCGCAAGCGCCTGAAACCCTGCAAGCCGTGGCCCAGTTCTGGACCCGCATCGGCATCAAGACCCAGGTCGAGGTGTTGCCGTGGGCGTCCTATTCGGCGCGCGCCAACAAGAACGAGTTCGCCGTCTCGGTCCTGGCCTGGGGCAATGGCACCGGCGAAGCCAGCTATGCGCTGGTCAACGTGCTGGGCTCGGTCGATGCCAAGAAGGGCATCGGCGCCTCCAACTGGAACCACTACAGCAATCCTGCCGTGGACAAGGCCCTGGCCGATTCCACCGCGGAATTCGACGCCGCCAAGCGTGAAGCCATCCTGCGCAATTCGGCCAAGCTGGTCTCCGACGATGTCGGCGTGATCCCGCTGTACCACTACCAGAATATCTGGGCCGCCAAGAAGGGCCTGAAGGTCACCCCCATCAGCAGCGACCGCACTACCGCCATGATGGTGACCCAGGACAAGAAGTAAGGTCATGCCCAACTTCTCCATCGAGGTCAGTCCGGCCGATGAGCTGATCGACGTGCCGCGCCGCATCGTGGTGCGCGGCGCGCATCCGGGCGAGCCGGTGCGGGTGTCCTCTGCCACCGTGCGCCGCGGCGCGCAGTGGCAGAGCAGCGCCTGCTTCATCGCCGATGCCTACGGCAATGTCGACCTGAGCATGAACCCGGCCATCGACGGCGACTACTACGGCATCGATCCCATGGGCCTGCTCTGGTCGCAAAAACCAGTGCAGGCCGGTCGCCGCGACAACTTCCACGCCGATGTCATGGCACCGCTGGAGACCACGCTGACCGTGTCGGCACTGGACCAGCCGGGCTTGCCAGCGTGCCGCCCGGCCAGCACGGTGCTGGTGCAGCGCCTGGCGGCCGAGGGCGTGATCCGGCGCGAGGTGCGCGAGCAGGGCCTGGTCGGCACGCTGTTCCTGCCGGCCACGCCGGGTCCGCATCCGGCGGTGATGATCGTCAACGGTTCCGGTGGCGGCATCAACGAACCGCGTGCGGCGCTGTATGCCTCGCGTGGCTATGCCGCCTTTGCGCTGGCCTACTTCAAGGCGCCGGGCCTGTCGGATTACATCTCCAATACCCCGCTGGAATACTTCGAGCGCGGTCTGGACTGGTTGCGCGCGGAGGTCCAGCCGCTGCACGACTTCGTGGCCATCAGCGGGCAGTCGCGCGGGGGCGAGCTGGTCCTGCTGCTGGGCGCGACCTTCCCGCAGAAGGTGTCGGCGGTGCTGGCCTATGTGCCCAGCGCGCTGGTCCACAGCGGCCAGAACGCCGCCGATCCGGCCGTGGGCCGGGAAGGGCCGACCTGGCTGCTGCGCGGCGAAGCGCTGCCGCACCAGTGGCAGGGCAACCGCACGGCCAGCTGGGCGCCCTTCGATGAAGGTCCGGCGCCGCATCGCCATGAACTGGCCATGCTGACCGCCCTGCAGGATGCGGATGCGGTGGCGCGTGCGCGCATCCCGGTGGAGCGTATCGCCGCCCCGGTGTTGCTGCTGTCGGCCACCGATGACGGTTCCTGGCCCTCCAGCCTGTACTGCGCCATGGTGCGTGACAAGCTGGCCGAGGTGGCGCATCCCTGGCCGGTGGTGTGGCGCAACTATGCCAATGCCGGCCATTCCATCCTGTTCCCGTTCGTGCCGACCACGCAGACGACTTACGCCCACCCGGTCTCGGGGCGCGTGAGTACCGGTGGCGGCGAGCCGGCCGCCAATGCGCGCGCCGATCTCGATTCCTGGCAGCAGGCGCAGCACTTCCTGCGCGATGCCATTGCCAAGCATCCATCCATCAAGGAGACCTGAATGACTACCCCCGTCTACGACATCAGCAAGGATGTCATCGACCAGCTGTCCGGCCTTGCCGCCGGCAGCCCTTTGCATGGCCTGCGTCACCAGCGTGACAAGGTCGCCGTGGCTTCCCAGGGCAGCTATGACACCCTGTTCGACCCGGCCTTGGCCGGTATCGGCCTGGACGAGCGCCTGCTGGTGGCGCTGTATGCCTGTCGCCTGGCCGGCGCCACCGACCTGGCTGCGCATTATCGTGCGCGCGCGCAGGCGGTGCCGGCCGATGCGGCTGACCTGGCGGCGGCCGACAGTGGCGAGCCGGAGCAGTTGCCCGAGGGGCGCCTGCGCGCCATGCTGGTCTTTACCCGCGCGCTGACCGAGCGTCCGGTGGAGGGTGACAAGGCCGCCATCGAGAAGCTGCCGGAAGCCGGCATCAGCACACCCGCCGTGGTGGCGCTGTCGCAGCTGATCGCCTTCGTGTCCTATCAATTGCGCGTGGTCGCAGGCCTGAAGGCCATGCGTGCTGCGGCTGCCCAGTAAGGAGAGTCGACATGAGCGACATCATCAAGGCCAATGGCTTTACCAATGAAACCCTGGAGTGGGATGCCTGGCTGGATGTGATCCAGCTGGAGCAGGCCAGTGCTGATCAGGTCAAGGTGCTGGAAGAAAGTCATCCCAAGGCCAAGACCTCCGACTATTACCTCTTCCTGGCGCACCAGCCGGAGATCCTGCGCCAGCGTTCGGCGGCTTTCAACGCCATCATGTATGCGCCGGGCGGCTTGTCGCGTGCGGAGCGTGAGCTGGGTTCGCTGGTGGTCTCGCGCATCAATGGCTGTGTGTATTGCGCGTCGGTGCATGCCCAGCGTTTCGAGCAGCTGGCCAAGCGCAACGATACCGTGCGGCAGGTCTTCGATACGCCTTATGGTGCGGGCGTGGATGCGCGTGAGCAGGCTATCGCCAAGTTCTCGGCGGAGCTGACCGAGACGCCCGGTGATATCAGTGCGGCGCAGATCAAGGCGCTCCATGACGTGGGGCTGTCCGAGCTGGAGGTGCTGGACCTGATCCACTCCGTGGCCATCTTCGCCTGGGCCAATCGCCTCATGCTCAACCTGGGCGAGCCGGTGTTTGCCGATGGCTCCAGGGCCGAGGCTTGATGTTCATCTTTTCTTTGAGGAGACTCTGATGCTGATTCCCGATCATCTTGTCTATGCCCAGACCCATGAGTGGGTGCGGGTGGAGGAGGACGGTTCGCTGACCATCGGTATTACCGATTTTGGGCAGGAGCAGTTGGGGCCACTGGTCTATGTCGATATGCCGGCTGTCGGCCGATCCCTGGTGCAGGGGGAGGAGTCGGGGATCGTCGAGTCCAACAAGACGGCTTCCGATTTGCATTCGCCTGTTGATGGGGTTGTGCTGGCTGTCAACGAGGCGCTTGTTGCTACACCTGATGCTGTCAATGATGCGCCCTATGATCAGTGGATCTTCAAGCTGCAGCCGGCTGTGGCGTTTTCTCCTGAGGGGTTTTTGGATGTTCAGGGGTATCTGAAGCTGATTTCCTGATTTGTTAGTTTTTTGGCTTGGGTAGTAGACTGCACGGAATTTCTTCCTGCGCTCTAGCTTAATTCCTATCTTTCTCCGGTCGGGACGGAGCGCCGGGGGCGGCCCGGCAGCCGCTCACTTTCTTTGGCCCGCCAAAGAAAAGTAAGCAAAGAAAGCGGCCCCTAAGTGCGGCTTTGGGTTGGGGTTCTTCGCCTTCGATACGTCGCTGCGCGACTACTCAGTCCGAACGGATGGAAATGATTTAGACAAAAACATATATGGGAACTGTTGATCGAAGAAAAATCGATGCCGCAGGCGAGCTCTCGGCAAAGCCGAAGGCGAGCCGGTTGGCTGTCCGCTTCTGCCCCCCCACCCTCCGCAGGAGGGCGGAGGCAGTAGCGGTCGCCTTCTTTGGCTTACTTTTCTTGGCGAGACAAGAAAAGTGAGCGGCTGCCGGGCCGCCCCCGGCAAAACCGCCCAACCATAACAAAAGCCAAGCCAAGTCAAGCCAAGCCAAGCCAAGCCAAGCTCGAAATTAGCGATCCAAATCACCCGCCTGAGGACGCCCAAAGCGCCCCCCGATATTCCCCCAGCCATTTCACGAACAACAACGCCTCAGCCCCCGCATGGGCATCGAACCCCAGGTAGTAAGGCGCAAGCGGCATGCGCAGGTCAGGGAAAGGGCAAACCAGCCGTTCCGATCGCAGGTCGTTGTCCGCCAGTGACAGGGGTGACAAGGCCACCCCCAGTCCATCGACCACCGCCTGCAACACGAAGTGGACGTGGTCGAAGTGCAGCATGGCTTGTCCGCGCGAGCGCTTCAGTCCAGCCAGGCGGCGCCAGTCTTCCCAGTCGTTGCGGCGGCTGCGCGAGAGCAGCAGGGTGTGGCGGGTGATCTGGGTAATGTCTTCCAGCGGCTGTGATGACAACAGCGCAGGCGAGGCCACCAGCACCAGTTCGTCTTCCATGAAGCGCTGTACCTTGAGTGTCTCGGGCCAGTTGGTCTCGCCGCGCCGGATGGCGATGTCGAAGCTACTGCCGGCCTTGCTGACGGCCGCGGTGCTGGTCACCACCTGCGGGGCGATGCCCGGATAGCGCTCGACGAAGTCGGAGAGATGCGGAATCAGCCAGCGCACGGCAAAGGAGGGCCGCACGTTGATGACCACGGTGCGGGTCGGTGCATCGCGCATGACCCGGCGTGCCGCGCTGGCCAGGCTGTCCATGGCCGGGCTGGCTTCTTCGAAGAACTGCCGCCCGCGTTCGGTCAGCAAGACCTGGCGGATGCGTCGCTCGAACAGCGGCATGCCCAGGTAATCTTCTAAATTCTTTATCTGGCGGCTGATCGCACCATGGGTAACGTTCAGTTCCTGCGCCGCCAGCGTAAAACTCTGGTGGCGCGCGGCCGCGAGGAAGGCGCGGATGGCGTTGAGCGGAAGGGTGAGATCGGCCATGCGTCAGATTTTATCACGCATGATCGGAATTAATATCGTTTGTCAGCGCTACCATGCGCGGCGCATCATCAGCCCCATGACCACCCCAGACCTCCGCCAGGCCGATCTCGATTCGCGCCACGCCGCCATGTCGCTGTCGGCCGCCTTGCCCTGCGACATCGTGCTGTACCTGCTGCTGCCGATGTACTCCGACCAGTTCCATGTGACCCTGGCTGAGGCCGGGGTGCTGCTGGCGGCCAACCGGCTGGTGCGTATTGCCGGTTATCGCTGGGTGGCCAGTTTCTATTCCCGTCGGGGTGATCGTCCCACCTGCCTGCTGGCCGTGCTGGCGGCCATCGCCTGCGCCCTGGGCTATACGGTGGCCAGCGGTTTCTGGGCCTTGCTGCCTTTGCGCCTGTTGTGGGGGATGGCCTTTGCCGGGCTGAACCTGTCGACCCAGGCCATGTCGACTGCCAATCCACAGGGCGCCGCGCGCCGCTCGGGGCGTTCGCGTGGCGTGATCGCCATCGGGCCAATGCTGTGGCTGCCACTGGCGGCCCTGCTGGCTGCGCACCTGGGGCCGCGTCCGGTGTTCCTGCTGGTGGCGATGACAGCCGTGCTGGGCCTGCTGGCCGCGCGCCGCTTGCCGGCGCATGCCTATCCGCCGCCACTGGCGCGGCGCTGGAAGATGCCCAATGCGCTGGACTGGTGGTCCTTCCTGGAGGGCTTGACGCTGGATGGCCTGTTCATCATCGGCCTGGCCTACATGAGCAAGCAATCCTTCGGTGCCGATGGCGAGCTGGTGGCTGGCGTACTGATGGCCTTGCGCTATGCCGGCGAGATCGTGCTCAGTCCCCTCGGTGGCTGGCTGGCCGAGCGCTTCGGTGCGCTCAAGGTGCTGGTGACGCTATCGCTGGCGACTTGCGCGGCGTTGGTGGGTTTCGGTGGCGGCTTGCTGTGGCTCTTCGCCGGCATCATCGTGGTGCTGCGCGCCTTGCAGCTGCCGCTGCTGGCCCCTATCGTGGCGGCGCGCACGCCGCCGGAGCAACGCGTGCATGCGCTGGCAGGACGGGCCATCTGGCGTGATATCGGCGCCGGCATGGGCCCGATGATGGCGGGGCTGCTGCTGCCGGTGATGTCGTCGCTGTGGCTGTATGGACTGGCGGCGTCCGCACTGGCGCTGGCGGCCGTGGCCTGCGGGCGCGAGCCGGCGCATCCTGTCGGGGTCGAGGTGTCGCGGGGTTCGTAAGGGGCCGGGGGAGTTGTTCCGCTGGCGCATATGCGGCCAGCGGATATCGATGCGACCATCGCTTCGTTCACGCCACGCCGGTTCTTGCCTAGCATGACGGTTGATGTCCTTTCAGGACCCATCCGGAGCACGCATGAACGAACCGCATATCTACCAGGAGCTCGGCAACCTCGCGCTGGAGCCCCTGCAACCATCCGACAGGAAACTGATCGGCTTCATCTTCCTCTTCGGCCTGAGCCTGCTGGGGGCGCTGTTCTTCCTGCAGCGCTGGTTACCGCTGGGGCTGGTCGCCTAGAACTGCTTGCATTCACTGTTCATTTCGGCCTGCGCCACGTTGCTGCCGGCCGCTACGCTGTGGGTGAGCCAGACATTGCCGCCGATGACCGAGCCGCGACCGATGGTGATGCGGCCCAGCAGGGTGGCGCCGGCATAGACCACCACATCGTCTTCGACGATGGGATGGCGCGGGATACCCTTGACCAGCGAGCCATCCGGCTCCTGCGGGAAGCGCTTGGCCCCTAGCGTGACGGCCTGGTACAGGCGCACGTTGCGGCCGATGATGGTGGTTTCGCCGATGACCACGCCGGTGCCGTGGTCGATGAAGAAGCTGGGGCCGATCTGCGCGGCCGGGTGGATGTCGATGCCGGTGGCCGAGTGGGCGATATCGGCAATGAGGCGCGCCAGCAGCGGCGCACCCAGCTGATGCAAGGCATGCGCCAGCCGATGGTAGATGATGGCGGTGATGCCCGGGTAGCACAACAGGATCTCCGACATGCTGGAAGCCGCCGGGTCGCCGTGATAGGCCGCCTGGATATCGCTGACCAGCACATCCCGAATGGACGGCAATTGATGCGCGAAATCCCGCGTGATCGTCGCTGCGCGCTCGCGCAGGGTGTCGTTTTCGCCCACCTGGCTGTTGAACTCGCTGCTGAAGTGCAGGCCCCGGCGGGTCTGTTCCTTCAGGATGCAGAGCGCCGCATTCAACTGGCTGCCGACGAAGTAATCGATGGTGTCGTCGGAGAGGTCGGTATGGCCGTAGTGGGTGGGGAAGAGGGCCGCCTGCAGGTGTTGCAGCAGCTCTTGCATGGCCTCGCGCGAGGGCAGCTCGCGGATCTCGCCGCGATGGCGGATCTTGTTGGTCACTTCACGCGAGGTGCGCAGTCCCGCGACCACGGCGGACAGGCCTAGCCCGGTCGTGTCGGCCAGGGCGCTCAATTCGGGGGTGTTGGAGGTATCCATGCCCCGCATGCTATCAAAAATGCGCAAACGGCGTCGGCATGGCTCACGCGCGGAAATGCTGCGTGGAAATTGACAGAAGGGGGAGGCAATGCAAGGTCGGGAGGATGGAGAGAGATTCGCGGCGCCCAGTTCTATCTGAAAAGTGGCGCCGCCTGTTGAATCTGCTCTGGAAACCACTTTAACGTGTAATCCGGAATTACACAAACAATCATTGAGAATATCTAAATTCGGAATTTGATCTGCCGCAAAGCCTTGCCGGCATGGTGTGGTGGCGGCCAGTGTCGTGGGCGCGGTACTCAGGAATTTCCTGAGCCCAAAGGAGCGCTTGTCAGGAAGCTCCTGATACTGCCCGGGGGGAGTCGTCGGTAAAGTGTCTTCAACGGAGCAGCACGGGCAAGCCGGTTCAGGCAACAGCGAACGGGACGTGCCGCAGCAACAGATGTCTTCGGGCCTGGCGATATAGGTCGCGGCCCGACCAGGTGTAACCGGGAGCCCTGAGGGGGGCTTACTTTATGGCGTACTTCCGCAAGGAAGTGCGCCTTTTTTTTGTTTGTGATGCAATAGCGCATGGGGACGGGCGCTGGCCCGGCCCGACCTGAACATTCATGTTCCCTAGGAGGGGATCCACCCATGCGCCTTGTCCTGCCCGCCCTTGCCGCCCTTGCCGCCCTTGCCGCCCTTGCCATCCTGTTCCTGTCCTCTAGCGCCGTGCAGGCGCAGGTTGCAGCGCCCGCCCAGCCGGCGCAGCCAGCCACGGTACTCAATGCCGTTCCCACGCCGGTGGCCAGCGATATCACCCGCAATTGCAGTGCCAGTGCCGGTTGCGTGCTGACCTGCCTGAACATGGCGGCCGAGACCGTGCTGACCGAGCAGGCCAGCCGGGCGGTGCGCATCATCTCGCTCTCCAATGGCAACAGCGAATTCCGCATGGACAATGGCGCGGCCGGCATCAATGTGGTGCTGGTCTCGCACGACAACCTGATGTGCCGCCTGAGCGGCGGGATCTAGGTGCGCTCAGCGTCCCAGCAATTTCTCGCGTACCGACTCTTCTTCGGCATGGGGGACGCTGGCGCGCGCCAGGTCCGATAGCGACAGCACGCCCACCAGCTGCCTGCGTTCCGGGCCCGCGACCACGGGCAGGCGTGCCACGCCCAGCCTGGCCATGAGGCCGGCGGCGGTGCGTGCGCTCATGTGTGGCAGCAGGTAGTCGGATGGCCGCTCGGCCAGCGCCGCGCAGGGCTGTTCCGGGGGCGCGCTTTCCAGTCCACGCAAGGCCAGCATGCCGACCAGGTGGCGTTGCTGGACCACCGGGTAATAGCGATGGATGTGGCTGGCGGCACGGCACAGGGCCAGCGCGGCGTCGGCGCGCATGTCGGCCTCCAGGGCCTGGGGCGCGGCGCTCATCAGTTCTTCCACATGCAGGCGTTCCAGCGGATCGACGCCATATTCGCGATGCACGTGCAGGCCACGACGGGCGATCTTCTCGGTCATGATGGAGCGCTTCATGACCAGCACATTGACGCCATAGGCGACAGCCGTGGTGGCAATGAGCGGCAGCAGGGCCTGGTCGGCATGGGTCAGGCCGAAGGCAAAGACGATGGCTGTCAGCGGCGCGCCCAGCACGCTGCCCAGCACGCCGGCCATGCACACCAGCGGCCACAGGCCCGGCGAGCCACCGGGCAGCCAGGGCGACAGCAGCAGGCCCAGCCCGGCCCCCATCATCAGCAGCGGCGCCAATACCCCGCCGGAGGTGCCCGAACCCAGCGCCAGCAACCAGATCACGGCCTTCACCGCCAACAAGGCCAGGGCCGCCGAGAGCAGCATGTGTTGATGCAGCAGGTCGCCGATCACGTCATAGCCCACGCCCAGCGCGCGCGGCTGCAACAGGCCGCCGAGACCGACGGCGATGCCGCCCAGCGCCGGCCACCACATCCAGTGCAGGGGCAGGCGATGGAAGCCGTCTTCGATGCGGTACAGGGCCAGCGTCAGCAGGGCGGCCAGCACGCCGCTGGCCAGTCCCGCAGCCAGGCAGGAGAGCAGGGCTACCGGCGCAGGCGCGGCCACTTGCAGGGGGAACAGCGGCCCGGCGTCGACCAGCCACGGCCGCAGGAAGCCGGCCATGGCGCAGGCCAGCGCCACCGGCAAGAGGCTGCGCGGTTTCAGTTCGAACAGCAGCAGTTCCACTGCCAGCAGTACGGCCGCCAGGGGCGTGCCGAAGATGGCCGTCATGCCGGCGCAGGCGCCGGCCACCAGCAGGGTCTTGCGTTCGGCAGCGGTGACGTGCAGCCACTGGGCCAGCAGCGAGCCCAGCGAGCCCCCGGTCATGATGATCGGCCCTTCGGCGCCAAAGGGGCCGCCGCTGCCGATCACGATGCCCGAGGACAGGGGCTTGAGCAGTGCCACCTGGGCCGACATCCGGCTCTTGCCGAAGAGGATGGCCTCGATTGCCTCGGGAATGCCGTGCCCGCGGATCTTCTCGCTGCCGTAGCGTGCCATCAGGCCGACGATCAGTCCGCCCGCCACCGGCAGCAGGGCGGCGATCCAGCCCAGCGTATGCGTGGCCGGCGAGCTGGCCGCAAAGGACAGGCGCTGGAAGTAGAACAGATTGGTAAAGAGCGCAATGAGCTTCAGGAGCAGCCAGGCCGCGCCGGTGGAAAGTACGCCAATCGGCAGGGCGATGGCGCACAGATAGGGCAGGCGCTGGTCAGCCGTGTAGTCGCGTTTGTGTTTCATGGTGATAGGGAACGGAGGCACCTGGGTAAAGGTGGAGAGCGCAAATATATCATAACGTGATATAAATTGACGGTGCTCCGCAAATGGCAAGGCGATGGCCCCGATGGACATATCCGCTTTTCTTCTATGCAGTGGCGGAAGTATTCGTTCGCAATGGCGGGCTGGGTGGCTAATCTCGCCAGACTCAACCATCCAGCAGGGAGCATGCATGTCGCAGCGCGAAGAAAAACGCAGCAAGGCCATCCACTATGTCGAACAGAACAGCAGGCGTCGCCGCCTGATCGCCGGCGGCCTCGGCCTGGGGCTGGCCGGGATCGGCGCGGCGCTGGTCCCGCGCCTGGCACGGGCCGCCACGCGGCAGTTGCGCATCGGTTACCAGAAGGGCGCGCTGAGCATCATCCGCGCGCACGGCTCACTGGAACAACGCCTGGCGCCGCTGGGCGCCAGCGTGAAGTGGGTGGAGTTCAGCGCCGGGCCGGTACAGCTGGAGGCATTGGGCGCCGGCTCCATCGATTTCGGCGATGTCGGCGAGGCGCCGCCGATCTTTGCCCAGGCCGCCGGTACGCCACTGGTGTATGTGGGGGCGACGGTGCCGCGTCCCTATGTGGAGGCGGTGCTGGTCAGGGACGACTCCGGGATCAGCCGGCCGGCGCAGCTCAAGGGCAAGCGCATTGCGCTCAACAAGGGCTCCAACGTGCATTACTTCCTGGTCAAGCTGCTGGAAAAGCACGGCCTGGCCTATGGCGATGTCACGCCGGTGTGGCTGGCCCCGGCCGATGCGCGCGCCGCCTTCGAGCGCGGCGCGGTCGATGCCTGGGCCATCTGGGAGCCCTACCTGGCGGCGGCCCAGCAGACCCTGAAGGCGCGCATCCTGGCCGATGCCGACGGGGTGGTGAAGAACCGCGCCTATTATTTTTCCACGCGCGATTATGCGCGCGAGAACGCCGACCTGATCAAGATCGCCCTGGAGGAACTGGGGCGGGTCGACGAGTTGGCCAAGTCCCGGCCCGACGACTACGCTGCCGAGCTGGCGACCATCCTGGGCCTGCCCAGGAGCGTGCTGGACGTGGTGGTGCGGCGCTATACCTATGGCACCCTGCCGATCACCCACGCGATCCTGGAGGAGCAGCAGCAGATCGCCGATGCCTTCCTCGATCTGAAACTGATCCCCAGGAAGATCAACCTGCGCGAGACCGCACCACCCTGGCTGGCCTGAGCACCTGCCAGGCCTGGCTGCCGACATGAAAAACGCCGTCGCGGCTCAACCGCGACGGCGTTTTTTCGTGTGCCGCGATGAAACGGATCAGGCCTTGAATTGCAGGGTGTTGGTCAGGTCACCCATGGGTTGCTGGCCGCGCGCGATCATGGCGCTGTCACGTTGCTGGAGACCATCCAGTTTTTCCAGGCCGAAGGTACGGGTGATCAGGCGCAGGATGGAAGCGGTGTCGTAGATGGTGTGGTCGACCAGCCCCTTGCGGGCGAAGGGCGAGACCACCAGCGCCGGCACGCGCGTACCCGGACCCCAGCGGTCGCCCTTGGGCGGTGCTACGTGATCCCACCAGCCGCCGTTCTCGTCCACCGTGATGACCACCACCATGTTCTGCCACTGCGGGCTGGCTTGCAGGCTCTTGACGATGTGGGCGATGTGACGGTCACCCGAGGCCACGTCCGCATAGCCGGCGTGCAGGTTGAGGTTGCCTTGCGGCTTGTAGAAGGTCACCGGCGGCAGGCGGCCGGCTTCGACATCGGCCAGGAAGCGGTTGGTGCGCGACTCGTCGCCCAGGCCACCATCACGCAGGCGCTTGTTGCGCTCGGCGGGATTTTCCGGACCCAGGGCCTTGAAGTAGTTGAAGGGCTGGTGGTGGTACTGGAAATTGGGGATCTTGGGGATGCCCTTGGAATCCTTGAACTCGTCCAGCGTGGCCTGCCAGGCGCCGGCATACCAGGCCCATTCCACGCCCTTCTTGTTGAGCTTGTCGCCGATGTGTTCGTGGGTCTGCGGCACCAGCACGCTGGGCTGGTTGGGTTCGGCATAGGCCGGATTGTTGCGGTCGCGGCTCCAGGTCGGCCAGTAGGGCGGGGCCATGGTGTTGACGGCATAGCCGTCCGGGGTGAGCGCGCTGGGGCCGAATTTGGGCGGGCCTTGCAGGGCACTGGCCGGGCTGTTCTCGGCCACTTCCAGTTCGGTGGCCAGGGGATCGTTGTTCTTGGTCCTGGCGACCTGGGTGCGCGAGACCGAGTTCATCACGTTCGGATAGAACGGGACGGCGGCCGAGATCAGGTACTGGTGGTTCAGGAAGGAGCCCCCGAAGGCGCCTTGGAAGAAGTTGTCGCACAGCACGAACTCGCGGGCGATATCCCACAGACGCAGGTTGTACTGGGTGTCGCCGTAGTGACCCATGGTCAGGCCGCCCGAATCCGCCCAGGCCACGAAGCCGTCGTTCTTGCCGCCATTGATCTGCATCTGGTTCTGGTAGAACACGTGCCACAGGTCACGCGTGACCAGGCCCAGCGGCAGCGCGTCGCCGTGCGGGCCCTTGAGTGCATAGGGGGCGTTGGGCAGGTTGGTCTGGTATTGCTTGCCGGCCTCGTAGGTCACGCCTTCGATGCTCTGCTCCTGGCTGGTCACGCCGCTCCAGGCGGGTGGCAATTGCTTGAGCACGCTGCCGTCGCGGTCGCGCTGCTGGTAGTCCGAGGGCTTGAGCGCGGACAGTGGCTTTTCCAGGCCGGGGAAATTGGCGAAGAGGTTGTTGAAGCTGCGGTTCTCGGCATAGATGACCACGATGGTCTTGACGTTCTCGCGCAGGGCGCGGTCCACGGCAGCCGCTTCGGCCGGGTTACCGGTGGCGTAGGCAGCATTGCCCGCGCCGTCGGTGGCGCAGGCGCTCAGCGCACCACCGGCGCCCAGCGCGGCCATGCCACCCAGGAAGCGGCGGCGGCTGTTGTTCTGCGGGGTGGCGGGCGTGCTGTCGGGGGGCGCAGGCTGGCTGCCCGCGAGGTCGTCTTGCTTGCTCATGGATGTTTCCTGTCGGCTATTGTTGTGGAAGATTGGCGCGTAAGCGGGGGGAGCATAGCGCGGCCGTGTGACAAGGATGTGTCTTTTTATTCAGCTCTGCAAGCAGCCAAACGGTGGGAATCTACACCAATAGACAATGAAAAAACGTGTAAATGAAACATTATGATACGTACTGTAGCTCAACTGTCATCTAAAATTGCCTGACTACATCAGCGTTGGTCGATCTAATCGACGAACGATGTGGGACGGTGTTCCTGGGGAGGGAGGCCGGTTGATTGTCCGAGGGGGGCTGCCTGCCAGGAAATAGCGGGCGGGCCTGTTTGTCGAGGGAAACATGCTGATCAGAACTTTCCAATACCTGCTCATCGCTGCGGGCTTCAGTGCCTGCATGCTGTTCATGCTTGCGCTGGCGGTGACTGAACCGCTGACGTAATCGCCGGGACCGTGTTCCCGGATAGCTGGCACCCTCTCCGGGGCCAGCGCTTCTTCCTTGCTTTTCCGCCTGCGCGTTACTTGCGCAGCAAGACCGGTTTGCCAGAACGGTTGACGGCCATCAGCAGCGCCATCAATGCCATGAATCCTGCCAGCAGCAAGCTGGAATTGACCAGGACACGCCCGTAACCCAGTTTGTTGACGTCGATGAAGGGGTAAGGGTAGAAGCCCGACAAGGTCCCTCGCCAAAGCGTCACGCACAGGTAGCCCAGCGGATAGACCAGCCACAGCATCGATTTCTTCAGCGAGGCCTGGAACACCGGCACGAAGAAGATCCAGTAGACGATGGCCAGTAGTGGCACCACCGTATGCAGGCTTTCATTGACCAGCGCGCGAAAACCCGTTGGCGTCCACAGTTGGCGCAGCAGCAGGTTGTAGGCGATCCCCACGAAGGCCAGGTAGGCCACCACCGCCGAAATCACCGAGGGTTGCCGAAAGAAGCGGCTCATCGGTGTCTTCAGCGACAGCGCCAGCGAGGTAAAGCACAGCGCGCTCATCAGGATGGTGAGATTGGTGAGGTACATCGTCAGCCGGTCCAGTCCGTCGAGCACGCCACCGCCGTGTGCCAGCAGGCGGTTGATGGTGATATCGGTCTGCGCCACGAAGGCGAGCCAGCTGATGGCGGCGATGAGTGCCGCCAGGGCGCGCGAGACGTTGGATCCCTGGTGGGCGGGAAAGAGATGGGTGCCGAAGGAATCCAGCGATTCCGGCGTAGGTTTCTGGTCGTGGCTCATGGGACTTTCCGGGAGACGGTCGTGGTGCCGCTGGTGGATTGCCGCGCTCTTGGGCAAGGCAGGCGCAGCAAGGACAGCGGCAATGTCCGACATGATAGATCGGCTGGCGCCGATCCGCTGCATTGATGACATTCACTTGCACGGCTTACATTGCGTCACATGCGGTGAGGCAGTGGTCTTCCTGTGCTCGGGGGCTACTTCTCTGCGCAGTTTTAATGCTCCGAATGGCAGTGATGGAATGGGGTGAAAGACTAAGTATTTTTCCCGTTACATTGAAATGAAAATTCCATCCGGAAAATTGCCTGCTCTCTTGGGATGCAGTCATGGAGCGCTTTGTGGGAAGGGGTGTGTCGCCGTATGGCGACGAAGTAGGGTGTTTGTCTGTTACATTTTTTTTAGTTACAAGGGCGCTTGAAATATAAATAATTTGCGTCAGAAGTCCAGACTGGAAGGATGTGTCGGGCTGTTACAAAATTGTGGTGAACTTTCGAAAAGGCAACCTGCCGAACCGCACAGGTTTCTTCTCTGGCAAGGCTGGGTGACATCCTGTCGCCGCTGTCCGAGACCATGGAAACCTGTCGACGTTGCGACGCGCCCCTGGACTCCTGGACCCGCCCAGAAGGTCTTTCGGAGGGCAGTGCAAGGACGCTTGCCTGCGGTCATCCGATCCATGCGCGCCGCTGTTTTCGTGCTTCCCGTTTTGCACGCTCATTTATCTGCTCACTTGCCTGCTCAAGGCATCATCAATTTCAGGAGATCCCATGCTTCGCTCAGAATCCCTCTTCGGCAAACGCGAAACCAGTTCGACCAATTCCCCGTTCAGCAATGCGGGCAGTAGCGTCTCTTCTACATCTACAGGTGGCAATGTGACCAGCGTCAACAAACCGGCCCAGTATCCCTCTTCCGTGTCCACCAGCGCCCCGGTGGCCGCTGAGGAGACCGGCAGCAAGCTCACCGTCGGCCCCAACATCAAGGTCAAGGGCGAGATCGAGGATTGCGACACCCTGGTGGTGGAGGGGCGCGTGCAGGCCACTATCAACTGCCGTGTGGTGCAGATTGCCGAGCGCGGCGCCTTCAAGGGGTCGGCGGAGATCGACCTGGCCGAGATCCGTGGTGAGTTCGACGGCGACCTGACGGTGCGCCAGAAGCTGGTGATCTATGCCAGCGGCAAGGTCACCGGCAAGATCCGCTATGGCAAGTTGGTCATCGAGGAAGGTGGTCAGTTGGCCGGCGATCTGCAGGTCGGCGGTGGTCATGAGCAGAAGGATCTGCTGCAGAAGACGGCCTGAGGCAGGCCTGGCACCGTGGGGCCGGGTGCCGGCCCTGCGGTCGCCGGGTGATGTTTCCTGGGTGGAATGATCTGCTTGCTCGCGGGTGATCAGGTGGGAAGATCGCGTCTTCTGGTGTGATCCTGCGTTGATTTGCATGCTTCATTGCTGGATTGGCTGAACTGACGGGGCCAAGTTGACGGTGTATTTGTCCGCATGGCCGGGCCGTGCGACAATAGCGCCTTTCGTCCTTTTGCGCCGGCCTGGCTGGCCGATGGCAGCGCCTCGCTGGCGTTGTCGTTCGGGACGCGGCGAATCTCAGTTCAGTATCTCAGTTCATTCTCATGGCTCACCCGGAATATATCCTTACCTTGTCCTGCCTGGACCAGCGTGGCATCGTGCATCGCGTCTCGGGCTTCCTGGCCGATCACGGCTGCAATATCATCGATTCGGCGCAGTTTGGCGATGCCCAGTCCAAGCTCTTCTTCATGCGGGTGCATTTCTCGTCGGAGGATGCCGCGGTGTCCGATGCGGTCCTGCGGGCGGCGTTCGGTTTGCTGGGCGAGGCCTTGCAGATGAACTGGCAATTGCATGATGCGGGCAAGAAGCCGCGTGTGATGCTGATGGTGTCCAAGATCGGGCATTGCCTCAACGACCTGCTGTTCCGCTATAAGAGCGGTCTGCTGCCGGTGGAGATTCCGGCGATCGTGTCCAACCATACGGACTTCTATCAGCTGGCAGCCAGCTATAACATTCCTTTCCATCACTTGCCCCTGGCGACCGGTGCGCCGGCTGAGGCCAAGCGTATCCAGGAACAGCGCATCATGGAAATCGTCGATGCCAACCAGATCGACCTGGTGGTGCTGGCGCGTTACATGCAGATCCTGTCGCCGGAGATGTGTGAAGCCCTGCGCGGCCGTGCCATCAATATCCATCACTCCTTCCTGCCCAGCTTCAAGGGCGCCAAGCCCTATTACCAGGCGCATGATCGCGGTGTGAAGCTGATCGGGGCGACGGCGCACTTTGTTACCGGTGACCTGGATGAAGGTCCTATCATCGAACAGGGCGTGGAGCGCGTGGATCATTCCATGGGGCCCGATACCCTTACCGCTATCGGGCGCGATATCGAGTGCGTCGTTCTCGCGCGCGCTGTTAAGTGGTTCACCGAGCATCGGATCTTGCTCAATGGACATAAGACTGTGATCTTTAACTGATCTGGGTTTTTGTTATTTTTTGGGACGCCGTCTGGCTTGGGCTGGGCGGCGTTTTTGTTTTTGCTTTTTGTATTTTGGGTAGTCTGCACGGAATTTCTTCCTGCGCTCTAGCTTAATTCCTATCTCTCTCCGGTTGGGACGGAGCGCCGGGGGCGGCCCGGCAGCCGCTCACTTTCTTTGGCCCGCCAAAGAAAGTAAGCAAAGAAAGCGGCCCCCTAAGAGCCAGCCCTCCTTCGGAGGGTTCCCGACGGAGTGGGGTAACAAGTGGGAAAAATAGATTCGCTTCGCTCAAACTATTTTTCTGATC
>QFZN01006490.1_pt1 | contig 56387 bp, 46 predicted proteins | sample 1740101 | NCBI WGS metagenome assembly QFZN01 (sample SAMN09210849, study PRJNA391713) | Ciliate metagenome, whole genome shotgun sequencing project. | isolation source: combination of 50 Heterometopus sp. ciliate cells from an enrichment culture... | host: Heterometopus sp. ...
GGATACGAGGGGTCGTATGACCGGGTGGCTGCCTTCAGCAGGCAATGGAAGGTGGGTCAAATGGAGAGGGTCAAATCTGCGAGCAAATCAACATTGATTCGTTGTGAGGTCTCAATTGACCCGCGCTCCTGAATCTTAAGCAGCACGGCCAGAATTTCTGGCGTCGTAATCACCGTGACATCGCGACGGCCAATGTAAGGGAAAATGTCTCGTTCGAGTCCGCGCAAAATTCGGCCGGCATGCTCTTTAGATTTCCAATGTCCTGCAGTCAGTCGTTTGGCGTGCCAATCCCGCGCAATTGCCTCAAAAGACATATCTGGTGCAACTTTAGCCACTAGCTTTGCTGCTTTGCGTTCCCCAGATGGGTCCAAGCCTTCAAAGATTTGAGTGCGGGCCCTCTCCGCCAGCTCACGCGCTTTAGCCAACCCTACCGTTGGATATTTTCCAATCGTGTAGCTTTTGAATTTGTCGTTGTGCTTGTAAGCGAGACGCCAGACTTTGCCGCCTGCTGGGCTGATGTGCAAATTGAGATTGTTGCCGTCTGCCAGCTTATAGTCTTTGTCTTTGGGCTTGGCGTTGCGGCACTGGAGTTCAGTGAGGGGTGCGACTTTTCGAGGCATAATTTTTCCATGAGGGAAGTTAAATGCACTATGCCTCAAAAAATACCCTCAAAGCAACCAGCTGTAGCTGGACGGTGCTGGACAACTCCGGACGAAAAAAATCCCTAAGTGTTTGAATTCTTAGGGATTTTGGACTCCACTGGAACTAGCTGGACTGATGTTTGGTGGAGGCGGCGGGAATCGAACCCGCGTCCGCAAGCACTCTACAGACAGTTCTACATACTTAGTGCTGTCATTTGATTTAACCCGGCCGACGCGGACGCACACGCTGCGGTAAGGCTAGTCACCTTTGATTTAACCTCGGTCCAAGTGACCCGTTCCAAGGCGATTCTCTGTAAATGACTCCACCGCTGTTGCCAGCCCACCCCAGAGACGAGATGGTGTGGAGCTAACCGCGATTAAGCGGCCAGTGCGTACGAGTTATCGTTAGCAGTTATTTACGTTCTGACTGTATTTACGAGGTGATCAGTCCTCGGTATGCCCTGCTCTGCTTCGCAACCCACGTCGAAACCAAGTCGCCCCCAGAAAAGAGTCGTCCAGTATAACACCAAAGCGTCCAAGCGTTGCTTTCGCGCGCCGCCACCTCGGTCTGCACTCCCTCAAGACGTCTGCATGTCCATCACCGCGTCGCGCTTGTCCAACAAGTGCTGGCGCAGTACGGCAGCCAGGGCCTTGCCGTCGCGTGCTTCCAGCGCCTTGACCATCTCGTCGTGGTCGTGCGCGGCGCTGTCCCATTTCTCGGGCTTGAAGTTGGACTTGAAACGCAGGGCTTGCAGGCGCCGGTTCATGCTCAGGTAGGTCTCGTGCAGTACCGAGTTGCGCGCGGCTAGGTTGATCCGGTCGTGGATCTCCTGGTTGCGGCTGTAGTAACCCGGCAGGTCGCCTTGCGCTTTGCAGGCCAGCATGGCGTAGTGCAGCGCCTTGATCTCGGCGACCTCGACCGCCGTGACGCGCTGGCAGGCCAGCTCGCCCGCCAGGGCTTCCAGGCCACTCATGAACTCGAAGGTCTCGCGGATCTCGGTTTCGCTCATCTTGTACACCGAGGCGCCTCGATTGGGCGAGATCTCGATCAGGCCTTCCACCGCCAGCACCTTCAGCGCTTCCCGTAGCGGCGTGCGCGAAATCCCCATGGTTTCGCAGAGTTCGCGTTCGTTCAGTTTCGTCCCGGGTGGCAATACCGCTTCAACAATCAGGTTGCGCAGGTGCTCGACCACCGTGTCATGCAGTCGCTGACGCTCCAGCCGGGGGACCGCCGGGGTCGGCAGGGTTGAAGGGGTAGGGTATTCAGTTGCTGAATTTTGCATTCAAAATCCTTTTTCGACATCTTTCGCTTTCATTTTACCACTTTGCGATGCATGGATGAGCAAGTCGTTTGCTCGTTGAGGATGCAAGTTTTTAACGCGATATTTAATGATATTTGCCGTAATTAGAGGGTTTATAGCGTATTCCATACGGCCAGTACCGGCTGTGGAAAACAAATAGTCCTTTACGTGGCCTGCCTCCGGCTGATAAATTAATTTTGCATTCAAAATACAAAACCTTAAATCTGCCTTTCATGGAGGAGTCAATGCTTACACTGGATTTTCACCCTGCCGGTCGTCATTTCCTGCAAATCCCGGGCCCCAGCCCGGTTCCCGACCGCATCCTGCGGGCGATGAGCTATCCGACCATCGACCATCGCGGTCCTGAATTCGGGGCCTTGGGCTTGCAGGTGCTGGCCGGTATCAAGAAGATCTTCAAGACCGAGCAGCCGGTCATCATCTATCCCGCCTCCGGTACCGGGGCCTGGGAGGCGGCGCTGGCCAATACCCTGAGCCCGGGGGATACGGTCCTGATGTACGAGACCGGTCATTTCGCCACCCTGTGGAAAAAGATGGCCGAGGCGCTGGGTCTCAAGCCTGAGTTCCTTGGCTTGCCCGGTATCGAGGGCTGGCGTCGTGGTGTGCAGGCCGACCTGATCGAGGCGCGCCTGCGCAAGGACAGCGCCCACCAGATCAAGGCGGTCTGTGTTGTCCACAACGAGACCTCCACCGGGGTGACCTCCAATATCGCCGCCGTGCGTCGCGCCATCGATGCGGCTGGCCATCCGGCGCTGCTGCTGGTCGATACCATTTCCGGCCTGGCCTCGGCCGATTATCGCCATGACGAGTGGGGCGTGGATGTCACCGTCTCGGGTTCGCAGAAGGGCCTGATGCTGCCGCCGGGCATCAGCTTCAATGCCGTCTCGAAGAAGGCGGTCGAGGCCAGCAAGAGCGCGCGCCTGCCCAAGGCCTTCTGGGACTGGACCGAGATCATCGAGATGAACGCCACCGGCTATTGGCCCTATACGCCCAATACCAACCTGCTCTATGGCTTGCATGAAGCGCTGGAGATGATCCTGGGCGAAGGCCTGGAGAATACCTTCGCGCGTCATGAGCGTCTGGCGCAGGCTTGCCGCACGGCCGTCAAGGCCTGGGGCCTGGAGATCCAGTGCGCCGATCCAGCCGTCTACTCGCCGGTGCTGACCGGGGTCATGACACCGGAGGGTTTCGATGCCGATGCCATCCGCAAGACCATCTACGAGAACTTCGACATGTCGCTGGGCACTGGCCTGGGCAAGATGAAAGGGAAGATGTTCCGCATCGGTCACCTGGGCGAGGCCAACGATCTGAGCCTGATGGCGACCTTGAGTGGTTGCGAGATGGGCTTGCAACTGGCCGGTGTGAAGCTGGCCGGCAGCGGTGTGCAGGCCGCCATGGAGGTGCTGGTCAGCCAGAAGAAGAAACCCAGCCTGAAGGTGGCGTAGGCGTCATCGGCGGCCAAGCAGAGGCAGTGACAACGGAGGAAATCGGCACCGGCGCGGGGCATGTCCCCGGGCCGGCAAGCACACCATGATTCAGGCCGGCCATCGTCCCGCAGAGGACAGCCGCCAGGCACCCTGGCGCACCGGCTCATACAGGAGACAACAATGAAGTTTCTACGCATGCGGGCGACCACGGTCGTTCTGTTGATGCTATGCCTGATGTATTTCATCACTTATCTGGATCGCGTCAACGTCAGTACCGCGGCCTCCGGCTTCGGCAAGGAATTCAATCTCAACAAGACCGAGATCGGTCTGGTCTTTTCGGCGTTTGCCTATCCCTACCTGGTGTTCCAGATCATCGGCGGCTGGGTGAGCGACAAGTTCGGTGCGCGTCGCACGCTGATCTGGTGTGGCGTGTTGTGGGCGATCGCCACCATCCTGACCGGCTTTGCGGGTGGCCTGGTGTCCCTGCTGCTGGCCCGGTTGCTGCTGGGGTTGGGGGAGGGCGCGACCTTTCCGGCGGCGACCTCGGCCATGTCGCGCTGGGTCTCAAAGGACAGTCGCGGCTTTGCCCAGGGCATCACCCATGCCTTCTCGCGGGTAGGCAATGCGGTGGCGCCGGCAGCGGTGGTCTACATCATGGCCGCGCATGGCTGGCGCGAATCCTTCTACATCTTCGGGGCCTTGAGCCTGGTCTGGGTGGTGCTGTGGGCGTTGGTGTTTACGGAAGATCCGGCGCGCCATCCGCGTATCACGGCGAGCGAGCTGGAGGCCCTGCCGCCGGCCAGGAAGAAGAATGCCCATGTTCCCTGGGGGCCGCTGTTTCGCCGGATGCTGCCGGTGACGGTGGTGTACTTCTGCTACGGTTGGACGCTCTGGCTGTTCCTGTCCTGGATCCCGCAGTATTTCCTGCACAGCTATGACCTGGATATCAAGAAGTCGGCCCTGTTCGCCTCCAGCGTGTTCTTTGCCGGTGTGCTGGGCGACACGCTCGGTGGCATCGTCAGTGACCGCATCCTGAAGAACTCCGGCAATCTCAAGAAGGCACGCAGCTACATGGTGTCGGTGTGCATGCTGTTGACGTTGCTCTCGCTGCTGCCGCTGATGTTCAACCACAATCTCACGGTCTCGGTGATCTGCCTGGGCGCCGGATTCTTCTTTGCGGAAATGACCATTGGCCCGATGTGGGCGATCCCGATGGATATCGCGCCGGAATTCTCGGGCACCGCCAGCGGCATGATGAATAGCGGTTCGGCCCTGGCCGCGATCATCTCGCCGGTGCTCTCGGGCTACCTGATCGACCGCACCGGGAACTGGGAGTTGCCCTTCATGGGCAGCATGATCCTGATGGGCCTGGGGGTGTTCCTGGCCTTCCGCATGCAACCCGACAGCAAGTTCCAGCAGGCCCGCACGCCGGCCGAGGATGCTGCGGTCAAGGCGCGTGCCTGAGCCTGCCTTGGCCGACGACGCCCACGCTCCGAAGAACCATCCACCGAACCGCGAGAACCCCATCATGACGACCCTGTTGACCGCTCCCGAAGAACTGGGGGCACTGCTTGGCCAGGCCCATGCCCGGAAGAACCTGCAAGCGATTGTCCCGCTGGCGCTGGAACCGACCAGCCAGGAAGAAGCCTACCAGGCCCAGCGCGCCTTCCTGGCGCACAGCCGCGCCCGTATCGGTGGCTGGAAGGTGGGTGCCAAGTCGCCCGACGGCCCCATCCAGGGGGCGCCGCTGCCGCTGGCCGGACTGCATCCCACCACCACGCTGCTGCGCCGGGAGCAGTTCGGCATCCTCGGCGTGGAGCTGGAGATCATGTTCCGCTGCGGGCGTGATTTCCTGCCCGGGGAGGCGCTGCCTTCCGAGCGGGAGGTCTTGAAGAGCATCACCGGCGTGGCCACCTCCATCGAGATCGTCTCCAGCCGCCTGGCCGGCTGGCCCGAGGTGCCCAAGCTGAACCAGCTGGCCGACCTGCAGAACCACGGCGCCCTGATCACCAGCGACTTCGTGGAGTACGACGAGGGTTTCGACTTCCGTCGTCCGCATACCCACCTGACCTTCAAGGGTGATGACATCTTCAAGGGGCCGGGCGTGAATCCGGCGGGTGATCCGCGCCGCCTGCTGCATTGGGTGGTGCGGCATTGCCACGCGCAGGGCATCGCCCTGGCGCGTGGCACGGTGATCACCACCGGGTCCTACACCGGCATGTACTTCCCCCAGGAGAAGGGCATGTTCATCGGCCAGATCGCGGACTTGCCGCCCATCGAACTCGAGATCATCTGACGATCCCCGGATCCAACCTCAAGCACAGGAAGCTCCATGCAGATCAAGCCCATCCATCTGCTGCCACCGGGGACGCGCCAGCTCCCCGGCGCCACGCCCTTCGAAAACCAGCTGCGTCGCGAACTGCGCGGCGAGGTCCTGTTCGGTCGCGCCGACCGGGGTCGCTATGCCACCGATGCCTCGATCTACCAGATCATGCCGCTGGGCGTGGTGGTGCCACGCGACCAGGATGACCTGGCGCTGGCGCTGGCCATTGCGCGCCACCATGACATGCCGGTGCTGGCGCGCGGTGCCGGCACCAGCCAGTGCGGCCAGACCGTGGGCGAGGCACTGGTCATCGATAACAGCAAGTACCTCAACCAGGTCATCGAGTTCGATGCCCAGGCGCGCAGCATCGTGGTCGAGCCGGGCATGGTGCTGGATCACCTCAATGCCTGGCTCAAGCCGCACGGGCTGTGGTTCCCGGTGGATGTGTCGACTGCGGCCCAATGCACCATCGGCGGCATGGCCGGTAACAACTCCTGCGGCTCGCGCTCCATCGAGTACGGCAACATGGTGCACAACGTGCTGGGCATCGATGCCGTGCTGGCCGATGGCAGCGCCGGCTATTTCACGCGCTTGCCGGAGATGCCCGGCCAGGGTCGCATCGGCGAGATCGTCGAGGGTGTACGACGCATCGCCAGCCGCGAACGTGCCGAGATCGTCGAGCGTGTTCCCAAGGTGTTGCGGCGCGTGGCCGGTTACAACATCGATCTCTTCGATTGCCAGAACCCGCGTGCCTATACCGATGACGGCGTGGCCAACCTGGCGCACCTGCTGGTCGGCTCCGAGGGGACGCTGGCCTACAGTCGCCGCATCCGGCTGGCACTGCAGCCGCTGCCGGCACACAAGACGCTGGGGGTGGTCAATTTCCCCCGCTTCTACGATGCCATGGACATGACCCAGCACATCGTCAAGTTGGGACCGACGGCGGTGGAACTGGTCGATAGCACCATGATCGCGCTGTCCATGGGCAATCCGGCCTTCCGCCCGGTGATCGCCAAGGCGCTCGTGGGGCAGCCTGCGGCGATCCTGCTGGTGGAGTTTTCCGGTGAGAGCCGCGATGAGCAGATCTCCAGGCTCCGGCAACTGGTCGAGCTGATGGCCGACCTGGGCCTGCCCGGTTCGGTGGTGGAGATGCCGGAGGCGGCCGAGCAGAAGGCGCTGTGGGATGTGCGCAAGGCCGGCCTGAACATCATGATGAGCATGAAGGGTGATGGCAAGCCGGTGTCCTTCATCGAGGATTGCGCCGTGCCGCTGGAGCACCTGGCCGAATACACCAGCCAGTTGACCGAGGTCTTCCACAAGTACGGCACCGAGGGTACCTGGTATGCGCACGCCAGTGTGGGCACGCTGCATGTGCGGCCCATCCTGGACATGCGCCGGGGCGGCGCGGTCGACATGCGCGAGATCGCCGATGCTGCCGCCGTGCTGGTGCGCAAGTACAAGGGCGCCTATTCGGGGGAGCACGGCGATGGCCTGTGCCGGGGCGAATGGGTGGCCTGGCAGTATGGTCCCAGGATCAACGCGGCCTTCGGCGAGATCAAGCAATTGTTCGATCCCGACAACCGCTTCAATCCGGACAAGATCGTGCGTCCCCCGAAGATGGATGACGAGCGTAACTTCCGCTTCCCCGCCCGTTACCGCGAGCAGCCCTATGCGCCCCGGCTGGACTGGAGTGCCTGGAACGTGGTGCGCGATCCGCTGACCGGGGAGGAAGGGTCGCCCGGCAGCGGTGGCGACCAGACCGGCGGCCTGGCCAAGCTGGTCGAGATGTGCAACAACAACGGTCATTGCCGCAAGTTCGACGCCGGGACCATGTGCCCCAGCTATCGCATTACCCGGGATGAGAAGCACGTCACCCGAGGTCGCGCCAATACGCTGCGCCTGGCGATCTCGGGCCAGTTGGGCAGTGCCGGGCTGGCCAGTCCCGAGGTCAAGGAGGTGCTGGACCTGTGCGTGTCCTGCAAGGGCTGCAAGCGCGATTGCCCCACCGGGGTGGACATGGCCAAGGTCAAGATCGAGGCGCGTGCGGCCTGGACCGCGCAACACGGCACTCGTTTGCGCGAGCGCCTCATCGCCGGCTTGCCGGCCTATGCGCCGCTGGCCGGTCGTGCGGGGGGGCTGCTGGCACTGGCCGAACGCATCCCCTTGTTGTCGGGATGGGCCAAGGGCCGGCTGGGGCTGGCGCCGCAGCGCTCGCTGCCACGCCTGGTGCCGTCCTTCCTGGCGGGTGTGCGCCGGCCTGAGGACAGGGCGGACAACAGCCAAGACACAAGGGAAGTGCTGCTCTTCGTCGATACCTTCAACAATCACATGGAGCCGGACAACGCACGTGCCGCGCAGCGGGTGCTGGAGGCGGCTGGTTACCGGGTGCATTTCAACACGGGGGCGGGAGCGCGGCCACTGTGCTGTGGCCGTACCTACCTGGCCGCCGGCATGGTGGATCAAGCCAAAGCCGAGGCGCGGCGCACCCTCGATACCCTGCTGCCTTTCGTGACGCGTGGTGTGCCCATCGTCGGCCTGGAGCCTTCCTGCCTGCTGTCGCTGCGGGATGAGTTCCTGGACTATGGCTATGGTGAGGAGGCCAGGCAATTGGCCGCTGCGTCCTTCCTGTTCGAAGAGTTCCTGCACGCCGAGCAGCAGGCCGGGCGGCTCAAGCTCGATCTGAAACCCCTGCCGTCGGGCAAGCTGCTGGTCCATGGGCATTGCCACCAGAAGGCCTTCGATGCCTTCAAGCCGGTACCGGCGGTGCTGAAGTGGATTCCCGGAGCCGAGGTCGAGGTGGTGGAGTCGTCGTGCTGCGGCATGGCCGGCAGTTTCGGCTACGAAGCCGAGCACTTCGAGGCCTCGATGGCGATGGCCGAACTGTCGCTGCTGCCGGCGGTGCGCAAGGCTGGCGAGGATGTCGTGGTGGTGGCCGATGGCACCAGTTGCCGGCACCAGATCCACGACGGCGCCCAGCGCACGGCCATGCATGTGGCCCGTGTGCTGGCAGCGGCCCTCGACGGTACGCCGGTGCGCTAGCCGGTCGCGGCTTACTGGATGGTCAGGTCCACCCGCGCCTTGGGCTCCTTGGCATCGATACCGGTGCCGTCGAGCTTGGGCGCGATCAGGAAGATGCGGGCCGGTTCGATGATGCTTTGTTCCTGCAGGTAGTTGCGCACCTGGTCGGCCCGGCGCTGGGCCAGGTTGCGCAGGTCGTCCTGGGTCACCTGGGTGTGTTCGATGATGAGCTTTTCCATGTCGGCCGCCGGCAGTGACTTGGCCAGGCCGATGGCGTTGCGTGGCTTGTCGAACTTGCTGTCCTTGTAGACCCGCTCCAGGTACTTGGCGCGCTCGGCATCGCTCAGGCGGATGGGGCCGGAGGGTTGGCCTTCCCTGGCGATCAGGTCGGCGCGCTTGAGGGCGCGCATCTGGCGCTCCAGCGCTTCCTGGCGCAGGCCCTGGTCGTCCACCTGGGGATCGACGCGGCCGGTGATGTCGAGCTTGATGCCCGGGCGCTCATGCAGCACGTAGCCCAGTGCATCGAGCTTCTTGCGCACCGCGTCGTCGACCTCGGCCGAACCCGGCGCGAACTCGATGTAACGCAGTTCACCGATGTTCTCGTCGCTGCGGAACATCGAGCCGATCAGTGCAAAGGGCGAGGTCACCGCTTTCACGATCAGGTTCACGAAGACCCGCACGATGATGCCGCCGACCGAGAACTGCGGGTCCGACAACGAGCCGGAAATCGGCAGGTTCAGGTTGATGTTGCCTTCCCTGTCCTTGAGCAGCGAGACCGCCAGCATCACCGGCAGGTTGGTGGCGCTGGGGCTGTCGACGCGTTCGCCGAAGGTCAGTTGCTCGATGCGCAGGTCGTTCTGGGCCACCAGCTTGTCGTTCTCGATCTTGTACTGCACGTCCATGGACAGCTTGCCCTTGGTGATCGGGTAGCCGGCGTACTTGGCCGAGTAGGGCGTCAGGCGCGGCAGCTGCACGCCGTTGGCGCTGGCCTTCAGGTCCAGGTACATGGGCTTGAACAGGGGATTGAGGGCGCCCGAGATCTGCAGGGGGGCATCGTTGTCGATCTTGCCGCTGATGTTGATCGGGGCCGGCTGCGGCTTCTCCGAGGAAATCTCGCCGATGGAGCCGGACAGGCCGGTCATGTTGGCCGTGTAGTTGGGTTTGACGAAATTGTCGGTGTAGTTGATGTTGCCGCCGTCGATGACGACCTTGCCCACGCGCACGATGGGCGCATTGGCCGGCGCGACTGGCGCGGTGACCGGGGCGGTGGAGGTGGTCTTGCGGGAGTCGCCGGTATTGCCCTTGTCCTCTTTCCTGGTGTCATCCGTGATCGAGCCCTGCGCGCCGGCGTCGCTCACCAGGATGTCCTGCAGGTTCAGGCGGCCCTTGTCGGAGAGGATGGCGCGGGCGTAGAAGTTGCTCAGCGCCACCTTCTCCAGCGACACCTGCGGTCGGCCGCCGATCCTGGCCTGGATGCCGGAGATCTCCAGCGTGCGCCAGCGCAGGAAATCGGTGGCGGTCACCTTGTCCTGCATGCGCAGGTTGGTGAGGGCGGCATTGCCCTTGTAGTCCAGCGCGAACTTCTGCTGTTCCAGCGGTGGCGTCACGGCCAGCTTGCCCTTGGCGCTGAGCAGACCGCTGCTGAGGGTGACATTGAGCACATTGGCGAAGTAGCCCTGGAAGGGGGCGATCGGCAGGTCCTTGGCGTCCAGTTCGAGATCGACGTTCTTCAGATGTGGCGCGACCTGGCCGTTGATGTCGAACTTGCCGGTCTTGTCGAAGCGGGCCTGCAGGTTCAGGCGCATGGCCTGGTCCAGCGTGTCGGTGACGTTCTGGGCGCGCAGCGAGATCGATTGCACGCTGATGGGAGCGGCAGCCTTGCTGTCCTTGGGGGTGAGCTGGAGATTGGCCAGTTCCACGGTGCTGTCGTCGATCTTGAGATGGCCATCCTTGAATTGCAGCGTGGCGTTGCCGGAGAGCTTGCCGGCCACGTTGTCGACGGGAGCGCTGTGGAGGTAGTTGCGGTAGCCGGCCAGGTCGATGCCGGCCAGCGTCAGCTTGCCGCTCGCGGCAGGCTTGAGGGGGGCGATGTCGCCGTCGAAGCCGAGCTTGCCGTGGCCGTTCTCCAGCATTGACAGCTTCAGCTGGGCGGGCTTGGCATCGGCTGCCGTGGACAGTTGCGCGGCGCTGATCTCGATCTGCGACAGCTGCACGGTTTGCGCCGGTACGGCATTGGCTTCGTCACGCCAGTTGATTTCGCCGTTACGTACATTCAACTGCTGCAGCACGATGGTGGCCGGTATCTGCGATTGTGCAGGGGCGGCCGCTGCCGTAGCGGCGGGAGCAGGGGTCGTGGTCTTTGCCTTGGCGCCGGTGCCGGCCTTGTTGCCGGACAGGGCGCGCAGCCAGTTGATCTCGCCACGCGCATTCATGGAGGCCCAGACCTGTGGCTGATCCAGCGTGACCTGGCCGATCTCGCCACTGGCGGCCAGCACGTCGAACTGCTGCAGCTGCACCTTGAGCTGCTTGAGCTTGAGCAGGGGCGCCTGGCTCTTGTCCTGCACGGAGATGTCATCGAGCGCGATATCGCCGCTCAAGGCCACCTTGGGTTTGTCATCCTTGCGCATGAAACCCAGGTCCAGCCTGGTCGATAGCGTGGCACTGCGCAGCGCCACCGGCAACTCGACCGGCACGAAGGGCAGGTAGCTGACCAGGTCCAGCTTGTCGATATCGATGGCGAAGGCCGATTCCTGCGTTGCGGCGAAGGGCTTGCTGCGGCCTTTCAGGTGCAGCGGTGTGCCATTGATGACGGCCGACAGTTGCGGCTGCACGAAGCTGTCGATATTGCCAGGCAGGTTGGAGATGAAGGGCAGGCCAAGCTGCAGCGCGGCGATCTCGATGGTCTTGCCGGTGACCTTGTCCTCGAAACGCAGGTCGCCATCCTGCAATTGCACGTTGGCCAGCGAGAAGCGCGACTCGCCCTCGCTCTTGGGCAGGGCGGCGATGCGGTCCAGGATGTCGGAGAAGTTGTAGTGGCCGATGCCCTGCGCATCGATGCGCACCACGTGCAGTTGCGGCGTGCTCAGCCTGATCTCGTCGACCACCGGCGCCAGGCGCAGCAGCGACATCGAGGAGGCATTGACCAGCAGCGACTTGGCGCCGAAGAAGGGAGTCTTGCCATCGGCCTCGAAGAGCGTGATATCGGAGGCCGTGAGCGCCAGCCGGAATGGATTGAAGGCCAGCGCGCCGATCTCAAGCTTGCGGCCGATCTTTTCCTGGGTCTGCTCGATGGCGATCTTCCTGACCAGGTAGGGCAGGGCCTGCCAACTGATGGCGGCCAGTGCCAGCAGGGTCGCCACGGTCCATGCCAGCCATGTCAGGGGACGGCGCAGGCGCTGCCATCCCGGTTGCTTGATCAGCGCGCTGAGAGCTGTCTTGGTCATGAGGATTTCCCTTGTCGAGGCCGTCCTGCGCTGGCGTCGGTGCAGGACGCAGGCGGGCGGCGCATATTGTGTTTGTTCTGGTGTCGCGTTGGCCCGTCTGTACACGAGCCGGCATGCCTTCGCGAGCCGGCATGCCTTCACATTCTAATGCGAGGGCATGCTGCTGTACTAGGAGGAGAAAGTGGCGCCCAAGTTTCAGCGCCGTGGTGGACGATGGCGCTCAGGCCAGCAGGTCGAGGATGTGCAGCGGGTGGTGCAGCAGGGCGTCGGCATCCCAGCCGGCCGGCTCGGTATGGCCGCAATAGCCCCAGGCAGCGGCGACGGTGGGCATGCCGGCAGCGCGGCCGGCCTGGATGTCGCGCAGGTCGTCGCCGACATACCAGCAGTCGGGCGCGGCCAGTTGCAGGCGCTGCGCGGCTTCCAGCAGGGGGGCGGGATGTGGCTTGGGATGCGGTGTGGTGTCACCCGAGACGATGCAGCCGGCGTGGCCCAGGCCGATCTGCGGCGCCAGCACGTCGGTGAAGCGGGCCGCCTTGTTGGTGACGATGCCCCAGGCGATGCCACGGGATTGCAGCTGCGCCAGCAGCTCGGGAACACCCTCGAAGAGCCGGCTGTGGGCGGTCATGTTGGCCTGGTAGCGATCCAGGAAGCGCACCCGCAGCGCCTCGTATTGCTCGTCACCGGGATGGATGCCCAGCGCCGCGCCGATCAGCCCGCGTGCGCCGGCCGAGGCGACCGGACGCAGGACCTCGTAGGGCGCGTCGTCCAGCCCGCGCTCTTGGCGCAGGAAATTGGCGGCGGCAGCCAGATCGGGGGCGGTGTCGGCAAGCGTGCCGTCGAGGTCGAACAGGATCGCGCGCGGTGGGCGTAGTGGCATGGTGGTCGTGTCTGGAGTGGAGGACGCCGCAGCCAGGCAGGCTGCGACGGTGGAGCGGCTGCGGGGCTGCGGTAATCAGGCCAGCTTGCTACAGGCGACCAGGTAGTTGACGCTGGTATCGTCGTTGAGCGAGTAGATCTGGGTCAGCGGGTTGTAGCCCATGCCCTTGAAGCCATCGATCTGCAGGTCGGCCTCGCGCGTGTAGCGGGCCAGCTCGGCCGGGGTGATGAACTTGGCGTAGTCGTGCGTGCCCTTGGGCAGCAGGCGCAGCACATACTCGGCGCCGATGATGGCCATCAGGTAGGACTTGGCGTTGCGGTTCAGGGTCGAGAAGAACAGCTTGCCACCGGGCTTGGCCAGGGTGGCCGCGGCGCGCACGATGGCGGCCGGGTCGGGGACGTGTTCCAGCATTTCCATGCAGGTCACCACGTCATACTGGCCGGCTTCGCGGGCGGCCATGTCTTCGGCGGCGATCTTTTCGTAGCGCACCTGTACGCCCGACTCCATGCTGTGCAGGTCGGCCACCTTCAGTGCCTTGTCGGAGAGGTCGATGCCGGTGACGTTGGCGCCCTTGATTGCCATCGATTCCGCCAGGATGCCACCGCCACAACCGATGTCGATGACCTTCTTGCCGGCCAGCGGGGCGCGGGCATTGATCCACTCCAGGCGCAGCGGGTTGATTTCATGCAGGGGGCGGAATTCGGAACCCGGATCCCACCAGCGGTGGGCCAGTTCACTGAATTTCTGGATCTCTTGGGGATCGGCGTTGATGGTCGCGTTGGTCGTATTCATGGCGCTAATGATAGCTGAAACCGACCGGCGCCGTTGGCGGGGGTACATCAAGACAGGCATAAAAAAACCCCGCCGGAGCGGGGTTCATTGAGCCTTGTAGCTTCAATCGATTACTTGCGGGTACCCACAACTTCGATTTCCACACGACGGTTCTTGGCGCGGCCAGCTGCAGTCTTGTTGTCTGCGACCGGTTGCGACTTGCCCTTGCCTTCGGTGTAGACGCGGTTGGCTTCGACGCCCTTGGAGACCAGGTAGGCCTTCACGGATTCAGCGCGGCGAACCGACAGCTTCTGGTTGTAAGCGACCGAACCGATCGAGTCGGTGTGACCAACGGCGATGATGACTTCCAGGTTGATGGCCTTCAGGTTGCCAACCAGTTCGTCCAGCTTGGCCTTGCCAGCCGGCTTCAGGGTTGCCTTGTCGAAATCGAAGAACGCATCAGCAGCGTAGGTCACCTTTTCGGAGGTCGGAGCAGCAGCCGGAGCCGGAGCAGGAGCGGGTGCAGCAGCAGCAACCGGAGCCGGTGCCGGCGGTTCTTCGCAAGGACCATTGGTGAAAGCGGTGTTCCAGCACAGACCGAAACCGCTGCGGGTCACGACATCGCGGCCATCTTGCAAGTACAGGCTACCGGGACGAACCTTGATGTCCTTGGTTTCCTGAGCGGTGGCAGACAGTGCGATGGCTGCGGACGCAGCAGCGAAGACGAGTTTTGCTAATTTGTTCATGTTTCTCCTCTCGGGTGAGATATCCGCAGATAAACTGCGCTACAAGATTACGACATCAAAAAATGAATAATATCATGTGTTCAGGTCGTCACAGGCCCTTGTTCCATGGGGCTTGCAATGAACTTAGCCGCCATTCTGCCACACGGATTGCCCTTGAGCGATGCTTGCCAATTGGTCCAGACAACGTTTTTGGGACTGTGTTGTTTCTTCGCAACGTGATTTTTCAGGGCCGTTTTTGTTCCGTTCAAGCCTGAAATTCTTCGATTTTTTGAAGAAAATCCTTATTTTTCAACCAGTTCTCTCCTTTTTCATCCTGGCAAGTAGTTGCCATTTTCTCTGCGGCATCATGAATGCAATGGCATCGGAAATCGCCTGATGGCAATGAAAAGAAAAATGTTTTCTGGAAAACTTTCCCATATTTGCTTTCTTGCATTGGCGTGCCGTGCCCGGCACATGTCGCCAGGGCAATACCGTTGGTCACTTCTCCAACTTCTCTAATATAGATAGCGAATCTGTTCGCTGAATCCGCCGCTCTCACGCGCCGGGAGCGGCCCTGCCCGGACCGGCCAGGGCGGTTCACGCGCCGGCGCAGGCCCGTGAGGGGGCGATTGGGGCTCCCGGCGTGCTAGAATGGCCTGTTCTGATCATGTCCAAGGGCTAGTCCCGCTCGGTGTGATTTTTTTGTCCGAGAAACATCTTTCGACTCTCCAATGGATCAATTCGCTAAAGAAACCATCCCCATTTCCCTCGAAGAAGAGATGCGCAAGAGTTACCTCGATTACGCCATGAGCGTGATCGTGGGCCGGGCCTTGCCGGATGTGCGCGATGGCTTGAAGCCCGTGCACCGCCGCGTGCTGTATGCGATGCACGAGATGAACAATGTCTGGAACCGCCCGTTCGTGAAGTGCGCGCGCGTGGTCGGCGAAGTCATGGGTAAATACCACCCGCACGGCGACGCTTCCATCTACGACACCCTGGTGCGCATGGCCCAGGACTTCTCGCTGCGCTATACCCTGGTCGATGGCCAGGGCAACTTCGGTTCCATCGACGGCGACGGCGCCGCGGCGATGCGTTACACCGAGTGCCGCCTGGACAAGATTTCCAATGAGTTGCTGGCCGATATCGAGAAGGAAACCGTCGATTTCGTGCCCAACTACGACGGCAAGGAAAAGGAACCCTCGGTCCTGCCGACCCGTATTCCCAACCTGCTGGTCAACGGCTCCTCCGGGATCGCCGTGGGCATGGCCACCAACATCCCACCGCACAACATCACCGAGGTGATCAACGGCGCGCTGCACTTGCTGTCCAACGAGCAATGCACCATCGATGAACTGATCGAACTGATACCGGCGCCGGACTTCCCCACCGGCGGCATCATCTACGGCGTCTCGGGCGTGCGCGATGGTTATCGCACCGGCCGTGGCCGCGTGGTCATGCGCGCCAAGACCCACTTCGAGGAATACGGTCGCGAAGGCCGCATCGCCATCATCGTCGACGAGCTGCCTTACCAGGTCAACAAGAAGGCCCTGCTGGAGCGCATCGCCGAACTGGTGCGCGACAAGAAGCTCGAAGGCATCTCCGACCTGCGCGACGAGTCCGACAAGTCGGGCATGCGCGTGGTCATCGAACTGAAGCGCGGTGAAGTGCCCGAGGTGGTGTTGAACAACCTCTACAAGCAGACCCAGCTGCAGGACACCTTCGGCATGAACATGGTGGCGCTGGTCGATGGCCAGCCCAAGCTGCTGAACCTGAAGCAACTGCTGGACTGCTTCCTGTCGCACCGTCGCGAAGTGGTGACCCGCCGTACCGTGTTCGAACTGCGCAAGGCGCGCGAACGTGGTCACGTGCTGGAAGGCCTGGCCGTGGCACTGGCCAACATCGATGACTTCATCGCCATCATCCGCGCCGCACCGACGCCGCCGATTGCCAAGGCCGAGCTGATGACGCGCGCCTGGGATTCGTCCATGGTGCGCGAGATGCTGGCCCGCGCCGGCGAAGCCAACGACGGCGGCATCGAAGCCTTCCGCCCGGAAAGCCTGCCGGCCCACTACGGCATCCAGTCCGATGGCTTGTACAAGCTCTCCGACGATCAGGCCCAGGAAATCCTGCAGATGCGTCTGCAGCGCCTGACCGGCCTGGAGCAGGACAAGATCGTCAACGAATACAAGGAAGTCATGGCGCAGATCGCCGACCTGCTGGACATCCTGTCCAAGCCGGCCCGCGTGACCGCCATCATCACCGACGAACTCAACGCTGCCCGCAACGACTACGGCATCGGTGCCAAGGACGAGCGTCGCTCCACCATCGAGCACAACGCCACCGACCTGGCCACCGAAGACCTGATCACGCCGCAGGATATGGTGGTCACGCTCTCGCACACCGGCTACATGAAGTCGCAGCCGGTCTCCGAGTACCGTGCGCAAAAGCGCGGCGGTCGTGGCAAGCAGGCCATGGCCACCAAGGATGACGACTGGATCGACCAGCTCTTCATCGCCAACACGCACGACTACATCCTGTGCTTCTCCAACCGTGGCCGCCTGTACTGGCTGAAGGTCTGGGAAGTGCCGCAGGGTTCGCGCAATTCGCGCGGCAGGCCCATCGTCAACATGTTCCCGCTGCAGGATAGCGAGAAGATCACGGTGATCCTGCCGGTGTCGGGTGCCAACCGCAGCTTCCCGGATGATCGCTATGTCTTCATGGCCACCAGCCTGGGTACCGTCAAGAAGACCCCGCTGTCGGACTTCTCCAACCCGCGCAAGGCCGGCATCATCGCGGTCGACCTGGATGAGGGCGACTTCCTGATCGGCGCTGCGCTGACCGATGGCGCGCATGACGTGATGCTGTTCTCGGATGCCGGCAAGGCCGTGCGCTTCGACGAGAACGACGTGCGTCCGATGGGCCGTACCGCCCGTGGCGTGCGCGGCATGAACCTGGAAGAGACGCAGCAGGTCATCGCCCTGCTGGTGGCCGAGAACGAGCAGCAGTCGGTGCTCACCGCTACCGAGAACGGCTTCGGCAAGCGTACCCCGATCACCGAGTACACCCGCCATGGCCGTGGTACCAAGGGCATGATCGCGATCCAGACCAGCGAGCGCAACGGCAAGGTGGTGGCCGCGACCCTGGTCGAATCCAGCGATGAGATCATGCTCATCACCACTGGTGGCGTGCTGATCCGTACCCGCGTGTCCGAGATCCGCGAAATGGGTCGTGCCACCCAGGGCGTGACCCTGATTGCGGTGGAAGACGGCACCAAGTTGTCTGGTCTGCAACGCGTGGTTGAGTCCGATGTGGAAGACGTGATCGACGGCGAAACCGCCGAGGGCGCCGGCAGCGACACACCTGCCGCCGGCGAGTAAAGCAAGTCCCGGGCGGCCGGCAACGTGCCTGCCGCCTTTTTTGATGGCGAACGCAGACATGGTTTATAACTTTTCCGCCGGACCGGCGGTATTGCCCAAGGAAGTGCTGCAGCAGGCAGCCGATGAAATGCTGGACTGGCATGGCAGTGGCATGTCGGTCATGGAGATGAGCCATCGCGGCAAGGAATACATGTCCATCATCGAGACGGCCTTGTCGGACGTGCGCGAGCTGCTGGCCATCCCGTCGAACTACAAGGTGCTGTTCCTGCAGGGCGGGGCGATCGCCGAGAATGCCATCATCCCGATGAACCTGGCGGCGCTGCGTTCACCAGCCGGCCAGCATGTGCCGGGCGTGGCGGACTACATCAACACCGGTTCCTGGTCGACCAAGTCGATTAAGGAAGCGGGTCGCTATTGCACCGTCAATGTGGCGGCCTCCTCGGCAGCACACAAGTTCTCCAGCATTCCGGCGCGTGCCGACTGGAAGCTCTCGCGCAACGCCGCCTACGTCCACATCTGCAGCAACGAGACCATCGACGGCGTCGAATACCAGTTCACTCCCGATGTCGCCGCCGATACCGATGGCGCGCCGCTGGTGGCCGACATGTCCTCGCACATCCTCTCGCGCGCGGTCGATGTGTCGAAGTACGGCGTCATCTATGGTGGCGCCCAGAAGAACATCGGCCCGGCCGGCCTGACCATCGTCATCGTGCGCGAAGACCTGCTGGGTCATGCGCTGCCGTACTGCCCCTCGGCCTTCGACTGGAAGACCGTGGCCGACAATGATTCCATGTACAACACCCCGCCGACCTATGCGATCTACATCGCCGGCCTGGTGTTCCAGTGGATCAAGCGCCAGGGTGGCGTGGCCGCGCTGGAAGCGCGCAATATCGCCAAGGCCGGGCTGCTTTACGGCTACCTGGACAGTACCGATTTCTACGGTAACCGTATCGCAGCCGACTGCCGTTCCCGCATGAACGTGCCGTTCTTCCTGCGCGACGAGTCGCTCAATGACCCATTCCTGGCCGGCGCCAAAGAGCGCGGCCTGCTGCAGCTGAAAGGCCACAAGTCGGTCGGCGGCATGCGTGCATCGATCTACAACGCGATGCCGATCGAGGGCGTACAGGCCCTGGTCGACTACCTCAAGGACTTCGAGACGCAGCACGGCTGACACCGTTGCTGCAGCGAGCCCCGTGCGGTGCCGGCCTGATGGCTTGCGCCGCGCGCAGTTTTTGACACCATGCCATGCCATCGTGCCGCCTCCGGTCGTCTCCGGGCGCGGCCTGCCGAACATGAAAGAGCAAGATGAGTGACGACAAGTTGCTGCCCCTGCGCCAGAAGATCGATGCCATCGATGCGCAGATCCTCGACCTGCTGAACCAGCGCGCCCGCGTCGCGCAGGAAGTGGGCCACGTCAAGGCCGAGACCAATGCCCCGGTGTTCCGTCCGGAGCGCGAGGCACAGGTCTTGCGAAAGGCCGCCGAACGCAATCCCGGCCCCTTGCTGGGTGCTGATATCCAGACCATCTTCCGCGAAGTGATGTCGGCCTGCCGCGCACTGGAAAAGCGTGTGGTGGTGGCTTATCTCGGCCCTGCCGGCACCTTCAGCGAACAGGCGGTTTACCAGCAGTTCGGTCATGCCATCGAGGGCCTGTCCTGCGTCTCCATCGATGAGGTGTTCCGCGATGCCGAGGCCGGTACTGCCGATTTCGGCGTGGTGCCCATCGAGAACTCATCCGAAGGTGTGATCAACCGCACCCTGGACCTGTTGCTGCAGACCACCCTGACCATCAGCGGTGAAGTCTCCATCCCGGTGCATCACAGCCTGATGACAGCCACTGGCAAGATGGACGGCATCACCCGCATCTGCGCCCATTCGCAGGCACTGGCCCAGTGCAATGCCTGGCTGAACCAGAACTATCCTTCGATCGACCGCCAGGCCGTGGCCTCCAATGCCGAGGCGGCACGCATGGCTGGCGAGGATGGCAGCGTGGCGGCGATTGCCGGCGAGATCGCCGGGCAGAAGTACAACTTGCAGGTCGTCAACGCCCACATCCAGGACGACCCGCACAACCGCACCCGCTTCGCCGTGATCGGTCGCCTGCGCACCGCGCCCTCGGGACGCGACCAGACTTCCATCGTGCTGTCGGTGCCCAACAAGGCTGGCGCGGTCTACAACCTGCTGGCGCCGCTGGCGCGCCATGGCGTGTCGATGACGCGTTTCGAATCGCGTCCGGCCCGCATGGGTTCCTGGGAATATTATTTCTACGTCGACCTGGAAGGCCACGAGCAAGACCACAAGGTCGCACAGGCGCTGGAAGAGTTGCGCCAGAACGCGGCCTTCTTCAAGCTGCTCGGTTCTTACCCGCTGGGCCTGTGAGCCCGGTCTCGTCCACTTTCGCTTGCGAGGCCATCGTGTTCAAGAAAGTCGTCATCTTCGGCGTCGGCCTCATCGGCGGGTCCTTCGCCCTGGCATTGCGTCGCGCGCATCCGGACACGCAGTTCGTCGGCGTGGGGCGTTCCGCGCAGAGCCTGGAACGGGCCCGCGAACTGGGCATCATCGATGCCATCGCCACTGATCCGGCGGTCGCCGTCGTCGGTGCTGACCTGGTCCTGCTGGCCGCGCCGGTGGCGCAGACCGAAGCCATCCTTGCTTCCATCGCCGCCCACCTGGAGGTGGGGGCCATCGTCACCGACGCCGGCAGCACCAAGAGCGACGTGGTCGCCGCAGCACGCAAGGCCCTGGGGGCGCGCATTGCGCAGTTCGTGCCGGCCCATCCCATCGCCGGCCGCGAGAAGCACGGCCCGGAGGCGGCGCTGGCCGATCTCTATGAAGGCAAGAAGGTGGTCATCGCTGCCTTGCCCGAGAACCGCGTCCAGGATGTCGAGGCCGTGGCCGCCGCCTGGCGCGCCTGCGGTGCCATCATCCATCATCTCTCGCCGCAGGAGCATGATGCGGTGTTTGCCTCGGTGAGCCACCTGCCGCATGTGCTGGCCTTTGCGCTGGTGGACGACATCGCCGGCAAGCCGCATGCGGCCACGCTGTTCCAGTACGCTGCCAGCGGTTTCCGAGACTTCACCCGCATCGCCGGCTCGTCGCCCGAGATGTGGCGCGATATCACGCTGGCCAACCGCGATGCGCTGCTGGTGGAAGTCGATACCTACCTGGCGCAGCTGCAGGCCATGCGTGCCATGATCGCCGCCGGCGATGGCGCGGCGCTGGAAAAGATCTATGCCAACGCGCAGCATGCTCGGCTGGAATGGGCCGCTGCCATCGAGGCAGCCGAACGCAAGCCGGGCTGAGCCCGCCCGGCCCCGACAGGGATAAAAACTGATTGCCGCCACGGCGGCCCGATTCATCCACAGAAACCGAACGACGATGAAACAGCCTTCCTACCCCCGACATATCGACCTGGCTCCGGTGCCCCACGTGCAGGGCACGGTCAAGCTGCCGGGCTCCAAGAGCATTTCCAACCGCATCCTGCTGCTGGCCGCGCTGGCCGGCGGCACCACCCGCATCTTCGACCTGCTGGCTTCCGATGACACCCTGGTCATGCTGATGGCCCTGCAGACCCTGGGCGTGAAGTGGGAGCAGATCGAAGGCACCCAGGACTACATCGTGCATGGCGTCAACGGCGTGCTGCCGGTACACCAGGCCGACCTCTTCATGGGTAATGCAGGCACTGCCATCCGTCCGCTGACCGCGGCCCTGGCCGTGCTGGGCGGCGACTACACCCTGCATGGCGTGCCGCGCATGCATGAGCGCCCCATCGGCGACCTGGTGGATGCCCTGAATGCCGTGGGCATGCGCATCGACTACACCGGCAACCCCGGCTACCCGCCGCTGCACATCCGTCGCGGCCAGCTGGGCTCGACGCGCATGAAGGTGCGCGGCAATGTCTCCAGCCAGTTCCTGACGGCCTTGCTGATGGCCGCGCCCCTGATGGCGCGCGAGGAAGCGATGCAGATCGAGGTGGTCGGCGAGTTGATCTCCAAGCCCTATATCGAGATCACCCTGAACCTGATGCGCCGCTTCGGCGTCGAGGTCGAGCGCGACGGCTGGCAGCAGTTCACCATCAAGCCGGGCCAGCACTATCGCAGCCCCGGTAGCATCCACGTCGAAGGCGATGCCTCGTCGGCGTCGTACTTCCTGGCCGCCGGCGCCATTGCCGGTGGCCCGATCCGGGTCGAGGGCGTGGGTCGCGACAGCATCCAGGGCGATGTGCGCTTCGTGGAAGCATTGCAGCAGATGGGGGTCACCATCACCATGGGCGAGAACTGGATCGAGGCATCTTCCAATGGACCGCTCAAGGCCATCGATGCCGACTTCAACCACATTCCCGATGCCGCCATGACCATCGCCGTGGCCGCGCTCTATGCCGATGGCCCCAGCACGCTGCGCAATATCGCCAGCTGGCGCGTCAAGGAAACCGACCGCCTGGCCGCCATGGCCACCGAGCTGCGCAAGCTGGGCGCGGTCGTGGAGGAGGGCGCCGACTACCTCAAGGTGACCCCGCCGGCCGAGATCGGCACGGCTGCCATCGATACCTATGACGACCACCGCATGGCCATGTGTTTCTCGCTGGCATCACTGGATGGGGCCTTGCGCCGTGGCAACCGGGTCCGTATCAATGATCCCAAGTGCGTGGCCAAGACCTTCCCCGACTATTTCGACGTCTTCAAAAAGATTGCCGAGCAAACCTTGATCTGATACACCCTGTGCATTAGACGAAATCAGCTAAATTATTTGTTCGTACAGGTTTCAGACCATGGAAAAAGCAAAGATACCGGTCATCGCCATCGATGGCCCCACCGCATCGGGCAAGGGCACCGTGGCGCAGAAGGTAGCCCGGCAGCTGGGCTTCCACTATCTCGACTCGGGCGCGCTGTATCGCCTGACGGCGCTGTCGGTGCTGCGGCGCGGCGTGGCGCTCAATGACGAGCACGCGCTAGCCAAGGCGGCCGAACACCTGCATTGTCATTTCGACGGTGCGCATATCTTCCTGGCCAATGAAGACGTGACCCAGGCCATCCGTGCCGAAGAGGTCGGCAATACCGCCTCGAAGATTGCCACCCTGATCACGGTTCGCCAGGCCTTGTATGGCCTGCAGTTGTCATTCAGGAAATCCCCCGGCCTGGTCGCCGACGGTCGCGACATGGGGACGGTGATCTTCCCCGCCGCCCGCCTGAAGGTGTTTTTGACTGCCAGTGTGGAAGCGCGCGCCACAAGGCGCTATAAGCAATTGATTGACAAGGGTTTTTCTGCTAATATTGAAGACCTCTCCAAGGATTTGAAGGAGCGCGACGAACGTGACATGAATCGCTCGTCGGCCCCCTTGAAGGCTGCGGAGGGCGCATATCACCTGGATACATCCGACATGACCGCTGACGAGGCGGTGCAGCAGGTACTCAGCTGGTACGCTGCCCTGGGGCACTGAAAGCGCTTGCAAAGGCGCTTTCCGCCGTCATCACGGGCAAGACCTTGTTGTACCCGTAGTGCCATTGGTGCCCGGCAGATGCAAAGTCTGACGGGTGTTGATAAACCTAACCCAGTACCCATGTCGCCAGCGGCAACGAAGGCGGCAGTGCAAGTCAGCACGATTGCATGAAACGGATACCGGCCAATCTTTCTTATTTCTTTTATGTCTACCACTACCGTCATCGCTGCAGGTGTTGATACCTCCAGCGAATTTGCTGCTCTGTTTGAAGAATCGCTGTCGCGTCAGGACATGCGTTCGGGTGAAGTCATTTCGGCAGAAGTCGTGCGCCTGGATCACAACTTCGTGATCGTCAACGCCGGCCTGAAGTCGGAAGCATTCATCCCTGTTGAAGAATTCAAGAACGACAACGGCGAAGTCGAAGTCAACGTCGGCGACTTCATCTCCGTTGCGATCGAATCGCTGGAAAACGGTTTCGGCGACACCATCCTGTCGCGCGACAAGGCCAAGCGTCTGGCATCGTGGCTCTCGCTGGAAAAGGCGATGGAGTCCGGCGAGATCGTCACCGGTACCGTCAATGGCAAGGTCAAGGGCGGCCTGACTGTCCTGACCAACGGCATCCGTGCCTTCCTGCCGGGTTCGCTGGTCGACACCCGTCCGGTCAAGGACACCACCCCGTTCGAAGGCAAGACCCTGGAATTCAAGGTCATCAAGCTGGATCGCAAGCGCAACAACGTGGTTCTGTCGCGCCGTGCCGTGATCGAAGCCTCCATGGGCGAAGAGCGCGCCAAGCTGATGGAAACCCTGAAGGAAGGCACCGTCGTCACCGGTATCGTCAAGAACATCACCGACTACGGTGCATTCGTTGACCTGGGTGGCATCGACGGCCTGCTGCACATCACCGACCTGGCATGGCGTCGCGTGCGTCACCCGTCGGAAGTGCTGTCGGTTGGCCAAGAGATCACCGCCAAGGTCCTCAAGTACGATCAAGAGAAGAACCGTGTCTCCCTGGGCGTGAAGCAACTGGGCGACGATCCGTGGACCGGTCTGTCGCGTCGCTACCCGCAAGGCACCCGCCTGTTCGGCAAGGTCACCAACCTGACCGACTACGGTGCATTCGTGGAAGTCGAACAAGGCATCGAAGGCCTGGTACACGTCTCCGAAATGGACTGGACCAACAAGAACGTGGCCCCGAACAAGGTTGTCCAGCTGGGCGACGAAGTCGAAGTCATGGTTCTGGAAATCGACGAAGAGCGTCGTCGTATCTCCCTGGGCATGAAGCAGTGCAAGCCGAATCCTTGGGACGACTTCGCCATGAGCCACAAGAAGGGCGACAAGGTCAAGGGTTCGATCAAGTCGATCACCGACTTCGGCGTGTTCATCGGCCTGCCGGGCAACATCGACGGTCTGGTTCACCTGTCCGACCTGTCCTGGACCGAAGCTGGCGAAGAAGCCGTGCGCAAGTTCAAGAAGGGCGACGAGCTGGAAGCCGTTGTGCTGGCCATCGACGTGGAACGCGAGCGCGTCTCCCTGGGCGTGAAGCAACTGGAAGGCGACCCGTTCAACAACTTCGCCGCCCTGAACGACAAGGGTGCGTTGGTGAACGGTACCGTCAAGTCGGTTGAGCCCAAGGGCGCCGTGATCCAGCTGAACGACGAAGTCGAAGGCTACCTGCGCGCTTCCGAAATCTCCCGCGACCGCGTGGAAGATGCCGGTACCCACCTGAAGGTTGGCGATGCCGTCGAAGCCCTGGTCATCAACATCGACCGCAAGGCACGTAGCATCCAGCTGTCGATCAAGGCCAAGGACAACGCCGAGACTCAGGAAGCCATGCAGAAGATGTCGGCTGACTCCAACGCTGCTTCGGGCACCACCAGCCTGGGCGCGCTGCTGAAGGCCAAGCTCGACAACAAGAACTGATCTTGCAGTCACGATGACAAAGTCGGAGCTGATCGCCCGTCTGGCTGAGCGTTATCCGCAACTTGTCGCCAAGGATGCGGATTACGCGGTCAAAACCATCCTCGATGCCATGGTCGACGCACTCGCGACCGGCCAGCGCATTGAGATCCGTGGCTTTGGCAGCTTCGCGCTCAACCGCCGTCCGCCGCGTATCGGCCGCAATCCCAAGTCTGGCGACAAGGTGATGGTTCCCGAAAAACGGGTGCCGCACTTCAAGCCAGGCAAGGAATTGCGCGAACGCGTCGATGCGATGGTCGGCCAGCCAATCCGCGAGGATTGACCCGGCATGCCCTTCGTGTCTTGTCTTGAGACAGTGTCGCTGCCCTCGGGCAGCAAGTTGGCAGCACAAGGTTGAGGCCTGTCACCCGTCCACTGCAAGGTGAGCGGGTGTAAAGGCAGATCAACAAAATGAACGGCATCTTTGGATGCCGTTTTTTTTCACGTACAATCCCGAATTGCCCCGGGAATTGCGCGAAACAGGCCCGATTTTTCCGGCTAGCGCAATAATGTTGCATCTTGTCCAATGGTCAGCGCGGTCGAAAGACGAGCCGGCCATCTCCCGGGTATCACTACGACCCGCCCTAAGAGGATTACGCCATGAAAATTATTTCCAGATTGATCGCGGCCATCCTGTTCGTGTGTTTCTTTTTCTTCGCGCTGCGCAATACCCAGGAAGTGACGCTGCATTTCTTCCTCGGCTATGAGCGCACCGATCCGCTGGTGCTGGTGCTGCTGTCCTTCTTCGTGGTCGGCGCCATCCTGGGCGTGCTGGCCATGGCGCCGATGGTGCTGCGCCATCGCCGCGAAGCCGGCCGCTACAAGAAGGCCCTGGCACAAGTCCAGAAGGCCCAGGAAGAGCTCGCCCAGGCACAGGCCCAGCCGCCGCAGCCGGACAGCATCATCACTGCACAGCACATTCTCTAATAGCCCCTCTCGTTTATGGAATTTGAATTTTGGTGGTTGCTTGGCATTCCCGTCTTCTTCGGACTGGGATGGATTGCCGCGCGGGTCGACATCAACCAGTTGGTGGCGGAATCACGTACCTTGCCGCGCGGTTACTTCAAGGGGCTCAACTTCCTGTTGAACGAGCAGCCCGACAAGGCCATCGATGCCTTCATCGAGATCGTCAAGCTCGATCCCGAGACGGTGGAGCTGCACTTTGCCCTGGGTAACCTGTTCCGTCGCCGTGGCGAGACCGAGCGTGCCATCCGCGTACACCAGAACCTGCTGGCGCGCCCCGACCTGCCGGCCGAGCATCATGGCCACGCCCTCTACGAACTGGGCCAGGATTACCTGAAGGCCGGCCTGCTGGACCGTGCCGAGGAAACCTTCAACAAGCTCATCGATACCCAATACAGCGCCCAGGCCGGCCGCGCCTTGCTGGAGATCTACCAGCGCGAGAAGGAGTGGGCGCGCGCCATCTCCGCCGCCGAGACCCTGCAGGCCACCGGCGCCGGCGGTCGCCAGCGCGAGATTGCCCAGTTCTATTGCGAGCTGGCCGCCGATGAGCTGGTGCGGACCAACACCGATGCCGCCATGGCCCTGCTGGACAAGGCCCTGGCCACCGACCGCAAGAGCGTGCGCGCGACCATGCTGATGGGCGACGCATTGCGCGCCAGCGGCGATATCGAAGGCGCGCTGGAAACCTGGCGCCGGGTCGAACACCAGAGCGTGCCGCATACCGCCCTGGTGGCGCAGCGCCTGATGGATGGCTACCTGGCCGTGGGCCGGCCGCAGGAAGGCATCAACCTGCTGCGCGCGTATCTTGCCGAGGCACCGTCGATCGATCTGCTCGAAGTGGTCTTCAAGGCCGTGCTCGATGCCGATGGCGTGGATGCCGCCAATGCCCTGGTCAGCGAGGAGCTGCGTCGCACGCCCACCTTGCTGGGACTGGACAAGTTCCTGGAGGCGCGCATGATGACCGCACCCCTGACGGCCCGCTCCGAACTGTCGGTGGTCAAGACCCTGGTGCACGGATATACCCAGAAGCTGGCGCGCTACCAGTGCAGCCATTGCGGCTTCAAGGCTCGCCAGTTCTATTGGCAATGCCCGGGCTGCAGCCATTGGGAGACCTATCCTCCGCGTCGCACCGAAGAACTGAATGTCATGAACTGAGGCCCTAGCGCCATTTTTTTGGAAAGTCTGAATCACCATGAAAATCACCATCATCGGCACCGGCTACGTTGGCCTGGTGACCGGCGCCTGCCTCGCCGAACTGGGTAACGATGTGTTCTGCCTCGATGTGGACCAGCGCAAGGTCGACATCCTCAACAACGGCGGCATTCCCATCCACGAGCCAGGCCTGGAAGAAGTGGTGGCGCGCAACCGTGCCGCAGGCCGCCTGCAGTTCTCTACCGATATCGCCGCCAGCGTGGCGCATGGGGACATCCAGTTCATCGCCGTGGGTACCCCGCCGGACGAAGATGGCTCAGCCGACCTGCAATACGTGCTGGCAGCGGCCCGCAACATCGGCCGTTCCATGGAAGGCTTCAAGGTCGTGGTGGACAAGTCCACCGTGCCGGTCGGTACCGCCGATCGCGTGCAGGCCGCGATTGCCGAGGAACTGGCCAAGCGCGGCAAGAACGAGGTCGGCTTCTCGGTGGTCTCCAATCCGGAGTTCCTCAAGGAAGGGGCAGCGGTCGAAGACTTCATGCGCCCCGACCGCATCGTCATCGGTCACGACCAGACTGTCGACGGCCTGCGCGCCCAGACCCTGATGAAGAAGCTCTACGCGCCCTTCAACCGCAATCACGAACGCACCTACTGGATGGACGTGCGCTCGGCCGAATTCACCAAGTACGCCGCCAACGCCATGCTGGCCACGCGTATCTCGTTCATGAACGAGCTGGCCAACCTGGCCGACAAGGTCGGCGCCGACATCGAGTCCGTGCGCCACGGCATCGGTTCGGATCCGCGTATCGGTCACAGCTTCCTGTACGCCGGCTGCGGCTACGGCGGCTCCTGCTTCCCCAAGGATGTGCAGGCGCTGGAGCGCACCGCGCGCGACTATGACCAGCAGCTGCTGATCCTGCAGGCCGTCGAACAGGTCAACGACCTGCAAAAGCACGTGCTGGGCAAGAAGGTCGTGGCGCGTTTCGGCGAAGACCTGGCCGGCAAGCATTTCGCCATCTGGGGCCTGGCCTTCAAGCCCAACACCGATGACATGCGCGAGGCATCCTCGCGCGTGCTGATCGGCGAACTGGTGCGTCGTGGCGCTACCGTGGCGGTCTACGACCCGGTGGCGATGAAGGAAGCAGCACGCGTGCTGCAACTGGATTTTGCCGACGACACCAGCCTGCTGGAGCGCGTCCGCTTCGGCACCTCGCCCATGGATACCCTGCTGGATGCCGATGCGCTGGCCATCGTCACCGAATGGAAGGCCTTCCGTAGCCCCGACTTCGAACGCGTCAAGGCCACCCTGAAGAACCCGGTCATCTTCGACGGTCGCAATCTCTTCGATCCGCAGCTCATGGCCGACAGCGGCGTCGAATACTATGGCATTGGCCGTTCGCTTCTCGCCCGCGAGCAATAACGTGAACAACGACATCGTTTCTGCATGGAGCCAGGCCCGCATCCTCATCGTGGGCGACGTGATGCTGGACCGTTACTGGTTCGGCGAAGTCAACCGCATCTCGCCCGAGGCACCGGTGCCGGTGGTGCGCGTCGAGCGCAAGGAGGAACGCCTGGGCGGCGCGGCCAACGTGGCACGCAACACCGCCAGCCTGGGTGCGCAGACGGCGCTCCTGGGCGTCACCGGCGACGACGAGCCGGCCCGTGTGATGGATGCCATGCTGGGCGAGATGGGCATTCGCAGCCATCTCAACCGCGATGCCAGCATTTCCACCATCGTCAAGCTGCGCGTGATCGGTCGCCAGCAGCAGCTGGTGCGCATCGATTTCGAGGAAGCCCCCACCGACACGGTGTTGCGCGACAAGCTCACGCAATTCAATTCGCTGGTGGCTGACTATGACGTCATCATCTTCTCCGACTACGCCAAGGGCGGCCTGGTCAACGTGGCCGAGATGATCGCCACGGCGCGCAAGCTGGGCAAGCGCATCCTGGTCGATCCCAAGGGGGATGATTTCGCGCGCTATGCGGGGGCCTCCATCCTCACGCCCAACAAGTCCGAGATGGTACGTATCGTCGGCCAGTGGAAGAACGAGGAAGACCTGACCGCGCGCGCCCAGAAGCTGCGCACCGACCTGGACCTGGAAGCGCTGCTGCTGACCCGCTCCGAAGAGGGCATGAGCCTCTACCGCGAGGGCGAGGTGACGCACTTCCCGACCATGGCGCGCGAGGTGTTCGACGTCTCCGGTGCCGGCGATACCGTCATCGGTACGCTGGCCGTCATGCTGGGCGCGGGAGCGTCCCTGGTCGATGCGGTGACCATGGCCAACCGTGCCGGCGGCATCGTGGTGGGCAAGCTGGGGACGGCGACCGTGACCTGCGAGGAATTGCTGGCAGGCTGATTTGAGCGTGGTTTTCTAGCAGGATTACTGTCAACACGAGTCTTTCCGTTTCGTTGAGCAAAGGCAGCGCCATCCCCGGATGCGCTGCCTTTTGTTTTTTCGTTCGTTCTGTTCGTTCTCTCACTCCAGAAATCCGAAAGGAAACATCATGTTGAAGAAAATCCTGCTGTCGATCATCAGTTTCTTCCTCGCCACCAGCCTGGCCTGGGCCCAGGTGGATATCAACAAGGCCGACCAGGCCGCGCTGGACGGCGTGCGCGGCATCGGGCCGTCCATGTCCAGGCGCATCCTGGAGGAGCGCCAGAAAGGCGGCGCCTTCAAGGATTGGGGCGACCTGGAAAAACGCGTCAAGGGCATCAAGGACAAGAGCGCCGCGCGGCTCTCGGCCAATGGCCTGACGGTCAATGGCCAGGCCAAGCCGGGGGCAGCCGCCGGCGCCACGGCAAGCAAGGCGCCTGCCAAGCTCGCACGTAGCGAAGGCCGGGACGGCGGCAAGGCTGAAGCCCAGCCGGCAGCCGGCAAGTAAGCGACCGACGCAACGAGCGTGGCTGGCCGGAGGGAAGGGGGCCTGCCACGAGGATGTCGTGATCTTTTCGATACGATTCGTCTCATCGGTTTGTCGACGATGAGAGAAACTAATTCTTGTTTCTCCAAAAAAATGAGGTTAAAGTCATTTTCAGCGAGTTCCAACGCCTGCCTTCACGTCCTATCTGCATAGACGAATCATGAAAATCGCCGAGCTCCCCGCCAATGAAACCGCGCGCATCGACGCCCTGCATTCGCTGCGCATCCTGGATACACCGAGAGAAGAGCGTTTCGATCGCCTGACCAGGCTGGCCAAGCGACTCTTCGATGTGCCGATGTCGGTGGTGACCATGATCGACGTGAACCGCCAGTGGTTCAAATCCTGCGTCGGCCTGGGTGACGCCACCGAGACCACGCGCGATATCTCCTTCTGTTCCCACGCCATCCTCAGTGACGAGATCACCGTCGTTCCCGATGCCCGGCTCGATCCGCGCTTCTGTGGCAATCCGCAGGTCACCGGCGAGCCCTACATCCGCTTCTATGCCGGTTGCCCGATCAGGAGCGAGAGCGGCTTTGCGCTGGGGACCCTGTGCCTGGTCGATACGGAGGTACGTTCCTTTGACGCCGATGACCGCGCCCTGCTGAAGGACCTGGCCGTGATGGTCGAGCAGGAACTGGCGGCGATACGGCTGGCGACCATCGACGACCTGACCGGCATTTCCAACCGGCGCGGCTTCGAGACGCTGGCCCGGCATGGGCTGGCGACCAGCAAGCGCCTCGGCCGTCCGGCCAGCATGCTGTATTTCGATCTGGACAAGTTCAAGCAGATCAATGACCGTTTCGGCCATGCCGAAGGGGATGCCGCGCTGACCAGTTTTTCGGCGCTGCTATCGTCCAGCTTCCGCGAGTCGGACGTCATCGGGCGCCTGGGTGGGGATGAATTCGCGGCATTGCTGACCAATACTGCCGAGGGTGAAACAGAGCGGGCGCTGCAGCATTTTGCCCAGCGGGTCAAATCCTTCAACCAGAATGGCCAGCGCCAGTACGAACTGGCCTATAGCGTCGGGGTGGTCGAATTCGATCCGGCCCGGCACTACGATGTCAGCGATCTCATGCAACAGGCCGACGCCCTGATGTACCAGCACAAAAAAGCAGCACGCGTACAAGCCTGAGGACCAGGGCCTGCAGGTGGTGCCATACGGCAAAGGCGTGACAGGCGGCGAAATAGCTTAAAATGCCCCCCTGAGCCAAAACGCCCACAGCAGCCATCTCATGTCCTATCAAGTTCTTGCCCGTAAATATCGTCCCCGCAGCTTCGACACCCTGGTAGGCCAGGAGCACGTCGTGCGCGCGCTGACGCACGCGCTGGAACAGCAGCGGCTGCACCATGCCTATCTCTTCACCGGGACGCGCGGCGTAGGCAAGACGACGCTCTCGCGTATTCTCGCCAAGTCGCTCAATTGCGTGGGCGCCGATGGCAATGGCGGCATCACCGCTGCGCCCTGTGGCGTGTGCGAGGCCTGCGTGGCCATCGATGCCGGCCGCTTCGTCGACTACATCGAGATGGACGCCGCGTCCAACCGTGGCGTGGACGAGATGGCGCAACTGCTGGAGCAGGCCATCTATGCGCCCTCCAATGCGCGCTTCAAGGTCTACATGATCGACGAAGTACACATGCTCACCAACCACGCCTTCAACGCCATGCTGAAGACGCTGGAAGAACCGCCCGAGCACATCAAGTTCATCCTGGCCACCACCGATCCCCAGAAGATCCCGGTGACCGTGCTCTCGCGCTGCCTGCAGTTCAACCTGAAGCAGATGCCGCCGGGCCATATCATCGGCCACCTGGACAACATCCTGAACCAGGAAGGCATCGAATTCGATCCTCCCGCGCTGCGCCTGCTGGCGCAGGGTGCTTCCGGTTCCATGCGCGATGCGCTCTCGCTGACCGACCAGGCCATCGCCTACGCGGCCGGCAAGGTCACGCTGGAAGCCGTGCAGGGCATGCTGGGTGCGCTCGACCAGTCCTACCTGATCCGCATCCTCGACGCGCTGGCCGTGCAGGATGGCGCTGCCTTGCTGGGCGTGGCCGACGACATGGCCACCCGCAGCCTGTCCTACAATGCCGCCCTGCAAGACCTGGGGACGCTGCTGCACCAGATTGCCTTGGCGCAGGCCGTGCCGGCCGCACTGGCCGATGACCTGCCCAATCGCGAGGATATCCTGCGCCTGTCCGGCCAGTTCAGCCCGGAACACGTGCAATTGTTCTACCAGATCGCCGTACACGGCCGCAACGAACTGGGCCTGGCCCCTGATGAATATGCCGGCTTCAGCATGACGCTCTTGCGCATGCTGGCGTTCCGCCCGGTCAGCGCCAGTGCGAGCGCACCGGTGCCGGCGGCCGCCGCGCCGGCCGCCGGCCGTCCGGCTGCGCCGCGCCAGGCCGCGCCCCTGATGGCGCCGCAGGCCGCGGTGGCCAGCGCGCCAGTGGGCCGCCCGCAGCCAGCGCCTGTCCGGGAAAGCACACCGGCACCTGCCGTCGCTGCTGCGACGCCTGTGCCAGCCCCTGCTGCATCGGCAGCACGCGCAGCACCCGCGGCCTCGGCAGCACCCGCTTCGCCCCGCGAAGCCGCCCTGATGGCGGCCCGCGCGGCCATCGGCAAGACCGGTCGCGCACCGGCGGCCCGTCCGGCCGTCGAGCCGCCGCAGACCGCACCGGCACCAGCACCAGCACCAGCACCAGCGGCCGCGCCTGCGTCCAGGTCGGCCGCGCCCATGCCGCCGGACATGCCCGAGCCGCCGCCCTTTGATTCGATCCCGCCGTGGGAAGAAGACCCGGGCACCGCATCGATGCCGCCTGGCGGCTTCGAGGCTGAAAAAAAAACTGAATCCATCCCCGCTCCCGCTGCCGTCGTAGCCGCCGCACCAGCTGCACCACAGCGTCCGGCCGCCACCCCGGCCCAGCAGCAGGAGACCGCCCGCGTGGTAGCCGAGCTGGGCTGGGATGGTCACTGGCCCACCCTGGCCGCCAGCCTGGCCTTGCGCGGCGTGGCGCACCAGATGGCGTTCCAGAGCGAGCTGTTGCGCTGTGAGGCACTCAACGGCGGCAACGTCTGCTTCCACCTGCGCATTCCCCTGGAAACCCTGCGTTCGTCGGGCAGCGTCGAGAAACTCAGCGCCGTCCTCTCCGAACGTTTCGGCAAGGAAGTGCGCGTGGAAACCGAGCTGGGCGCCGTGGCCGATACCGCCAATGCCGTGGCCGAGGCCGACCGCGCCGAGCGCCAGCGCAAGGCCGAACACAAGATGAAGAACGATCCCTTCGTGCAATCGATGATGCGTGAATTCGGCGCCAGCATCGTGCCGGGGTCGATCCACCCGTTGTAAGCAAGGCGTGCGGGCAGGGGCAGCGAATTTCGCGAGCCCGGCGTCAAACGCGATAGAATTCCGTGAATTGAAACAAGGAGCATTAGCATGATGAAAGGTCAACTGGCTGGTCTGATGAAGCAAGCACAGGCCATGCAGGACAACATGAAGAAGGCCCAGGAGCAACTGGCCGGCATCGAGGTCGAAGGCCAGTCCGGCGCCGGCCTGGTGAAGGTGGTGATGACCTGCAAGAACGATGTCAAGCGCGTCTCCATCGATCCGTCGCTGCTGGCCGATGACAAGGACATGCTGGAAGACCTGGTCGCCGCCGCCTTCAACGACGCCGTGCGCAAGGCCGAAGCCACCGCCCAGGAAAAGATGTCGGGCGTGACCGCCGGCATGCCGCTGCCGCCGGGCTTCAAGATGCCGTTCTGATCGTTTCCCCGCCTGGTGGCCGCTGGCTGCCAGGCAGCGGTCGGCCGGCAGTGCGCAGTGTTTTAGGATGAAATGCAGGATTGCTTAGTGGAGGCACCATGTTCATCGTCTCGATCACGTACACCAAGCCGGCCAGTGAAATCGACTCCCTGTTGACCGCACACAAGAAATTCCTCAACCAGCAATACGCCGAAGGGGTGTTCCTGATGTCGGGCCGCAAGGTCCCGCGTACCGGTGGCATCATCCTGGCCGACTGTGCCGACCGTGCCGAGATCGAAGCCATCATGGAATCCGATCCCTTCTTCATCGGTGGCGTGGCCGAATACGAGATCATCGAATTCGTCCCCTCGATGACGGCCGAGGCGCTGGATGCCTTCCGCTATTCCGTAGACCGCAATTGAAAACGCCCTCCAGTCTCACTCTCCTGACCGACGCACTGCGCCGGCTTCCCGGCATCGGCCCCAAGACCGCGCAGCGCATGGCTTTCCACCTGTTGCAGCATGACCGCGACGCAGCCTCCGAGCTGAGCCGCTCGCTGGCGCATGCGCTGGAGACCATCCGTCACTGTGCGCTGTGCAACACCTTTACCGAGCAGGTCATCTGCGAGACCTGCCAGGACAGCCGGCGCGACCATACCCAGCTATGCGTGGTGGAGTCGCCCTCCGACCAGGTCATGATCGAGCAGACGCTGACCTTCAAGGGCCTGTACTTCGTGCTCATGGGCCGGCTCTCGCCGCTGGACGGCATCGGCCCGCGCGACATCCATCTCGAGAAACTGATCACCCGTGCCACCGATGGCGTGGTCGCCGAAGTGGTGCTGGCTACCAATTTCACCAATGAGGGCGAAGCCACCGCCCACTACATCAGCGAAACGCTCAAGGCACGCGGCCTGAAGGTCAGCCGCCTGGCGCGCGGCGTGCCGGTGGGCGGCGAGCTCGAATACGTGGACGCCGGCACCATCGCCCGCGCCATGCTGGACCGGCGCACCACCTGAGTCCTCCCGCCGCTCCGACCTCGCGGCCGGATGAAAAACTTGCAAGCGGCGATGTTCCTTATGATTGTCAAAATGCGCGACAGCCAGGCCATGCTGCAATAGAATGGCGGCTGCCGGCTTGCACGTACGACGTCAGGCGATATGGCAGCGCAACATGCGTCCACCGGCGCGCGCGGACCGCATCGCCAGCCTTGGAAGAAGCACATCACAAGTAACGCACTTCAGGATACTGGCCTCTTTCCCCCTAGAGCCGGGTCCGGCAACATCGACAAAGAGGAGAACACCGGTCAGCGCCCGCGCAGCGACATGCGCGCCGGGCCGCCGGTGCAAGCACGATGACGACAGGCACATCCAAGCCCGGCCCGCTGGCCGGCATCAAGGTGCTCGAACTGGGCACGCTGATCGCAGGACCGTTCTGCTCACGCATGCTGGCCGAGTTCGGCGCCGACGTGATCAAGGTCGAGGCGCCCGGCAATGGTGACCCGCTGCGCCAGTGGCGCGTGCTGAAGGACGGCACCTCGTTGTGGTGGTCGGTCCAGGCGCGCAACAAGAAGAGCATCACCCTGAACATGAAGGACGAGCGCGCCCAGGAAATCGCCCGCCAGCTCGCCCTCGACGCCGACGTCATCATCGAGAACTACCGTCCCGGCGTGCTGGAGAAATGGCACCTCGGCTATGAAGACCTGAAGAAACTCAATCCCGCCACCATCATGGTGCGCCTGTCGGGCTACGGCCAGACCGGCCCGCTGCGCGACCTGCCTGGCTTCGGCGCCATCGGTGAATCCATGGGAGGCATCCGCTACGTCTCCGGCCACCCCGACCGTCCACCGGTGCGCATCGGCATTTCCATCGGGGACTCCATTGCCGCGCTGCATGGCGTGATTGGCGCCATGATGGCCTTGCGCCACCGCGATGTCACCGGTGGCCGCTGGAACGGCAAGCAGGGCGACGATTGCGTGGCAGGGCAGGGCCAGATGGTGGACGTGGCGCTGTACGAGGCCGTCTTCAACATGATGGAATCGATGGTGCCCGAGTTCGACTTCGCCGGCGTGGTGCGCGAGCGCACCGGCGGCGCGCTGCCGGGCATCGTGCCGTCCAACACCTATACCACGGGCGACGGCATGAACATCGTCATCGCCGGCAATGGCGACGCCATCTTCAAGCGCCTGATGAACGCCATCGGCCGCGACGACATGGCCAACGATCCGGGGCTGGCCCGCAACGATGGCCGCGTGCCGCGCACGGCCGAGATCGATGCCGCCATCCAGCAGTGGTGCGATACCCAGACCATCGACGCGGCGCTGGCGACCCTGCAGGCCGCCGACGTCCCGGTGGGCAAGATCTATTCGGTCAAGGACATGATGGGCGACGCCCAGTTCCTGGCCCGCAACATGTTCGAGCAGCACCAGTTCGCCGATGGCACGCCGGTCAAGCTGCCGGGCATTACGCCCAAGCTGTCCGAAACCCCGGGCCAGACCCGCTGGCTGGGGCCGGAGCTGGGCGAGCACAGCGATGAAATCCTCGATTCGCTAGGGTATGATGAGGCCCACATCAAGAAGCTGCGGGACGAAGGCGTGGTCTGAAGCAGCATGAGAGTCGGTACAACCTGCCGCACTACAAACCGCATAACAAGCAGTAACCCCATCCACGACACGGAGGAGACACAATGAAATTAAGCTGGAAGCAATTGCTGATCGCCGCGGGCCTGTTCCTGGCCGGCTATTTCTCGTTCAACGGCAGCGCTGGCGCACAGGCGCTGGAAAAGCCCAAGGTCTCCATCGCCGTGGGGGGCAAGAACCTGTTCTACTACCTGCCGCTGACGATTGCCGAACAGCTCGGCTATTTCAAGGATGAGGGCCTGCAGGTCGAGATTTCCGACTTCGCCGGTGGTGCCAAGGCACTGCAGGCCATGGTGGGCGGCAGCGCCGACGTGGTCTCTGGCGCTTACGAGCACACCATCAACATGCAGGCCAAGAACCAGTCCATCGTGGCCTTCGTGCTGCAAGGGCGCGCGCCGCAGATCGTGCTGGCGGTCAACAACAAGACCATGCCCAACTACAAGGGCATCGCCGACCTGAAGGGCAAGAAGATCGGTGTCACCGCACCGGGTTCCTCCACCAGCATCATGGCCAGCTATGTGCTGGCCAAGGCTGGCCTGAAGCCCACCGATGTCTCCTTCATCGGCGTGGGCGCGGCCGCTGGCGCCATCTCGGCGATCCGCTCCGGCCAGATCGATGCCATCGCGAACCTGGATCCGGTGATCTCCATGCTGGAACAGGACAACGAGATCAAGACCATCGCCGATACCCGTACCCTGAAGGACACCAACGACGTCTTCGGTGGCCCCATGCCGGCAGCGACCCTGTATGCCCCGGCGGCCTTCATCCAGAAGTACCCCAACACCACCCAGGCCCTCACCAACGCCATGGTGCGTGCCCTGAAGTGGATCCAGAAGGCCGGCCCGTCCGACATTATCAAGGCCGTGCCTGAAAGCTACCTGCTGGGCGACCGCTCGCTCTACATCGATGCCTTCATGAAGGTGCGCCAGGCCATCTCGCCGGACGGCTACTTCCCGCCGGGCGGCCCCGATACCGCGCTGCGTACCCTGAAGGCCTTCGAGCCCTCGCTGGCCGACAAGCAGATCGATCTCTCCAAGACCTTCACGAATTCCTTCGTGCAAAAGGCCAACGCCAAGTACAAGTAAGACAAGTCAGGCAAGAGGCGGGAGCCTGGCTCCCGCCCGATGCGAAAGCAACCCAGATGCCCGGCAACGGGCATTTGCGCATCTTGGGCAGTCCGTAGCAGCATCAGCCAGTATCGACCAGTATCGACCCGCATCAACAACCGGGGCCTCCACCGCCCAGAACGTCATGACTCCAGCACTCCAGTTCGACAACATCACCTGCACCTTCGTCTCCAAGGACGATCGCACCCAGCGCTACACGGCCGTGGCCAATACCGACCTGTCGATCGCGCCGGGCGAGTTCGTCTCGGTGGTCGGTCCCACCGGTTGTGGCAAGTCCACGCTGCTCAACGTCGGCGCCGGTCTGCTGCATCCTTCCTCGGGCAGCGTCAAGGTGTTCGGTGAGGAGCTGACCGGCATCAACCGTCGCGCCGGCTACATGTTCCAGGCCGAGGCATTGATGCCCTGGCGCAGCGCGCTGCAGAACGTCATCGCCGGCCTGCAGTATCGCGGCCATGACGAGAAGTCGGCGCAGGAGCTGGGCGAGCACTGGCTGGCCCGCGTCGGCCTGCAGGGCTTCGGCGACCGCTATCCGCACCAGCTCTCGGGCGGCATGCGCAAGCGCGTGGCGCTGGCGCAGACGCTGATCCTGGATCCCGACATCATCCTCATGGACGAACCCTTCTCGGCCCTGGACATCCAGACCCGCCAGCTGATGGAAAACGAAGTCCTGGACCTGTGGAATGCCAAGAAGAAAGCCGTGCTCTTCATCACCCACGATCTCGATGAAGCCATCGCCATGTCCGACCGCGTGATCGTGCTGGCCGCCGGTCCCGGCACGCACCCCATCGGCGAATTCAGGATCGACCTGCCGCGCCCGCGCGACGTGGCCGAGATCCGCATGCACCCGCGCTTCGTCGAATTGCACCAGCAGATCTGGGATGTGCTGCGCGATGAAGTGCTCAAGGGCTATCAACAACAGAAGCGTGCGGCGTAAGCACGGCCACCGGCAGAACCAGCAAGCGAAAGAAACAGCACCATGTGGAAATTACTGAAACCCAATCACAAGAACATCCGATTCTGGCAACTGATGGTGTTGCTGGTCGTGCTGGTGGTCTGGCATGCGGCCACCCGCAACCCGCAGACCGCCTTCTTCTTCGGCGAGCCGATCAAGGTCGCGCAACGCATCTGGGAATGGTTCACGGTGGGCAGCGGCTCCCTGGAGGTAGGTGTCGGTGACACCACCTTCTTCACCCTGAACTTCCCGGCCGAGATCTATTCCCACCTGCTGGTCACCCTGACCGAGACCGTGCTGGCCTTCATCATCGGCACCGTCTCCGGCCTGGGCATCGGCCTGTGGCTGGCGCTCTCGCCGACCACCTCGGCCATCCTCGATCCCTACGTGAAGGCGGCCAACTCCATGCCGCGCGTGATCCTGGCTCCAATCTTCGCTATGTGGTTCGGCCTGGGCATCTGGTCCAAGGTGGCGCTGGCGGTCACGCTGGTGTTCTTCATCGTCTTCTTCAACGTCTACCAGGGTGTCAAGGAAGTCAGCCCGGTGGTGTTGGCCAACGCCCGCATGCTGGGCGCCAATGCACGCCAGCTGCTGCGCACGGTCTACCTGCCGTCGGCGACCTCGTGGGTGTTTTCCAGCCTGCATACCTCCATCGGCCTGGCCTTCGTCGGCGCGGTGGTGGGTGAATACCTGGGTTCGGCGCGCGGCGTGGGTTACCTGATCCTGCAAGCCGAAGGCAGTTTCGACATCAATACGGTCTTCGCCGGCATCGTCGTGCTGACGGTCTTTGCACTGGTGCTGGACCTGGCCGTGGGCGCCATCGAGAAGCGCCTGATGAAGTGGCAACCCAAGAGCGGCGAGACCGAAAAACTCTGAACTGCGTCCAGCCTCAGGCGACCACGAATACTTCCACCACGCCGGTGAGCTTGCGTGCCTGTGACAGCAAGGCTTGCGAAGCCGCCGCAGCCTGCTCCACCAATGCGGCGTTCTGCTGGGTGACCTGATCCATCTGGGCGATGGCATTGTTGATTTCATCCAGGCCTTTGCTCTGTTCGCCGCTGGCTGCGCTGATGTCGCCGATCACCGAGACGACGCGGCCCACGCTGGCCACCACGTTGTCCATGCTCTGACCAGCCCGGCTGACCAGGTCGCTACCGTTGGCGACCTTGTTGACCGAATCATCGATGAGCGTCTTGATTTCCTTGGCCGCCACGGAACTGCGCTGCGCCAGGCTGCGCACCTCCGAGGCGACCACCGCGAAGCCCCGGCCTTGCTCACCAGCACGCGCTGCTTCGACCGCCGCGTTCAGTGCCAGGATATTGGTCTGGAAGGAAATCCCGTCGATGACGCTGATGATGTCGACGATCTTCTTCGAAGAGGCATCGATGGCAGCCATGGTGGTGACGACTTCCTGGACCAGTTGGCCGCTTTCAGAGGCCACCGCAGAGGCCTGCACCGCCAGGCGATTGGCTTCGCCCGCGCTCTCGGCATTGTGCTTGACGGTGGCGGTCAACTGTTCCATGGCCGAGGCGGTCTGTTCCAGGGAACTGGCTTGTTCTTCGGTACGCGATGAGAGATCGAGATTGCCCGAGGCAATCTCGCTGCTGGCAGTGGTGATGGCGTCGGTTCCGGAGCGCACCTCTTGCACGATTTCCCTGAGCCCCTCGTTCATGCTTTTCATCGACATCATCATGCTGTCCGGATTGCGGCCTGCTACGCGGACTTGTCTCCTCAGGTCTCCCTTGGCGATGAGGGAGGCCAGTTCGGCCGCATCGGCAGGTTCGCCCCCGAGCTGCTGCAATATGCTCCTGATGATGAGCGTGGCGCTGGCCAGCCCCAGAGCGATGGCCAGGATCCCCAGCGTGACAATCAGGCCTTGGGCCGCCTTGTAGACGGCCTTGGCTTCGGTTCTCGCCTCATCGTTGAGCTTGTCTTCGAAGCGCGACAGTTCGGCCAGGGTTTTCCGACGCAGCGATTGCTGCTCGGCCAGGCCACCGAGCACGATGGTCTTGATGGCATCACCGTTGCTCTCCTGGGCGGCTGCCATCAAGCGCTGCAGTTGCGGCAATACCGTCGCTGACTGCTGCTTGATCAGTGCGATGGACTGCTTTTCGATATCGGTCGTGTCCGGTACCTCCTCAAACAGCTTCGCCAGGGCGCTCTCAGCCTCCCCGTAGACTGCAATCTGCTGCTTGAGGACGTTGGCGTATTGATTGAACTCCGATGTCGTGGAGGCCATGACAAGGCTGCGCGAGGCCAGCGACTGATCATAGACGGCCGAGCGCATGACGGAGAGATGATAGATTTCGACGTTGTTGACATCGGTAATGGCAGTCAATTGCTGATCGATTCCATTCATCTTCAGCAATGCAGTTCCGATGATCAGTGCCAGCAACAAGAGGACGCTGCCGAAGCCCAGCATGAGCCGTGAGGAGACCTTGAGACGCTTGAAATTCATTGCCTGCCTTGCCGTAGAGTGTGGTTGGACGTAGTTGTCCGAAGCGGACAGATGACGCACTCTAGTGCAAATGTCATGTTTTGATTAGCAGCTCCGGACTAATGGATGTGTTTAGATAAATGGGGTAATGATGATGCCGTCTGCGCGGACCCGACATGGTCGTGAGAACTCCGCCGCAAAGCTGCGGCCGGCAGCCGCACTGGCCTGGGTGTCGCATCGTTTTTCCTGATGGCTTCCGGGCAAAAAAAATGCTCCTTCGAAAAGGAGCATGTCAAACGAAGTAAAAACTAAATGATGGATGCTCGGTCGTGGCAGGGGCGCCACAGATCATCCCGATGCCAGCCTTGCCCGTCGCTGCCTTCATCCGTTCGTTGCAACTCCCCGGAAAACGCCAGTCGCAGGCAGCGATAGAGCAAGGCGCGAGCTCAGGTCCTCAATGCTTGAGGGCCGGTTGCGAGCCCTTGCCGAAGATCAGGTTGGCAACGACCGCCACCGCCACGTTCAGCACCAGTGCAATCAGGCCGGTATAGAGCGTATAGGTCTCGCCACCGACGATGAAGCTGTGCACCGGCTTGATGCCATCGGCAAACGCCAGCCAGCTACCGCCGACGATACCCACCGCCCAGCCGCACAGCAGGGCGCGCGCGCCGAACCAGCCCACGAAGAGACCGAATACCAGCGCCGGGAAGGTCTGCAGGATCCACACGCCACCCAGCAGTTGCAGGTCCAGCGCGAACTTGGTCGGCAGGAACAGGATGAACACCAGTGCCCCGAACTTGACCACCAGCGACACCACCTTGGCCACCTTGGCTTCGCCTTCATGGGAGATGCCCGGATTGACATAGGGCTTCCAGAAGTTGCGGGTGAAGAGGTTGGAAGCGCCGATGGACATCACCGCCGCCGGCACCAGGGCGCCGATGGCGATGGCCGCAAATGCGAAGCCGGCGAACCAGCCCGGGAACAGGCCATTGAACAGCGCCGGTACCACGTCGTTGTTGCTCTGCACTTTCACGCCGGCCGCATAGGCCATGTAACCCAGCAGCGCAATCAAGCCCAGCAGCACCGTATAGGCCGGCAGGAACACGGCGTTCTTGCGGATGGTGTTGGCGTCGCGGGCCGCGAAAATGCCGGTCAGGGTATGCGGATACATGAAGGCCGCCATCGCCGAACCCAGTGCCAGGGTGGCGAAGGGCAGGAATTGCGTGGGCTTCAGGGTCAGGCCGGTAGCGCCTCCCTTCACGGCGAAGACATCGCGGGCCGAGCTGAATACGGCGCCATAGCCACCCAGCTTGGCCGGCACCACGATCACCGCCACCAGCACGACGATGTAGATCATCACGTCCTTGACGAAGGCGATGAGCGCGGGTGCGCGCAGGCCGGCCGAGTAGGTGTACAGCGCCAGGATCACGAAGGCCGCCAGCAGCGGCAGCTCACCTGTGAGGCCCAGCGCCTTGATCACCACTTCCATGCCGATCAGTTGCAGGGCGATATAGGGCATGGTGGCCACCACGCCCGTGAGGGCAACGGCGAACTCCAGCGGACGCGACCGGTAGCGACCCCAGACCACATCGGCGGCCGTCACGTGCCCGGCCTTGTGGGCGGCATGCCAAAGCTTGGGCATGATCACGAACACGATGGGATAGACCAGGATGGTATAGGGCAGGGCGAAGAAGCCATAGGCCCCCACCGCATAGACCAGCGCCGGCACCGCGATGACGGTATAGGCCGTGTAGAAGTCACCGCCGACCAGGAACCAGGTGATCCAGGTACCGAAGTTGCGGCCGCCCAGGCCCCATTCGTCAAGATGGGCGCCCTTGTTGCTGGGACCGGCCATCCATTTCGAGGCCAGGAAGCCCATCACGGTGACCAGGGCGAAGAAGAACAGGAAGACCCAGAGTGCGGTCCAGTGGATGTGGGAGGTATCCATTTACTCGACTCCCTTCTTCACGCCATCACGATAGACCAGCCAGATGATCAGCGAGGTCAGCGGTACCCAGGCGAATTGGTACCAATAGAAGAAGGGGAAACCGAACAGGGTCGGCAATTCGGTGTTGTAGAACGGGACCCACAATAGGCCGATGAACGGCAGCAGGAGTAAAAGCCGCATGAATGATGCTCCTCGAACTTTTGGCGGAAGGTTTTTTATATCAATGCCACTCCGCCTTGGGGGCGGGAGGCATTGTGAGAGTTGCACCGAAATTATAGGGAGAATTGCAAACTCGCGCCGCCCCGCGCGGTATCAGGGGAATCCTGAATGAAGGACCTGGCCGATCAGGTTAGAATGCTGCCGTAAAGGCAAGAGATATCCGTGCGGCAACCCGCCTGCGTCCGCATCATGCCGACGCCCAGGAGGATCAATGCAACGGGCCGGCCGTCAACGGGAGCCTGGGTCATGAACCAACAAGATGATTTGAACGAATTCAGTTCCGAGAATGCCTATCGCCTGCTGGTCCAGGGCGTCACCGATTACGCCATCTACCTGTTGCGCGCTGATGGCGTGGTGGCCAACTGGAACGCCGGTGCCCAGCGCTTCAAGGGTTATACCGCCGAGGAAATCGTCGGGCGTCACTTCTCCACCTTCTACAGCCCCGCCGAACGCGCCGAAGGCTTGCCCCAGCGCGGTCTGGACACCGCTCTGCGCGACGGCCGCTTCGAAGGCGAGGGCTGGCGCGTCCGCAAGGACGGCAGCCGTTTCTGGGCACACGTGGTGATCGACCCCATCTACAAGGAAAACGGCGAGCTGATCGGCTTTGCCAAGATCACCCGCGACTGTACCGAGCAGCGCCGCATGGAAGAGGCGCGGCGCGACACCGAAAACCGTTTCCGGCTGCTGGTGGAAGGCATCACCGACTATGCCCTCTACATGCTCAATCCCGATGGCACCGTGGCCAACTGGAACGCCGGCGCCCAGCGCGCCAAGGGTTACCTGGAGAAGGAGATCGTGGGCCAGCATTTCTCCGTGTTCTACCAGGAGCAGGACCGCCTGGCCGGACTGCCCACCACCAACCTGGAGATCGCCCTGCGCGAAGGCCGCTTCGAAGACGAAGGCTGGCGCCTGCGCAAGGACGGTTCGCGCTTCTGGGCGCACGTGGTGATCGACACCCTCTACAAGGAAAACGGCCAGCTGCTGGGCTTTGCCAAGATCACCCGCGACCGCACCGAACAGCTCGAAAGCAACGCCAAGATCGTCTACCTGGCACGCCACGATGCCATGACCGGCCTGCCCAACCGCCTGCAGTTCCTGGAGCGTCTCGACGAAGCCATGGGCAACCTGCATCGCGGCGAACAGCAGATCGCCGTCATCAGCATCGACCTGGATGGCTTCAAGGAAGTCAACGATGCCTTCGGCCACGCCGTGGGCGACCAGTTGCTCGCCGAACTGGGACGCCGCATGAAAGCCCTCGCCGGCGAAGGCGAGACGGTAGCGCGTTTCGGCGGTGACGAATTCGTCGCCTTCAAGGTGTTCCGCCAGCAGCGTGCGCTGGCCGACTTCATCAGCCGCCTGCAACGCGCCCTGACCACCATGCTGCATCTGGCCGAGACCGATATCGCCCCGGGCGCCAGCATCGGCGTGGCGATGTTCCCGGACGATGCCGAGGAACGCACCCAGCTGCTCAACAATGCCGACCTGGCCATGTATCGCGCCAAGAAAAGCATGGACGAGAAGATCTGCTTCTACGAAGCCACCATGGACGAAGCCTCGCGCGCGCGGCGTGCCATGGCGCGCGACATCTGGACGGCGCTGGAACGCGGCCAGTTCTTCCTGAATTACCAGATCCAGCGCGCCGTCAGCAGCGACGAGATCACCGGCTACGAAGTCCTGCTGCGCTGGGAGCATCCGGTACAGGGTCTGATCTCGCCGTCCATCTTCATTCCGGTGGCCGAGGAATGCGGCGCCATCGGCGCCATCGGCGACTGGGTGCTGGAACGCGCCTGCCGCGAGGCTGTGCAATGGAACCTGCAACCGCGCATTGCCGTCAACCTGTCGGCCGTGCAGCTCTCCAACGCTGCCCTGGTCGAGCGGGTGCGTTCGGTGCTGGCTGCTACCGGCCTGGCCCCCGCGCGGCTGGAGCTGGAAGTCACCGAGACCGCCATCATTGCCGACCGCGAACGGGCGCTTTACCTGCTGCAGCAACTCAAGGCCATGGGCGTGACCATCGCCATGGACGATTTCGGCAGCGGCTATTCGTCGCTGGAAACCCTGCGCTCCTTCCCCTTCGACAAGATCAAGCTGGACCGCAGCTTCATCAGCGAGCTCGAAACCAGCAAGCAGGCCAAGGCCTTCGTGCGCGCCATCCTGGCGCTGGGCCATAGCCTCAATGTATCGGTGCTGGCCGAGGGTGTGGAGACCGAGGCCCAGCGCGCCATTCTTGAGCAGGAAGGCTGCCACGAAGGACAGGGCTACCTGTTCGGCCGTCCGGCCCTGCTCGATGTCCTGGGCGAACTGCACCAGGCCGTGCCACCACAGGACCAGCCGCGTCGTGCCTGACATCGCCGATCCGCTGGCGGCACTGACGCAGCTGCTGCTGGAGCGGCGCGATGTGCTGGTGCTGACCGGGGCCGGCATCAGCACGGCCTCCGGCATTCCCGATTATCGCGATGACGATGGCGTGCGACGTGGTCGCCTGCCTATCCAGGGCAATGAGTTCCGCCAGTCCGAGGCCGCGCGCAAGCGCTACTGGGCGCGCAGCATGCTGGGCTGGCCACGCCTGGCGCAGGCCACGCCCAATGCGGCCCACCGGGCGCTGGCGCAATTGCAGCAGGCCGGGCATCTCGGCGCTATCCTGACCCAGAATGTCGATGGCTTACACCAGCAGGCTGGCAGCTCTAAGGTCATCGAGCTGCACGGCAGCATCCACGAGGTACGTTGCCTGTCCTGTGCCACCGTCTATCCGCGCGGGCAGATCCAGCAGGAGCTGCAGCGCTGCAATCCCGCCCTGGCGCTCCTGCAGGCCGAGGCATTGCCCGACGGCGACGCCCAGCTGGAGCCCGACGCCGATGCGGCTTTCCATGTGCCCGCTTGCGTGGTCTGTGGCGGTGTGCTGCAACCGGACGTGGTGTTCTTCGGCGATGGTGTGCCTGCCGCGCGCAGCGCCCTGGCCGAGCAGGCGGCACGGGCTTGCGATGCCATGCTGGTGGTGGGCAGTTCGCTGATGGTGTTGTCGGGATTCCGTTTCCCGCGCATGGTGGCCGAGGCCGGCAAGCCGGTGGTGGCCATCAATCGGGGTGTCACGCGGGCCGATGCGCTGCTGGCCGTCAAGATCCGGGAGGACGCTGCAACGGTGCTGCCGCGATTGGCCGATCAGGTACTACGGGCGACGCGCGCCTGATCGCCCACACCACGATCGCTGCCGCTGTCACGGCCAGCAATGCCGCCACCGCGAAGGCATGTGAAAACCCCTGCGCATAGGCTTGCCGGGCCAATACCACGACACTGTTCTGCTGTTCCGGATAAAGTCGCGAGGCTTGCGCCAGGTCACCGGCCATGGCACGTTCGATGAAACGGCGCACCTGCAGCGCATCGCCATCGAAGGCGACCAGTGCGTTGGACATGGCCTGGCTTGCGCCGTCGGCCAGCACCGCCCCCAATCCCGCAAAGCCGGCCAGCACGCCCGTAAAGCGCGCCGTCGTGCTGATCCCCGAGGCCATGCCGGCGCGTTCGCGCGGCACATTGCCCATGATGGCCTTCTGCGTCTCGCCATTGAGCAGGCCGCCACCACTGCCCAGCACCGCCATGCCCAGCGCGGTCCAGAGCGGGGATGCCGCGCCGGCCGCCAGCACCATCACGAGGTTGCCCAGCGCGATGACCCCCAGCCCCAGCGCCAGGATGGCGGGTGAGGAAAGGCGTCGTCCTAGCCAGCGCCCCCCTTGCGGCAACAGCAGCATGGCCAGCGCGAAGGGCAACATGGCCAGGCCGCTGTGCAGGGCATCCAGCCCACGGGCATTCTGCAGGTACAACGGCAAGAGCGAGGCCATCACCTGGGCCGAGGCCGCATAGGCGAACATGGCCGCCACCGCCGCCACGAAGCCGGGACGGCGAAACAGCCCCAGCTCCAGCATGGGATGGGCGGCGCGGCGCTCCCAGCCAATGAAGAGCGCGAATAAAAGAGCGCCGCCCAGGCCGAGGGCGACGCAAGCAACGCTGGTCCACCCGTGCTCGGGGCCGGTGATCAGGGCCCAGGTCAGCAGGAAGATCGCGCTGGAGACAGCCCAGCAGGGTATTGATGACCCCGCCCGCCAGCGGCGCCAGCACCATGGTCAGGCCCATGACGCCGCCCCAGACCGCCCAGGCATGGGCGCGTTCACCTTCGTCGTGGAAGGCGTGGCCGATCACCGCCAGCGCCGGTGCCAGCAGCAGCGCCGCCCCCACGCCCTGCAGCGCCCGTGCCAGGTACAGGGCCGGCGCCGACGGCGCCAGCGCGCAGGCCAGCGAGGCGGCGGCAAAGAGCAGGATGCCGCACGCCAGCACACGCTTGCGGCCGAAGCGGTCGGCCGTGGCGCCAGCCGGCAGCAGCAGGGCGGCAAAGCACAGCACGTAGCTGCTCACCATCCATTCGATCTCGCTGAAGGAGGCCCCCAGCTCGCGTGCCACCGTGGGCAGGATGATGCCGACCACGTTGGTATCCAGCACCGTCATGGCACACCCGAGAGAACCGGTCAGCAGGATGCGTCCCGCCGCAGTGGAAAATGGCCAGCGCATGCGCTTGCTCCTTGTTCGGTGTGCAGGGTGAACGGGGTTTGCTGGCGGCTTACTTCAGCGCGGCAGCACCGGCCTTGGCGATGTCCTCGTCATGCTGGGGCGTGTCGGCCGAGACGCCAATGGCACCGACAATCTGACCCTCGGCCACCAGCGGCACGCCGCCGCGCATCAGCACGAAGCCACGCGCCGTGATGGCGGCCGGACGCGTGCCATTGATGGCATCTTCCAGCGCCCCGCTGGGGCGGCGGAACAGGGCGGCGGTGCGCGCCTTGCCGGGCGCCAGTTCGACCCCGGCGGGCACGGCCGCATTGTCCATGCGCACCAGCGCCAGTGGCAGGCCGGCCGCATCCACCACCGCGATGACGCAGGGCCAGTTTTCCGCCTGGGCCCTGGATTGCGCGGCCTGGATCACCTGCTGGGCGGCCGCCAGCGTCAATACCGGTTGCGTGGGCAGGCCGGCGGCACTGGCGGTACTGGTGCCACCGGCCGCTAGCAGGGTGGTCAGGAAGAGGGCGACGGGAAGTCTGGTCTTGGACATGGAGGGCTCCTGGAACATGGCGTGAAGGGAAGTGCTCCATTGAAGCAGCAGAGATAATTCGCTTCAATAACGATGAAATGGGAAATAATTAGTTTTAAACTAATTCAAATTCATCACCTTCATCCTCATCCACCGGGAGCAACACGATGGAACTGCGTCACCTGCGTTATTTCCTGGTCGTCGCCGACGAACTGCACTTTGCCCGCGCCGCCGAGATCCTGGGCATCGCACCGCCCACGCTCTCGGTGCAGATCCGCGAACTGGAGCGCCAGTTGCAGGCGCAACTGTTCGCGCGCACCAAGCGTTCGGTGGCGCTGACGTCGGCCGGACGCGATTTCGTCGTGCAGGCGCAGGCGGTGCTGGCGCGCTTCGACCAGGCCCTCGATGTCGGCCGTCGCGCCGGTCGGGGCGAGCTGGGCCGGGTCGAGATCGGCTATGTGGGATCGGCCGTCTTCGGCGGCATCCTGCAACAGCAGATCAGCGCCTTCCGCCAGCGCTGGCCGCAAGCCAGCGTGCATGCCCGCGAATGGCCGATGGACCAACTGGCCGATGCCGTCGAGGAGGGCAAGGTCGACGTCGCCTTCCTGCGCATGCCGCTGCCGCTGGGCCCCGCGCTGCAATCGCATGTGATGTTGCGCGACCGCTTCTGCCTGGCCCTGCCGAGCGATCATGCGCTGGTATCGGCCACCACCCTGGCAGCGGTGCGCTCGCGCGCGCTGGCGCAGGATGCCTTCATCCTGCCCGAGCAGGAACTGGGCAGTCGCGAGGTCTGGCGTCGCGGGGGCTTCGAACCACGCAGCGTGAGTCGTCCCGGCGGCTTGCTGGCGGTGCTGGCCGAGGTGTCGGTGGGTGCCGGCGTGGCGGTGGTGCCGGGTGTGCTCACCACGGTGGTGCAGCTGCCCAATGTCTGCTACCGCGCGCTGGCGGGCGCGCCGCTGGTGTCGGAAGTGGCCGCGGTGTTCCGCCGCCATGAACGCGCACCGGCGGTCCGCAACATGATCGCGGCCATCCGCGCCAGCAAGCCCGTGCAGCTGCACGCCGCGCCAGGCCGCTGAGGCTGCGGCGGGGCAGCGCTGCATATCCTTATCCGATTTCCTTCCTTCATTTGCATACAGCTGCGGCCACATAATCCTTTGTCAGCTTCATCCAGCAAAGGACCTCATGAGCACCTCCACGCCCGCCTCCGCCCAGGCGCTGCACCAGCGTTTTGCCGATCTCTTCGCCCGCATCGCCGAGGGCGCCATCGCCCGCGAGAGCGAGCGCCGCCTGCCCATCGAAGAGGTGCGCCAGTTGAAGGAGAGCGGCTTCACCGCCCTGCGCGTGCCGGTGGAACACGGTGGTGGCGGCGTGAGCCTGGCCGACTACTTCTCGCTGCTGATCCGCCTGGGCGAGGCCGAGTCCAACCTGCCGCAGATCCTGCGTGTGAACGCCGGCTTTACTGAACTGTTGCAGGAGCGTCGCGACGATGCCGATACGCGGCGCTGGCTCAAGGTCATCGGCAGTGGCCAGACCTTCGGTGCGGCCGCCTCCGAGCGCACTGGCACCACCGCCAACTCGGTGGTGCTGGAAAAGGATGCCGGCGGCCAGCTGCGCCTGAATGGCGAAAAATACTATTCCACCGGTACCCTCTATGCCGACTGGATCCTGGCGCGCGGCCACGACCATGAATCCGATCTCAACGTCATCGTCCACGTCAACGCCCCTGGCGTGGAACGTGTCGACGACTGGGATGGTTTCGGTCAACGCCTGACCGGCAGCGGCACCACGCGCTTCCACAACGTGCCGGTGCAGGCCGACCAGATCCTGGACCGCTACCAGCTTTCGCAGCCACGCCGCAATACCATCATCACCTCCTTCTACCAGACCTTCCACCTGGCCACGCTGGCCGGCATTGCCCGTGCCGCCCTGCGTGATGCGATCGCCTTCACCCGTCCACGCAGCCGCACCTTCGGTGTGCCGGGACAATCGGTGCCGCGCGAGAATCCGCTGGTGCAAAGGGTGGTAGGGCGTCTGTCCAGCCTGGCCTGGTCGGCCGAGCAACTGACCCTGGCCATCGCCCGCGAGCAGGATGCCCTCAATGAGGCCCGGCGCGCCGGCAGCGCCACGACAGAGGATTACAACCTGCTCGACATCCGCACCTTCGAGGCGCAGCAGATCGTCATCGGCCAGGTGCTGGAAGCCACCACGCTGCTCTTCGAAGTCGGCGGCGCCTCTGCCACCAGCCAGGCACTGCGCCTGGATCGCCACTGGCGCAACGCGCGCACGCTGGCCTCGCACAATCCGGTCACGCAGCGCGAAGCCGCCATCGGCAACTTCCACCTCAATGGCGAACCGCACAACGAGCGCTTCGGTCATGGTTATGTCTGAGACCTCCGCGATCTGATAAGGGAAATCCATCATGCTGAAAAAACTTGCCAGCCTGCTGCTGCTTGGCGCCGCCGTGGTCACCAGCGCCCAGGCCGCCCCACCGGCTGCCCCCGAACGCGAACTGAAGGTCGGCTTCGTGCCCGGCCCCTACATCGACGAATTCAAGCTGGGCGTGCAACCCGAGCTGGAGAAGAAGGGCTACAGGATCCGCTACTATGAATTCTCCACAGGACTGGAAGCCAACAGCGCCGTCTTCAAGGGCGATATCGATGCCAACGTGATGCAGCACGCGGTCTTCCTGGCCTCCTATAACGAGCGCAACAAGACCGACCTGGTGGGCATCGTGCAGGTACCCACGCCGCCCATGGGGCTGTATTCGCGCAAGCACAAGGACCTGAACAATCTCAAGAAGGGCTTCACCGTGGCCGTGCCCAACGATCCGGTCAACCTGCAGCGTGCCCTGTGGATATTGCAGCGGCTGGGCTGGATCCGCATCCGCGAGAACAAGCCGGTCGATGTCACCGAACTGGACGTGGTGGAAAACAAGGTCGGCCTGAAGCTGTTGCTGCTGGAAAACGCCCAGGGCCCGCGCGCGCTGGACGATGCCGACTTCGTCGCGATCCAGGGCAACTTCGCCATCTTCGCCAAGCTCAAGCTCTCCGATGCCTTTATCCTGGAAGACATGAAGCCGCCCTACATCAACGTGGTGGCCGTCAAGAAGACCCGCCAGGACGAGCCCTATGGCCGCGACATCGCCCAGGCCTACCGCTCAGAGAACTTCCAGAAGGCCATCCGCAGCGACCGCTTCTATGACGGCTTTGCCTTGCCGGATTACTTCAGCAGCAAGGACAGGGACGACAGGAACCTCAAGCTGGGCAAGAACTGACGGCGCGGTCCATTTGCCGGCTCCAGTAAAAAAGGCTCGCCCCGGTCTGTTCCGGGGCGAGCCTTTTTGCTACCTGCCTGAGTGGCGCTTTCAGGCCGCCTGCGCCTGGCCACCGGTACTGGCCGGATGGGCTAATCCGAAATGCGCGCGCAAGGTCTTGCCCTCATACTCGCGGCGGAACAGCCCACGCTGTTGCAGCAGCGGCACCACGCCATCGACGAAGTGCTGCAAGCCATCCGGCAGGGCATCGGGCATCAGGTTGAAGCCATCGGCGGCACCGGCCTTGAACCACAGTGCGATCTCGTCGGCGATCTGCTCGGGCGTGCCGACCAATACGCGATGACCACCGCCCCCGCACAAGGCGCGGATGACATCGCGCACGGTATGCGGACGTCCCTTCACCAGCGACAGCGTGGCATGGAAGAAGGTATGGTTGCCATTGCCGCCGCCGGGCAGGGCCAGCTTCTCTGGCAGCGGACGATCCAGGTCCAGGCTATCCACCGGGACGCCGAGGATGCCGGCCAGGCGCTTCAAGCTATAGCTCCAGGGAATATTGTCGATCAGCTCGTTGCGCCGGCGCAGCGCCTCGGCCTCGGTGGCGCCGATGATGGTGGCCAGCCCCGGCAGGATCTTGACCGCATGCGGACCCCGGCCGAGCTGGGCTGCGCGGGTGTTGATGGCGCGGCTGTAGGCCAGGGATTCTTCCATCGTGTGGGCCGCCGAGAAGACCGCCTCGGCATGGCGCGCGGCCAGTTCCTGGCCATCCCCCGATCCACCGGCCTGTACCAGCACCGGCTGCCCTTGCGGCGTGCGCGGCAGGTTCAGCGGGCCGTGTACCTGGAAGTGGGTGCCGCGATGGGCGATGGGATGCACCCGGCTGTCATCGATGAAGCGACCGCTGGCCTTGTCGGCCACCAGGGCCTGGTCTTCCCAGCTGTTCCACAGGGCCTTGACCACCTGGGTGAATTCGTCGGCGCGGGCGTAACGCGCCGCATGGTCGGGGACCTTGTCCTGCCCGAAATTGCGGGCCGAGGCCAGGTCGGCGGTGGTGACGATGTTCCAGCCGGCCCGTCCACCGCTCACATGGTCCAGCGTCGCAAAGCGGCGCGCGATGTTATAGGGTTCGTTGTAGCTGGTCGAGGCCGTACCGATGATGCCGATATGGGTGGTCGCCGCTGCCACGGTGGCCAGCAGCACGGTGGGTTCCAGCGCGGTGATGGGACGGAAGTCGATCTGGTCGATGATGGCCGCGTTATCGGCCAGGAACACGGCGTCGAACTTGGCGGCCTCGGCGATGCGCGCCACCCTGACGTAGTGGGCGGCATTGATGAAGGCCAGCGGCTCGGCCTGCGGCAGGCGCCAGGCCGAGGGGATGAAACCGGAATGCAGGATATTGACGTTGAGGTGCAATTGCCGTGGGGGCTGGCTCATGGGGGCATTCCATACAGTAGGAGATCCGCCGATTCTGTGCCTGCCACCCAAAGGGCAGCCACGAATATATCCGCATAAACTTATACACAGGGCGCGGCTACAATGATTGCATGCGGGGAAGGGACCCCATGAATGACCAATAACGACAAGATTGCACGATGCCCATGGGCCTTCTTTCCAATGGTTTGCTGATCCTGCTGGCCGGCCTGGTGCCGGGACTGGCCGTATGGGGCGGGTTTGCGCTGTGGTACCAGTGTCCGGGAGCGCGTCGGGTGCGCGTCCTGGCGATAGCGGCATGGAGCGTGCCGGCGCTGGCGACGCTGGCGGCACTGGCCGGTGCCGGAGGTCTCCTGCGCTGGGGACCGGTGGCATTCGTGCTGGCACTGGTGCTGCTGCTGTCGTGGTGGCGCGGCATCTATCCCTCGCATGAGCGCCTCTGGGCCGACGACGTGGCGTGCATGCTGGACTCGCAGGTGAGGGGGGACCAGGTCACGCTGGAACAGGTACGCAATTTCGACTGGCGCAGCGAGACCGACTACGACATCCGCTGGGAGACCCGCCACTACGATCTCGGCCAACTGGTCTCGGCCGACCTGGTGCTGTCCTACTGGATGGGGCCGGCCATTGCCCACACGCTGGTGTCCTTCGGCTTTGCCGATGGCCAGAGGCTGGTGTTTTCGCTGGAGATACGGCGCGAGCGTGGCGAGGCGTTCTCGGCGCTGGGAGGATTCTTCCGCAAGTTCGAGACCGTCATCGTCGCCGCCGATGAACGCGATATCCTGCGCACCCGCACCCATGCGCGCGGCGAGGACGTCTACCTGTATCGCCTGCAATTGCGGCCCGACCAGTTGCGCAAGGTCTTCCTCGGTTACCTGGAACGCGCCGCGCAGTTGCGCCAGACGCCGCGCTTCTACAACACCCTCACCAGCAATTGCACCACCATCGTCTTCGAACTGGCGCGCCGGCTCTCGCCGGGCTTGCCGCTGGATTATCGCCTGCTGCTTTCCGGGTACTTCGCCGAGTATGTGTTCGACCATGGCGTACTGACGCCCGGCTATGCCTTCGACCAACTACGCCTCGCAGGGCGCATCACCGAGCGCGCCCGGCAGAGCCTCCCGCGGGACGACTATAGCAAGCTGATCCGGCGCGACGTGCCGGGTATCGATCGCGATGAGCTGCGCTGACACGGCGTGGTGGCGAGAGGGCGGGCTATTTCCTGTCGGGTGGATAAATCGAACCAAACGGATCCAGTCGGCGATGCGTGGCGACCCATGCTTCCCTGGTCTTTGCGCCCATGGGGCTGACCATCATCATCATGGCGTCACCGTTGGGCCGCAGATGCACGGTGGCACTGGGTCCACCGAAGTGATAGCCGGAGATGATCCCCAGCGCCAGCTGCATGCCGGGACTGCTGACCCCCATGCTGCCGATGCGCACGCCGAGGTCATAGCCTTCATCGTCCGCCGTCATGGCGGGCGCGGTGGGGTCGATCTGCTGGAGGGCCTGCTGCACTTGTCCCACCCATTTGTCAGTGCCGACGGTACTGTCATAGAAGATGCGTGTCGGTCGTTCGCCATCAGGTAGCGTAGCCATCGCTTGCTGCCAGCCTTGTTGCAGATGCTGGCTGCGGGTGCGACGGTCGAGCGGCTTGCCGTGTTCGTCGGTAAGTTTGATGTCGATGGGGCGATGCAGATAGCCGACCACCGGAGCATCGTCGAACTGCTTGAGTTGCCAGTCGGTCCAGCGGATGGGCAGGTAAGGGGAGGGCGTGAAAATGCCCGGGCCGGAATTGCCGACTTGCTTCCAGAGGGTGGGGAGCTGCTGGTGCCACCATGCTGACGTCATGAAGCCGGGTGTCAGCGTTCTCGTTGATCCGGCACGCCGGTAATGCGCATAGAAGTAGGCGTCGAAGTCGTCCGGGCCCTGATTGTCATTCTTTTGCCAGAAGAAATTCCAGAGCTTGATGATGTCGTATTGGGTGTGGGTCGTATTGATTCCCTCCGGCTGCTTGACCACAAATGGGCGGATGCGTTGATTGACCCGATCCGTCCGCGTCACCCACATCGCGACGACGCTGTCGGGCATGTTCGGCGCGTAGTGGCCGTTCTTGATGAACCCGCTGCCAGGCTTTCCTCTGGCGGCACGCGCAACATCTCCGTCTATGCTCAACACGATGACGCCAGGCGCATCCGGATTTCTATCAAAGAAGGCGAAGAGCCGGTGGATCAGTTCTACGCCGTCGTCGGTGTTGGCGTCTTCTTCCCAGAGGAGCAGATGAATGCCAAGACTGGCTGCCTGTCTTGATGCGGCAATGTTATCAGCCTCTCGCGTGTCGTTGAGCTCGTGCCTGGGCGGTCCCCAGCAGATCACTGGGATGGGCCAGCGTTCAACGGCACGTCTGGCAGCGTCTCGGAATGCAATAGCTTTGCCAATTCTGAGATTGTCGAATCTACCGCTAGAGTCCCAAGGATAGTCTTCGGGGTTCTTGGAAATAATGGATTGGTGACTGTTACCGATATCATCGAACACCATCCAGATTTCTGTATTGGCGTATAAGCCGGCAAATGAACCAAGCCCTTTCACCTCCAGTACATATTGGGACCCAGCAAGAGATAACATCTTGCTTTCGAATGACGGATGACCTGCTATGGACTGTCCGCTGGCGGCAGGCAGTTCGTTGTTTGTGCCTGCGGTTCCGTTTAAATATCCTAACGAAATGATTGCCCCATAAAACAAGCTGGCCAGTCCGATGATTGACAATATGCCATTACGAATGGTGAGTGCCATGTGTGTGTTCCTGGGTAAAGCATGGAGCCAGTTTTGATAGTCCACGATGAGAACGTAGGCAGTCCACGCTATCGAGGCCAGGAAAATGGCAATTAGAAATAGGAGATCATTTTTTGTGATTGACTTGGTGTCAGTCATTTTGAACTCCTCGATTTCGGAGTCAGGCCCGTCGATGACCATAGCTTCTGTCGCGCGTTCTCCTTGGTTTCATCGGTGACGAGGGAAGGTATGCTTTGTAGGGGGACGAGGGATTCAGTGGGGAACAATCCATTCTGATAATACCTGGCTGAGGCCGCGATAAATTCCCGGGCTCGGGCTGGCGGGTCTGTCAGAAATTTCGTGTTTAGGGCATAACATGTCACCAAGGAGTGAATATGCCCCGCAAACCGAAAGCTATGCCGGCAGCCTTGCCAGCGATT
>QFZN01006057.1_pt1 | contig 54716 bp, 40 predicted proteins | sample 1740101 | NCBI WGS metagenome assembly QFZN01 (sample SAMN09210849, study PRJNA391713) | Ciliate metagenome, whole genome shotgun sequencing project. | isolation source: combination of 50 Heterometopus sp. ciliate cells from an enrichment culture... | host: Heterometopus sp. ...
CGCTTGGCTGTCCAACGTTTGAATTCTTCTTCCATGACCATGCTCATTTGATGTCCTTTCAGGATTATCTACTGAGCAGGTTCTTAGTGGGTCATTACACCAACTCAGTCGGCGAAACGCCCGTGACTTCAAGGTTCTTGGCTAGCACCACACCAGGATGACAAACCGCCGCATTCACATATCCCCCGTGCAAGATGAACTTTCTTGCAATTAGTGTTATTTGCAAGCTTACAATTTGTGGCGATGTACGTCAAACGTACATCTGGCGCTGCAGGCAGACGGATCAGAACTTCAATGGCGCGGAGTTTTACGCATTTTTGAAAAATTCTTTGAAATCAAAGATCCGCCAGAACCAGACTTTATTGTCATTCACCACTTGAATATGAAAACCAATAAGGACGAACGGGAAACTTGGCTAGTCTCCCGCACGCTGATCTCGTAATGCTAGATGAGCTTGACTGTCTCCTATTCTGAGACGCGGGCAGAGCTCTGCAATTCCAGATCATCAGCAAACTTTATGAGCGTACCAGCCTAATCATCTGCACCAACCTTCGATTGGGAGAATCGGCAGACGTAGTCGCCCCCCAAAAATGGTCGCAGCTATACTCGACCGACTCACTCATCATTGTCACTTTGTCGAAACAGGCAGTGACAGCTATCGATTCAAAAAAAAGTTCAAATCGAAACACGACGAAAGGAAGACCAGCGGAAAAGGCATTTGCGCAATAATTAAAACTGGGTGGCAATATCTTGGTCCGTTGTGCCAGATACGGCACCCTCAGCAGATTTACTCCAGATCAAGAGTCCACGCGGCAAGACGATCCGAAATTGACTGTCTGCCCACGTCCTGGCACTACAGCCAAGGCGCGCTGTAGTTCAGGGCTTTGAGGCCAGAACCAAAGCTCGACTGCGTGAGTTCCCTGATCATCTGTTCATACTACTCAAGCTCATCACGATGCCGCAACGATGTCTGCTCTGGTGTTCCAAACAGAAGCGAAGCTGTCATTTCAATGGAAGGTGCCTCCTGTTGGTTCACTTCCCCGATAACTCACCGGCGCCAGATTAATCAATAATGTGCGCAGGATCTCTGCCAAGTCCGATCCCGAGTATTGCCGCCGCAACAAATTTTCCAACAGTTCCTGTTGGCGCGGCTGCCCAAACGAAAGCCGATACAACGACAAGATTCGCAAGATTTCATCGAGCCGCTTAGTTTCGCGACTGAATGGCATCGTCGGAACGAGGCGCTCAATCCTTGCGCTTCCAGACGGGCAATACCAAAACGGAACCAACCCAATACTGTTGGCATCTCTCTGAGCCAGACGGAAGACTTCCTGCCACCGATCAATGACGCTACTCCCAATCAGCCTGCTGGCGTAAGTCTCTGCTACCCTCTGTCGAACCACCAACGATTTGTAACGGTTAATGCGTCCCTCCCGCTGCTCCAGGTCGATTGGATTACCTGGCAAATCCCAATGCACAATACGGCGACAGTACCAGTGAAAATCGAGTCCCTCTTGCCCAATCGACGTTGAATTAAGCATGAATGGCCAAAATGGAGAGTTGAATGCAGCGCGGGCATTGGTGATGCGGCCAATTCCAGTCTCGTCCGTGCTCTTCTGGTTGCCAAGCGGCACGGCATAGTGACAATGGAAACGGATATCTACGTGACTCGTGCGCTGCGGCGGCGGAAGGGACTTTTGTGCTGTCACCGATACTGCCCCCGTATCTACCGCCAGTTTGAATCCCTCCACCGACGATTCAGGTGTCCGATGTAGAGAATTCAGAAGATGGAAATACTCGTCAAAAACAGCTTGCAAGTTACCCATCGCGCTATAGCGTACAACAGCTACCCAGGGTTTATCTCCACGACAAACCTCGCGCAATATGCTTTGGGATTCGCCGCGATTAAGCTTCCCGACAAAGCTAGACGCAACATCAGAGGCATGCATCAGCCGTTTAATCAGCGCATTTTCGCCTTCATCGACTGCCAGACCCCATGTCGTATCCAAGCTGCGCAATGCACATACACCAGGGCCCGCGATAGCCAGATTTACCAGATAGTCAGGCAAGTCATCAGGCACAGGCCCAAGTTCCAGATTTGCATTTTTCAAAAGGGAAGATAGTCGCGCAAGCTGAACCTGACGGCCAACGGCGCTCGCTATGTCTTTCTGCGCTCTCAACCAGGCTTGCACGCGCTCCTCGCCTCCGGGATCCAGTTGATCCAACAACATTGGCGCAAGACAGTACCATCGAGTACTAGCACCCACCACCCCCTTACCGAAAAGCCGGTTCAGGGTCTCGACGTCCGGCATTAGATTTGCGCGTACCCGGGCTTGCAAAACCTTCAACGACGCATCCTCAGGCTTGGCTGCTGCCACGGCGAGCCGTTGAGAAGGATAAATCAAGCTCCATAACGGTGAGATGGATTTGGATTCGAAATGCATTGCATGGACATCGCCTTTACGGGCATCAAAATAGCGCGAGCGGGATTTTCTCTTTGCTCGAATACGCCGCTCACACTCATAAGAGACCAAACCACTCATCGCACGGGGCGTCAATACTAACGAAGAGAAGAGCAAGGTCTTGCTAAATCCGTCCATGCCTGCAAAGGGGCCTTCGCCGGGATAATTTGGCATGCCTGGAGGAACCCACAACAACTGCTCTGCACCATTTGGCACAGCAGCATCAAGCACCTGCTTGAAACGCGAACAGGGCACGTCCTTCCTCAGATCTAGTTGGTATTTTTGAAGTTTCTCATAAGGCAGCCAAGCGGCGGCAGATTGCTTCAGGGCGGACTTCACCTCGGCCCTATCGCGGTAATTGCGCAGATGTTCGCGCAACTGGTAGCCACTCAAGAACGACAAGCACCAAGGAGCGGACTTATAAAGCCTCATCACATCCATACCTATCGAGCCATTGGTGGAACTCGTCAGCGAATCAGCTAGTTGAGAGAGCGCGATGAAGCCCGCGATTTCTGCGTGAGAGGGAACCTGGAACGGAGCATCGACATTGCAGAAAATGTGCTCGATATCCGGCTCGACGGCTGCCCGCTCGGTGCGACAAATGTAACGACGCAGAATCGTCTCGACGCCACGCCGGGCGTCCTCCTGCAAACTACCAGGGATGAGCGGCCCCTCCGGCAAGTTCAGGAGGGTGTCCAAATGCCGTACCCGGCTGATCTGGTAGCCCTCGAGAACTTCGGGATCTGAATAACAAAGATATCGAAGCAGCCCTTGCAGCTCGGTCGCATGAGCTTTACCTTCGTCGTCCTCCTTCACGTGTGTCAAGGCTTTGAATGGTGTTGCTGAGAGAAGCAAAGTTGCATACCCATTCTTCTTGTGCAGTACCTGCTCAGCTACGATCTGCTGCTCCGACAGCTGTCCTTCAAGCCCGACATCGTCGCTCGCAGCATCAGGTAAATTGACCAGGTCACGAAACCGTTGAAACTCGTCCAGAATAAAGAGATCGGCCTGCAGATTTGCTGCACAGCATTCGACAAATCTTCGCCGCAGGCCTACACGGACTTGCGTCAATAAGTGGGTATGATCCCTCGCTTTTCCAGGCGAAAGCTCAGATACGTCGCGCAACAGGGTGCGCCACGAACGCAGGCCGAGAGAAAGCGACTTGGCCGCCTGGAGTGCCTTGGGATCCAAATCCGGGATCTCCCCCATGCGCTCGGAAAATGCACTTCCCACATCGGGGTCTAGTCCCGGATAACTGTTGAAGTAGTCGCGCGCATTCTCCCAGGAAGGTCCCACATCCATGATGAAGAATTTTTCCAGCGCTCTAGTGTCGCTGACATACGGAACCTTACGAAGTGCCTGCCAGAGAATATAACGCTCACGTGCATTTCCCGCTCCCTGGGTGACCATAAATGAAGTGGCAGGCGTGATGGATCGCATATCCAATAAAACACTGCTCTCTGGTGACGGTTGCATCAACCCGAGTTCGGCCAGGCGCCCAAAGTCCGGGGTGCTTACCAGCGGTTTATCATCCTTAACGTCGAAAATAGCGAGCTTCCTGACGTTCTCTCGCGCCAACGCAAGATTCGAACATATATAAACGACTTTAAAAGGAATTTTTCCTTTGCGGCACCTCAAATGGTGGAGAAGCATGGTCGCGATCACTCCTTTGGCGACTACTGTCTTACCTAAGCCGACTTCATCACCCACAAGGTTCCGTCCATGAGGGCCATTTTTCCCTAGCAGACGTTCCGATACTTCAGCAACTGTTGCACGCTGAAAGCTGGTCAATTCCCGAAGCGACTTCTCGATCAAAGATTCAACGTAATCGCTCATTTGGCATCCTTTGCAAATACGGAAAACCCTTCAAACAATTCGGCTAACCCCGCCGGCAAATCAACCCCTTCATCGCGCATCCTGTCGAACACATGCAGCGCACGCCTCAGACGACGAGGTTCTTGCGCGGCAGATATCAACAGTTGCTCGTACAGAGCGCCGTGCCCGATCAACTCAAAAACACTACCGGAACCATCACCCTCTATACGTTGCCATTTCTCCTTTGTCCCATGGGAATCCAGCAATAGCGTCAAGTAGCCTAAAAGCTTGGCCGTATCCCCTACTGTTTCACGGAAGATTGCGCCCTGGCGTTCTTCGTCGAGCTCAATGCTGAGGGCTGCCTGAACAGCAAAATGGAATGTATGCCCGGTTGGCGCACTAACTTCCAGCGGAATAAAAGCGCTAATCTCAGTCAATTTGACACCACCCCATGTCATTGACTCGCTTAGAGAACTGAATCTGCATGCCGGCCGGCACAGCAGACCAACTTCGACGCGAAAACCCTGCGGAACGAATCGAACGGGCGACACAGACAAAGTCAATGAATACGTACCCTGCCCATCCTCGACAGCACTTAACGACCAATCCGCGGTCGCCAACGCGTGTACCAACTGACGAAGATCCGCACTCCCATCTGGCAGTACGGAGGCAGGATTCTGAAACTCATGATTCTCAAAGACCCCAATATCTGCCCACTCCTCCAATAGCCTTTGCGGACCGACTTTGTGGTTTCTCCCCTCGAACCTAAGCATGAACTCCGTATTACGTGGCGCGACACCTTTGGCGGCTTTACCGAATGCAGCATTAGTTAAGTTTGCAGATCCAACATGCCACACCGCGGTTCCTCTTTGCCTGACAACAATTAATTTGGCATGGAGATTCTGCATCATGGCATCTGCTTCCTGCATTCTCTCCTCGCCGTCTAGCACTTTTTTTGAAAGTGATTTCACGTTCCAACCCGCTAGGCTTTCTTTACCCACTGCGTCCAGAGTGTCCGCGCGACTGATCAGCGTCTTTGCATTTCGCGTTCGTGAGGCCAACTCCAGCAAAAAACCATCTTGATCAGCATCGATAAAAGGCGAGATCACAAGGAGCTCATCAATATCCCCGTCCAGATCAAAAGGGACTTTCCCCGGAATCTGGCCAGAACTGGCGTGGCCAGGCAGCATCGCTAACTTCTCAAACCCAAGCCCCGACAAATCCCATTCCACATAGTCAAGGCACTCACAAATGCGTTGCAGGCGATCGACGTGACAGTCTTTTTCTACTGGCAAAAGTCTGAGAAATTCAACCAGGTTCGTATTAAGAGAAGTCCGCCGGTCTCCTTCGATACCATCCACCACGACAGCAACATCCCAACTCCGGTCAAATGTGAGGTTCCGGGAAAGCACGAGTAATCTGAACAAAGCGGGCTCTCCGATCTTGTCGGCGACAAATCGCAAAAGCCAAATCTTCGGATGGAATGAAGAGAATGCAGCCTGCCTTTGCTCCATCGAGCCAGTCGGAATCAATACTGGCTCCAAAAGCGCAAACAGCCGATTGAACCGCTGCGGAATCTTGACGTTGCCGTGCTGGTAGAAGACCAGCAGTTTTTCCCTCATCATGTCCAGCGATTCCAACACGGCAATCCGCTCGCCTCCGACATCTCCCTCTAGCGTCTGCTCCAGGCTCAATGCTAGTGATGCGGCGACCAAGGCTTCCAGATCGAGGGAAAACGTCGTCGCCAGTGCAAGATCCAATGTATAACCGCTGGGGGCACGCAACTGCTCGCCGTAATCGAGCCGATCAGAATTAAGTTTTAGCATTTTTGCCCCCCAATGATGTCGGAGAGCATGCGCTGTGCTGTGGGCCACCGATATTCGAGTTCTCGCATACCGTACCATTTTGCTCTGCCCTTTGGCCCCTTGATCAGCAAGGACCGTTCAGGCTTATTATTTTCAGCTTGCCTTCGCACGAGTTTTTCTAGAACGGCCGACGAGCGACCCCTCAGCATTGCGTCACGCCATTCTTGGAGAAATAAACAAGTCTTCTCGTTGACTCTGACTTTCCGCTTTTCAGGAATTTCTAGCCAATCCTCAAAAGCAGTTTCAGTGAAGACGTCGGTACGCATGACGCTTACCTTGCGAGTCCACATGTCGAACCGTTCGCCACATACCTTCTGCAACACATCATCCTTAATCTGTTCCGCGAGCATCCGGTTATAGAGAATATGGGCCCCTTCGATAGCGTCACTAAACCGTCGAGCGATTGCAACATGACGTTTAAAGACCGAACTCAGCTGATGCTGCCTCGCTACCCAGACACTAAAGGCGTCAAATGTTTTACACTGCCTAGAGAGAGCCGAATTGGCCAGTCCGCTATTAAGCAACTGAGCGATCACCGAATCTTGCAAGCCTTTTCCCGAACAGAATCGCTCGGAAAGGAAATTGGCTTCATGCCGGGTTAATGCCAATGTTAGACCATCCGGCCATGGCATCTTTGTGTTTTTCGGCACGCGCACCTCGTCGGAAAAATGACGACTGGCGTCGTCAATGCCTTCTTCTGCATCAACTGCAGTGACGTCTTCTGCGCCGCGCCCCCATTCACGGCAAAACTCTGCCAAGGACTTGGACGTATTGACAATACCGAAGACACGAAGGCCGTTCCAGTACGTTGATGATGGTCGGCGCGCTACGCCGCCGCTTTCCACCACGGTATGCCCGATAACATCATGCGGCTTCTTCCCCTTGGCGTAATAGCTTTCCTTCAGTGTTCTCGCCAACTCATCCTCTGCATTCTGTAGATAGATAGGTAGAGGAGTTTTTCGGCGCTTCGCCGCTGAGAGATTTGCCCAATCCATCAATATCACCGGAATCGCCACGAAGTACCTAGCTCGGGTCTGGATCGTTGAGAGCCCGGGGAACAGTTGATCAGAAATCGCGTCACGTATCTGGCCGATTCCCAGTTCGTCAAGCGTTCCGGGTTCTTTTAGAAGCGCAATAACCTGCTGCACGCGGTGGCGATCTTCTGACGAAAAGTCTACCCATCCGATACTACTCATTGTTCACCATTTTAGAATCGACCCGATACGTATGGAAACGCCCAAGGGCGTACGCCTTTAACCCTCGGAAATCGCTGTCATTCAGCCGTTCTCCGGTTTTCGGGAACCTTACGTAATGACCGCTCATGAAAACACTATCTCAAGCAACTGGATCCGCTTGAATGGCGGCCGGCAGAATCTCCTCCTTCCGCACCTCACTAACAACATCCCCAAACCCACGCAACCACCAATCCAGCATTGCGCTGTCAATCACCGTCGCCGTGATCTCAAGATCGCCATCTTCCCGTTCGAGCAATTGCTGATCATTCGACAGTGGTGTCTCTTCGAGATACAGGCCGGCACTGCGTCGAATCCTGAACGACAACCTAATACGCTGACCGCTACCTAGCCCAAAACGCCCGTTGTCGTCGTACTGCTTCAGATCGAATTCCGTCGGCCGTTCGAAGGTAAGCGTCGACATCTCAGCGGAGAGAATACGATGCAGCGCCAAATTACGTTCGTTGTCGTAACCGCGGTAACGGCAAACCAGATACAGCCGCTGTCCCTGCTGCACCAATCCCAGCGGCATGACATCGATCGTGCTGCGCTTGCGGCTGGTATTACGATAATCCAGCTGTAGCCAGTGGTTGTGATACAGAGCCTCACTCACCGCCTCAAACACTCCATCAGCTATCGGCGGCGTCAGCAACGGCTGACTCGTCGATACGACACGCACCTTGTCTGTCCATTCCTTTGCCAGCGCGGCGCCGGAAACCTGAAGGAGATTGCGGCGAGCCTGTCCGAAAAAGCTGTCCATGGCGCTCATCACATGCGTCGGCAGCAAGTTGCTCAAATGCTCTTCGGCCAGTCGCAACAATAAGGATTCTTGGGCCGTCAGATGTGTCATCGCTAGTCCCTTTGCATGGTCGAGCCAGCGATATCCATAAGGCTTACTGCGGTCATCCCGTTCAATATCAAAATGCTCGCTAAGCATTTCAAGCTGTCGCTGGATCGTGCGAAGGTCCCGCTCCATACCCGCGTCAGCGAGCTCGCCGTGTAGTTCACTCGCCGTGATCTTGCGTCCGCGCGGAATTCGGCGGAGTAGCTCGATAGCGAGCAGGACCGTTTCCACGGTATCGGGTCGTTTTGCCATGAAGAAGTTTGCTCTTTCTAGAGGTGAGTATGTAATGGGTCGCCTGGCCTGCTAGCCAGAACATCAGATCGTCAGGGCTGCTCCCGAGAACCTTGCCCACAGGCGTACCATGGCATAGGTATCCAGCTTGCAGTAGTCCAGGAGCTGCTTTTCGATCTCATGCTTGCGGGCCGCGCTGACTTGCGGCGACAGCGCTTCGAGAAAAGCCTCCATCGCCATGCCGCCATCCTGTACACCTTGCAGGTCGCCATAGCGCACATCCGGAAACACGGCAGGGAGCACCGCCTTGATGCTCCAGCTGCCCTGCTGGCTGGGGTGATAGAAGTGATCACGGGCCACGGGCAACAGATCGACTACGCGATCGGACAAGGCCAGCAATGCGCCGGCCAGTCGTGGAAATCGTCCGGCAAGATCGCGGATCCGGCCATTCTCGAAACCGGCGTTGTAGACGAAGATCGGACCGCGCTCTCCACAGGCTGCGATCAAAGCCTGCGCAAACCGGAGGGAAGGATCGCCCCCAGACAGATCGAGGAAGGCCTGCTGCTCGAGCTTACCGCTGCGCCCCAGACGATGCACGCTGAACTGAAAGGGAATCTGTTGATATGGACGCGTTCCCTTCCAGATCGGCACCGCAAACTGGATGGTTTCAAAGTCCATGAAGTAAGCCGGCAACTTATGCGCCGCCAGCGCAGCGGATGCCGCAGCCTGATCGAAGTAGAGCTTGCCGGAAAGAGTAACGTCCCTGACGCGCCGTTGCTTGTCACTGAGCAGGCTATCGGGCACGTCACGCAACTCCGTCAGCCCGAGATGGCTAAGTTGCTCTTTCAGCGCCTTACTCTGACGTGGCAACCAGCTTACCGGCTGCTCGGCCTGCGGTTCTTGCGATTGGCAATAGTCGAGAAAGCCACAGGAAAAGGGATTGCTGCAGTGACTGCCGGTCGTCGTCGGCGGCTCCCTGCGCTTCGCAACCACCGCGTGCGCACCTGCGATCCATGTTCGCACTTCTTCAGCACGGGAAAAGGCATCACCGCTCAAGTCTACTTCTCTCAACAACCCATGGTAATCACCATTGCCGGGATACGTCCAGTCACTGTCGATATGAGCTAATGACACCGACGCAAGCGGCACACCGCAGGCACGCGCAAGAAACGCCTGCACCGCAGCATCGTCCCGATGATAGGGCTTGACCTCCGATGAGGATTTGACTTCGACCATCCGCCATTGACGCTGACGCCCGCGACCGATCGGCAGCATTACGTCTGCAAATGACAGCGCACCCTCGGCACAAAATCCCGCCTCGAAAATCGGATGTGCCGACATCAACAGCGATTTGGTGCGGGCAAAGGCTTCGTCGAAGCCCTCGGTGTGCGGATCTATCAGCGCACCCTTGCCCGACGGGTCATAGAGCCGCTGGGCAATCTCGCCCACCTGGTTCCCGATGGCGAAGCTGGCCATGGTTGCGGCAGAGTCCGCACGTAGGTCTTTCCGATGCACTTCAAGCCAGAGCCGTTTGGAGCACTGGAGAAACGACAGTAATCTTGACTTCGAGAGCGCACGCTTGCTCATTCACCCTTCTCTCATTTTTTCTTGGATTGCGACATTGGCTCTACTCCTTCGGCGTGCCAGTCAGGCAGGCACGAACGTTCACCATCGCCCCCGACGGCACGGCATGATCCAGTAAAGAACAATGTGACGAGGCAAGTTGTGCGCGCAGACCATCACGCGAGTACCCATGATGCCTCCCCGCAGCTTCTATGGCTCCAGCCCCATCTGGAAAATTTTTATTGCGCTATCAGTCAGCACCCCACCCATTTTTATGAAATTTTGATGACAACCACCGGCAGGCGGGTCTTCCAAACGATAAGCAATTAATCTTGGAGTTGAACGTTATCATAAATCGATAATTCATGATCACGCCCTGCGAAAGAGAGAAAACGCATCACACGAGGCGGATCCTGGCACGTCGTTACCGAACGTGCGCATCAGCATATCAAGGATGCGATGCGCGGCAAGCACGTTGACTTGGCCTTCATCGATGCCAGGCACGCCAAAGGACGATGCTGTGAATGCTATATCGGCACTAACGTCAGGCAATGCCGGTGCAATGCCCCCCAGGCTAGCGACATGACGACAATCAAGCCAGACGACCCAGGCTCCAGCCCGCTTTACACCTTGTGCCAGCATCGGTAACAGGATAGCCGCATCGAAATCGCGCGGATCTCCAACGAGCATCACGATGCGGGTGGAGCGCGATAGCGCCTCAAACAGTGCGACGCGCTGACCGCGCCCGTCACTGTTGGGAACTCGACCGATACTGTGACCATATTCGTCGACGAGATAAAGGTGTCCCTCGATATCCAGTTCGAATCCGGCCACAGTCTCACGGGGAAGATCGGCATTGAGATGTTGCAGCGTGATGTTACCGGCACGGCCGGCACCCATCAGACGAACGCAACGGCGGCCAGCGAGCGGCGGCTTGATCTCGTCCCGACGACACTTGAGATAAACCGACTCGGCAATCAGGCGCGCATGCAGGTGCCGGGCCATCGTCCAGTCAATCATCAGGCTGCGTTGCAGCCACTCGCATGAACCATCCCGGGATTGCGTCGCCAGAGTGACCGCATGCGCGTACAGCGCTTCGACATCTTGCTCCATTCATTCTCGCTCATCATTGACGATGAATGAATTGTGCGAGCGATGCACGACAAGATGTGTCGTAGGCGGTACCCGCCTATTATTTTCCGAGTTGGGTCAGCAAGGCATCGGCGCTGGCGGTCATCACCATGGTCAGTGCCATGGTCGCGCGCGTCATGCCAACAAACAGCACGGACTTCTCTCTCGCACCGATCTCGGTAAAATCGATCTCCGTCAGCACTACGGCACGTGCGCTCTGCCCCTTGAAGCGGTAAACGCTCTCGACGAGCAAATCGCCCTCGGTCCACAGCGCGTTCCCGCTCTGGTCGTAGTTGCCGGTGAAGCGGCGTACCGGATGGCCTGCCAATCGGTCCGCACTTGCCAGCCGCGAGCGCTGGCGTCCGTGCGCGCTGAGCACGACGATCTCGTGCAGATGAAATCCCTGCACGAGAAAATCCGAAACCGCTTTTTCGGTTTGCGCCATCATGCCTGCTTCATCCTCGCAGGACAGCAGCACCGGCAAATCGCCGGCATATGGACTGCGACCGTTGACGGCAGCCTTCGTCAGCCCCAGGGCATTGATCACGTCACAGATCGCGCGCGGGCTACGGTAGTTGTCATCGGAGCGCACCAGCACCGCATCCGCAATTTCGAATGGATCACGCCGGTATAGCTGCTGCTGTTCGTCCTCCAGCACATAAAGCGTGCCTGTTTCACGCAATAGTGCGGGCAAAGCCTGCAACCAGCGGTGTTCGAAATCCTGCGCCTCGTCGATCAGCATAATGTCATACTGCGGCGCGAATCCCGCGCTGGCATCGGTGAATGCTTGCGCAACAAGTTCGAAAGATTTCGGATCGGAAAAGTCTGGCTCGGCATGATGGCGTCGAAAATAGGACATGCTCAATTCGTGGAAGCTTGCGACGTCCGCCTTCGGCGATGCCAACTGGATCATATGGTCAGCGAGTGTGCGATTAAAACAGACGTACAGTACAGAGACTCCCCTTGCAATCGCGTCACCGATAAGGCGCAAAGCCAGCTGCGTCTTTCCGGATCCCGCCGTCGCCTGTACCCGTATCACGCCAGATGGCGCAGTGATGCGAGGAACCCATGACGCCAGCCCATCCGACAAGCGGTGCGTCGTCTTCTGCAAATGCTGACCCAACACCGTCATGTCGGGCAGAACATGAAATTGGTTCTCCAGAAAGTTCCGGATCGCTTCCGGATCGGATACAACCCTGCCCCCGTGGCGCGCGTCAAACATCTGCAAGACGCGCTCTCCGAGAAACCGGTACCCACCAGCGTCAATAATACGATCGCGCGGCATTGACACCGCGTCCGTCGACTCCAATGAATGGTCGGGCAACACCAAGCAAGAAATTACGTCCGTGCGCAATTCCGCTGATTTAAGACGGCGAACCATGGCGACATATTGATTTTCGCACTGCCGATCAACATTGTGCTCCTTCCGGCCATAAGTCTTATACATATTGCCGCCGCGGATATGCACCTCGCCCGCCTTGACTTCCATCAGTAACAACCGTCCATCCGGTGCCATGACGACGAGATCGATCTCGCAATGCTCGTCCGCCTTCTTTCCAGTATTATGAATAAAGACACTGTGAAAAATCTCGAACCCCTGTGGCAGCGCCTCCTCTAGGTCACGAATAACTTCCAGCTCTCTAAAAAGGCCACCCTGACCATGTCCGGCCTGGTACAACGAAGGTTTGACTAATGCCATACTTTCCCCCTGTCATCATTCAGAAATATTCCTTGCCGCCATCGGGTAACCAACCGGCACAACCCCTTTTCTAGCGTAACAGTCTGCCCTGCGACACAGCTCGTCGCACCTACCGTACAAGATCACGGCACTTCAACCTGCGTACATCACACTGGAGCCCTCATGGGAAATTCCCCATCACCACTCGAAAGCCTCGCCGCTTTCGCCATCTCATTCGCCGCAGGAGCCTTGTCTGTCATCTGCCTCAAGGCCTATACCAACAAGATGCGACACAAAAATTAGAAACTAGTCGTATCCCGCTCTGCCGACCGGAGAATATCTTAGAATTATCAACGGCATGCATTGATGCATAAATATGTTTATGATGCCGCCTGTCACGGCATTACGGTTGCACCAAAATCAACATCAAAAAAAGCAAATATTGATCGCAAACTTAGCGCGGGGGCGTTAAATGCAGTTACCGAAAAAGATAGAGGCAACCGAAAACCACCATTTGACCGCGCTGGAGGGACGCCAGATTTGTGAGCCAGGATAACCATCCTGCGTTGGCGCATGTCAGCCCCGTCTTGCACGATGGACGGCAGCGCACGCCGTTTGATACCACTTTCCCCAAATAGACCAACCAGGTCGGGTGCCATCACCTGCTGATCGGCAGACGATGGCCCACCATGCCATCGCCAGTTCTTTTTTGAAAGTCATCTTGATGCTAAAAACACAGCAAACCTATCTGGATTATCTTGAATCGGTTGGCAAGACGTTAGAAGGGACGTACATTGACCGGGAAAATCTCGACTCACTTGCAAGCGAGATTACGCAGACAGAGCTCCTGGTGCCGTTCATCGGCAATTTCAGCGCGGGCAAAAGCAGCCTGCTCAATGCCTTCCTCGGACAGGATTTGCTCGCGGTCGGCCTGACGCCCGAAACCGAACTGGCCACAGAACTCCGTTACGGCGACGACCCACATGTGCTCGCCTTCCGCGAAGACGGCGACAGCGAACGGCTGGACATCGCGAACCTGAATGAGCTGAAACGCCGACCCGGAGAATTCACGCATCTGCGTGTGTATCTGGACCATCCGCGCCTCAAGGCACTGCCCTCCCTGGTGCTGGTGGATATGCCGGGTTTTGGTTCTGCGCTCACCTCGCACAATCAGGCCATCTCCTACTATCTGCCGCGCGGCGCGCATTTTATCGTCGTCACCAGTGTTGAAGACGGCAACGTGGTGCAGTCCTTGATGCGGCAACTTGAGGAGCTTCGCACCTATCACAGGTCGTTCACCTTCGTGCTGAACAAAACCAACCTCCGCTCGGACGATGATGTCAAGGCCGTCGCTAGCACGGTAGCCGCCCAGATCTCGATTGCATTCCCAGGCAGTTCGGCGCCTATCTGCATCGGTCACGATGGTAGTGAACAGCTCCAGGAGATTTTCTCCCGTATCGACCCCGAGCAGGTCTTCCGCCGCGCTTTCGAGCCCCGTCTGCGCGACTTCACGCATAATCTGATCGGCCAGATCAACCTGGCAGTGGCTTCACTCAAGCGCGGCCGCGCGGAAAATGACGAGGCGCGGGAAGAGCTAACCGAAGCCTTGCACCGCATCGAGCGCAAGCGCGACGCCATGATCGCCGACCTGGCCGATCAGCGGATGGATAGCATGGTGGAGCGCTGCGTACGCGAAACCGGCAGGGCCCTGGAACGCTCTGCCGACGAGTTGGCGGAGGCCGGTGCCAGTGGAAACCAGGAGGGATTCTCACGCATCATTACCGACGTTATTCGCGGCGCAATGACGCGCACGATCAAGACCGAGATGGAAGGCATCGGCCAGTCGGCCATTGTCGCCATGAACGATGCGCTCTCCGAACTAACGCGCAACATCGGTAATGTCGACGGCAATCCGGCCTGGCTGAACGATCTAACCGAGCGGGTGGGACGCGCCATCACCCAGACCCAGGATAGCATCGGCCGGGCCAGCGATATCTTCTCCCGCCATGCTGGCGACATGCAGAAGAATCCCGTACGGACAGGCCTGCCCGACATTAAGACAACCTATCGCGGCATCGCCACGATCCTGGCGGTGACGACTTCCCTGGCAGCTCCTATCGTCGAACTCATCATCATCTTCCTCCCCGACATCCTCAATGCGCTACTCAAGGGAAGACAGCGAGATGCGCTGCGTAACAAGCTGATCAACGAGCTTATACCTTCGATCCAAAGCAAATTGCGTGAAGAGCTGGGTCAGGTACTACGCGAGCACATCAATGCAATGGTGGCCGAAATCAGTGGCCAGTTCGAACATGAGATCGCCGAAAAGAGACAGGTGATCGAAACTATGACGTCAACCCATGACGAGCAAGGTGAGCAATCACAAGCTGCCATGGAGTTGCTGACGGTGGCACGACAGTCGATCGAGCGCCTGGCGGGCGAAACACTATACAAAAAAGGCGGTACAGCATGACGATCGCGCATCTTTCCGCACTGAACCAGCGCATCCATGATTGGATGGGGACGTATCAGGATCTGCTGGAAAAGGATATTGCCGGCATGCTGCGCCGGCACGGCATCCAGACACCCGACAGTATCACCCGCCATCTAGCAGACCTCGATGCAGAAGGACGCCTGCTGCAGATCGGCGTGATTGGCCGCGTCAAGGCAGGCAAGTCCTCTCTGCTCAACGCCCTCATTTTCAACGGGCAGCATGTATTGCCACGCGCGGCCACTCCGATGACAGCGGCGCTGACGACGTTGACCTATGCAGAGCATTTCGGCGCCAAGGTACAGTTCTACAGCCAGCAGGACCTTAGCAACATCAAGGCAGACGCCGACCGCTATGAGCGGCGCCTGAATGAAGAACGACGCAAGCTGGAGGAGCAGATTCGTCTGCAACAGATGCAATCCGGCATGGCGCAGGCGACGCCGGTGACTCATCAACAGATCGACCAGATGGCGCATAACGCGCTGCGCAGCGAAGTGTCGCTGGCCGCCTCATACGACCAATGGCAGCGCATCCTTGGCAGCACCGCGCCCGCGTCCGAATTGGACGAGCAGGAGCTGAAGGCAACCGATATGGCATCACTCGCTGAACTGCTGCTGGACTATGTCGGCGCGGATGGGGTACATATGCCGCGCACCAAGAGTGTGGACATCTTTCTACCGCTGGAGTCGCTGCGCGATATCCGTATCATTGACACGCCTGGCCTGAACGACCCTGTGCGTTCCCGTGAGGAACGTACCACGCACCTGCTCGGGGAATGCGACGTGGTATTCATCGTCAGTCCGGCAGGCCAGTTCCTGAGCGCGCAGGATCTGGAAGTCATGAGCCGTATCACCCAGAAGGAAGGCGTCCAGGAGATAGTACTGATCGCAAGCCAAGTGGACCTCCAGCTGTTCGGAAGCGCCCGCAAGTCGTCATTGCAAGATAGCCTGAAGGGCATCATCGGCACGCTGAGCCTGCACATGGTCAACACATTGAAGCGCCTGAAAGAGCGGCATCCGGAGGTCGGCGCGACCTTCGACAGCCTTATCGAGGGCGGTGGTGCCAAGTTGCTGACGACGTCAGGTATGTGCCAAAGCCTGGCGGCAAAGTTAGAAGAGCGCCCCAAGTGGGATAAATCTGAACAGAAGGCACTGGACAACCTGCAGCGCAACTACCCTGACTTCTTCCCGGACGATGCCCCCGAGCGCATCCGCGCCAACCTGCTGCTAGGAAATGCCGAGCGCATGCATGCCGTCGTTGCAGAGGTGCGCCGTCGCAAGGACGAGATCATCGGACGTCGCAGAGACGAATTCATCCAGGCCAAAATTGCCGGCCTGACCGCCTTACGCACCGACCTCCTTCATTATTGCGCCGCCCGGCAACGTGAACTGAAGGAAGCCAATATCGACGACTTACGGGGCCAGCGGGCGAAGCTCGAAGACACGGTGATAGTCGGAAAGAATGACATCAGCCAAGTCGTGGACGCGCAATTCCGACAGCTCCAATCTGACCTCGAAGCGAAATTCAATGGGATTCTTGCAGATGAAAGGAAGTACATCGAGCAAGCTTTCGATAATGCTTCTTCCGAAGAAACAAAATCGCGTACTGAAAACAAGAGTGGCGCATTGAGCTGGCTTGCCCGCAAACTTTATGGCGGCGGAAAAGAAACGGTGTTCTACACCGTTACTAAAGTCTTCGCGTCCCAGGTGCTCAGCCGGCTTAGGGAGATGGAGCGCGACATGAGCAGAAAAATCACCAATATCAGCGAAACGGAAACACGGGGATTCGGCTTGCGTCTGACCAAGGCCATGACCAAGACAGCCCGCGAATATCTCGGCAACGATGTCTCGCCACGCCTTCTCGTCCAAGCGGCGGAGAATGCAGTACACCAGATCGGGCTACGTCCTGTGGTGCTGGAAAGTCCGCGGCTCAAGGCGTTGCAGGCACCGAGACCGTCCTTGGAAGGAAGCGAGGCAGACCTCTTCCTAGAGCAGGCCCGCGATGCCTTGATTGACGTGATGGATGATGCACGCAAGCAGACCCATCAGTTCACCCGGCATCTCGGACAGCTTCGCGGAACCTCGGTCGGCACAGTCTTCTTCGACGAGATGCGGGAGCGCATCCAAACGCTAGAGCAGCAACTGCAAAATAGCGAGATGACCATGCATCGTCTGCAGCACATGGAAGAGGCATTGGAGGCGACATGAGCGAAGGCCTATTTTCCACCGCCCTGTTCGCGCGGTTGCAAAAACTGTCTGGCCACTTCGTATGGAAGCGCACAACACTGCAGGAGGCGATCACATCCGAGCTGCAGGACGTGCAGGCCCGCCACACCGGTTTGCAGGGAGAACAGCAAGCCGCCTTGCAGCGTATCACACATCTGGAGTCGGATTGCACGCGCCTGCAACAGCAGGTACAACTGGGCAAGGCCGCGCTGACTGTCTCTGAGGAGGCTGGCCGAGCACTGAAAAACGAACTCGACAGCACGGTTGCAAAACACACGCGCGAAACCAGAGAAACGGAAGAGAAGACGGCGCTCATCACGCGCCACCGCGATGGTCTCAAACGGGAAAAGGACCTGCTGACCAGCAGCTACGAGGCACTACACAATCAACTCGTCGCTTCGCAGTCAGAAGTGGCCACGCAGCAGAGCGTAATTAGTCAGTTGCAGCAGGATCTTGCCCATGAACGGGAAGCGTTGGCGCATTTGAACAAGGAGCTAGACGACCTGAGACGGCGTCACGGTGACACCTGGCGGCGTTTTTCGCTGGTGTCCAGCCTGCTGGCGGCAGAAGCACCCGCAAACGCTGGCCTGTCCGCTTTCCGCAGCATACTGGCGCAGGACTACATGCATTTTGCCGAACTGGAGTCGTCCCTGGCGGCGGAGGCCGCAGCGCTCAAGATGCTGCAGTCGATCGAACAGGACGTGAGTCTGATGGCCGGCTTTCCGGACATCTACGCGCGCACGATCGTGGGCATCGTAGGTGGCTTCAGCAGTGGCAAGTCCGAATTCATCAACAGCTTCATCGACGATCGTGACGTCCGCCTGGCCGTCGGTCTGTCGGCGGTTACTGTCATCCCCAGCTACGTGCTGTCATCGAAGCAGACCCAGATCCGAGGCTTCTCGGTCAATGGCGGATACATCGACCTCAAGGGCGAGGAATACAACGGCATTTCGCACGCATTCCTCGACACCTTGTCCTTCGACTTGAAGCGCCTGATGCCCTTCATGTGCGTCGATATCCCAATGACAGGTGAATGCTTCGAGCATATCTGCTTCGTCGACACGCCGGGCTACAACGCACCTGGCACGGTGACCAACTATAGCAATGACGACCGTGCCACTGCAGTGACCTTCGCCCGCAAGACCGATGCGTTGATCTGGCTCATCGGACTTGATGCCAACGGCACGATCCCTGACTCCGACCTGCAGTTCATCAAAGACATCGACCTCGGCGATCGCTCACTGCACGTCGTGCTGAATAAGGCGGATCTGCGTGCCGACGAAGAGCTGGATGCCGTCCTGGACACGGTCGAATATCTGTTGTCGCTGCATGGGATACACGTCACCGGCATCAGCGCCTACAGTTCGATCCACCGCGAGTTGATCAAGCATCGGGGCACTGATCTTATGTCACACTTTTCCGCGCTCAATCATCCGGCCGATGTGATTGCACGCATGAGCGGACGCATCCAAGAGGTGTTCCGCATGTACACTGACGCCATCGGCCACGACCTCCGCCAAGCCAGGCGTATGCTTGACGCGCGCAAGTCACTGCCGCTGGACGCCCTTGAGATCGGCGGTCCAAAGTTGCTGGAGAGAGTGAAGGAATTGGCCGACGGACTAGGCGACCTGCCGGACATCGACATGCTGGAACAGCATCTGGCGGAGGCAAAGCGCCTCGAGAGGGCGTTCATCGATGCAGTCGAACTGGCACTGCGCGTCCAGCGAGCGGCCTGATAACACCGGGTATCACCGAACAACCACGCAGCGCAAGGAAAGCACTATGGCAATCAAAGACGAAGCCAAGAGGATCAAGGAGTACCTGAAGAAACAACGCGATACCGCCGTGAAAGTGGCGTTGTTCGGCCAGCCTGGCGCGGGAAAATCGTCGTTGATCAACGCCATGATCGGCTACGAGGTGGCAGAGGTCGGCGTCGAGACCGACAAGACGGTGAAAGCGGCGTCTTACCACCACAATGGCATTGAACTGGTCGATCTGCCCGGATATGGCACCAGCCGCTTCCCCAAAACGTCCTATGCACAAAAATTCGACATCGAAGGATTCGATCTTTTCCTGTGCGTATCGAGTGGTAAGCTGCATGCCGCGGATACGGAATTCTTTCATCTTCTACTGGAGATGGGCAAGGTCTGCCTGTTCGTCGTCAACAAGCATGACCAACTCTGGGAAGGCAACAAGACTGTCAAGCAGCTCGAAAATGCCAAGCGCATCGATATCCGCAAGCATGTCAGCCCAGATATTGATGTCCTGTTCACCAGTTGCCGTGAAGGCACTGGCCTGGATGCGCTGAACCAGGCCATCGCCGACAATCTCGATGCTGCAAAGAAGGAGCGCTGGATGCGGGGCGCCCAGGCCTACACCACCGAATTCCTGGATGGAAAAAAGAAGGCATGCGAGCGCTACGTAACCGTCGCGGCCCTCGCATCCGCCGCCAACGCCATCAATCCGATTCCCGGCGCCGATGTCGCGGTTGACCTGGGCATCCTGAGCAAGCTGTTTGCAGAAATCCGCGATGACTTCGGGCTGGATAATGACTTCCTCGGGCAGTTGACGCAGACAAGCGTCCCAGCGGTGAACAAACTCGCGGAAGAACTGATGGAATATGCCACGAAGAAGGGGATGATGGAACTCCTGAAACGGTATGCCGGCAAACGCGCCGTTCAGACCCTCACCCGCTACATTCCGACGGTCGGGCAGGTCATCGCTGCTGGTATCGGTTATCAAGTGACCTCGAATGCCGGCAAGGCTTATCTGGACCATTGCTACAAGCTGTCCAAGAAGACACTGAACGAAGACCTAGGATTCGAATAATGCTATGGCTCGTCATCCCCGCCATCGGACTCGCCGGAAAACTCGCCTATGACGCCCTCAAGTCGCGTCCTGCGACGTCCACGGGGCGCCACAAGGGACTCACCACGCTCGAACGTAACCTACAACGGCTGGAAGGCGAATTGCAGGCAATCGGTCACGGACGTGTTGCGGTCATCGGGCAACCTGGTGCCGGCAAGTCCTCGCTGATCCGTAAGATGACCCATAACCGGGTACGTCCGTTGCCGAAGATTGGCGCCCAGACCGACGCAACGAACTGGTCGCAGTCACGCGACGTGCGGATGGTGTTTAAGTATCGGAAAATCAACTTCATCGACGTTCCCGGCTACAACACTGAAACACATCCTGCCGATGTGATGCAGGACGGTTTTCCGTTCTGGGAGATCGATGTGTTCATCTTCGTGCTGGCCGAAAAACTGCGCGATGCCGATGAAGAGATGTTCCGACGCATCGCGCTGAGCGGAAAGCCGGTCTGCGTCTGCTACTCCTTCGCCGACAACCATGATGATGCAGCTCGCAAGAAGATCAGCCGCGATGTGCGAAAACGCCTGCACCTCGCGCGTGGGCACGCTCTTGCTTTTTTCAGCAACAAGACGGAAGAGGGCATCGAGGAAATCTTCATGGCCATCGACGAACTGGCGACAGTTTCCGACGCGTGAGGCATCTACGTAATATCCATTTATTTTCTCTCAGCGCGTTAAACCATCTCCGCCGCAGGTTGTTGACGTGGCCGACCGCCCTTGCGTCTATTTTCTGCAGAAGAACGACTCTTGTTTTTATTTGTCCTACGCGCTGCCTTCGCTGCCCATAGTGTTGTTGCAAGGCGGCCGAATGTCGGGGGAGTGCTGCATATCCCCAATCAAGGCTTCTGCGTTGATATGCACACCCCAAGGTTGTTGATTTTTCCCCGCGCTCCATTTGACCCACCTTCCATTGCCTGCTGAAGGCTGCCACCCGCTCATAGACCCTGCATATGCTAGTTCCCTTGGTACAAAAACATCTGTATCAGGGCTCTTCCTTGCTTCCGAGATTTGATCGCCTCTGCTCTGAGCCGGGCGTAGAGCCTAGAGCGATGGTACTTAGCAGTATCAATAGTAGTTTTTCGTCACTATGCGGGAGTTCTGCCCAGGCCAATCCCATCTGCTGTGAATAGCTACTCCAGGCCGAAATGATTTCATCAACCATATAGTCTCTGTCTGCAGCAATGAGAAGCGCCTGCATCCTCGCAATGTCACTCGGATGCTCCCTAGAAATGCGCTTGCATTCTTTTAATGAAACGCACACCCCTCGAACGGAATGCCGTTGGGAACCTGCGCGCAGCATCGCTTGCCTCAACTTCTCCTCCGCGGCTAATGCTCTTTGTTTAAAGCTGGCGGAATCTTTCAATAGCTCAGTTATTCGTCCCCAATATTCGCGGCCAAGATCTCCCTCGCGGACGGCCAAGTCGTGCAACGTCTTAAGGGCAATTGAAAGATCAACTTCGACAGAGCGATCAAACGTCATCTAAACACCACGGGAAAAGTTTAAAGGCAACGGTTATTCGGAGCAGCCGAACGTTTCTTCAACAGAAAAATCTTGCTGAAGTGAAAACTGTGGCTGGCCACTATGAGCCGGCCATGGACGGCCGGCCGCATCAAAATAGACCCTTAGTTTGATGCTCGTCTGAGGGCATCGGTAAAATCCAATTTCTCTCACAGCAAGAACCGACAAACCTTTTTCCAAGCTAGCTAAGGCATATACCGAACAATCACTACCACCGTCTTGGCGCACGTACGACAACAAGTCATCGATATCGGAAAACAATCGTACTTGGTTTTGCAGGACGTCGATGCAGCCGCTATTGGGAACTACAAAAAAATAAGGCTGGCTTCCATCCAATAATACGGAATGCCACGGAACAAAAGGCGACAACAAGGTGGCCGGAACACCCACAGCAGTCCAAGCAGGATGAGTAATTAGCATGAATACGTATTAAATCGCCCGAGGTAAGGATCCGAGCGGCGATATTGGGGGCAAAGGAACTTCGCGGATACTAGTTCAACACGACCATACAAGTCAATATTACGACTTCCCAAGCCCTGTTATATTTGGCGCCATAGCTAGACCATGTGCATCTGATCGAACATGCACATGACAAGAACATCCCTTCAAAAACAGCCGGTCTCAGCTGCCAAAATCCTCGGGCAAAATCTTTCGTCACTACGAAAGGCTAGTTCCATTACCCAATCCCAGCTAGCAGCTGCACTAGGACTTGAAGTTGAAACAATTTCTCGATATGAGCGGGGACTGCGCAACCTAAGCTTGGAACAGATCGAAGCTATAGCCCGATATTTTGATGTTGCCACATGGACACTACTTATCCCCAACAGCGATCAAAAGGCACTTACGAAACTAATCTCCTCCGAGAAATTGGCGGCTCTTTCCTCTAAAGATTTGGAAACGCTAATGGCTTTGGTTGGTGTTTACGTTTCAGCGCATGCTCGAACATCTCGCTCATGATGCGTGCGTAAAATCTGCTAAAGACTCGTCTGTGGCAATAGTTGCGTAGCAAAACTCCGAATATGCCAAGGTGGCCCTATACCTTGCATTTTTGAGAAAATACAACACCGCCATGGACATCCTGCAAGCGCTCCGAAACCGACGCCAGCACTGATTTTCAGCGATGTCCATGGCCCTCTCACTAACCCTTGCTGCAGCTATCGCGACGACCAGGAGTCGCTGTCCACCATCGACCGCGCTCTGGAACTGGGCGTGAACCTGCTCGATACCGCCGACATGTACGGTCCCTACACCAACGAGGAGCTAGTGGGCCGCGCCCTGCGGGGGCGCCGCGACAAGTTCTTCGTCGCCACCAAGTTCGGCTTCCGGCGCGATCCGGCCAATCCGGCCGCACGCGGCATCGACGGCAGCCCGGCCTATATCCGCGAAGCCATCGAAGGCAGCCTCAAGCGCCTGGGCGTGGAGACCATTGACCTCTACTACCAGCACCGCATCGATCCCCATACCCCCATCGAGGCCAGCATGGGCGTGCTGGCCGACCTGGTGCAGGCCGGCAAGATCCGTTACATCGGCTTGTCGGAAGCATCGGCGGCCACGCTCGAACGCGCCCACCGGGTGCATCCGGTGACGGCACTGCAAAGTGAATATTCCTTGTGGACGCGCGACCCCGAAGGCGATGTCCTGGCGACCTGCCGCCAGCTGGGGATCGGTTTCGTGGCCTACAGCCCGCTGGGACGGGGCTTCCTGACCGGTGCCATCAGCCGCTTCGAGGACCTGGCCGAGGATGATTTCCGCCGCACCAATCCACGCTTCCAAGGCGAGAACTTCGCCCGCAACCTGGCGCTGGTGGAAAAAGTGCAGGAGCTGGCCCGGGGCCACGGCTGCACACCCAGCCAGCTGGCGCTGGCCTGGGTGATGGCGCAGGATCCGCACATCGTGCCGATCCCGGGCACCAAGCGCCGCCGCTACCTGGAGGAAAACGCCGGCGCCTTCGCGGTCAAGCTATCGGCGCAGGACCTGCTGGTGCTGGATGCCGTCTTCCCCCGGGGTGCGGCTGCTGGCGAACGGTATACCGAAGCCAGCATGAAGATGCTCAACGGTTAGGCCGGTTTGACAACTCAGGCCGTTTCCGCCTCGCTGCCGCGGGCCGAAGAATGTTCGGCCAGTGGCACGAAGGTATTGGTGGCCGCGTCCAGCGCCAGGATGGAGCCGGACTCGATGTCATAGACCCAGCCGTGCAGGGCCAGACGGCCCTGCGCCAGCGCCACCGCTACCGAGGGATGGGTGCGGATGTTGTTCAACTGGGCGATCACGTTCTCGCGCACCATGCCATCGATGCGTTCTTTCTCGGTGGCGTGGTTGCGCGATTCGTTGATCATCCGTGCCGCATCGGTGTGGTGCAGCCAGTTGCGCACGGCCGGCATGTGGTCCAGGCAGGCACAGGTCGCCACCGCCGTCATTGCACCGCAATCGGAGTGGCCGCAGATGACGATGTCCGACACCCTCAGCTGCGCCACGGCGTATTCCACGGTGGCGCTCACGCCACCCGGCTCGGGGCCGAAGGATGGCACGATGTTGCCGGCATTGCGGATGACGAACAGGTCACCCGGTTCGCGCTGGGTGACCAGCTCAGGCACCATGCGGCTATCCGAGCAGGAAATGAACAGGGCCTTGGGCGTCTGGCCGGTCGCCAGGGTCTTGAAGAGCTCTTTTCGGGCCGGGAAGACATCCTGCTGGAAGCGCAGGAAACCGTTGATGATGTCGCGCATGATCGTTTTTACCTCGATGAATATTCCGGAAAACCCGCATTATGACCCGGAATGCAGAGAACCGCAGGGAACAAGCCATTGCCGGCGTAACAACAAATCACTTGATCTGAGTGATATTTTGTTAAAAAACCTAAATTCTTCTAAAGACTCCTCTACTTTCCACTGATAAAATTGCCGGTTCGAAACATCGCCGAGCACAAGACCTGGCCGTTTCGAGCTTGCTCGCGGCTGCCGCCCGGCGGCCGATTCATGAACATATCGGGGAACAACTTATGATCAGTAGGATAGTCACGACCGTGGCCGGGGTGGCCATGGTAACGATGCTTGGCGGCTGCGCCACGGAAAGCTCGCGCAGCCTGCCGGTGGCGCAGGTCGCCAGCGCCAACCAGGTCTACCAGGGTGTACGCAGCCCGATCTCGGTGGGCAAGTTCGACAACCGCTCCAGCTATCTGCGGGGCCTGTTCTCCGACGGTGTCGACCGCCTGGGCGGCCAAGCCAAGACCATCCTGATCACCCACTTGCAGCAAAGCAACCGTTTCAGTGTGATGGACCGCGACAACCTGACCGAACTGGCGCAGGAAGCCCAGCTCAACAAGCAGACGCAAAAGCTCAAGGGGGCCAATTTCGTGGTCACCGGCGACGTGACCGAATTCGGCCGCAAGGAAGTGGGCGACCGCCAGCTCTTCGGCATCCTGGGTCGTGGCAAGTCACAGATCGCCTACGCCAAGGTGAACCTGAACATCGTGGACGTGAACACCTCCCAGGTCGTCTACTCGACCCAGGGCGCGGGTGAATACAGCCTGGACAACCGCGAGATCATCGGCTTCGGCGGCACCGCCAGCTATGACTCCACCCTCAACGGCAAGGTCCTGGACCTGGCCATCCGCGAGGCGGTCGACAAGCTGGTGACCGGCATCGACTCCGGCGCCTGGAAACCCTGAGTCCCGACCACGCACACGACACGACCAACATGAAAAGACATCTTGCAATCGGCTTCACCGCCGGACTGGCGCTCGTCCTCTCGGGTTGCGCCAACCACCAGCAGAAATCCCTGTACGGCTGGGGTAACTACCAGGAGCAGGTCTACGATCACTTCAAGACCGACGGCAACGGCAACGAGCAGCAGATCGCCGCGCTGGAAGAAAACCTGCAGAAGATCCGTTCCCGCGGCGAGGCCGTGCCGCCCGGCTACCACGCCCACCTCGGCATGCTGTACGCCGCCGTCGGCAAGGAAGACCAGCTGATCCAGGAGCTGCAGACCGAAAAATCGCTGTTCCCGGAATCGACACCGTACATGGATTTCCTGATGCGCAACTACAAGAAGGGAGTCAGCAAATGATGACCGGTAAACTCAAGGCGGCCGCCGCCCTGCTGCTGGCCCTGCTGGCCAGCGGTTGCGCCACCCAGAAAAAACCCTATGACTACGCCGAGTTCAAGGCGGCCCGTCCGGCCTCGATCCTGGTGCTGCCGCCGGTGAACAGTTCCTCGGAAGTGATCGCGCCCTACGGCATGCTGTCGCAGGCCACGCTGCCCCTGGCCGAGTCGGGCTACTACGTGATCCCGGTGTCGCTGGCGGCCGAGACCTTCAAGCAGAACGGCCTGGACAACGCCCCGGACATCCATGAGCTGCCCGTGCAGAAGCTGCGCCAGATCTTCGGTGCCGATGCCGCGCTGTACATCAACGTCACCAACTATGGCACCGCCTACCAGGTGGTCAAGAGCGAGACGGTGGTGTCGGCGGATGCCAAGCTGATCGACCTGCGCTCGGGCAAGATGCTGTGGCAGGGTTCGGCGACCGCCTCCAGCGCCGAGCAGCAGCAGAATTCCAGCGGCGGCCTGATCGGGATCCTGGTCTCGGCGGTGGTCAACCAGATCATCAGCACCAGCACCGATGCCAGCTACAAGATGGCCGGGCTGACCAGCGCGCGCCTGTTGCGTGCGGGCGGCCAGAATGGCCTGTTGTATGGTCCGCGTTCACCGAAATACCAGAAGGACTGATCGCCTGACACCATCGGGACGACCAACGAAAAACGCCGCTGCGCACCCCGTGCCAGCGGCGTTTTTCCTTCCGGCTCAAGCGCCTGCGAGCTGGTATTTCTTGATCTTGTCGTAGAGCGTCTTCCTGGGAATCCCCAGCCGCTCCGCCGCCGCCGCCACATTGCCCTCGCTTTCCTTCAAGGCCGCAGCGATCAGGCCGGCCTCGAAATGTTCCACCTGCTCCGGCAGGGACTGCATGGCCGGCCCCCCCGCCGGGCGGCCCGCCATGGCAATCTGCTCGACCCCCAGTACCCAGCGGTCGGCGAAGTTGCGCAGCTCGCGCACATTGCCCGGCCAGTCACGCTGCTGCCATTGCTGCATCTGTGCCGTGCTCCACGGCGGCACCTCGCGCCGGTAGCGCACCGCCGCCGCCTGGCAGAAATGCGCCAGCAGCAAGGGGATATCCTCGCGGCGCTGGTTCAGCGCCGGCAGGTCGATCGAGACCACACCGATGCGGTAATACAGGTCTTCGCGGAACTGCCCTTCCCCGGCCAGCTTGAGCAGGTCGGCCTTGCTGGCGGCCACCACGCGGCAATCGATGGCGACCGACGCGTTGCCACCCAGGCGCTCCAGGCGACGCTCCTGCAAGACCCGCAGCAACTTGACCTGCAGGGCCAGCGGCATGCTCTCGATCTCATCGAGGAACAGCGTGCCGCCATCGGCATATTCGAGCTTGCCGATACGACGCTTCTGCGCGCCGGTAAAGGCGCCCGCTTCGTGACCGAAGATCTCGCTCTCGAACACGGTCTCCGGCAAGGCGCCGCAATTGAGCGCCACGAAGGGCCCCTTGCGGCCGCTGGCGGCATGCAGCTGGCGCGCCACCACTTCCTTGCCGGTGCCGGTCTGGCCATTGATGAGCACGTCCACATCCGCCGGGCCGAGGCTGCGGATCAGGGTGCGCACGCGCTCGATGGCACCCGACTGGCCCACCAGCGGCGGCAGTTCCGGGTGGTGCGCCCAGGCTTCACGCAGGCGGCGATTCTCCAGCACCAGGCTGCGCTTTTCCTGGGCGCGCAGGGCGATGTCGAGCAGGTCGTCCGAACTGAAGGGCTTCTCCACGAAATCGTAAGCGCCGGCGCGCATGGCATCCACGGCCATGCCGACGTCGCCGTGGCCGGTCACCACGATCACCGGCAAGTCGCCATCGATGCTCACCACGCGCTCCAGTACGTCCAGGCCCGACAAACCCGGCAGGCGGACATCGGTCACCAGCACGCCGGGGAAATCGCGCCCCAGCAGCGGTAGGGCCTGCTCGGCACTGGCACAGGCGGTCACGGCAAAGCCGCCCAGTTCCAGCGCCTGCGCGGTGGCCAGGCGCACCGCCTGTTCGTCCTCGATCAGAATGGCGCTGCAAGCGCCGTTGTGCTTGTCCATTAGGTCTCCGTTCTGGCCAGCGGCAGGCGCACTACGAACTCGGCGCCACCGCCTTCATGATTATGGGCGCTCAACTGGCCGTTCATCGCCTGCACGATGGACGACGAGATCGCCAGTCCCAAGCCCAGCCCCTTGCTGGAGGACTTGGTGGTAAAGAAGGGTTCGAACAGATGCGGCGCCACCTCGTCGGCAATGCCGGCGCCGGAGTCGCGGATGCGCACCAGGGCCTGCTGGCGCGGCTGGTCCACTTCCAGCACCACGCAGACGCAGCGGGTCGGGGACTCTTCCACTGCATCCAGGGCATTGCGCAGCAGGTTGATGAGGACCTGTTCGGTACGCACCACGTCGCCGGTGACATGGGCGGCTTCGCGGATATCGATGCGGATGCTGGCGCCCAGGTTCTGGAAATCACTGTTGAGCAGCAAGGCCGAGGCCTCGATGGCCTGGCGCAGGTCCACCGTCACCACCGCCTCGCCACTCTTGCGGGCGAAGCCCTTCAACTGGGCAATGATCTTGCCCATGGTGGCGCTGGCGTTGCTGATATGTTGCAGGTTCTCGGCCACCTGGGTGGTCTGGCCGCGCGCCAGGAATTTCACCGAATTGTCGGCGAAGGCGCGGATGGCCGCCAGCGGCTGGTTCAGCTCATGCGTCACCCCGGCCGCCATCTGCCCCAGCATGGCCAGCTTGCCGGCCTGCACCAGCTCGTCCTGGGTGGTGCGCAGCAGGCTCTCGGTCTGCTGCAGCTTCTCGTACTTGGCGGCGATGGCCTGGTTGGCGGCGGTCAGCTCACCGGTGCGCAGGGCGATCTTCTGGTCCAGCTCCTCGGCGGCGCGGCGCAGCGCATCGCGCGACTCCAGGCGCTCCTGCACGCGGCGGCGATGCTGGTACCAGGCCAGCAGCGAAATGGCCAGCGCCACCATCGCCAGGGCCGCCGCCATGGTCGAAAGCATGGCCGTGCGCTGCATGCGCGCGTGCGAAGGGAACAGCATCAGCTGCCAGCCCAGCCGCCCCACCGGGCGCGACACATGGGTGCCGAAGCCGCGCTGCAAGGCCGGCGGCAGCGCCGAGACCGGGGTGATCGGCAAATCCGCATACTGGTGGGTGCCGGCCAGCTCCTGCTGCACCGGCATGCTCAGCGCCTGCAGGCTGTGATACTTCCATTCGGGCCGGTTGCTCAGGAACACCACGCCACCGGCATCGGTGAGGGTGATCGGGTCTTCGCTGCTGCGCCAGGTGTGTTCGAACTCGGCCAGGTCGACCTTGACCACCATCACGCCGATGGGCCGGTCGCCATCGGCCTGGTCCTGGCGACGATAGATGGGCTGGGCGATGAAGTAGCCGGGCTCGCTGGAGACATTGCCGATGCCGTAGAAGCGCCCCGCCCTGCCCTCGACCGCCTGGCGGAAATAGGGGCGAAAGCCGAAGTCGCGCCCGACATAGCTGAATTCTTCGTCCCAGTTGCTGGAGGCCAGCGTGAGGCCATGGCGATCAAGCATGAAGATGTTCACCGCCCGCGACTGCTGCTGGATGATCTTGAAGGCGCGATTGAGGCGGTCCACCGCCAGCCCATCCTCGGGATGCTGCAGCACCTGGCGCACATCGGACTGGAAACCCAGCGCGAAGGGCAAGGCTTCGTATTTCTGCAGGATAGACTGAAGATCCAGTGCGGCGATCTGCAATTGCACCGCGCCCTGGTTCTGCTGGTCCACCTCGGCCTTGCGCAGCGCCAGGCGATAGGTGACCCCGCACACCAGCAGGGTGCTGGCGAGGAAGAGGATCAGCAGTAACAGGTTTCGTCTGGCTCTCATGCGGTGCGATGAAGTAAATGCAACGCGGCGCCCCGCAGGGCGCCGCGCTGTCAAGACATCATGATAACGCGGACAGGGCCTGTTCCGCGTCTGACCTGAACGATCAGGCCGGCTTGCGCTGCTGGCCGGCCTCGGCGCTGGCTGCGCCCTCCTCGTCGGGGTCCATGGCAACGTCACCCTTGAGGTGGCCGTCACGTTGCGGATCGGGCATGCGCAGGCTGATGATCAGGGCCACCAGGCACAGGGCGCTGACATACCAGTAGAAGGCCGATTCCACGCCAGCCGCCTTCAGCGACAGCGCCACGAACTCAGCCGACCCACCGAAGAGCGCATTGCCGACCGCATACGACAGGCCCACGCCCAGGGCACGCACTTCGGGCGGGAACATCTCGGCCTTGATCAGGCCGCTGATGGAGGTATAGAAGCTGACGATGGTCAGGGCCAGGATGGCCAGGCCCATGGCCACGGCCGGGCTGCTCACGTCCTTCAGGAAGTGCAGGATCGGGAAGGTGCCGACCATGCCCAGGAAGGCGAAGCACAGCATGGAATTGCGACGGCCGATCTTGTCCGAGAGGGCGCCGAAGACCGGTTGCAGGATCATGTAGACGAACAGTGCGCCGGTCATGACACCGTTGGCCACCTTGGGATCCATACCGGCGGTGTTGACCAGGTACTTCTGCATGTAGGTGGTGAAGGTGTAGAACATCAGCGAACCACCAGCGGTGAAGCCGACCACGGTCAGGAAGGCGCGCTTGTGCTGCAGCAAGCCCTTGAGGGTGCCGGCATCCTTCTTCTTGCGGGCGCCGGCGGACGAGGTCTCGGCCAGCGAGCTACGCAGGTACATCGCCACCAGTGCACCCACGGCGCCCAGGACGAAGGGGATGCGCCAGCCCCAGGCCATCAGTTCAGCCTTGGTCAGCCACTGCTGCATGCCGAACAGCACCAGCACCGCCAGCAACTGGCCACCGATCAGGGTCACGTACTGGAAGGAGGCGAAGAAGCCGCGTCGGCCATCGGGCGCCACTTCACTCATGTAGGTGGCCGAGGTGCCGTATTCGCCACCCACCGACAGGCCCTGGAAGAGGCGCGCCAGCAGCAGCAGACCCGGCGCCCAGGCACCGATAGTGGCATAGGTCGGCAAGACGGCCACGGCCAGGGAGCCGCCGCACATCATCAGCACCGAGATCAGCATGGAGGTCTTGCGGCCGTGCTTGTCGGCGATGCGGCCGAACAGCCAGCCGCCGATGGGACGCATCAGGAAGCCGGCGGCAAAGACGCCGGCGGTATTCAACAACTGGCTGGTCGGGTCACCCTTGGGGAAGAAGGCCGGCGCGAAATAGATCGCACAGAAGGAATAGACGTAGAAGTCGAACCATTCGACCAGGTTGCCCGAGGATGCGCCGAGGATGGCGAAGATACGCTTGCGATACTCCGCCGCGCTCAAGGTGGATTTTTTGTTCATGTGATCTCCTGTACTCCGGTGTGGGCCACCTCCTCCCGGCAGGTCGGGGCGGCGGGTCAGCTTGCTTCTTCAGCAACAGCGGCAATCAGGAGACGTCACGCTCACGCGTACCGGGGGGATGCGCCAAGGCATCGGGGGAGTGTCTCCGTGTTTGCTTTTGTTTTGCTGACACCATTGCAGGCTTCGTGCCAGCCGGAGGGGATCAGGGAACAATTTCCAAGCCGTTGATTATTAACGATTTTTAATAAAAACCAAGCATACATCGCAAGCCGGGAATGCGGATTCCCGGAATGCTGCGCAGCCGCATGTGCGGAAATCCAGTCAATCCGGATAAAAAAACGGCGCATGTCTTGCGACATGCGCCGTCTTCACGGACTTGTGAACCTTCCGATCAACGCTCCGACAGCGCATCCATGACGCACAGGGCGGTCATGTTGATGATGCGGCGCACGGTGGCCGACGGCGTCAGGATGTGGACCGGCTTGGCGCAACCCAGCAGGATGGGGCCGATTGCCACGCCGTTGCCCGATGCGGTCTTGAGCAGGTTGTAGGCAATGTTGGCAGCATCGATGTTGGGCATGACCAGCAGGTTGGCGTCACCCTTCAACGGCGAATCCGGGATCACTGCGTTGAGCAGCTTGGAATCGAGCGCGGTATCGCCGTGCATTTCGCCATCCACTTCCAGGTCCGGCGCGATCTCGCGCAGGATGCAGAGGGCATCGCGCATCTTGCGGGCCGATTCGCTGTTGCTGGAACCGAAGTTGGAATGCGACAGCAAGGCTGCACGCGGGTGCAGGCCGAAGCGACGCATTTCCTCGGCGGCCAGCATGGTGATTTCGGCCAGCTCGCGGGCGTTGGGGTTTTCGTTGACGTGGGTATCCACCATCACCAGTTGGCGATTGGGCAGGATCACCGCGTTCATGGCCGCATAGACATTGACGCCTTCACGCTTGCCCAGCACCTGGTCGATGTAGTGCAGGTGCAGCTGGGTGGTGCCGTAGGTGCCGCAGATCATGCCGTCGGCATCGCCCTTGTGGATCGCCATGGAGCCGATCAGGGTGTGGCGGCGACGCATTTCCAGCTTGGCGTACTGCTCGGTGACGCCCTTGCGGCGCGACATTTCCAGGAAGGTCTGCCAGTAATCGCGATAGCGGTTGTCGAAGTTCGGGTTGATGACCTCGAAGTCGGTACCGGCGCGCAGGCGCAGGCCGAACTTCTGGATGCGCTGCTCCAGCACTTCCGGACGGCCCACCAGGATGGGCTTGGCCAGGTTTTCATCGACGATCACCTGGACCGCACGCAGCACGCGCTCTTCTTCACCTTCGGCGTAGACGATGCGCTTCTTGGCCTCGGCGGCCTTCTTGGCGACCTGGAAGATCGGGCGCATGAAGGTACCGCTGTGGTAGACGAACTGCTCCAGCTTCTCGATGTAGGCGTCCATGTCCTGGATCGGACGGGCCGCCACGCCGGAGGCCACGGCAGCACGTGCCACGGCCGGCGCGATCTTGATCATCAGGCGCGGGTCGAAGGGCTTGGGAATGATGTATTCCGGGCCGAAGGACAGGTTGGTCACGCCATAGGTGGTGGCCACGATGTCGGACTGCTCGGCCTGCGCCAGTTCGGCGATGGCGTGGACGGTGGCGATCTCCATCTCGCGGGTGATGGTGGTCGCGCCCGAATCCAGCGCACCACGGAAGATGTAGGGGAAGCACAGGACGTTGTTGACCTGGTTCGGATAGTCCGAACGGCCGGTGGCGATGATGGCATCGTCACGCACGGCCTTGACTTCTTCCGGCAGGATTTCCGGGGTCGGGTTGGCCAGGGCCAGCACCAGCGGACGGACGGCCATCTGCTTGACCATCTCGGGCTTCAACACGCCAGCGGCGGACAGGCCCAGGAAGATGTCGGCCTCCGGGATCACCTCGGCCAGGGTACGCGCCTCGGTATCGCGGGCGAAGCGTTCCTTGTCCGGATCCATCAGTTCCTTGCGGCCCTTGTAGACCACGCCGGCCAGGTCGGTGACGTAGATGTTCTCGATCGGGAAGCCGAGGTCGACGATCAGGTCCAGGCAGGCCAGCGCAGCCGCGCCCGCGCCGGAGACCACCAGCTTGACCTTCTTGATGTCCTTCTCGACGACCTTCAGGCCGTTCAGGATGGCGGCGCCGACGATGATGGCGGTGCCGTGCTGGTCATCGTGGAAGACCGGGATCTTCATCTTCTCGCGCAGCTTGCGCTCGATGTAGAAGCATTCCGGTGCCTTGATGTCTTCCAGGTTGATGCCGCCGAAGGTCGGCTCCAGGGCCGCAATGACGTCGATCAGCTTGTCGGGGTCGGTTTCGTTGATTTCGATGTCGAAGACGTCGATGCCGGCGAACTTCTTGAACAGCACGCCCTTGCCTTCCATCACCGGCTTGGAAGCCAGCGCACCGATGTTGCCCAGGCCCAGCACGGCGGTACCGTTGGTGATGACAGCCACCAGGTTGCCACGGGCGGTGTACTTGAAGGCGTTGAGCGGGTCGGCCACGATTTCTTCGCAGGCCGCAGCCACGCCGGGAGAATACGCGAGGGAGAGATCACGCTGGTTGGTCAGCAGCTTGGTGGGAGTGACACTGATCTTGCCCGGGGTCGGAAACTCGTGGTAGTCCAGCGCTGCCTGACGAAGTTGCTGACGCACTTCTTCTTTCTTACTGATCATCGAATCCATAACTCTGTATTCTCTAGTTGACTTGCGAAGGGGGTCGATTCTAACAGAGGTCGGCCCTCAATCATAGGCCACCGAACTCATGCTGCCCCGCGCAAAGCCTTTTCGGGACTGGCTTTGCGGGCATCGACCGAGTGTGCATGATGATCGCGAACATGCCCTTTCACAGTATAAATGACGTAGGTTTATCGTGTGATAGGCACAAGTTGCGCACAGCTTCATTTCCGGCCAGACAGGCTGCCAGCATCGCACCCTACCCGGTATTGGGGAAAACCCCTAGCCCGCTTGCGCAGTGCAACCTGGCGCCGTCCCATGCGCCTTTCCAGTGCATTCGCCTGCTTACGCTGCAACGCAACATACCTGTCAGGACGGGTCAGATGGATTGTGCTCCAGAAGCCGTGACGGATTGGTTACAATCGCGCCATGCTCTCCGAATTCGAACTCATCGCGCGCTACTTCAGCCGCCCGCCCGCTCCCGACAGCCGCACCGCACTCGGCGTGGGGGACGACTGTGCGCTGATGACGCCGGCGCCGGGCATGCAGTTGGCTATTTCCAGCGACATGCTGGTCTGTGGCCGCCACTTCTTCCCCGATGCCGATCCGCACCTGCTGGGCCACAAATGCCTGGCGGTGAACCTGTCGGACCTGGCCGCCATGGGCGCCCATCCGATCGCCTTCACACTGGCGCTGGCACTGCCACAGGCTGATGCGCAGTGGCTGGCACCGTTCTCGCAGGGCATGCTGGCACTGGCCGATGCGCATGGCTGCGAGCTGATCGGCGGCGACACCACCAAGGGTCCCCTGACCATCAGCATCACCGTCTTCGGCGAGGTGCCGCCGCAACAGGCGCTGCGCCGCGACGCCGCCCGCGTGGGCGACGACATCTGGGTCTCGGGCACGCTGGGCGACGCCCGCCTGGCACTGGCCGGCTACCGCCTGGAATTCCCGATCAATGCGGATGAACTGCTGGAGGCCGCGCCACGCATGCACGCCCCCACCCCGCGCGTGGCCCTCGGCCTGGCCCTGCGCGGCATTGCCCATGCCGCCATCGACATCTCCGACGGCCTGGCCGGCGACCTCGGCCACATCCTCGCACGCTCGCGCGTGGGTGCCACGCTGGATGTGGATGTACTGCCTGCCGGTCCAGTGCTGCAACAGCGCGACCTGCACCTGCGCCGCCGCTTCACGCTCGCCGGCGGCGACGACTACGAACTCTGCTTCACCGCCCCGGTGCGCCAGCGCGACGCCGTCTACAAGGCCGCGCACGCGGCCGGCACGGCGGTGACCCGCATCGGCAGCATCGAGGCCGAGCCGGGCCTGCGCCTGCTGGATGCGGCTGGCGAACCCTGGCAAGAGACTCCGGATTCCTTTGACCATTTCCGTACATGAACCCTGCTTCCGGACCGACCCCGTCCTTCCCGCCCCCGCCCGCCGCCCCCAAGAAACGCAAGCCGACCTCGCATTTCATGCTGGCCCATCCGGCGCACTGGATCGCCCAGGGCTTCGGCAGCGGCCTCTCGCCCATCATGCCGGGCACGGCCGGGACGCTCTTCGCGTGGCTGTCCTATGCAGTGTTGTCCACACGCTGGCCGCAGGTTTTCACGGCTGGTAACTGGCTGGCCATCATCGTCGCCGGTTTCATCATCGGCGTCTGGGCCTGCCAGCGCACCGGCCAGGCGCTCAATTCGCCCGACGACGGCAGCATGGTGTGGGACGAGATCATCGCCTTCTGGCTGGTACTGGTGCTGGTGACGCCGGCCAGCGCCAAGGTCCAGCTGGCGGCCTTCGTGGTGTTCCGCTTCTTCGACATGGTCAAGCCGCCACCGATCGCCTGGTTCGACCGCCACTTCAAGGGCGGCTTCGGCGTGATGTGGGATGACATCGTGGCGGCCTTCTACACCCTGCTGGTATTTGCCTTCTGGCGTACCTACTGGTAAGCGGGCAATACGGACGTGCCGCTTACAACAACTCCTGACGACAAGGGAGTATGCTAAGGCTTGTTTGATGATCAACCGACTGCAGTCCTGCCGGCAACATGGCCAGAGACTGCGGCACAGCCGAGGATGACACGCATGGATACCACGATAGACCTGGCCACCCGCGTAGGCCAGACGCTCAAGGCCAAAGGCCTGCTGCTTGCCACTGCCGAATCGTGTACCGGAGGCGGTATCGCCCACGCCATCACCGAGATCGCCGGATCGTCGGAATGGTTCGATTGCGGTTTCGTGACCTACTCGAATGCGTCCAAGAATGAATTGCTGGAGATCTCCGAAGCCCTGATCGCCCAGCACGGCGCGGTCAGCGAAGAGATTGCCGGCGCCATGGCCGAGGGCGCGCTGGCCAACAGCAGTTCGGACGTCTCCGTCTCCACCACCGGCATCGCCGGCCCTGGCGGCGCGGTACCCGGCAAGCCGGTCGGCACGGTCTGCTTCGGCTGGCGCGTGGGCGACAAGACCTATACAGAACGCCTGGTCTTCAAGGGTGATCGCCAGGAGGTCCGCGCCCAGACCGTGGACCATGCGCTGAAGGGCTTGCTCAAGCTGCTGGCCGAGTAAGCCCCGCTACAACGCAAACAGGCGGCGCTCCGCAAGGAGTCGCCGCCTGTTTTTTGGGCGATCGCCGGATCAGCGGAACTGGTTGATGGCGTCGCGCGTCTCGATGGCCACGCGGCGGGCCGCAGCGGCGAAGTCTTCACCCGCCTGTGGCTTGGCGTAGAGGATGGCGCGCGAGGAATTGATCATCATGCCGGTGCCGGCAGCGGTCCTGCCGGACTTGACCGTGGCTTCGACATCGCCACCCTGGGCGCCGACACCCGGCACCAGCAGTGGCATGTCGCCGATGATGGCGCGCACCTGGGCCAGTTCGTGGGGGAAGGTCGCCCCCACCACCAGGCCGCACTGGCCGTTGGTATTCCACTTCTCGGCCACCAGGCGGGCTACATGCTGGTACAGCGGCTTGCCATCGACTTCGAGGAACTGCAGGTCGGAACCGCCGGCGTTGGAGGTACGGCACAGCACGATCACACCGCGATCCTTCCATTCCAGATAGGGCGAGACCGAATCCCAGCCCATGTAGGGGCTGACGGTGACGACGTCGGCATCATAGCGCTCGAAGGCTTCGCGGGCATACTGCTCGGCGGTGGCGCCGATGTCGCCGCGCTTGGCATCCAGCACCAGCGGGATCTCGGGATAATTGCTGCGCAGGTAGGCGCAGATGCGTTCCAGTTGATCTTCCGCGCCCAGCGCGGCAAAGTAGGCGATCTGCGGCTTGAAGGCACAGGCAGCTTCAGCGGTGGCATCGACGATGGCGCGGCAGAATTCGAAGATCGCGTCCGGGCGGCCTTGCAGCTCGGCCGGGAATTTCTTGACGTCGGGGTCCAGGCCGACGCACAGCAGGGAGTTACGCGAAGTCCACGCGGCGTTGAGTTTCTCGATGAATGTCACGGTGATGCCTTTAACTGAAAGATGCGCTATTGTAGCGCGCCAGCATGCAAGGTTCTCGATTTTTGCCTGATGTTCACCCGTTTTTGCGGGAATATCGGGCACTTGTCGCGGGTTTCCTGGTCCCATGCGCTCCCTTTGCTTCATTTTTGCTACGAGGAAAGACAACATGAAAAAACTCTTCGCCTGGCTGGCCATCGCGACCCTGGCCCTGACCCTCACCGGCTGCGGCTACAACGACTTCCAGGCCAAGGATGAAGCCACCAAGGCTGCCTGGGGCGAAGTGGTGAACCAGTACCAGCGCCGCGCCGACCTGATCCCCAACCTGGTCAACACCGTCAAGGGCTATGCCGCCCATGAGAAGGACACCCTGGAAGCCGTGACCCAGGCCCGCGCCGCCGCCACCAGCTTCCAGATCACCCCGGAAGTGCTGAACAACCCGGAAGCCCTGGCCAAGTTCCAGCAGGTGCAGGGGCAGCTCTCCTCGGCCCTGTCGCGCCTGATGGCGGTGTCGGAGAACTACCCGCAACTGAAGGCCGATACCAGCTTCCGCGACCTGCAATCGCAACTGGAAGGCACCGAGAACCGCATCACCGTGGCCCGCCAGCGCTATATCGCCGCGGTGCAGGACTACAACATCCTGGCGCGCAGCTTCCCCAGCAACATCACGGCCAAGGTGTTCGGCTACCAGGTCAAGCCATCCTTCACGGTCGAGAACGAGAAGGCCATCTCGACCGCACCGACGGTCAATTTCGGCAAGTAAGCCGCGCACGCCGATGTTGACGAGGCTGATGAAGCTGACGATGGGCAAATCCCTACTGGCCGGCTGGCTGCTGGCCCTGGCGATGCTGCCGGGCCTGGCCGGCGCCGCCGATGGCCTGGTCGCGGTGCCGCCGCTGTCGGGCCACGTGATCGACCAGGTCGCGTTGCTGCAGCCGCAGCAGCGCCAGGCACTCGACGGCGTGCTGGCCGAACTGGAACAGCGCACCGCCAGCCAGATCGCGGTGCTGCTGATGTCCTCCACCGCCCCGGAAGCCATCGAGCAATACAGCATCCGCGTGGCCGACGCCTGGAAGCTGGGGCGCAAAGGCGTGGACGACGGCGTGATCCTGATCGTCGCCCGCGACAATCCCAAGGCACTGCGCCGGCTGCGCATCGAAGCCGGGCGCGGCGTACAGGGCAGCCTCACCGATGCGCAATCCAAGCGCATCCTGGAAGACGTGATCGCCCCGCACTTCCGCCAGGACGATTTCTATGGTGGCCTGGTCGCAGGTGTCTCGGCCATCTCCGGCCTGCTGGCGCAGGAGCAGTTGCCCCCGGCGCAGCGCCATGACGGCGCCAGGCAGGTCCAGGCCGATGATGGCGGCGGCTGGATTGCGGTGCTGGTCATCGTGCTGTTCCTGGTGGTGTTCTTTGGCGTGCTGCTGAAGTCACGCAGCCGCGCCCGCAATACCCTCAACAACAACGACTGGGGCCGTGGCGCCAGCACCGGCGCTGGCGTCATCATCGGCAGCATCCTCGACCAGGCCGCGCGCAATGCCTCCTCGGGCCGCAACTGGCCGGGATCAGGCGGACTGGGAGGCGGCTTCGGCGGCAGCTCATCTGGCGGCTCCTCCGGCGGTGGCTTCTCCGGTGGTGGTGGTGGTTTCGACGGCGGCGGCGCCTCGGGAGACTGGTGACATGTCCCAACACAAAACTTCCCCTTCATTGGCCGGCCGCCTGTGGCGGCATCTGCGCAGCACCCATGCGGCGGCAAGGCGCGCCTTCCCCTCGGCCACGCTCAAGGCCATCCAGGCCAGCATCGGCGAAGGTGAACGCCACCATCGCGCCCAAGTGCGCGTGATCGTCGAAGCCTCGCTCTCGCTGGGCGCGCTCAGGCGTGGCGAAAGTGCGCGCCAGCGCGCCCATGAGCTGTTCTCGCGCTATCGCATCTGGGATACCGAAGAAAACTGCGGCGTGCTGGTCTACATCAACCTGGGCGACCGCAAGGTGGAGATCGTGGCCGATCGCGGCATCAATGGCCGGGTCACGCGGGAGCACTGGCAGGAGGTGTGCCGCCTGATGACGAGCAGCTACCCGCAAGGGAAATTCGAGGAATCTAGCCTCCTGGGGCTGGCCAGGCTCAATGCCCTGCTGGCGGAGGCGATGCCACTACGAGAAGGTGGCAATGGGGAAAACGAGCTTTCAGACAAGCCCTTGATGCTTTGATGCGTGAACGCGGCACCACTCACAGCGTAGCTGCAGGATCGGATACGGCAAGCACTTCCTGGCGGCAGAACTGCGTCAACAGCTTCCGGAGCAACTGCTTGTCCTCGACCGGGGATTGATCCAGCCAGGTACTGACCGGCAGGCCGGGCGACTGGGCAATGCGGCGCATCAGCTCGGCGATCCGGGGCTCCAGCATGAGCTTCCTGCCATCATGGATCAGATAGTCCTGTTCAAGCCCATAGGACGAATGCGCCCGCAGATGCAAGCCGGCCTGCTCATCGATCAGGTCCACACCGGGATCGCCGAAATGCTCCAGCGCCAATGCCGCCTCGTCACGCTTGCCGGCATGGAACTGCTCCATGAAGCGCTGATAGTTTTCCGGCGCCTGCACGAACTCACTCAGCCGTTGCCCGACCTCGGCCAGCAGATGCCGATCTTGCGTCCAGTGTTCCAGTGAGCGACGCACCTCAGGGCAATCGTGCATCTGCCGCACGACCCACGCCAGATAGTCCGCCGCGTAAGCCGGGAAGGTCCCCAGCGCCAGATGGAAGCAGCCTTCGCCCAACGGCAAGGGATCATGCCACCAGCCACGCGGCAGGTAGAAGACATCGCCCGGCTCCAGCACGATATCCATGCAGGGTGCCGCTGGACGGGGATAGCGATCCTCGTAGTCCTTGCTCTGCTGGGTATGGAGCGGGGCTTCCAGCGAGGGAGGATACCCTTCTGCAACGGAAACGGGGTGTGGTAGCGACTTTCATAAATCCTTTCCGACGCCTTGCTGTCTTTTCCCAGCGCATGGACAGTTTCTGTGACCAATCCCACTCCGATCAGGGCCATCATCTTTCTAAGTTTTTTCTTGATCATCATTTTCATTTCCTTAAATTTTTCACCGTTTTCAAACCACAAAATTCATAAGCGCCTGACACCTCCTTTCGTTTAGTTAAATAAAACCACAGCAACATCACCGAATCCCCCCCATCAGCGCGTCTTCAAACCCTCATCAAGATTCTTGATGATCGGTCCCAGCAGAAAATCGATGACCCGCCGTCGGTCCGTGACGATATCGGCCTGCACGCTCATGCCTACGATCATCGGATGGCGCATGCCATTGCGCATGAGTGCGGTGCTGTCCGGCTTGATGTGCAGGCGATACACCAGGCTCCCCTTGAGGGGCAAGGCAGGCATCTCCATCCCCTTGCTCGCCGTGGCCGGATCAATGCCGGCGGGGGTGCGAAATTCCGCATCCGGGCTGATCCAGGTGACTTCGCCAGACAGGCTTCCATACTGCTGGTAGGGGAAGGCGTCGACCTTGATGTCCACGTGCTGACCCACACGCACGAAGCCGGCGTCTTCGTTGGAGAGCGCGGCTTCGATCATCAGGGGCATGTTGTCCGGGACGATCATGACAATGACCTGGCCCGGCATGACCACCCCACCGAGCGTGTTGACCGAGAGGTTCTGTACTTGCCCATCCACCGGGGCGCGCAGTAGCTTCTGCGACATCAATTGCTCGATCCTGGCCTGATCACTCTGCGCCGCCACCATGAGGGCCTGCTTTTCCTGAACCTGCGCCAGCAGGGAGCTGCGATGTTCCGCCTCCATGAACTCCAGGCGCTGCTGCGCGGCCAGGTGCTCCTGGCGGGCGGCCTTGGCGGCGGCGCGCTGCGAGGCCAGTTCGCTGGCCAGGCTACTGGCGTTGTCCCGCAGCCTGAGGTATTCGAAGTGGGAGATGGACTCTCCGGCATAGGGCCGGACCCGGTCTACGCGTTCCTGCGCGGAGGCCAGATTGGCTTCCAGTTTGGCGATCAGTGCCGTGGCGGCGGTCTCCTGCATCAGCCGGTGCTGGCGATTGCGCTCGGCCTCCGCCGCCCTGGCCTGATGGCCGTGACGCTGCGCAGTGAACAGGGACCGTTGGACCTGGATGCTTTCCGGTAATGCACCGGGGACGTCGAAGACGGGATCGCGCTCCTCCAGCGTGGATTGCAAGCGCTCCATCTCCAGGCCCAGCTGTATCAGCTTCAGCGTCACCGCCTTGTGCTCGGCCAGGTTGATGGTGTTGTCCAGCTCCAGCAGCAGCTCCCCCGCCTTGACGCGTTGCCCGTCCTTGACATGGATGGCGCGCACCAGGGCGATCTCGGTCGCGTGCAGCAGCTTGGCCTTCCCTTCTGGCACCACCTTGCCTGGCGCCACCGCTGCCACGTCGACCTTGGCCAAGCAGGACCAGGTCAACAGCACGGCGAGCAAACACAGCAGCAGCCACAGCACTGGCCGGCCTGACGGACCTTCCCAATCTCCTCCCACCTCCTGCCAGGTCTCTGGCGATTTTCTGGCCGCGATGTCGGGCCGCTCGCGGCGGCGCCAAAAAGGTCCGCCTGGGGCCTTGCACTCAACGCCGATTGGCATGATCGCCCCGTCCGTGCTGCTGCCCATCAAGTGCATAGAGGCGCCGATACAAGCCGTCCTGCTGCATCAGTTCGTCGTGGCTCCCCGTCTCGACAAACCGGCCCTGGTCCAGCACCAGAATCCGGTTGGCGTGTCTTACCGTGCTCAGTCGGTGCGCAATCACCAGCAGCGTGCAGTCCTGGCAGGCGCTACGCAGTTTCTGCTGCACACGGCTTTCAGATTCGTAGTCGAGGGCGCTGGTGGCTTCATCCAGGATGAGTATCCGGGGTCGCGCATAGAGTGCCCGGGCGATGGCGATCTTCTGGCGTTGTCCACCCGAGAGAAGGATGCCGCCGCGTTCGCCGACAAGCGTGTCATATCCCTGTGGCAGGGCCATGATGAAGGCGTGGGCATCGGCCAGTTCGGCTGCGGCCATGATGGCGTCAAGATCGGTGTTGCCGTCGCGAATGGCGATGTTCTCTGCGATGCTGCCGCTGAAAAGGAAGATGTCTTGTGGCACCACGCCGATCTGCGCTCGCAAGCAAAGGGGATCATGGCGGGTGATGTCGACGCCGTCGATCAGGATGTTTCCCTCCGTCGGTAGATACAGGCGATGCAACAGCTTCGCCAGGGTGCTCTTGCCGCAGCCGCTACGGCCGACGATTCCGATGACCTCTCCAGGTGCCGCCACCAGCGAGATGCCATCCAGTACGACAGGGGATTGCGATGCATAGCGGAATACAAGCCCCTCGACCTGGATGTTTCCGACCAGATGGCCTGCTGCCGAGTGCGCGCCGTCGGACTCGATCTCCGGTCGGGCAGCCATGATCTCGTCGAGCGCATCGCTGGACATCTTCAGTTGCTGCAACTCCTGCCACACCTGGACCACATGGGTCATCGGGTGAATGAATCGTAGGGCCAGCATCTGGAAGGCAATCACCTGTCCTACCGACAGCGCTCCCTCCAGGGCGAGATAGGCACCCAGCCACAGTGCCGCCAGCACCACCGCGCGCTGGACCAGAAGGTTGAAGGCGGTATTCAGACTGCTCAGGCCACTGGCGCGGCGCGCCGCAGCGACTTGCGCCGACAGTACCTGCTGCCAGCGCACCAGCATCGCCGTTTCGATCGCCAGCGCCTTGATGGCATGGATGCCGGAAATCATTTCCAGCAGGACGTTGCCTGCCTTGGCAGCCATTGCGTGTTTGCTGGCCAGCGCGCGGCGCATCATCGGTCTGACCGCAAGCGAAAAGACCACGAGAACGGGAACGGCCATCAGCACCAGCAAGCTCAGCGTGGGGCTGTAGATGAACATGACGGCGAGAAAGACCACCGTGAAGACCAGGTCCACCAGGCCAGACAGGGAAGAACCCGCCAGGATCTGGCGTATCGACTCCATCTCCTTGGCCTGCGACAGCAGCGCGCCTATCGTTCGCGATTCGAAATAGGGCAGCGGCAAACGCAGCAGATGCCGGACCACGCGCAAGCCCAGCAGGGCATCGATGCGTGATGAGACAGACGAGAGCAGGCGCGCCCGCAATACCGAGAACATGGCTTCGAAGCCGACCAGTGCGATCATTCCCATGCCCAGTACATGCAGGGTGGCCAGATTGCGGTGATTGAGAACCTTGTCGATGATCACCTGGCTGAACAAGGGGATGGCCAGCGCAAACAATTGCATGACCAGGGAGGCTGCGAGGATCTCCCACACGACAGCGCGCTGGGCCAGCAAGGGCCGCATCAGTTCAAGCAGGCCAAAACCTGCATTTCCATCACGCGCCTCGGGGACGGCATCGAGTTCGATCAGGCGCAGCGGCGCATTGTGCTCAAACGCATCGCGATGCATGAAGCGTGGCCGATCAGGCGTACCAGGGTCGAACAGGACCAGTTGATGTGGCTCCATCCTGATCAGCAATTGATAGGCCTGCCCCGGCCACTCGATCAACGCAGGCAAGCGGATGCGCCCCGCCCTCATGTCGTCAAGCCGCCTTACCCGCCCTCGCATGCCGCGACGACGTGCCATGCCTGCGACATCGCCCACCCGCCTGCTGTCAGCGGCGGCGGTTTTCACCGCATTGGGGCCACGTGCGATGCCTTGCATGGATGCCGCAACGTGCAGGCAGGCAAGTGCAGGCCGCATGCCTTTGTCCATTGATTCATCGAAGGGGTCCATGCTTATCTCCTGGCAGTTGATCAAGCCGCAGCCTTCATTGATTGGCGACAGTGCTTTGTCTCTTAGAGTTGAAATTACCTGTCGACAATACAATTAATGAGAAGCATTAACATCGTCACTTGGGGCAGTGCCGTCTCTGCCGATCTATTCTGGCTACCGGCCGGCCCTCGCTTTAGCAGCGCGGCATGCCGTCGACACCGCCCGGCAACATGGCGCAAGCCTGGCCCATGATGCCCGAACGAAACACGAAATTACTGACCAATGATGACCTCGCAAAACGCCCGGAATCCGCGCCGCCACAGGAGAATCAGTCAACGTGACGGGACGGCAGCCGCATCAGGCGCGCAAAAAAAAGGCCGCTGATTCGCGCGAATCAGCGGCCCTGCATCTCACTTCTGTACCTCACTCCTGCATCTCACCCCCTGCCTGAACGGCTTAGGCGTGGCGATGTGTCTAACCGTTCTCGTAGACCCACTGCAGCAAGGCATCCTGCGCCTTCTGTCCATTGGGTGCGGCCGCATGGTTGATCAGGAACACCACCACATAGGTCTTGCCCGAGGCGGCCTGCACATAGCCGGCGATGGAGCGCACGTCGTTCAGGGTGCCGGTCTTGATGTGCGCCTGTCCGGCCACGCCCTGGCTCTTGAGGCGGCGACGCATGGTGCCGTCATAGCCCACCAGCGGCAGCGAGGACACGAACTCCGGCATCAGTGGCGAGCGATAGGCCTGCAGCAGTACGCCCGCCAGCAGGCCCGGCGTGACCCGGTCGGTACGCGAGAGGCCTGATCCGTTCTCGATGGAGAAAGCGGATGCCTCGATGCCCTTGTCCGCCAGCCAGGCGCGCACTGCCTGGGCCGCATTGCTGGTATCGCCCGGCTGCCCGCTCATCTCGGCGCCCAGCGTCAGGAAGACCTGACGCGCCATCACGTTGTTGCTGTACTTGTTGATATCGCGGATCACCTCGGGCAGGGCTGGCGAGGCCACTTCCACCATCAGCCGCGCCGAGGGTGTGACCTGCCCGCCCACCACGCGTCCCGAGAAGCTGCCGCCGAGGTCGGCCCACATCTGCGCAAAGCTCGCACCGACAAACTGCAGGTTGTTCATCCGGTAGGGATGCACGTACCACACGCGCGGCCCGCAATCGGCCGCATAGCTGCCGCCGAAGCTGACTGCGCTGGCGTCGTTGTTCATCATCAGCTTGCCCTGCCAGTCGCCGCAAGGCTCCTGCGACAGGCGCGGGGGCGTGATCCGGAGGCCGGCCATGGGCGGGTCCATGGTCACCGCGACCGTGCCGCTGGCCGCGTCAGGTTCGAAACGGAAAGCCTGGGTCCGGTAGTTCAGCAACAGCGCATCGGCACCGGCGTTGTAGGGCTTCTGCGGGTCGCCGTCGAATTGCGCCGGGTCATAGCTGGACTGGGCAAAATAGCTGCGGTCCAGTACCAGGTTGCCACGGATGTCCTTGATGCCACGCGCACGCAACTGGCGCAGGAAGAGCCAGAAATTCTCCAGCACCAGCTTGGGATCGCCGCCTCCCTTGAGGATCAGGTCGCCATCGAGCACGCCACCGGCCAGCGTGCCATCGACATAGGCCTGGGTCTTCCAGGTATAGGTCGGCCCCAGTATCTCCAGAGCCGCATCGGTGGTCACCAGCTTCATCACCGAGGCCGGATTGAAGGCCTGCGCCACATTGCTGGAGGCCAGCACCCGTTTGCTCCCCTCGGTATCGACCACCAGCACGCCCACGCCCTGCAGCGGGATATGCGCCACGCGCAGCGCCCCCGTCACTACCGGCGGCAGTCCCTGGGCCATCGCAGGCAGGGTGGGCAGGAGCAAGGCGGCAAGCAGCGGCAGGGAAACGGCAGTCAGACGATGGAGGCGATGTGGACGATAGCGTGGGAAACGAAGCATGATTCAGCCAGAAAAGAGGGTCACACATTATAGGGGCAAGCGTCCCGTCCCCCGGCCCTGGCGTCGGCCTGCTGAAACGGCCCGGTCACAGCAGTGTGCGACAATACGGGCCGCTGATATCTTGACAGATCGTCATCGACGCCAGCCCGACAAGCTGCGCCATATCAAATCTTGCTGCAGTTGCCGGCCGCAATGCTTGCCGGCCCTTTGCAGCAGAGTTACGCTGGATCAATTTTTACATGGATTTCCGGGTACGCCACCTGATCGCGCTCCCGGTGATGGCACTGCCCTCCATGACAAGCCCGGACAGGACGAAAGAACAAACATCACCATGTCATCCAGTTCCCCCAAGCGGCGCGAGAAGGACGGCGCGCGGCAGCGCCTGCACGCGCTGCTGGACCTGATCAATCCGCTGGCCCTGTTCCGCGCACGGCCAGGCCGCCCTGACGACCTGCCGCCGGAAGAATTGATCGGCAAGGGCGTGCGCTTCGTCAATCGCATCTACCTGCTGCGCACCATCGGACTGGGCGTGGGCTTCTTCTGCGTGGCCGCCGCCTTCGTACAAAACCCGGTGGCCTGGCCGCTGTGGGTGCTGCTGGCCTTCCATGGTTACCTGTGGCCGCAACTGGCGCGCGCCTGGGCGCTGGGCAGTGCCATTCCCTACCGCGCCGAGCGCCGCAACCTGGTCATCGACGCCGCCTTCGGCGGTTTCTGGATCGCTGCCATGGACGGCAACCTGGTCCCCAGCGCGGTGATCATTTCCCTGCTGTCGATGGACAATATCGCCGCCGGCGGCATGCGCCTGTTCATGCGCGGGTTCTACGCCACGCTCGCAGCGGGCCTGCTGGGATGGTGGCTGCTGGATGCGCGCTTCCTGCCACAGAGCGACATCACCACCATCGTGGCCTGCCTGCCGATGATGATGCTCTACCCGCTGGCGCTGGGCGAATCGACCTACCGCATGTCCAAGAAACTGGCCGAGCGCTCGCGCCAGTTCGAGATGGTCAGCCAGATGGATGGCCTGACCCACCTCTTCAATCGCCGCTACTGGGAAAGCCTGCTCATCGAGGAATTCGCCCTGCGCCGCCAGCAGCGCCCCGGTGCCAAGGGCGCCTTCCTGCTGCTGCTCGATCTGGACCATTTCAAGAGCATCAACGACACCCACGGCCACCTGGTGGGTGACGAGGTGTTGCGCAATTTCTCGCGCCTGCTGCGCACCCGGCTGCGCGAGGACGACCTGATCGGCCGCTACGGCGGCGAGGAGTTCGTGGTGATCTTGCGTGATATCACCCATGCCGATGCGCTGCTGCTCTCGCAACGCCTCATCGACGAGGCCCGCATCAGTAGCACGGAGGAAGACAACCTGTGGGGCTGCACGGTCAGCGCCGGCCTGGTGCCCTTCACGCCGGACATGGACGCCCATTTCGTCTGGCTGCAACGCGCCGACCATGCCATGTATTGCGCCAAGGAAAACGGCCGCGACCGCCTGGTGCTGTGGGATGCCGGCCTGGCGCGCAAGCCACGGCCGGCCTGATCCGAATCGGGCCCGTGTTGCGGGAAATGGGGGGAGCCAAAACGATGGACGCAAAAAAGGCCGATGTCTTCGGGGCCGCCACGAGACCACTGTGAAGACATCGACCTAGGGAAATCAAGGGCGGGGCGATCGGCAACGAACTAGGCTAGGTTCCTTGGAAAAATGCCTGTGCCAATGCCCCGGCCACAGCCGCAACGAGCGGCAAGGCGGGCTATGGAAGGCCCGCTAGATTAGCACTGGCAGTGCCTCCAGTACTAAAAGCGCAAGCAGCGCGCCGAAAATGGCACCCACCGCTCTCAAGCTGGTACGTACCATGCGCGAAGCCACCGGTGCTTCCCCGCATAACAGCAAACCTGCCAATGCCATCGGGATGAAGAACATGAGATTGTTCATGATGATGTTGGGCATGGTGCGTCTCCTCGTCGAGTTCTTTTGTGCTCTTGCAGGGCCGGCCTCGGTTTGAGTATAGGCCGTACACCATGGAAGACAAGCCTGCCAACGTCACAATCGCTGCTGCATAGCAGCGAATTTCTGTCACTCCGAGGCGACCAATGGCAGCATATCGCTTGTTGCAGATGCACAAAAGTTTGGCAACATCGGCCGAATTGCCTTGACCCTGTTTCTGGCGCGAGCGTAGAATTCGCCGGTTCTCATTTTATGGAGTCCCTCTCATGGGCACTTGTTCGGGTGACAGTTGTTGCCGGTTAATTTCCGGTTAAGCCTCAGCAAGGATTTCAGCAGGACTTCTCCTGTCGTCATCTTGCTCCAGGCAGATGACGGCATCTCCATGCCGGCCGTGCGCCGGTATCGACATTCCCTCACAACGACAGATCGACGATCGACCGCCGCAGACACGGCGTCTTGACGCATTCCCTCATTGCTCCCTGCCCTGCCCGTGCGGCCGGACACGGACGGCATGCAGCGCGATGCGACGTGGCGCCTGGCCATCGGTATGGCTCACCCTTTGGCCATGCTGCAGGCTGTCCGCACGCGCCGCCAGGCGCCGATGACAGGGGCTCCGCTCAACCAGGCGGAGGCTGCAATGCGACAGACGTACCCATCATGAAGCCGCGAAGACCCGGCGCGCCGTCGGCGTCCCGGCCTCGTTGACCGAGGCTGACAGGGACTGCCAACGGCGCCAGACCACGATGCTGCCCTCGCCCTGACCACGGGCACACCCGGCAGCGCAATGCCAGTTCCTTCGCACCCGGTGCGAAGACCAACAAGAAAAGAAGGTCGACATGAACCTGAACCTGCTGAAAGAAACCTTTGCCAGCTTCATCCGCGCACGCGGTATGGATCGCCACTTCCGTCGCCTGGGCATGGACATGTTCCGCAGCGCGCCGGTGACCCGGGAAGTCCCGCAAACCCTGGCCGGCCAGTTGAACGAAGCCTCCAGCAGCGACGTGCAGGCCCTGCTGCAACGCCTGAACTCGCGCCACGACGGCCTCACCGAAGCCGAGTCCGATGCCATCCGCGAGCAGACCGGTCCCAACGAAGTCGAACATGAAAAGCCGCTGACCTGGCCAGTCCATCTGTGGCACTGCTACAAGAACCCCTTCAACCTGCTGCTCACGCTGCTGGCCGCCGTCTCCTTCTACACCGAGGACATGAAGGCCGCCATCGTGATCGGTACCATGGTGGTGGTCTCGACGCTGCTGCGCTTTGTCCAGGAGGCACGCTCGAACACGGCTGCCGACAAGCTCAAGGCCATGGTCAGCAACACCGCCACGGTGATGCGCCATGACCTGGTCGAGGAGATCGCCGCCGAAGCCCAGCGCTACTTCGACGTCACCCTGCACCCCAAGGGCGCGCGCCGCGTCGAAGTGCCGATCCGCAAGCTGGTGCCGGGCGACATCGTGCTGCTCTCGGCGGGCGACATGATCCCGGCCGACCTGCGCCTGTTGTCGGCCAAGGACCTTTTCGTCAGCCAGGCCGCCATGACCGGCGAATCGCTGCCGGTGGAAAAGTTCATCACCCCCGCCAACGCCAGCGCCAGCAGCCCGCTGGAGCTGGACAACCTGTGCTTCATGGGCACCAACGTGGTCAGCGGATCGGCCACCGGCGTGGTGCTGACCACCGGCAAGCGCACCTACTTCGGCGCCCTGGCCGAGCGCGTCACCGCGACCGACCGCACCCCGACCGCTTTCCAGGCGGGCGTGAACAAGGTCAGCTGGCTGTTGATCCGCTTCATGCTGGTGATGACGCCAGTGGTGTTCTTCATCAATGGCTTCACCAAGGGCGACTGGGTGGAAGCCTTCCTGTTCGGCCTGTCGGTCGCGGTGGGCCTCACGCCCGAGATGCTGCCCATGATCGTCACCTCGACCCTGGCCAAGGGCGCCGTGGCGCTGTCACGCAAGAAGGTGATCGTCAAGCGGCTCGATGCGATCCAGAACTTTGGCGCCATGGACGTGCTGTGTACCGACAAGACCGGCACGCTGACCCAGGACAAGATCTTCCTGGAACGACATACCGACATCCACGGTGCGCCCGACGACGAGGTGCTGCAATACGCCTACCTCAACAGCTACTACCAGACCGGCCTGAAGAACCTGCTGGACGTAGCCGTACTGGAACACGCCGAGTTGCAGCGCGAGATGTCGATCGCCTCGGCCTATCGCAAGGTCGACGAAATCCCCTTCGACTTCCAGCGCCGCCGCATGTCGGTGGTGGTGTCCGAGCGCGAAGACCACCACGAGCTGATCTGCAAGGGCGCGGTCGAGGAAATCGTCTCGGTCTGCTCGCGTGCCCGCGTCAACGGCCAGGTCGTGCCACTGACGCCGGCACTGCTGGAGGACATCCGCGCCACCACCGGCAAGCTCAATGCCGAAGGCCTGCGCGTGGTCGGTGTGGCTGCCAAGGACCTGCCGCCGACCAAGGAAGTCTATAGCCTGGCCGACGAATCGGACCTGGTCCTGATCGGCTACATCGCCTTCCTCGATCCGCCCAAGGAATCGACCGCCCCGGCCCTGGCGGCCCTGCGCGGCCATGGCGTGAAGGTCAAGATCCTCACCGGCGACAATGAACTGGTGACCGCCAAGATCTGCCGCGAGGTAGGCCTGGAGGTCAAGGGCATGCTGCTGGGTTCGTATGTAGAAAAGATGAGCGACGCCGAGCTGTCCAACGCGGTAGAGACCGTGACGGTCTTCGCCAAGCTCTCACCAGCCCACAAGGAACGCATCGTGCGCGTGCTGCATGATCGTGGCCATGTGGTCGGTTTCATGGGCGATGGCATCAATGATGCCCCGGCCCTGCGCGCGGCCGACATCGGCATCTCGGTCGATACCGCGGTGGATATCGCCAAGGAAGCCGCCGACATCATCCTGCTGGAAAAGAGCCTGATGGTGTTGGAAGAAGGCGTGCTGGAAGGCCGCAAGACCTTCGCCAACATGCTGAAGTACATCAAGATGACCGCCAGCTCCAACTTCGGCAATGTCTTCTCGGTGTTGATCGCCAGTGCCTTCCTGCCCTTCCTGCCGATGCTGCCGCTGCATCTGCTGGTGCAGAACCTGCTCTACGACGTGTCGCAGATTTCCATCCCCTTCGACAACGTCGACCAGGAATTCCTGGAAAAGCCGCAGCGCTGGGATGCTGGCGAGATCGGCCGCTTCATGGTCTTCTTCGGCCCGATCAGCTCGATCTTCGACGTCACCACCTTTGCGCTGATGTGGTATGTCTTCGGCGCCAGCTCGCCGGAACACCAGACCCTGTTCCAGTCCGGCTGGTTCATCGAAGGCCTGCTGTCGCAGACGCTGATCGTACACATGATCCGTACGCGCCGCATCCCCTTCTTCCAGAGCCGCGCCTCCTGGCCGCTCCTGGGCATGACGCTGGTGATCATGGCCATCGGCATCGCCATCCCGATGTCGCCGCTGGCCTACTACTTCAAGCTGGAAGCGCTGCCGCTGTCCTACTTCCCCTGGCTGGTGGGGATCCTGGTGGCCTATGCGGTGCTGATCCAGGGCATGAAGGGATGGTATTCGAAGCGGTATGGCTGGCAATAGGTCCTGTCAGGCCTGACAAAAAGCTAGCGCACTGAAACTGTCGCTACGCTCAGGTCCGCATTCAATGCGACAAAGACGGCGATGTGCGCTTGACGTGCACATCGCCGTTGTCTTCAATGCGCTGTAGCGCTACGGCATCGCCCCTCCACATCGGATTGCCAACGGCGAAAACACATCATTTATCGAAGCAATTCAACAGACTTCGCGCTGGCGCCATGCAACCATCTGCGCTTTCCCGATCCGGCCTGCCTGAACCGCGTCCGCTTTCCACGGGAAATCAACTCCTCCCGCAGAAAGACTCGCATGCATCAACACACCACCCGGTGGGAAATCCTCACCCGCCAGCGACAGCACCAACGCATCCTGCCATTCTCCTGCGCCCTACGGCGCTGCCTTTCCTGACCATCCCAAACTGAGCGGCACCTGGAGCGCGCTGTCCAGCGGCGCGACCACCTGGAGCGCTGTGCTCTCCCGGCTCGACCACGTCGATTACCGGCAGATGGAAGAGCTCCACCGCCTCATGTCCCCCTCCAGAGGAGCAGCACGATGAGCAACTGCAATTTCTGCCACAAGAAAGGCCTGCTGATCTACCCGGTCCGCTACGCCGTCGCCAGTCCGTATGGCGCGGCGGGCGTACCGGGACTATCCGGCAATTTCCGCATCGAAGACGCCCCCCAGGCCGCAGGCACCGCCAAGTACACCCTGCGTGCGCTGCGTCCCGGCTATCTCTACACCTATGACGAGTGGCGCCAGCGGCTCAAGGCCTATGTTGTCCTGCCCACCGGGCATCTGTGGAATTACCCACTGGAATACAACGCGCCCCATCCCTCGACGATTTTGCGCACCTGCCGTGCATCGACCAGCTCACCAGCTGGATCTCGGACGAGAATCTGAAAAATCCGCGCAATTTGTATGGTCGTGCATTGCTCTACAACCAGGCCGACATCATCGCCGCCACCGAGCCGCAGCTCAAGGGCAGCGATATCCAGGTCGAGAACATCCTCAACATCTACAAAGGGGCCATCGACCGACTTCATGATCCAAGGCAGGCCACGCAATTGATTGATCACTTGGCACTGACGACGGGCAATGTCATCAGTCACTATCTGGCTGAAGGCGGCCAGAGCATCGCCCGTTCTCTGGCGACGGTTCATCTGCAACTGCTGGCCGGTGGCAGCCTCAAGGTCAGCAATGCGAGTGCTGCCGATGTAGCCCGATGGGCCATCACCCAGGCACAAGAGCAAGGCATCAAACTTGACACCAACCGGCGGCAGACCAGGGCCGACGCCCGCGCCGAGGCACGTAGTGCGGTCAAGCAAGCGAAGAGGAATCAGAGAGTGATCGCCTACGAACTCGATATTCCCAGACTGGAAAAGGAGGGGCGTATCGCTCCGGGGACGATCAAGGGAATGGGGATTCCAGGTATTGCGATGGCGCAGAAGTGGCTGGGGTCCGCGGCGCCACGGGATTTCAAGCTGGGGGTGGTGACCATTATTGTGCAGATGATGGCGCTCAATTTTGCCATGAAGGATCTGGATAGCAACGATCAGTTCAACCAGGAGGAGACAAGAGTCAAGGCTACCGTGGCGATCCTCAGCTTAGGCGCGACCATCGTCGAGACGGTTGCGGTCACTGTGGAAAAATCAGTGGAACATCCGCTAGCTGCATTTATTCGGAACCAATGGTTTATGAGCGAGAAACGTGCAGGAAAAATTGCGAAATGGGCTCGCGCAGTAGGCCTGCTCGCAGGACTGAGTGCCGCATCCTACGACCTATTTGTTAAGTTTCCCACTGCTCTAGAAGAGGGGAAATTTTGCTTAGCTATTTTGTACGTCTCGAGCGGCTCGCTAAGCGTACGAATCGCTTTGGCAACATATGTGTCACTAGGGTCTCTATTCTGGCCGTTACTCATACTCTCTTTCGCCATCGGAATCGTTATAGCGCTTGTCGACGCCAGTAAGCTAAAAAACTGGATTTCACACTGCGAATTTTCAACTGGAGAAAAATACGCCTCTTTCGAGGCCCAGTTGAAGGGCTATCACGATGCAGTGGGAGCCTAAGAATGGATGAACGTATTCTCCCATATAAAGCAGGTCAACCAATCCCTGAATGGGATCTCAGACATCGACTCCCCATCAGCAAACCGGTCAGTTCTGAATGCAAAGATAGCAGCACTATTTTCAGGATCAACTCCACCTACATGGACGTGACCGAGCAGCCATTTAGAGATAGGCAATGGCAAGCGGGCGCAACTATCTACACCGTCTTCGTGTTAGGGCTGATACTGGCAACCATGGTAAAGGTCCACATGCGGCCTCTACCACCATTCGGTACTGGGTTATCCTTGTGCAGATGGGGGCACTGAATTTTGCCATGAACGATCTGGCTAACAATGACCAATTCAATCAAACCGAGACTCGCTTCAAGGCCGCGATAGCAATCGCAAGTTTAAGTGCGACGATCGTGGAGACAGCTGCGGTCAGCGTGGAGAAGTCGGTGGAGCATCCTCTGGGTGCGTTTATTCGGAGTCAATGGGGCGTGGATGCCAAGCTTGCTGGGGTGGTCGCCAAAATGGCGCGCAGAGTTGGTGCGATAGCAGGTGTTATTGCGGGGATTTACGACATTTTGTTTAACGCACGCGACGCAGCCCGAACTGGCAATTCGCTTCTCTCTCAGCTATATGTGATCAACGGGTTTCTAGGAATCGCGTTTCCGATAGCGATCTATTTCTCGGCAGGAGCTTTATTCTGGCCGTTATTAATTTTCTCCTTCGGGATTGGAATAGCAATAGCGTTCGTCAGCGCTGGCGCATTGAAAAGCTGGATATCGCGCTGCGAATTCAGCATCGGCGAACGATATACATCATTTGATGAACAAGTAGATGCTTATAGGAAAGCGGTGGGAGCCTGATATGGATGAACGCATATTTCAATTCAAGGGAGTGTCAGAATTTTCGTGTTCAAGGCGGGTTAATATTTAAACAGCCGGAAGCACGAAGCGATCAGCGTAGAGGATAGCAAACTGGTTCATGGCCGT
>QFZN01007682.1_pt1 | contig 52564 bp, 45 predicted proteins | sample 1740101 | NCBI WGS metagenome assembly QFZN01 (sample SAMN09210849, study PRJNA391713) | Ciliate metagenome, whole genome shotgun sequencing project. | isolation source: combination of 50 Heterometopus sp. ciliate cells from an enrichment culture... | host: Heterometopus sp. ...
CTCCCCCGCCTGACCGTCGGACGAATGTTGCCCCGCCCGCCCCGCCGATAAGCTCGATAGCGTCCATCAACGCTGGGGGAGTCTTCATGTCTGACCGCAACGCGCCACGCCAGGCCTATGCCGTGCTGGCGTCCAGCACACTGGCTTTCACCGTGTGCTTCACGATCTGGATGATGTTCGGTGTCATCGGCATCCCGATCAAGAATGCCCTGCATCTCAACGAAACCGAATTCGGCCTGCTCACCGCCATGCCGGTGCTGACCGGCTCCCTGATCCGCGTCCCGCTGGGGATCTGGACCGACCGCTACGGCGGACGCATCGTGTTCTTCCTGCTCATGCTCAGTACCGTGCTGCCGATCTACCTGATCGCCTATGCCAGCGCGTTCTGGCACTTCCTGGTACTGGGCCTGTTCGTGGGCCTGGCGGGCGGCTCCTTCTCGGTGGGTACGCCCTATGTGGCGCGCTGGTTCAAGAAGGAACGCCAGGGCCTGGCCATGGGCGTCTTCGGCGCCGGCAACTCGGGCGCGGCGGTCAACAAGTTCATCGCCCCGGCCCTGATCGCCGCCTCCGGCTGGATGCTGGTGCCGCAGGTCTATGCCGTCATGATGCTGGTGGCGGCGCTGGTGTTCTGGCTCTTCTCGTCCACCGATCCCAGCCACCAGGTCAAGTCCGACAGCGGCTTCATGGACCAGTTGCGGATGCTCAAGGACCCCAAGGTCTGGCGCTACTGCCAGTATTACTCGGTGGTCTTCGGCGGCTACGTGGGATTGAGCCTGTGGATCGTCAAGTACTACGTCACCGAATACGGTTTCGACATCAAGCACGCCGCCCTGCTGGCGGCCTGCTTCTCGCTGCCCGGCGGTGTGCTGCGCGCCATGGGTGGCTGGCTGGCCGACCGCCATGGTGCGTACAAGGTGACCTGGTGGGTGATGTGGATCTGCTGGGTGGCCTTCTTCCTGCTGTCCTATCCCCAGACCGATTTCACCATCCAGACCGTGGGCGGCCCGCAGAACTTCCACCTGGGCCTGAACCCGCTGCTCTTCACCGTGCTGCTCTTCGTGGTGGGCGTGGCCATGGCCGTGGGCAAGGCCTCGGTGTTCAAGTTCATCTCGGATGACTACGGCGCGAACATCGGCGCCGTCTCCGGCATCGTCGGCCTGGCCGGCGGGCTGGGCGGCTTCATCCTGCCCATCCTCTTCGGCATCGTGCTCGACCTCACCGGCGTGCGCAGCTCCTGCTTCATGCTGCTCTACGGCACGGTCTCGTTCTCGCTGGTGTGGATGCACTTCCAGTTCCGCCGTGAAGGCATGCACGCCGCCCAGGCCGCCCTGGCGGCCAAGTGAACCCCGCTTTTCCTGCAAGGAGTCAATGATGAGTCATGTACTAAATCGCTGGGACCCCGAGAATCCCGAGTTCTGGCACAAGGAAGGCGAGAAGATCGCCAGCCGCAACCTGTGGATTTCCATCCCCTGCCTGATGCTGGCCTTCGCCGTCTGGATGCTGTGGAGCGTGGTGGCGGCCAACCTGGACAAGGCCGGCTTTCACTTCAGCAAGGACCAGCTGTTCTTCCTGACGGCACTGCCGGCCCTCTCCGGCGCCACCCTGCGCATCTTCTATTCCTTCCTGGTGCCGGTCTTCGGTGGTCGCAAGTGGACCGCCATTTCCACCGCCAGCCTGCTGATCCCGGCCATCGGCATGGGCCTGGCCCTGCAGGATCCCGGCACCTCGTATTCCACCCTGCTGGGACTGGCGCTGCTGTGCGGTCTGGGCGGCGGCAACTTCAGCTCCAGCATGGCCAACATCAGCTTCTTCTTCCCCAAGGCGCGCAAGGGCTACGCCACCGGCATGAACGCCGGCATCGGCAACCTGGGCGTGTCGGTGGTGCAGTTCGTCACGCCGCTGGCGATTTCCTCGGCGGTGTTCGCGGCCTCCATTTCCGGCCAGGGCATCGTCTTCCATGACCCCAAGAGCGGCGCCGACGCGATGTACTGGCTGGCCAATGCCGGCTTCATCTGGGTGCCCTTCATCGCTGCCGCCAGCCTCATGGCCTGGTTCGGCATGAACGACATCGCCTCGGCCCAGGCCTCGCTGGCCGACCAGGCAGTGATCTTCAAGCGCAAGCACAACTGGCTGATGTGCTGGCTGTATGTGGGGACCTTCGGCTCCTTCATCGGTTTCTCGGCGGCCTTCGCGATGCTGATCAAGTCGCAGTTCCCCGAGATCGAGGTGGCGAAATTCGCCTTCCTGGGCCCGCTGGCCGGCGCCCTGGCGCGCCCGGTGGGCGGCATGATCTCGGACCGCATCGGCGGGGCGCGGGTCACCTTCTGGGTCTTCCTGGCCATGGGCCTGACCATCCTGCTGGGTATCCTGCCGGGCCTGCACGGTCACCAGTTCACGCTGTTCCTGGCGTCCTTCATCGTCATGTTCATCCTCACCGGGCTGGGCAATGGTTCCACCTTCTGCATGATCCCGCTCATCTTCCAGACCGAGCGCGAACGCGCCGTCCAGGGCCAGGGCGAGGCCGCGCTGCAGCAGGCGCGCCTGGATGCGGGCAAGGAATCCGCTGCCGTGCTGGGTTTCTCGGGGGCCATCGGCGCCTATGGCGGCTTCTTCATCCCGCAGAGCTTCGGCACCTCCATCAGGATGACCGGCGCGCCGGACATGGCCATGTATGTCTTCATCGCCTTCTACGCCAGCTGCATGCTCATCACCTGGTGGTACTACGCCCGCAAGGGCGCGCAGATGCCCTGCTGAGCAAGACCTCGGGCCTAGTTCTTTCGAACTAGGCGACCTCCTCCGCCTGGCAGGCCGCCCTGCCCAAGCCGGCCAATAGGCGCGCACGGGGCGATTGCCTACACTTTCCAACAGTCAACGCAGGTGGGACGCTCACCCACGCAACCAAGGATTCACGATGAGTCATTTTCTGGACCGATTGAAGTTCATGTCGCGGGTGAAGTCCACCTTCGCCAACGGCCACGGCGCCGTGGTCGATGAAGACCGCCAATGGGAAAACGCCTACCGCAGCCGCTGGCAGCACGACAAGGTGGTGCGCTCCACCCATGGCGTCAATTGCACCGGCTCCTGCTCCTGGAAGGTCTATGTCAAGAACGGCCTGATCACCTGGGAAACCCAGCAGACCGACTACCCGCGCACCCGTCCCGACCTGCCCAACCACGAGCCGCGCGGCTGCCCGCGCGGAGCCTCCTATAGCTGGTACGTGTACTCGGCGCAGCGGGTGAAGTACCCGATGATCCGGGGCCGCCTGATGGAACTGTGGCAGCAGGCCCGCAAGACACTGGGTCCCATCGAGGCCTGGGCGTCCATCTGCGGCGACACCGCCAAGGCGAACAGCTACAAGTCCGTCCGTGGCCTGGGCGGCTTCGTGCGGGCCGACTGGGATACCGCCAACGAGATCATCGCCGCTGCCAATGCCTACACCATCAAGCAATACGGCCCGGACCGGGTGGTCGGCTTCTCGCCCATCCCGGCCATGTCGATGGTGTCCTATGCGGCCGGGGCGCGCTACCTCAGCCTCATTGGCGGCGTGCCGCTGTCCTTCTACGACTGGTACTGCGACCTGCCACCGGCCAGCCCGCAGATCTGGGGCGAACAGACCGACGTGCCGGAGTCGGCCGACTGGTACAACGCCAATTACCTGATGGTCTGGGGCTCCAACGTGCCGCAGACGCGCACGCCCGACGCCCACTTCTACACCGAGGTGCGCTACAAGGGGACCAAGACGGTCGCGGTGTCCTCGGACTACGGCGAGATGGTCAAGTTCGGCGATATCTGGCTGGCCCCCAAGCAGGGCACCGATGCCGCGCTGGCCATGGCCATGGGCCATGTAGTGCTCAAGGAATTCCACGCCACCCAGGTATCGGCCTCGCCCTACTTCCGCCAGTACGTCAAGCAATACACCGACATGCCCATGCTGGTACGCCTGGTCGAGCAGGATGGCCGGCTGCTGCCCGACCACCTGCTGCGTGCCTCGCAATTGCCCGGCCAGCTGGACGAGGCCAACAACGCCGACTGGAAGACCCTGGCCATCGATGAGCGCAGCGGCGAGATCGTCGCCCCCAACGGCTCCATCGGCTATCGCTGGGGCGAAGGCCAGGTCAACGGCGGCGAAAAAGTCGGCCGCTGGAACCTGGAAGCCCGCGACGGCCATTCCGGCCGCAGCATCGATCCCCTGCTCTCGCTGCTGGGCCGCCACGATGAGGTGGCTACCGTCAGCTTCAACTATTTCGGCGGCGACGACGCCCAGCCCCTGCTGCAACGACAGGTACCGGTGCGCCGCGTGCGCCTGGCCAATGGCAGCACGGTGCTGGTGGCCACCGTCTACGACCTGATGCTGGCCAACTACGGCGTCGACCAGGGCCTGGGCGGCGATGTCGCCCATTCCTACGATGACGAGGTGCCCTACACCCCGGCCTGGCAGGAGAAGCACACCGGCGTCAAGCGCGCACTGGTGATCCAGGTCGCGCGCGAGTTCGCCCAGAACGCCCATGACACCGAAGGCCGCAGCATGATCATCGTCGGTGCCGCGCTGAACCACTGGTACCACAACGACATGATCTATCGCGGCATCATCAACCTGCTGATGATGTGCGGCTGCATCGGCAAGTCCGGTGGCGGCTGGGCCCACTACGTCGGCCAGGAAAAGCTGCGCCCGCAATTCGGCTGGGCGCCGCTGGCCTTCGCCAGCGACTGGGTCCGCCCGCCCCGGCAGATGAACAGCACCAGCTTCTTCTACGCCCACACCAGCCAGTGGCGCCACGAAAAACTGGGACTGGACGAAATCCTCGCGCCCAGCGCCGACCGCCAGCGCATCGGTCCCATGAGCATGATCGACATGAATGCCAAGGCCGAGCGCATGGGCTGGCTGCCCTCGGCACCGCAGCTGGAAACCAATCCGCTGGATGTCTGCGACGCCGCCCATGCCATGGGCCAGACCCCGCAGGACTATCTCAAGGCCGCCCTCAAGTCGGGCGACATCCACATGAGCTGCGAGGACCCGGACAATCCCAAGAACTTCCCGCGCAACATGTTCGTGTGGCGCTCCAATATCCTGGGCAGCTCGGGCAAGGGCCACGAGTATTTCCTGAAATACCTGCTGGGCACGCAGAACGCCCTCTTCGACGATGCCAGCGAGGCCGTGCGCCCCACCGAGGTCAAGTACCGCGACGAGGCCGCCGAAGGCAAGCTGGACCTGCTGGTGACGCTGGACTTCCGCATGAGCACCACCTGCCTGTACGCCGACATCGTGCTGCCCACCGCGACCTGGTACGAGAAGGATGACCTCAACACCTCCGACATGCATCCCTTCATCCACCCCCTCTCGGAAGCCGTGCAGCCGCTGTGGGAGAGCAAGACCGACTGGGAGATCTACAAGGGCATCGCCCGCGCCTTCACCGACATCGGCGGCGACTACCTGGGCAAGCGCAACGACATCGTGCTGCAACCGCTGATGCACGACACCCCGGGCGAACTGGGCCAGGCCTTCGAACCCAAGGACTGGAAGAAGGGCGAATGCGACCTCATCCCCGGCAAGACCGCGCCCAGCTTCGTGGTAGTGGAACGCGACTACCGCGACATCTACAAGAAGTTCACCTCGGTGGGCCCGCTGCTGGACAAGCTGGGCAATGGCGGCAAGGGCATCAACTGGAATACCGAGCATGAAGTGGGCGAGCTGGGTGCCCTCAACAAGCGCGTCACCGAACCGGGCGTGAGCCAGGGCCGGCCGCGCCTGGAGAGCGCCATCGACGCCTGCGAGATGATCCTGAGCTTCGCCCCCGAGACCAATGGCCATGTCTCGGTCAAGGCCTGGGAAGCGCTGGGCAAGATCACCGGCCGCGACCACACCCACCTGGCGCGTGGCCGCGAGCATGACAAGATCCGCTTCCGCGACGTGCAGGCGCAGCCGCGCAAGATCATTTCGGCGCCGACCTGGTCGGGACTGGAATCGGAAGAAGTCAGCTACAACGCCGGCTATACCAACGTCCATGAATACATCCCCTGGCGCACCCTGACCGGGCGCCAGCAGTTCTACCAGGATCACCGCTGGATGCTCGATTTCGGCGAGGGCCTGTGCGTCTACAAACCCGCCATCGATACCAAGACGGTAGCGCCGATGCTGGGCAGGAATCCCAACGGCGAGAAGGAGATCGTCCTCAACTTCCTCACACCGCACCAGAAGTGGGGCATCCACTCGACCTACTCGGACAACCTGCGCATGCTCACCCTGAGTCGTGGCGGGCCGCATGTGTGGGTCTCGGAAGGCGATGCGAAGAAGGCCGGTCTGGTCGACAACGACTGGGTCGAAGTCTTCAACAGCAACGGCACCCTGACGGCGCGTGTGGTGGTGAGCCAGCGCATTCCCGATGGCATGTGCCTGATGTATCACGCCCAGGAAAAGATCGTCAACACGCCCGGCTCGGAACTGAGCGGCAAGCGCGGCGGCATCCACAACTCGGTTACGCGGGCGGTGCTGAAACCGACCCACATGATCGGCGGCTACGCCCAGCTGGCCTACGGCTTCAACTACCACGGCACCATCGGCAGCAACCGCGATGAATTCATCGTCCTGCGCAAGATGAACAAGATCGACTGGCTGGACGGCAGCCAGCAAGAAAGGACCGCATCATGAGAATTCGCGCACAAGTGGGCATGGTGCTCAACCTGGACAAGTGCATCGGTTGCCATACCTGTTCGGTGACCTGCAAGAACGTCTGGACCAGCCGCGATGGCGTGGAATACGCCTGGTTCAACAACGTCGAGACCAAGCCCGGCATCGGCTATCCGAAGCAATGGGAAAACCAGAAGAAGTGGAACGGCGGCTGGCGCCGCGTCGAAGATGGCCGCCTGGAACCGCGCCAGGGCGGCAAGAAGCGCATCCTCGCCAACCTCTTCGCCAATCCCAACCTGCCGGCCATCGACGATTACTACGAACCCTTTACCTACGATTACGAACACCTGCAGAAGGCGCCCGAGGTCAAGACTCCACCCACGGCTCGCCCGGTATCGGTGCTGACCGGCAAGAAGATGGACAAGATCCATTGGGGCCCCAACTGGGAAGACGACCTCGGCGGCGAATTCAGCGCGCGCAGCCAGGATGCGCTCTTCGAGGGCGTGCAGAAGGACATGCACAGCACCTTCGAATCCACCTTCATGATGTACCTGCCGCGCCTGTGCGAGCACTGCCTCAATCCCACCTGCGTGGCCTCCTGCCCGTCGGGCTCGATCTACAAGCGCGAGGATGACGGCATCGTGCTGGTGGACCAGGACAAGTGCCGAGGCTGGCGCATGTGCATCTCCGGTTGTCCGTACAAGAAGATCTACTACAACTGGAGCTCGGGCAAGGCCGAGAAATGCACGCTCTGCTATCCGCGCCTGGAAGCCGGCCAACCCACCGTCTGTTCGGAAACCTGCGTGGGCCGCATCCGCTACCTGGGTGTGCTGCTGTATGACGCCGACCGCATCGAGGCTGCGGCCTCGGTGGAGAACGAACAGGATCTGTACGAGGCGCAACTGTCCTGCTTCCTCGACCCGCACGATCCGGCCATCATTGCCGAAGCGCGCAAGCAGGGCATCGCCGAGAGCTGGCTGGAAGCGGCTCGCAAGTCGCCGGTGTACAAGATGGCGATGGAATGGAAGATCGCCTTCCCGCTGCATCCCGAATACCGCACCCTGCCCATGGTCTGGTACGTGCCACCGCTGTCGCCCATCCAGAAGGCCGCCGAGTCCGGTCACATGGGCATGAACGGCATGATCCCCGATGTGAAGTCACTGCGCATCCCGGTGCGCTACCTGGCCAACCTGCTCACGGCCGGCAAGGAAGCCCCGGTGCTGAGCGCCCTGGAACGCCTGCTGGCCATGCGCGCCTACAAGCGCGCCCAGACCGTACACGGCCAGCACGACGAAGCAGTGCTGCAACAGGTCGGCCTGCAGGCCGAGCAGGTGGAAGACATGTACCAGACCCTGGCGATTGCCAACTACGAGGACCGTTTCGTGGTGCCTTCCTCCCACAAGGAAATGGTGGAAGACAGCTTCAACGAAAAAGGCAGCTGCGGCTTCAGCTTCGGCAATGGCTGCTCGGGCGGCACCTCGGAGGGCAGCCTGTTCGGCAAGAAGCCGCAGGGCAGCGTGATCTTCGTGGACATGCCCAAGTCGCGCAAGAAGACCCCGGTGGGCGAATAGGCAGGAGAGATCATCATGCCCTCGCCCCTCCCTTCATCCGGACCTTCAGGAAGCCCCATGTCCCTTTCCCTTTATCGCATCCTCTCGGCACTGATGTCTTATCCACAGGCCGAACTGATCGACGCCCTGCCCGAGATCGGGCAGGCGCTGCAGGCCGATACCGAGTCGCTAGCGGCCTTGCAGCCGCTGCTGGTACACCTGCAATCGACCCCGCTGATCGCGCTGCAGGAAGCCTATGTCGAATCCTTCGACCGCACCCATGCGCTCTCGCTGCACCTGTTCGAACACATCCATGGCGAAAGCCGCGACCGTGGCCAGGCCATGGTCGACCTGCTGGAAGAATACCGCCGCCACGGCGTCGAACCCTGCGGCACCGAACTGCCGGACTACGTGCCGCTGTTCCTGGAGTTTCTCGGGGAGCTCGACGAAGAGTCCGCCAGCGCCCTGCTGGGTGAGGCCATCCATGTGCTGGCCGCCATCGGCGCACGCCTGCAACGTCGCGACAGTCCCTACGCGCCGGTGTTGCTGCTGCTCACCGGTCTCACCGACGTGGTCCCGCGCGAACAGGATGAGCCACCGGTGCGCGACATGGATGAGGCCATGGAAGTCTTCGGCCCCGGCGCCGATGGCGTGGAGCCGCTGCTGAAACCGACCATGGCGGCGGTGCAGACCATGCACTTCCATCCACGCGCCTCGGCTGCGCATGCGGGCAGCCGTCCTGCCGTCCACACTCCCGGGAGCACATCATGAGCTACCTGCATCAATTCCTGTACGGGATCTATCCCTATATCGCGCTGGCCATCTTCCTGTTCGGCAGCCTGGTGCGCTTCGAGCGCGAGCAGTACACCTGGAAGAGCGACTCCTCGCAACTGCTGCACGCCGGCCATCTGCGGGTAGGCAACATCCTCTTCCACGTGGGTGTGCTGGGCCTGTTCTTCGGTCACCTGGTGGGCCTGTTGACGCCGGTGGTGGTGTGGGATGCGCTGGGCGTGACCCACAGCTTCAAGCAGATGATCGCCATGGTGGCCGGTGGCCTGTTCGGCGCGCTGTGCATGCTGGGACTGCTGATACTGATCCATCGCCGCCTCACCGATGCACGCCTCCGCGCCATCACCAAGCCCGGTGACAAGCTGCTCCTGCTGTGGCTGCTGGTGACGCTGGCGCTGGGCCTGTCGACCATCGCCGAATCCGCCCAGCATCGTGATGGCCACATGATGGTGCTGCTGATGAGCTGGGCCCAGCACATCATCACCTTCCGTGGCGGGGCCGCCGACTTCATCGTGGCCGCGCCGCTGCTGTTCAAGCTGCACCTGTTCATGGGGCTCACGCTGTTCGTGATCTTCCCCTTTACCCGACTGGTCCACGTCTGGAGCGGCTTCGCCACCGTCACCTACCTGAACCGGGCCTGGCAGCTCGTGCGGCCGCGCTAGGACAGCCATGCCGACGCCCGCCCCAGCCCTCCCCGCGCCCGCGCCCGTGCTGCAAGACCGCTTCGGCCGGCACATCAGCTATGTGCGCGTGTCGGTCACCGATCGCTGCGACCTGCGTTGCAGCTATTGCATGCCCAAGGGATTCTCCGGTTTCGAGGAACCGGAGAACTGGCTGCGCTTCGACGAGATCAGCCGCGTGGTCGCCGCCTTCGCCCGCATGGGGGTGGGCCGGGTGCGCCTGACGGGCGGCGAACCGCTGCTGCGGCGCGACTTGCCGACGCTGTCGGCGCAATTGTCGGCCTTGCCGGGTGTAGAAGAACTCTCGCTGTCCACCAACGCCACCCAGCTGCACAAGCATGCCGCGCGCCTGCACGCCGCCGGCGTACGGCGCATCAACGTCAGCCTGGATAGCCTGGAACGGGCCTGCACCACCCGCATCACCGGCCGCGACAGCCTGGGCGCCATCATGGCCGGGCTGAACGCCGCCCGGCAGGCTGGCTTCGCGCCCATCAAGGTCAACATGGTGGTCATGGGTGGCATCAACGATCATGAGGTCATCCCCATGGCGCAATTCTGCTTCGAGCACGGCTATATCCTGCGCCTGATCGAGGCCATGCCCATGGGCGACACCGGACGCAACAGTGCCTACCGCGAGCTCGGTCCCATCCGCGAGCAACTGGTGGCGCGCTTCGACCTGCAGGCCGTCGCCACCGAGCTGGGAGGCGGGCCGGCGCGCTACTGGCACACGGCCGACGGTCGTGGCAGCCTGGGATTCATCACGCCCATGAGCCAGCATTTCTGCGCCAGTTGCAACCGCGTCAGGCTGGCCGTGGATGGCACGCTCTACCTGTGCCTGGGCCAGGAAGCCAGCTTCCCGCTGCGCCCCCTGCTGCGGGGTGGCGCCAGCGACGCCGAGCTCGAGGCGGCGATCCGCACGGCCATCGAACTCAAGCCGGAACGCCACGAATTCAACGAGCAGCCGCACAAGATCCTGCGTTTCATGTCGCAGACCGGTGGATAGGACAACATGGTCAGTTGACCACTTTGAATGATGCATGACCATCGAATCCACCAAAGATTGATCCCGGGCAGGGCCGGCGCGGGACGTGGCGCGTAGACTGCATTTTCCCGCACTCCGTCTCCATCCTCCGCCAACGCCCCGACATGAACGTACAGGCCATCCCCCTGCTGTACTTGCCTCCGCGCAAACGGCTGACCTTCCGCATCCTGCTGATGACCCTGATCGGCCTGGGGCTGACCATGACTGCCATCGGCTATACCCTGCTGCTGTCCTGGCAGCTGGAAGGCGGCGGCACGGTCATCAACGAGGCCGGCAGCCTGCGCATGCGCACCTATCAGCTGGCCCTGGAACTGGAACAGGGACAAACCCGCATCGAGATCGAAGGCGAAATCGACCGCTTCAGCCAGATCCTGGAAGGCCTGCAGACCGGACAGCCCGGACAGCCCACCTTCATCCCGGCACAAGGCCCCATCCATGAACAGATGCGGCAGGTACGGGAGCAATGGCAGCACCGCATGCAAGTCCATGCCCGCGGCGCACTGGACGCCGCCGATCCGCGCCTGCGGCAGGCGGCACTGGGCCTGTACGTGCAGGAACTGCCCGGCTTCGTCAGTGACATCAACCTGCTGGTCTCGCTGGTGGAGGCCGACCTGGCCGACAAGACCACCTGGCTGCGGCTGTGCCAGACGGCACTGATCTTCATGGCGCTGGCCGCCAGCATCGCCGTGCTCTACCTGCTCTACCTGTGGATCGTCGGGCCGGTGCGGCGCATGCAGGCGGGCATTGCACGCATGTCGCAGGATGACCTGGGCGTGCGCCTGCCGGTGGACACCGAGGATGAATTCGGCCAGCTGGCACAGTCCTTCAACCAGATGGCCGATCACGTGCAAGGCGTACATCGCACCCTGGAACAACGCGTGGCCGAGAAAACCGCCCTGCTGCAGGAACAGAACGACGAAGTCAGCACCCTCTACGAGATCACCGGCTTCCTCTCGGGCGCCCATGCCATCGAGGCCCTGTGCAGCGGCTTCCTGCGCAGCATCATGGACAAGCTGCAGGCCGACGGCGGCACCGTGCGCATCCTCGACGAGCGCGGCAACCTCTACATCGCCGCGCATGCCGGCATTTCCGAAGAGATCGTCGAACAGGAACATTGCCTCAGGGTCGGCGAATGCCTGTGCGGCAGCGCCATCGAACAGGGCGTGATCGTGATCCGCGATTTCCGCGAGCTGGATCCAGGGCAGCACTATCGCTGCCAGCAGGAAGGCGCGGCATCGCTGGGCGTATTCCAGATCCTGGTGCGCGACCAGGTCATCGGCAGCTTCTCGCTGCACTTCTCGCGGCAGCACAGCATCGGCGCCGACCAGCGGCGCCTGCTGGACACCCTGGGCCGGCACTTGGGTGCGGCCATCGAGAACCAGCGACTGATCGCGCGCGAAAAGGAATTCGCCGTCTCCAACGAACGCAACCTGCTGGCCCAGGGCCTGCACGACAGCATCGCCCAGGGCCTGAACTTCCTCAACCTGCAGGTGCAGATGCTGGAAGACTCGCTGGCCCGTGGTCAGGTCGATGAGATCCGCGACATCGCTCCCCTGCTGCGCGCCGGCGTGCAGGAGAACTACGAGGACGTGCGCGAGCTGCTGCAGAACTTCCGCACCCGCCTGCAGGACAGCAACCTGGAATCCGAGATGCACAAGGCCATCGACAAGCTGCAGCGCCAGAGCGGTCTGCAAAGCCAGCTCGACATCAGCGGCAACGGACCGCCGCTGGCGCCCGAACAGCAATTGCAGGTGCTCTTCATCCTGCAGGAGGCGCTATCCAACGTGCGCAAGCACGCCCAGGCCAGCCACGTCGAGATCGTGGTGCGCAACGAGCGGGATTTCCACATGAGCGTGGCCGACGACGGCCATGGCTTCCTGCCCGAGACCGCCCATGCCAAGGGCCTGGAACATGTCGGCCTGCGCATCATGCAGGAGCGCGCCGAGCGGCTGGGCGGACGGCTCGACATCGATAGCCAGCCCGGTCGCGGCACCTGCATCCGCCTTGAACTCATGCGCCAGGAACGGCTCGTGGCCTGAGCCTGAGCGCGACCACCTTCAGCAAGATCAGCATGAACAGGACATAGCATGACAATCAGGATACTTCTGGTCGATGACCACAGCTTGTTTCGCAGCGGCATCCGCCTGCTGCTGCAACGCCACCCCGAGTTCGAGGTCGTGGGCGAGGCCGTCGACGGCCTGGATGCCGTCAAGCGCGCCCGTCAGTTGCGCCCGGACGTGGTCCTGATGGACCTCAACATGCCCGGCCTGTCCGGGCTGGAAGCCATGCAGCTGATCGTCGAAGACCTGCCCGAGACAGCCGTGCTGATGCTGTCCGTCTCCGAAGACGCCGACGATCTCTCGATCGCCCTGCAGAATGGCGCGCGCGGCTATCTGTTGAAGAACATCGAGACCGATACCCTGGTGCAATCCATCAAGCGCGCCGCTGCCGGCGAGCCGGTCATCTCCGAGGCCATGACGGCCAAGCTGGTCATGCAGTTCCGCGCCGCCACCCATCCCCAGGGCAGCACCGCCACCCGGGAGAAACTGACCCAGCGCGAACGCGAGACCATGGCCTGCGTGGCCCGGGGCGAGAGCAACAAGGAAATCGCGCGCAGCCTGGAGGTAGCCGAAAGCACCGTCAAGATCCATGTGCAGAACATCCTCAAGAAGCTCAACCTGAGCAGCCGGGTGCAGATTGCCGTGTATGCTGTCGAGCATGGCCTGGACAAAATGGCCTGAGCGGCGTACCTTACCGCTCCGCCCGGCGCCAGGCGCCTCGCTCACCGCTGCGCCCAAGAAAGAAAACCTATGCAAAAGATCACCTTCCCGCTGCAAGACCATCCCTATGTGGAACTGAACCAGCTGCTCAAGCTCTGCGGCCTGTGCGACAGCGGTGGTGCCGGCAAGCAACTGGTGGCCGAGGGCCACGTCAAGGTCGACGGCAAGCCCGAGTCGCGCAAGACCTGCAAGATCAGCGCCGGCCAGAAGGTCAGCCTGGGCGACGTGCTCATCACGGTGACCGCGTAATGACGCTGCCGCCGCCAGCCGGACAGGTACTGGCATTCTGGTTCGGTGCCGATTGGGAGACGCTGCCCGCGCACCAGGTCGCCGAACGCCAGCGCGCCCTGTGGTGGGGCAAGGACCCTGCCATCGATGCCGACTGCCGCAGCCGTTTCGAGGCCCTGGTGCAGGACGCCGCCGCCAACCGCCTAGCCGACTGGAGCGACACGCCCGCCGCGCTGCTGGCCCTGGTGCTGCTGCTGGACCAGATGCCGCGCAATATCTACCGCGACACCCCGCAAGCCTTCGCCTTCGACGAACTGGCGCGCCAGTACACGCACCTGGCGCTGGCCATGGGCGTGGACCAGGAGCTGCCGGCCATCGCCCGCGTGTTCCTCTACCTGCCGCTGGAGCATTCCGAGGATATCGACGACCAGGAGTACATGCTGCAACTGGTACGCGCCCTGGCCAAGTCAGTGGATGCCGCAGACAAGGCTAGCTTCGACGGCTACGCCGACTACGCCAGGAAGCACCACATGATCATCGAGCGCTTCGGCCGCTTCCCGCACCGCAACCGCATCCTGGGGCGGGCCTCCACCCCGGAAGAGACTGCCTTCCTGAGCCAGCCTGACGCCTCGTTCTGAGGCCATGCTGAAGTAGTTCGATAGCGACAGACAGAAAGCGCCTTCCACTGGAGGCGCTTTTTTGTTTTGCCTACACTCGCGGCTTTCCTCCTCGGATCTGCGCCGCATGCGTGCTCCCTCCTCCGCCTCCTCCGCGTCCTCCGGCTTCTCGATGATCGAAGTGCTGATCGCCATGCTGCTCATCGGCACCGGTGCGCTGGCCACGGTCATGCTGCAATTGCATGCCTTGCGCAGCAGCCACGAAAGCGGCCTGCACGCCCGCGCCACGCTGCTGGCGCAGGAACTGGCCGAATTACGGGCCAGCTACCCGCTACGCGATGGTGGCGACGATCCCACGCTCTTCGCCATCCAGGCCGGCAAGGCGCCCATGGTCGCGGCCGATTGCACCCTCGCCCCCTGCAGTGCCCACGCCTTCGCCACGGCGGCGGTGACCGACTGGGGCAATCGATTCCTGCGCGACTTCCCCGCTGCACGGGCGGTGGCCTGTCATGACGGCAGCGCCGCCGCACACACCCGATGGCGCTGCGACCACGATGCCTCGGCCACCGTCGTGCTCAAGCTGGGCTGGCGCCGCATCGGTACCAGCAGGCTGGACAACGGCCCCGTGATGAGCCTGGTGCTGGGACCGTGATGAGCGGCCATCACGCCCTTCAGCAACGTGGCCTCACGCTCATCGAACTGATGATCGCCATGACCGTGGGCCTGCTGCTATTGCTGGTGGCCGGCACCCTGCTGCATCAAGCACGCAGCGCCTACCAGGACCTGGATGACGCCAGCCGCGTGCAAGAGACCGGCCGCATGGCGCTGGATCACCTGCAGCAGGCGCTACGCCAGGCCAGTCACCTGCCGTGGGAGAACATCGATCACCGGCGCGATCCAGAATCGACACCGGCAACACTGGCCGCCGGCCTGCGCGGCCTCGACGACAGCCGCCAGGCCGATGCGCTCGATCCGGCTGCCGGCCTGTTCGGCACGCCTGCCGGCGACGGCGTCAATCACAGCGATGTGCTGATGATCGGTTTCTTCGCTGCCCCCGCCGGCAGCCACACCCGGGTCGGCAACTGCAGCGGCGCCGAGGCCGCCAGCGGCCCGCTGGACGATGCCAGTCGCCAATGGATGATCTACTACATCGCCCCCGGTACGGGCGGCGAGGCCGAACTGCGCTGCCGCTATCAGGGCAGGAACGGGGTGTGGACCTCCGACGCCATTGCACGCGGCGTGGAAGCCATGCAATTGCGCTACGCCATCGACAGCGACGGCGATGCCGCCCCCGACCGCTGGCTGGATGCCTCGGCCATGGCACCGGGCCAGTGGTCCAAGGTGGTACTGGTGCGCATCGCACTGCTGGTGAGGGGCAGCCAGCGCCGCCCAGGTGCCGAGGGTGCGGCTGCGCGCAGCTACGACCTGTATCCGCCAGGTAGTCAGGCCGATAGGGCCTGGCGGGTCACCGAAACGGATGGCGAACAACGACGCCGTGCCGTCTTCCAGGCCACCGTCATGCTGCGCAACCACGCAACGGCCAGTGCAGCGCGATGAGCCCGCCCCTGACGCGCCAACGCGGCGCCACGCTGATGATCTCGCTCTGCCTGCTGAGCGTGATCCTGCTGCTGGGTGCGGCCAGCACCTCGCTGCTGATGCTGGACGAACACGCGGCGCGCAATCATCGCGAACATGTCCAGGCCCACCTGGCTGCCCAGGCCGCGCTGGCCGATGCCTGCGAGGACCTGATGCGGGTGCGCAGCATCACGCTGGAGCGCTTCGACGCCCGCCCCGGCTGCCTGCACCAGCCGGAGTCACAAGGACTATGCCTGGGCAAGGCCGCGCACAGCGGATGGCAGCCAGAGCAATTGCACGGCCCGCAGGCGGCGACGGCTGGCTATGGCGAGTTCACCGGCCGCCGCTTCGGCGGTGCCAGCGACATCCCGACCCCACGCTATCTGATTGAGCGACTGCTGCCCGCCAGGAAGGCAGCCGCTTCCGCGCCCACGCTGTACCGCCTCCATGGCATCGGCTACGGCCGGGGCGAGGCCATGGTGGCGCTGCAGGCAGTGGTCGCCTGGCCGGATGCCGATGCCAAGGCTGCCGCTCCCGCCGCTCCGTCCGCTCCCGCACAGTGCCCCCTGCTGGCCTGGCGCCTCCTGTTCCTTCCTGCCCCGCAATGATGACGATGACCTCCACCCGCCCTCTTCCCTCCCGCCACCATCGTGGCTTCTCTCTGCTGGAACTGATGGCCGCGCTGGCCATCGTGATCCTGCTGGCCGGTCTCAGCTGGAGCAGCTACCAGCATTACGTGGGCCGGGCGCGTCGCGCCGAAGGCCGTGCCGCCGTGCTGCAGGTATTGCTGCAGCAAGAGCGCCAGTTCGCCTACCGGCATCGCTACCAGGCCTTCCAGCCGGGTCCGGCCGAGACCGGTTTCAAGTGGTATTCAGGTGGCACGCCGGCCACCAGCGCCTATGCCCTCTCGGCGCAAGCCTGTGCTGGCGAGGATCTGGCCAGCTGCGTGCTGGTCATTGCCACGCCGGGCGGCGCCCACGTCAACGCCGCGTATCGCGACGAACAGTGCGGCCTACTGCGCGCCGACAGTCGTGGCACCCGCAGCGCCGATGGCCGCGACTGCTGGTAAGGCCATGCGCGGCCGGGGATTCACGCTCATCGAACTGATGGTAGTGCTGCTGATCGCTGGCATCGTGCTGGCAGCCGGTGTCCCGACCCTGCAGGACATCGCACGCGAGCAGCAGTTGGTCAGTGCCGCCAACCAGTTCTTCCACAGCGTCAGCCTGACGCGTTCGCAGGCACTGCGCCATGGCCGGCGCGCCGAGATGCATCCCGGTGATGGCCGCGACTGGAAAACCGGCTGGCAGGTCCGCGTCGGCCAGCGCGTGCTGATGCGGCAAGCCCCCTTGCCACGCGACATCGAGGTGGCCTATACCCAGGGCGGCGAGGTGCTGGGCTATCAGCCCGGCGGACAACCGGTCACGCGCGGCAGCTGGTACTTCAGCAGCGACAAGCGCTCACGGGTGGTGGTGATCAACTTCCTGGGACGGGTGAGAGTCTGCAACCCGCAGCAGGACAGCCATTGCAGCCAGGCCGGCAGCGACTGAGCCCGGCCGCCGCGTGATCAAAGGCGTGTATATTGACGGTCATCCGTTTTCGCCCGCCATGGCGCTGCCCCATTTTCCTGCCGAACTCATGACGCACACTGACGACCCGCTCTACCAACTCGACATCGCCAACGACCAGCAAGCCATGGTGCTGGCACTGATCCAGGCCGGCTTCGGCATGCTCAACACCACGCCCAACCCGCGTGTGGGCTGCGTGATCGTCAAGGACCGGCGCGTCATCGGTGCCGGCTTCACCCAGCCGCCGGGCGGCAACCACGCCGAGATCCAGGCCATGGCCAACGCCGCCGCACGCGGCCAGGACGTGCGCGGCGCCACCGTCTACGTGACCCTGGAACCCTGCAGCCATTTCGGTCGCACCCCGCCTTGCGCCGATGCGCTCATCCGCGCCGGCGTGGCCCGCGTGGTCGCCGCCATCGCCGACCCCAATCCGCTGGTGGCCGGCCAGGGCCTGGCGCGCCTGCAAGCCGCCGGCATCGAGACCGCCTGCGGCCTGCTGGAAGACGAAGCGCAAGAAATCAACATCGGCTTCCTGCACCGCATGCGCACCGGCAAGCCCTGGATCCGCATGAAAAGCGCCGCCAGCCTGGACGGCAAGACCGCGCTACATAATGGCGTGAGCCAATGGATCACCAGCCAGGCCGCGCGCGACGACGGCCACAGCTGGCGCGCCCGCGCCTGCGCCATCATGGCCGGCATCGGCACCATCCAGAAAGACGATGCGCAACTGACGGTACGCGCCATCGAGACCCCACGCCAGCCGCGCCGCATCGTGGTCGACAGCAGGCTGCAGGTATCGCCCGAGGCCCGCGTGATCCAGGGTGGCAATACCTGGATATTCACCGCCACCGACGACCGCGACAAGCGCGCCGCGCTGGAAGCCGAAGGCGCCGAGGTGATCCTGCTGGCCAATGCCGAGGGCAAGGTCGACCTGCCGGCCCTGGTACGCGAACTGGGCCAGCGCCAGATCAATGAATTGCATGTGGAAGCCGGCGCCAAGCTCAATGGCGCCCTGCTGCGTGAAGGCTGCGTGAATGAATTGCTGGTCTACATGGCCCCGGCCCTCATCGGCGATGGCCGCAACATGTTCGAGCTGCCGCCGCTGGAAGACCTGTCGGGCAAGCTGGGCATACGCTTCCACGAGGTCAAGCAGGTCGGCCCGGATTTGCGTATCCTTGCACGTTTCGATTGATTGCTTTTTGGTTTCTCCGACTCAGGACAGGACAATGTTTACAGGTATCGTCGCCGCCATCGGCACCATCACTTCCGTTACCCCGCTGGCCGCCGGCCCCGACGCCGGCGTACGCCTGACCATCGATGCCGGCGCGCTGCCGATGGCCGATGTCGGCCTGGGCGACTCGATCGCCTTGAATGGCGCCTGCATGACCGTGGTCGAAAAGACCGCGCAGGGCTTCACCGTGGACGTCTCGCGCGAGAGCCTGCGCCTGACCGCTGGCCTGGATGGCCCCGGGGAAGTCAACCTGGAAAAGGCCCTGACCCTGGCCGAGCGCCTGGGCGGCCACCTGGTTTCCGGCCACGTCGACGGCCTGGGCCAGGTGCATTCCTTCGAACCGGTGGGCGAGTCGCGCGAACTGATCGTCGATGCTCCCAAGGCGCTGGGCAAGTACCTGGCCTACAAGGGTTCCATCGTGGTCAATGGCGTCTCGCTGACCGTCAATCGCGTGGAAGACCTGGCCGACGCCTGCCGCTTCTCGATCAACCTGATCCCGCATACGGTGGAGGTCACCACCCTGAAGCACCTGAAGGCGGGTAGCAAGGTCAACCTGGAAATTGACCTGATTGCGCGGTATGTGGAGCGCATGCTCACTTCGTCGAAATGACGTGATTTATTCATAAAAATCAGAAGCTGATGACACAAGAACTGCTCACCACCATCGGGTAATCGCCCAGCAATTGATCGCTGCCCGAAGTAGAATTTTCCAACTTGGATTGGAAGGTTCTACATGCAAACATCCTGCTTTACCGACAGTCAGATCATTGCCATCCTGAAGCAGGCAGCCCGATTCCCGACTTGCGCCGCGAACACGGTATGAGTAGCGCCACGTTCTACAAGTGGCGATCTAAGTACGGCGGCATGGACGCTTCGCTGATGGCTCGCATGAAGGAGCCGGAAAAGGAAAACCGGCGGCCCAAGAAAATGTAAGCCGAGGAGCGTCCTGGAGAATTAGAACGCTCCAGCATTCTCCATCGCGTTCGAGGCTGCACGCGATAGGACAGCTCATTTCCTCGAAGCTCTTCCTTTGCACATCTGTCCTCCGTTACTTCCAACATGACAGCTACTATCGTTATAGCCTCTTACATCGTTATTGGCTTGTCTATCTCCAGAAACAGCTGGCACTATTTCCAACTACCAGGATGTGGAATCATCTAGCCGTGCAATGCGGGATCCAGCCACGTCAATGCGAGACACCAACTTAGCCAGACAATCTGAGAAGCCAGCACTCAACGCATCGGAATTTCGCATTCTGTCGACAAAGTCCCTCGCCATGGGCAACGCCGTTTTCCAAGCTGCATTCGAGACGTCATTGTTGATGTTCAACGTCAGCTCGCGCACAGGCAAACCACCTCCGGAGGTCGGCGCAAAGGCCATGCAGGTCATGTCGTACGCTGGAGCAATCTGGTAAGGACGCCCGTGCTCGGCCATGAACGACAAATTCCCGCCATGCATGTCGGTGTTCGCGATCAGCGTTCCGAAGGCCCACAGCACTTCCGTTTGTGCCACTGCCTGGTGCTCAACGACGCCTTCTCGAGCCAGCGCACGCACTACCTGGGGCCAGCTACCTGCGCTGCCGACGAACTCTGCATCTAGTGCTTGCAGCGAGAACAGTGCTCGACGCCCAAAAGGCCCCTCTCGATCGAACCGGCGCACTTCCAAAAAGCGTTGAGTCCCGTGATCAAGCACAGCCGAACGCGACGCAGCAATCCCATGATCGTGCAAGACTTCCAGAGCAAGATGCTCGGCCAACAGCAAATCTCGCCAGCGCTCGCTGATCAATGTCTCGATAAGTGCCGTGAACTTGACAATGACATGCGCGGGACCGGCATCACACTCGGCGTACGTCGTGAACTTGGGTTGTTCGCCGCCAGCCGACGAACCGTGATGCTCACCACGCGTTGCAGCGGCTGCCAATTCAGCATAGGTCTGCCCCTTCCCTTCCTGAGAGACGGGCTGCGGATCCGGGGCGTTGATGAAATGGTCGCGGGCGGCCTCACCCAGTAAAAGATTACCCGGTAGGTCTTCACCTTGCAGTAGCAAAGCGCGCATGACATGACTGTCATTCCAGTCGGTCAATCGGGCAGGCAGGCCCATCTGAACGCCATGTTGCAAGTGATAGGCGCGCCCCAGGTATCCTTGCGGTCGCATGTCAAAGAGCCACCATGGCAGGCCATCGGTATGCAAACGCACCCCGTCCAATTGCACCATCACGAAACCTTCGGGGTGTACTGGAATGAGCGTACCGAGCTCTCGCAACTGCCCACCGGCCGATACCCGATAGACAGGGGCTTCCAAATCTTGGCGCGTAGTATCGCGCAATGCATATTGAATAGATCTTGCAGCGCCAAATGGGATCAGGTCACCATCCAATGTCCGCAGGGCTCTCGACAAGGTTGGCTGGCTCACGCCAAGCACAGTCATCATTTCACGGGCTGTTCGCACGCCCCGCCTCAGATAGACGCGGGAGCGATCCCCAAGCTCAGCAGCAGCGTTTGCCATGATGAATGAATATATGTCTGAATAGATAAATGAATAGTAACATAAAGAAATTTTCGCGATGTCGATCGCTGTCAAGAGCAGTCAGCTGACACTCGCCTCAAACGCGACAACGCGCGTCTCATCGACCAAGTACACAATCGTTGTGAACAGAAATTTGCCGCAAATGATGTAATCGCTCACGAACCTTTGAGTACGAAGAATCACCATCCGCTTTATCGTTGGGAAAGGAGTTATGGTCGCGACTATCAAGCAAACTGCCCTCATCAATACCAGGATCCAGAACGCAAAATTCATGTAGAACGACAGCATTGCGCCCCAGTAAACTGCCCGATTTGAAGGCGTCAAGAAGCGCTCCTGTAGTAGGCCACTTGAACCTGTTCAAGGCATCTTGAGAAAGACCTTGTCATAGATCCCCCGGATCTCGGTCACCGACTCCGGATCGTGCCATTTCTCCACGATACTCCGGTAAAAGGGCTTGGCCCGGTTGGCCAGCAACACCTTGTCGACTGCCTCCACCACCTGGCGCCCCCATGCATTCCTGGCGCACATGACGCGGTTGAAGACCACTTCGTCCGCCTCCTGCATGGGAATGGCCACCAGTTCCCCGCCATGTCCCATGACACGGGCCTGGTCCTGCGCCAGCAACGGCAGCTCGACCATGAAGTCGATACGGCCAGCCAGCAGCATGCCCACGGCCTCCACCTGCTCGGAATAGTTTTCCCGCGGCGGGTAGGCCTTGAGCAACCTGTCCACCGTCGGGCTGTAGGAACGGTCGCGCATGACCGAGGTGATGAGCTTGTGGTCCTTCAACAGGGCCTCCAGCGACGGACGCTGCGGGAACTCCGCCAGGCGGTCGCGCCGCACGATGATGCGCAGTGGCAGGAAGATCGAACTGGGCAGCGAGAAATAACCCTCGCTCTCGCGTTGCGGCGTCTTCAGCGCGCCATTGAAACACCAGTGGCTGCCCTTCTTGATCTCGCTGTAGATGCGTGGGAAAGGCGCCTCCAGCTCCACGTGCTCATACTGCGGCAACTGCGCTTTGAGCACATCAAGCGCCTGGTCGAAGATGCCCTGGTGTGCCCAGGTCCCCTCGCGGATCATGTAGGGTGGCACGTTGTACTTGCCCCAGGTGATCTGGTCGCCCGCTACGACAGCGTTGCACAGCAGGGAAAGGATCAGCAGCGACAGCAGGTAGCGCGGGACTCGACACAACATTGCCTACTCTCTATGGTCAACCAGGGGGAAAGGTCCGCCACCAGTGGGTGGTAGCGTTATCAACGAGGAGATGCTGCGGCAGGATTCTAACGGAAACTGCCCGCTCCTGCGCTGCAGCGGCGCGGCGGGCGACGTAATTTTTTCGTCTATCGATATAGGATTTCCCGTGGGCAAATAGCACCGGGCAGTTCGCTAGCCGTTCTTCCTGGCGCGGCGCTCCAGCAGTTCGCCGATGCTGCGCTTGACCTTCTCGCCCGCTGCCGGGCCTTCGCTGATGACGTGGCTGCCGCCGATGATGGGCTTGCCGGTGTTGGCATCCACCAGGATGGGAATGGCTTGCTTGCCGGTGGCGGCATCGACCAGGATGACACTCTCGCCTTCCGGCGCGAAATGCGTATTCCCCCATTGCAACAACGCCACCAGCACCGGGCGGAAGTCGCGGCCACGCGGGGTGAGATGGTATTCGTAACGGGGCGGACGTTCCGAATACAGCACCTTCTCCAGCAGCCCCTCCTCGACCAGTCCGGCCAGCCGGCGCGTGAGGATGTTGGGCGCAATCTCCAGATGCTTCTGGAATTCGTCGAAACGGGTAAGGCCATAGAAGGCATCCCGCAGGATCAGGATGCTCCACCATTCGCCGACCCGGTCCAGCGATCGGGCTATCGGGCACTGCATATCGTCAAAGCGCTTTCGTTGCATCACGCACTCTCCACTCTTCCACTCTTCTACCAATCATCCAGGAACCGGGATCGCCGGCTCCGCCACCCGCATTGTGACATGCGGCACGCAACCGGCCTCAATGCGCATCCGCCGACGGTGCCTTGGGCGGGGTGATCTTGCGCATCAGCGGCACCATCAGGGTGGCAATGACAAAGCAGACCATCACCGCCAGGAAGGCGTCGGCAAAGCTCATCGTCAGCGCTTCCCGGTAGGTCAGCTGCCACAGCTGGCGCAATGCCGCCGCCTGGCCCTGCAGGGCATCGCCGAACTGCGCACCCATGCCATCACCCAGCGCGCGCAAGGCGTCCAGCATGGCGCCGTTGCCGGCATTGAGATGGTCGGCCAGACGCATGAAGTGCAAATTGGTCCGGTCGTTGAGCAGGGTGGCGCACAGTGCAATGCCGATGGCGCCGCCCAGGTTGCGCATCAGGTTGAACAGGCCCGAGGCGAACTTGAGCCGGGCCGGCGCCAGTGCCCCCAGGGTCAGCGTCACCGTGGGCGGCACCGCCAGTTGCTGGGCCATGCCGCGCAATGCCTGCGGCACCAGCAGCTCGGCCCAGCCCCAGTCATGCGTGAGGGGGGCGAACTGCCACATCGACAGGGCGAACAGGGCCAGGCCGATCATCATGATCCAGCGCAGGTCCAGGCGCTTGGTCAGCCAGGCGTAGAGCGGGATCGAGAGGATCTGGAACACCCCGGTGGAAAACACCGCCAGGCCGATCTGCAAGGCGCTCAGGCCGCGCACCCGTCCCAGGAACAGCGGCGTGAGGTAGATGGTGGCGAAGATGCCGATGCCGGTGACGAAGGAAAAGAAGCAGCCCAGCGCAAAATTGCGGTCCTTCAGGGCGCGCAGGTCCACCACGGGTTCTGCGATGGTCAGGCTGCGCCAGACGAAGAGCAGGCCGGCGATGCCCGAGATCCAGGCGGTGGCGGCAATCACCGGATCGCCCAGCCAGTCCCAGCGCGGGCCTTCCTCCAGCGTGTATTCCAGGCAGCCGAGGAAGAGCGACATGAACAGGATGCCGGCATAGTCGGCGCGGCGGATCAGCGACCAGTCGGGCAGGTCGATGCGCACCAGGCGCGGCACCGCCAGCGTGATGAAAATGCCCGGTACCAGGTTGATGAAGAACAACCAGTGCCAGCTGTAGTGGTCGGTGATCCAGCCACCCACGGTCGGCCCCAGCGTGGGGGCCAGCGAGGCGATGGCGCCGATGGTGGAGGCGGCGATGACGCGCTGCTTGTTCTCGAAGAAGGCGAAGGCGGTGGTGAATACCGTGGGGATCATCGAGCCACCCAGGAAGCCCTGCAACGCACGGAACAGGATCATGCTCTGGATGTTCCAGGCCAGGCCGCACAACAGGCTGGTGAGCGTGAAACCGGCCGCCGAGACGGCGAACAGCCAGCGCGTGGACATCATGCGGGTCAACCAGCCCGAGAGCGGGATGACGATGATCTCGGCAATCAGGTAGCTGGTCTGGACCCAGGTGGTCTCGTCATTGCCGGCCGAGAGGCCGCCGCCGATGTCGCGCAGCGAGGCCGAGACGATCTGGATATCCAGCAGCGCCACGAACATGCCCACGCACATCACGCCAAAGGCGAACACCTTCGCCGACACGCTCATCTGCGAGGGATGCACCAGCATGGATGCGGCGTTCATGATCCCTGGCCCCGGCCATCGACACGGGCCACCACCGACAGACCGGGACGCAAGGCATCCAGCACGCCATCGGCGTTATCGAGCAGGATGCGCACCGGCACGCGCTGCACGATCTTGGTGAAGTTGCCGGTGGCGTTCTCCGGCGGCAGGATGCTGAACTGCGCGCCGGTGGCCGGTGCCACGCTGGCCACATGGCCATGGAAGACGTGGCCCGGCACGGCATCGGCCTCGATGGTGGCGGCGTCACCGGGCTTGATGCGGGCCAGCTGGCTCTCCTTGAAATTGGCATCGACCCACAGACCACGCGCCGGCACGACGGACATCAACTGCACCGCCGTGGCGGCATAGGCACCCTGCCGGGCATGGCGGTTGCCGACCACGCCATCGATGGGCGCGCGCAACTCGGTATAGCGCAGGTTGATCACGGCACTGTCGCGCTCGGCCGTGGCCTGGGCCAGCCCGGCCACGGCCTGTTCATGCTGGGTATCGATCACGGCCAGCTGGCGCGTGGCCACGGCCAGCGCGGCTTGGGCCTTCTGGCCGTTGGCGGTGGCCTGGAGGTAGTCAGCATTGGCCTTCTGCGCACTCTGCACCGACACCGCCGCCCGTGTGACCAGGCGCTCGAAGCGACGGTCATCGTCCTGGGCGCGCACGGTCTCGGCCCGGCTGGCATCGACCCCGGCGCGGGCCTGGGCGATCAGCGAGGTCTGTACCGCGCGGGTGGCCTCCAGGTTGGCGATCTCCGCCTTGCGTGCCGCCACCAGGCCATCGGCCTTGGCCAGGGCAGCCCGGTAGTCGCTGTCATCCAGCTTCACCAGCAGGTCGCCGGCATGTACTACCTGGTTGTCGGCCACCTTCACGGTCGCGATATAGCCGGGCACCTTGGCACTGATGACGGTGATGTCGCCGCCGATGTAGGCGTCATCGGTGTCTTCGATGAAACGACCGGTGTGCCACCAGTGCCATCCATAGAACAGCACGGCCAGGCCCGCTGCGACGGCCACCGCCATGGCCAGCTGGAGTTTGCCGCTGGCGCGCCGACGCTGGGTCGGCGCATCGCCTGCGGGGGGAGTGGTGGTGGACATGGACAGGGCTCCTTGCATGGATGGGGATGTTGTCGGGATGAAAGACCGCCAGATAAAAACCAGTTGCTTTCGATTTGAAAGTTACTTTACACTTGTGACTATCGAAATGCAAGTAACTATCTGCCTGCCCCAAAAAAGGAAAGCACATGCACACCTCCACATGGCTACTCGGCGCCCTCTCCAGCGCCCTGCTGAGCGCCTGCGCCACCGTGCCGGACTACCACACCCCCGCCCCGCTCCAGGATGGCCAGGCGTTGCCGGCGCGCTACGCCCACGCCCCGGCAACGCCGGTACAAGCAACAGAATCATCAAAGGAGGAAGACTTGCGGCAGTGGTGGTCACGCTTCCATGATCCGGTCCTGGGCCAGATCATGGACCGTGTGCTGGCCCAGAACCTGGACCTGCAGGCCGCGCTGGCACGGGTGCAACAGGCACGCGCGGTGGCCGGCCTGGCCGATGCGGCGCTACTGCCCAGCGGCAGCGTCAGCGTGCAGGCAGCGCGTGAACGGCAATCCCTGCGCAGCCCGCTGGGCGAGATCGCCAGCCACCAGCCCGGCTACCAGCGCAACCAGACGCTCTACGACCTGGGCGCGGGCGCCAGCTGGGAAGCCGATCTCTTCGGCGGCCTGCATGCCCAGCGCGACGCCGACCAGGCCAGTGCAGAAGCGGCCGCAGCCGACGGCCTGGGCGTGCGGGTGGCGATTGCCGCCGAAGCCGCCGATGCCTACTTCAGCCTGCGCGGCGCACAGGCGCGGCTGGCCATCACCGAGGAAGAAATCGCCACCGACACCCGCCTGAGCGAACTGGTCGCCTTGCGTCTGCAGGATGGACTGGACAACCGCCGCGAACTGGCCCTGGCGCAGGCCCAACTGGCTAGCGCCCGCGCGGCCCTGACACCCTTGCGCACCGTGATCGAACTGCAGCGCAACCGGCTGGATGTGCTGATGGGGCAGGTACCGGGCAGCAGCGCCACGGCGCTGACCGGCGCCGCTACTCCCATCGCCACGGCACCGGCACTGTCCTCCCTGCCGGCGCCGGCCGCCCTGCTGCGCCGCCGTCCCGACGTGATGGCCGCCGAACGGCGACTGGCGGCTTCCCATGCGCGCATCGGCGTGGCCATGGCCGAGTACTACCCCAAGCTGTCGCTGTCGGGACTGCTGGGATTCGAGAGCCTGTCCAGCCTGACGCTGTCCAGCCAGACCTTCCAGCCGCTGGCAGTGGTTGGCCTGCGCTGGCGCCTGTTCGATTTCGGTCGGGTCGATGCGGAAGTGGCGCAAGCGCGTGGCGCCAACGCAGAAGCGCTGGCACGCTTCCGCCAGGCCATGCTCAAGGCTACCGAGGATGTGGAAAATGCGCTGGTGACGGAAACCCAGCTCGATGAACGCCTGCAGGCCCTGCAAGCTCGCCGCGCCGCCACCGCCGATGCCCTGGCCGCTGCGCAGGAAGCCTTCGACGGCGGCACCGCCAGCCAGGTCGACGTGCTGCAGCAGCAACGCCAGTTACTCGATGCCGGCGACCAGCTGGCGCTGGCCCAGGCCGATGCGGCGCGTGCCAGCGTGGGCAGCTTCCGCGCGCTGGGCGGCGGCTGGTAGGAAGAAAAAACGCCAGAACGACCGGCGCATCAGACCGGACGTGCCGCCATGTCCGCGATCAGGCCGTCGATGAAGTCTTCGCACAGCACCAGTTGCTGGGCCGTCACGAATTCATCGGGACGATGGGCGTGGTTGATATCGCCCGGCCCGCAGATGACCGAGTCGATGCCATGCTTGCCGAAGATGCCCGCCTCGGTGCCGAAACCGACCTTGCTCTGCTGGCCCGGCATGGCGTGCGCCGCGACGATCTTGCCGATCTCGGCGCCGGCGGGCGTTTCCAGCGCCGGATAGTCGATGCAGGGTTGCAGGCTGATGGCCGATTCCTCGGCCTTCCGGCGCATCTCCGGCAGCAGCACGCTGTCGATGTAATGACGGATGCGCTGGTCGATGGGCGCCGGATCCTGGACCGGCAGGTAGCGATACTCGAACACGAATTCCGAGCTGGCCGGGATCGTATTGGTGGCGATGCCGGCATTGAACAGCGTGGTCGTCATGGTGGTATAGGGCACATCGAACAGCGGATCATGCGGCCCCTGTTCCAGCTCGCGTGACTGTGTCCGCAAGAAAGCCACCAGCTCGCTGCCCACCTCGATGGCATTGACCGCTGCAGCCGGCGTGGACGAGTGCGCACTGCGACCGGTGACCTGGCAGCGGAAGGCACGCTTGCCCTTGTGACCGGTCTTCATCTGCATGTTGGTCGGCTCGCCCACCACACAGCCCAGCACCTGCAACTGCTGTCGCGCCAGGTCTTCCAGCAGGCGATGCACCCCCAGGCATCCGACTTCCTCGTCATACGAAAAGGCCAGGTGGAAAGGTATGGCCGAATCGGCCTCCAGCATGGCATCGACCTTGGCCAGGGCAATGGCGATGAAGGCCTTCATGTCGCAGGTGCCACGGCCGTAGTAGCGGCCATCGCGCTCGCTCAGCACGAAGGGATCGGAGTGCCAGTCCTGGCCATCCACCGGCACCACATCGGTATGCCCCGAGAGGATGATGCCGCGTCCCTTGCCCTGGCCGACGGTGGCAAACAGGTTGGCCTTGCGGCGATCGTCGTCGAAGGTGATGCGTGTATTGATCTTGCGCTGGCGCAGGTAGTCCTGGATGAAATCGATCATCTGCAGGTTGGAATGGCGGCTGACGGTATCGAAGGCGATCAGCTGGCGCAGGATATCGATGGAGCGCTGGTCCGGCATCAGGCGCAGCCCCGGCGGCAGCGGGGCAGTAGGCAGGGATGGCGGAGAGGATGGATGGTAGGACGACATGGCATTCGATAAAAAAAGGCGACCCTCATGCCCGGTGAAAGGCCCATGGGAGGAAGTCGCCAACACACAGAACCATGGATTCACGCGTCGGCGTGACGGTCACGCACCAGGAGAACGGGGATGCAGCTCAGGACGGCCGCTGCGATCAGGTAGTAGGCGATGGCCAGCTTGTCGCCGGTCAGGGCGATCAGCCAGGTGACGATGGCCGGCGTGAAGCCGCCGAAGACCATCACGCCGATGGCATAGGAAATCGCCACGCCGGTCACGCGGATGCTGGTGGGGAAGAGCTCGCCCAGCACGCCCGAGGCACAGCTGGCATAGCAGGCCAGCAAGGCGCCGATAGTGACCTGCACCAGGATCAGCGAGGCCAGGGTCGGCCACAGGGTCAGCAGGTAGAACAGCGGATAGGCCAGCACGGCGGTGAGCAAGGTACCGAAAAGCATCGGTGTCTTGCGGCCGATGCGGTCGCTCATCATGCCCACCAGCGGACAGCACGCCAGCATGGTCACGCCATAGGAGATCTGGCCGAGATAGCTCTCCCGCAGGCTCAGGTGCAACTCGCGCACCGCATAGGTGGAAAAATAATTGGAGATGTAGGTGGCGATGGTCCAGAACAGCATGATCAACACCCCCATGCCGATGGTGCGATAGTGTTGCACCAGCGTGCTGCCCACCGGCGGTTTCTTGTGATGGGCGTTGGCCAGGAATTCCGGCGTCTCGGCCACGGTACGGCGGATGTAGATACCCACCGGCGCAATCAGCAAGCCCAGCACGAAAGCCAGGCGCCAGGCACCACCGAAGATTTCCTCCGGCGTGAAGACACTGGAAAGCAGCAGGCCGATCAGCCCCGCCACCAGCACGCCGCAGCCCTGCGACATCTGCTGGAAGGCCGCATACAGGCCGCGCTGTCCATCCGGGGCATTCTCTTGCAGCATGGCCACGGCACCACCGACTTCGCCGCCGGCGGAAAAGCCCTGGATCAGCCGTCCGATCACCACGATCACGGGCGCAGCCAGGCCGATGGTGGCGTAGCCGGGACAGAAGGCGATCACCGCCGTGCCGACCGCCATGAGCAGGATGGTCAGGCTCATGCCCTGCTTGCGCCCCACCCGGTCGGCATAGGCGCCAATGACCAGCGCCCCGATCGGACGGGCGATGAAACCCACGCCAAAGGTGGCGAAGGTCAGGATCAGCGCCATCGTGTCGGAGTGCAGGGCAAAGAAGGTCTTGGAGATCGGCACGGCGAAGATGCCGTAGGCAATGAAGTCGTAGATTTCCAGCAGGTTGCCCATGGTGGCGGCGATCGCCGCGCGTCGGGCTTGCGATTGTCGTTGCACCGGCACGGCCTTGGTCATGCCGACGTGTTCACTCTCCATCCTCGTGCTCTCCATCATTGTCCTCTCCGTGTTGTAGCCGCCATGGGAAGGCATGGCAGGCGATTGGCAAACGGAGTATAGGCAACTAAGATATGCCTCACAAATAGCATATTTGTATTCTTGTATACCTCTAAAGCATAGGGTCCCAGCACATGGAAATCCGTCACCTGCGTTACTTCTCGGCCGTGGCCAACTACGGCAGCGTGGCCGAAGCCTCGCGTCGCCTCAACATTGCCCAGCCCGCATTGAGCCGCCAGATCATGGACCTGGAAGACGAACTGGGTGCTGCGCTGTTCGTGCGTGGCGCACGTGGCGTCACCCTGACCGCCGCCGGCCAGCAGTTCCACAAGGATGCCGAACGCCTGCTGCAGGACCTGGAAGAAGCCAAGGAGCGCATCTCCCGCGTGACCTCCGGCCAGCTCGGTTCACTGCGTATCGGCATGACCCCCAACTACACCTGGCACCCGGCGCTGCTCAAGCCCCTGCAGAAGTTCCGCCAGTCCAATCCCAGCGTGGCCCTGCTGCTGGAGCCCTCGATGTCGGCCAAGCAGCTCGACGACATCCGCAACGGCACGCTCGATGGCGGCTTCCTGGCCTGGCGCAGCGATGAAGACGCCCACCTGCAGGGCTTCACCATCTTCCGCAATCGCCTGCTGCTGGCGATCCCGGCCAGCAGCCCCATGGCCAAGCGGCCCCCGGCGCGGCTCAAGGACTTGCGCGACGAACCCTGCATCTGGTTCCCGCGCACGCGCTCGCCGCGCTACTACGACTTCCTGATCCACCAATGCCTGCTGGCCGGCTTCTCGCCCAAGCTAGTGCAACTGGGCAGCGATGTCTCCACCATCCTGGGCCTGGTGGCGGCGGGCATGGGTTACTCCATCGTCTCGGATGCCTCGCGCTTCAACTGCCCACGCGATGTGGTGCTGTTCGAGCACCCCGATCTGTCGTCTTCCTACGACGTCGAATTCGTCTGGAGCGACGAGAACCGCTCGCCGACGCTGGAGAATTTCATGGCTTTCCTGCACAAATTCACGCCGGACTAGGGCCTGATACTTTCGAATCCATCTGCAACCGTTCGGACTGAGTAGGCCCTCCAGGGCCGTATCGAAGCCAGTCCTGAGCCTGTCGAAGGGGCGCTTCTTAACTTGGTACGCCTTCGATACGCGGCTACACCGCTACTCAGGACGAACGGTCAGCCGTGGCGCAATCAAAGGCGAAGCAGGCTTCGGAGCTGGCAACGCGTTTGACTGAGCGGTACTTCTACGCCAGGGCCGCATTTTCACGACACGGGAAATAATTTCCAGCTATACCTCAAAGGCATAGATACAGCGGATAACAGTATTTTTCGAATTGGGATGGCATTGCTATATTCAAGCCACAGGGCCTGACCACGCGGGGCTCCTGGTGCCGGATCACCTGCCCGCTTCTGCCGCGCAGGTTCCGGTGGACGATATCGCCGCGCCACCACACTCGATGAGCCTGCCATGTTCCATCCCGCCAAGATCGGCCTGCATACCAAGCTTCGTCTCGCCCTGCTGGCGACCTGGCTGGGCATCCTCCTCATCGGCGCCGCCAGCGCCTACATCACCCGCGCCGCCCTGCTGGACGAGCGCAAGGCCGGGCTGGTCAACCTGGTCGATGCCGCCTCGGCCGTGCTGCGGCAATTCCATACCCAGGTGCAGGCCGGCCAGCTCGACGATGCCCAGGCCCGCCGCATGGCCCTGCAAGCCATGTCGACGATGACCTATGGCAGCAATGGCTACGTCACCCTCATCGATGACCGTCCGGTGGTACTGACCCACCCCACCCTGCCCAAGCTGATCGGACAGGACATGCACGACTACCTCGACGCCCATGGCCAGCCGCTCTACCGCAACATGGTGGCCGCCGGTAATCCGGGCGGCGGCGGCTTCGTGCAATACATGGTGCGCTCGCCGGACGGCCAGGCGCAGCTGCCCAAGATCACCTATGTGCAGGGCTTCGCCCCCTGGCACTGGTATGTCAGCTCCGGTACCCTGCTCAACGATATCAATGACGTAGTGTGGTCGCGCCTGCGCATCCTGCTGCTGGCCCTGCTGCTCATCGGCGGTGGCTTGAGCTGGCTGCTCAACAGCATCTTCGGTCGCGTGCTGCACAGCATGGGCGGCGAGCCGGACTATGCCACCCGCATCTCCCACGAGATCTCGGCAGGCAACCTGAGCGTGTCGGTCCAGGCCCGCCATGGCGGCAGCATGCTGGGGGCGATGGCGCAGATGCGCGAATCGCTGCTCAGGATCGTCTCGGCCTCCCTGGATTGCGCCCGTGAAATGAGTGTGATGTCACGCGAGATGGTCGATGGCAACATGGACCTGTCGGCCCGCACCGAGCGCCAGGCCGCCTCGCTGCAACAGACCTCGGCAGCCATGCAGACCCTGACCCAGACGGTGCGCGAGACCGCCGAGAACGCCGCCCAGGCATCGACGTTCTCGACCCAGGCCGCTGACATTGCGCAAGAGGGCGGCAACATCGTCGCCTCGGTGGTGACCAACATGGATGGCATTGCCCGCTCGGCGGCGCAAATCCACGGCTTTGTCGAACTGATCCAGGGCATTGCCGCGCAGACCAATATCCTCGCCATCAATGCCGCCATCGAAGCCGCCCGCGCCGGCTCGCACGGCCGTGGCTTTGCCGTGGTGGCGCAGGAAGTGCGGGCCCTGGCCGACCGTTCCGGTCACGCCGCGCGCCAGATCCAGCAACTCATCGAAGCCTCCAAGGAAAACATCGCCACCGGCGTCACACTGGTGGACGACGCCGGACGCGTCATGAGCGCGGTGGTGGAATCGGTGACCCGGGTATCGCAACTGATCGCCTCGATCGAACAGACCACCGACGACCAGAAGCGCAGCATCGAGGAAGTCAGCCTGGCGGTGGCCGACATCAATGACATGGCCCAGCAGAACGCCGCCCTGGTGGAACAGGCCGCCGCCAGCTCGGCCACGCTGGCCAGCCACTCGGGGGTATTGATGTCGACGATGTCACATTTCAGGGTTGCTGGATAATTCACTTGACTTTATCGCATGCGCGACCGCCCTGGCTTGGGCTTGCGACGGTACGTAATGAATAAGACCCCCAGGCAGACCGTCATGGCAATGGGCCAGTAGAACGTCGCCAGCTGCGCCGCCGAGAACGGTGTCAATGCCGTCAGTTCAACGCCGTGAGACTTCGCCACCTTGCGGGCCAGGCTGGCGAATTCTTCCAGCTGGATCTGGGATAGCTTGAGCGCCTGGAAATTGGCCATGCAGAAAATGAAATATCCCCCAGCGACGATTCCAGCCTCCAGGAAGGATTTCGATACCTTGTCGCTCCCGATGGTAAAGCCGATGACCGCCAGCGTCACCGTCGAAAAATAAGTCCACAACTTGTCGGTCGCGTCGTATTGCGTCAGGTACAAGTCAAGCACTGCCTTGACCTCACTGATGGATGATATCTCCATGTCCAGAATCCCCCGATTACTGTTTTGGCTTGCATTTGTTTTTCCTGGACAACCAGGATTGCGCCCTTCCCGCATTCCTATTTTTAACTTTTGATTACGTATAAGGCAACAAAAATCTACCCAATATCATTGATCCGCCTAATAACTTTTTCCCGCATCCACTCCCTCTCTTACCTACCCTGAAAAACTCCTTTCATTCTCTGAAAAACCTCCTAAACTGAAAACCCGGTGGTCCCTGACTTGCCTCACGAGCAAGTCAGTCCGGGCTTTCCGCGATGTTCATTGATGCCAAGATGCAATGGACTTGGTAAGCAAGCGATCGGCCGTGGGGGTGCTGAAACGATCGATTCTGCTGACATCCTGATGTTCGTACTAATAAAAATAGAAAGGGAACACCATGCAGCCATCCCTCTCCGGGAAGCAGTTCGAAATCGGCCTGGCCATGGCGGGAGCCATCTCTGCCGGATCCTATACCGGGGGTGTCTTTGACTTCCTCATGCAGGCGCTCGACGAATGGGAGAACGCGCGCAGTGATGATGCGCTGCGACTGAATATCCCCAATCACCGAGTCGGCATCAAGGTGATCTCGGGCGCCTCGGCAGGCGCCGTCACCGGGGCGGTCGGTGCCATCGCGCTGGCCGGTGGGATCAGGCCACAAAATTTCATTGCGACACCGACGCCAGCAAACCCTCAAGCACAGACCGTCAAATATGTCCTACCCAGTCTCTACAATGCCTGGGTGGTCGCGCCATGCATGGTCTCCAGCATCGGCGCGCGGGATTTTCTCTCCACCGACGACCTGTCCGGAGACATGGCCGTGACCTCCCTGCTCGATGCCGGGCTGCTGGAATCAGTGAGAGACCATGCCCTTCGCATCCAACCTTCGACGCAGCCTTCTCTTCCCTACATCGCCAGCACCCTGCATGTCTACATGACTGTGACCAACATGCGCGGCGTCCCTTACAATATTTCATTCAAGGGAGGCGACTACGGCATGATGTCCCACGGCGATCGCCGCTATTTTCGCATCGAGGACTGTGGTTCCTGGAGCACCGCTTCCCAAAGTCCCTTTACGGCCCAGGACAAGGGAACAAGCTTGCCGAACACCAGCCTGTTCGGCCAGAATGGGCCAAGCGCCGACTGGGTCGATTTCGGCACGGCCTCACTGGCATCGGCAGCCTTCCCGTTCGGGCTATCACCGATACGACAGGAGGTCAACGCAAGCGACTACGTGCAACGTCAGTGGCCATTGGCCGGCCTGCAGCGCGACGATCATCAGCCGGTCACGATGCCTTCTCCCGCACCGGCCTTCCCGGGGGGCGAGGCCGCCGGCCGATACACCTTCTTCAGCATCGACGGCGGCGTCACCAACAACGAACCCTTCGAGTACGCCCACTTCGCCCTGATGGAAAAGATCGGCGAACCCAACCGACGCGGCGGCACAGTGGCTGACCGCGCCGTGATCATGATCGATCCCTTCCCCGAGCCCCCGGATTCCCCCCCGTCGGGCAAGCCGGACGGCAGTCTGCTGAGCATCATCGTGGCGCTGTTCCCGGTCTTGAAGACGCAAGCGCGTTTCAAGCCTTCCGAGATGATTCTGGCAGGTGCGGAAGATGTCTATAGCCGCTTCCTGATCGGACCACATCGTACCTTGCCCGGCGCTACCAAGGAGGAGGCCTATGCCATCGCCTGTGGCCTGCTCGGAGGCTTCGGCGGTTTCCTGTCGCAGCGTTTTCGTGATCATGACTACCAGCTGGGACGACGCAATTGCCAGCGATTTCTGCGCCAGTCATTCACAGTGCCGGCAGGGAACCAGATTGTGAAAGCATGGCCACAATCCGCTCTGGATAACCCTGAATTCCGCAACTTGCCCGAGCCCGGTGCAGCATATATCCCGGAATACACCCTCATTCCTCTGCTGGGCAGCGCCAAAGCCGAAGTGCTGCTCGAGGATTGGCCGCAACTGAGCCAGGATGAATTCGACGCGCTCCTGCCGCGCATCAAGCTGCGTTTCGAGGTCGTCAGCGACAAGCTGATCGGAGAACTGGCGTCCAGGTCGCGTGTGATGAAGTGGGGTATCGGACTGTTGCTAACGTGGCGCAAGCAATCCATTCTCGATTTCATCCGGCTTGCCATCCTCTCCGACCTGGTCCGTCGCGACCAGATGCAGAGCTGGTCCATACCCAGTCCCTGGACAAACCCGGTGACGCCCATGCCGGACAGCAAGGCCATCCGGTCGGTCTGGGCCCAGTTGCTCGATCCGTCCTACGATTTCTTCACGGAGATAGGCATCGCATCGTCGACCAAGCTGCCCCGAGAGACGGTACGCAGCATTCTGTTGATGATGCAGGTCGAAGACAAGAAACCGTTCTCCCTATGGTCACCGTCCTGGCGTGGTCCCAAAGGCCAGACCCTTTATGCACTGGCCTCGCGCAAGCCGGGATTGCTGGGTCGCCTGCCACTGACGCGCCAACTGGGTGACCTGATGTCTTCTCCCAGTATCAATTGATCCGGAGCGAGGCATGAATACTCCTATACTGGATGTCGCCATAGGCCTGATTTTCATCTATTTGCTTAGCGCGCTGATCTGTAGCGTGGTGCTGGAGCTGATCGCAGGGGTCCTCAATTCACGCGCCAGGAACCTCAAGCAGGGGATCCAGTTCATGCTCAACGATCCCACCATGAGCGCAATGGCGGCCAGCCTGTACGCACACCCCAGGGTAGTTGCCTTCAGCCAGGCCAACCGCCTGCCAAGCTACATCCCGTCAGCCGCCTTTGCAGAAGCAATCGTCGACATCCTCGACAATTCCGGCCGTCTCCAGCATCCCCTGGAAGGGCCACTGTCTCCCTTCATCAGACGGGCGGCCGGTGACCTGGATCGCCTGCGCACTGACCTCGCCAACTGGTTCGATCAATCCATGGATCGCTTGAGCGGCTACTACAAGCGCAGGGCGCAAGTGATGCTGCTGTTCATTGGCCTGTTGCTGTCCGGCGGCTTGAACATCAATACGCTTCAGATAACCGAGACATTGTGGAGTACTCCAGCCATCCGCGAAGCACTGATCGAGCAGGCCAGCAGCTATGCAGCCCATGCGGACGCCAATGCTGCCAGACCTGACTTTCACAGCGTGGAAACACAATTCCAGGGCCTGCCCCTGCCCATAGGCTGGAAGGAACGATGCCACCCACCTTGGGCGCTCACCCGAAGCGCGCTCTACGACTGGGCAACGCTGCTGGCCGGGTGGCTCATCACTGCACTGGCGGCCTCGCTGGGCACGCAATTCTGGTTCAATACCCTGCAGAATGCCTTGCAGTTGCGTGCTGCCGGCCGGAAGCCTGATGTCTGAGCCGAGATTGGCACGGCGGCTGATCACTGAGTTGCCCTGACAACGCCTATGCTCGCTGGATGCCGACCATGCTGGCATTGCGATCATCGATAGGAAAATGCAGCACCGCCGCCACGATCCCCACCACGAAGGTCGCGCCCCATAGCCAGGAATAGGACCCGGTCAGCTCCAGCATCCAGCCGCCCAGCCAGGCGCCGAGGAAGGAGCCGACCTGGTGACTGAGGAAGCAGATGCCGAACAGCGTGCCCATGTGCGCCGTACCGAAGATGCGCGCCACCAGCCCGGTGGTCAGCGGCACCGTCCCCAGCCAGGCCAGCCCCATCACCGCTGCAAATATCCCCACGCTCAGGGGGCTCTTGGGCGCGACGCAGAACAGGCCGATGGCCGTGCTGCGCAACAGGTACAGCCAGCCCAGCACGACCTGCGGCCGGTAGCCTCCGCCCAGCCAGCCGCAGGCCCAGCTGCCGGCCATGTTGAACAGGCCGATCAGCGCCAGCGCGGTCGCCGCCAGCCCCATGGGCATGTGGCAAAGCTCCAGGTAGCCGGGCAGGTGCGTGGCGATAAAGGCCAGCTGGAATCCGCAGGCGAAGAAACCCAGCGTCAGCAACTGGTAACCGCGATGACGACGCGCCTGCGCCACCACCTCGCGCACGCTGTAGCGCAATGCCCTTGCCTCCTGGACCGGGCGCGCGCCACGTCCCAGCAGCAAGCCCAGCGGCGCCACCGCCAGCACCAGGAAAGCCAGCATCAGCAAGGCCCCGCTCATGCCCGAGGCGGCCCGCACACCCTGCACCAGCGGCAGCATCAAGACCTGCCCCAGCGACCCACCGGCACTGACCAGGCCCATGGCACTGCTGCGCCGTTCCGCTGACACGTTCTGCCCGACCGCCGTCATCACCACGCCGAAACTGGTACAGCTGATGCCCGCGCCGATGAACACGCCCATGCCCAGCACCAGCATGAGGCCATTGCCGGCCAGCGCCGTCATGGCCAGGCCGAGGGCATAGCAGCAGGCCCCCACGGCGACCACCGGCGCCGGTCCGTGGCGATCGGTCATGGCCCCGGCCAGTGGCTGGGCGAATCCCCACACCAGGTTGTGCAGGGCGATGGCAAAGGCCACCAGCGTCACCGGCAAGCCGTGATCGTAGGAGAGCGGACTGATGAACAATCCAAAGGTCTGGCGCGAGCCCAATGCCATGCTCAGGATGACGGCACCGGCGGCGACCGCCAGCCAGGAGCGGCGAGTAGCAGTATTAGTCATGGGAAGTCGATTTTCCTGTGGGTATTGATGATGTCGATAGCCAGCATTTAAGCGCCTCTGCGGCGCACTCTCAAACGAATTCGATGAAGTTTCACATTCCCTCCAGTCATGCGAAAAGCATCGCTGCCAAGCTGCACGCAAGCGCCGCGATGTGTTTCAATAGCGCATCCCCATCGACCTGCGCGAGCCCTCCATGCCCCTCCCCCTGGCCAAGCTGCCACCGCTGGACCTGATCCGTGGCTTCGTCGCCGTGGGTCGCCGCATGAGCATCACGCTGGCCGCGCAGGACCTGTTCCTGACACAGTCGGCCGTGAGCCGGCAGATCCACCTGCTGGAACAATTCATGGGCATGCCGCTGCTGCAACGCCACCACCGTGCGATCTCCTTCACGCCGGCCGGCGAGCGGTTCTTTCGCAGCGCCGACGCCGTCCTGCTGCAATTGCAGGACACCGTGGGCGAGCTGCAGGCCACGCAGGCGGCACGCCCGGTCACCATCACGGCCAGCATCGGCATGACCGGCCTGTGGCTGTTGCCACGCCTGTCCATGCTGCAGCAGCGCTGGCCCGGGCTGGACGTGCGGGTGGCGGCCAGCGACAGCGTCACCGACCTGCGCCACGAGGGCATGGACCTGGCCCTGCGCTACACCACGCGCCTGCAGGTGCCAGCGGGGGCGATCCGCCTCTTCGGTGAATCGGTGGCGCCGGTGGCGCACCCCTTGCTGCTGGTCGATGGCAAGCTGCCGCCGGCCACGCCGCTCATCGAGTTCGAACAACCCAATCCGCGCCTGCGCTGGAAGGACTGGCTGGACGGCCACGACAAGCCGGCCCGGAAGAAGCGCAGCATGCTGCGCTTCAACCAATACGACATGGTGATCCAGGCCGCGCTGGCCGGCCAGGGCGTGGCACTGGGCCGCATCGAACTGATCGCGCCACAGCTGCAGGGCGGCCAACTGGTCATGCTGGCCGAGCCACGCACACAGGGCTCGGAAGGCTATGCCTACTGGCTGATCCAGGCCGAGCAGCAGCCCCGCCGCGAGGTGCAACAGGTGGCGGCGTGGATCATCGCCGAAGCCCAGGCCAGCCTCCGCTAGCGCAGGCCGGCAGGATGGCAGGCCGCCAGCGCATCGTCGAGCCGGTCATTGCCCCAGAACATCTCCTCCCCCACGAAGAAGGTAGGCGCGCCGAAGATGCCCCGCTCGCGGGCCAGTCCGGTCTGTTCGCGCAGACGGCTGCGGATGGCATCGGATTGCGCCAGCGCCAGGATCGCGTCGGCCGGCAACTGCATGGCCAGCAGCACCTCGCGCACCGTCTCGATGCTGTCGATGTCACGATCCTCGGCAAAGTTGAGGTGCATCACCAGGCGACAGAATCCCCCTACCCACGGCGTCTCGGCGTGCGCCAGCGCCACCCGCGTGGCCACCAGCGCCGAGCGCGGGAAGCGGCTGGGCAGCGTCCAGGGCAGGCCATGCTTGCGGCACTGGCGCGCCATGTCACGCCAGGTGTAGTCGCCCTTTTCCTTTTGCAACACGAAGGGCGAGGTGCTCCACCCCAAGGCCTGGAGGCTCTTGCGCAAGGGCGCCGAGGCGGGGATCTCGGGCAGGTCGAAGGCGCTATGGGGTGTAAAGCGCGCCACGCCCTCGGTGCGCGAATCGAACTGCTTGAACACCAGCGCATCGCTGGCTTGCATGTCGGCGAAGTAATGCCAGCGGTGTCGGGGATGGTGGCGCAGCAGGTAGATCTCGCCGTTGCGACGCGGATAGCGCACCTCGCCGCGCACCAGGTCGGCCGCTGCCACGCTGCGCGCATCGGCCACCGCCAGCGGCGTATCCTGCACCACGCCGCGCAGGCTGCGCCAGATGTTGAGGATGGAAAAATGCTGGGCGTAGGCGATCAGGTCGGCATCGCGCAAGACCATGGAAAAGCGTCGCCGCCCCGATGCCTCGGTGTAATCGTTGTGGATACGGCCATTGGCCGCTGGCATGGCACCACGCGTGGTGCGCCCGAAATCCAGCGGCACGCGCGCGGCATCGCGCTCGCGCACCAGGTGATCGAAGACGTAGGCGTGCGTGCCACCGGTGAGGGCCAGGGCCAGCTCTACGGCTTCGGCGTAGTAGGTCGAGGTGATCTCGTCGGCATCGTCGAAATTGCGCACGGCACTGGGCGCATCGACCAGCTGGAAGCCATTGCTGTCGATGGACAGGTCGGCGCGGCCTCCGGCATCGGCGATGAAACTGCGCCGGGCGGTGTAGTGCGCGCTTTCCCAGGGCGTTCCCGCTGGCGGTTCGAAGGCGTAGCTGACCGGGTCGCGGGCGTCGTCCGCCAGGTAGTTGAGCGGCGCCCAGACGCCGGCCGGGCTCTGAAGGGTGGCGGTTGACATGATGGCTCCTTATGCGTGGATGGGGTGTTGCTTCATTGAAGCAGCCACGACAGGCCTGTTCAAACGACTTATTTCCACCTACGCATGCGTGGCGGGAATGTGAGATGACAATGCATATGCTTATGTGAATTTGTTTCTTGGCACAGGCCGGCCGGCGCGCTAGCGTCTGTCATCGGTATTCGTAAACCGCTTCTCCCTTCAACGAACGACAAGAAAGAGACAACATGGCAGACAATGCGCAATGGAAATTCGAAACCCTCTCCGTCCACGGCGGCTACGATCCCGACCCGACCACCCGCGCGGTGGCCGTGCCGATCTACCAGACGGTGGCCTTCGCCTTCGATGACACCCAGCATGGTGCCGACCTGTTCGACCTGAAGGTGCAGGGCAATATCTATTCGCGCATCATGAACCCGACCCAGGACGTGCTGGAGAAGCGCCTGGCCGCACTCGAAGGCGGCATTGCCGCGCTGGCCCTGGCCTCCGGCCAGGCGGCGGTGACCTATGCGATCCAGACCATTGCCGAGGCCGGCGACAATATCGTCTCGGCCTCGCCCCTCTATGGCGGCACCTACAATCTCTTCGCCCACACGCTGCCGCAGTTCGGCATCACCACGCGCTTTGCCGATCCGCGCCAGCCGGCCTCCTTCGAGCCGCTGATCGACGAACGCACCAAGGCCATCTATATCGAATCGATCGGCAACCCGCTGGGCAACATCACCGACATCGCCGCCGTGGCCGAGATCGCGCATCGCCACGGCGTCCCGCTGATCGTCGACAACACCGTCGCCACGCCCTACTTGCTGCGTCCCTTCGAGCATGGCGCCGATATCGTCGTGCATTCGCTCACCAAGTACCTGGGCGGCCATGGCACCACGCTGGGCGGCGCCATCGTGGACTCGGGCAAGTTCCCCTGGGCCAAGCACAAGGAACGTTTCAAGCGCCTCAACGAACCCGATGTGAGCTACCACGGCGTGGTCTATACCGAGGCACTGGGCGAGGCCGCCTACATCGGCCGCGCGCGCGTGGTGCCGCTGCGCAATACGGGCGCGGCGCTGTCGCCCTTCAACGCCTTCCAGATCCTGCAGGGCATCGAGACACTGGCCTTGCGGCTGGACCGCATCACCGACAACACCCTGGCGGTGGCGCAGTACCTGAAACGCCATCCCAAGGTGCGCTGGGTCAACTACGCCGGGCTGGAAGACCATCCCGACCATGCGCTGGCGCAGCAGTATTTCAAGGGCCGTGCCTCGGGCGTGCTGACCTTCGGCGTGGCCAATGGTCGCGACGGTGGCGCGCGTTTCCAGGATGCCCTGCAGCTCTTCACGCGCCTGGTCAACATCGGCGACGCCAAGTCGCTGGCCACCCACCCGGCCTCGACCACGCACCGCCAGCTCTCGCCGGCCGAACTGGCAAAGGCCGGCGTGACCGAGGATACGGTGCGGCTGTCCATCGGTATCGAGCACATCGATGACCTGCTGGCCGACCTGAAGCAGGCACTGGAATCGGCCTGAGGCTGAGGCCGAGCCATCAGCGCGGCCGGGTGGTTAGAACCATATCCATTGGATTGCGTTGCACCCGCCGCGCGCGCTCAGCTGTGCCTTGCGCTGCGGATTCAGGGCAGGATCTTGAATACCCTGATCAGCACCGCCTGGCGCGCCGGTCTGAGACTGGTCAGGGTACCGATATAGACCTCCCTGTTGATCCAGCCGTATTTCCCTTCCGGGGCGCTCAAGGTGATGTTGGAAAAGACCGGATCGGAAGGGGCGCGGTTCATCTTCGCCACCACACGATTGAGCACCGAGATGACTTGGCCGTCGTCGGTCTGCAATTCATATCTGGCCTCCAGGTTCTTATAGCCGTCGCTGCGCACCAGTTGGCGATCGGCACCGCCCGGCAAGACGATGCCCTTGATGCCGACGCCAGTAAAACTTCCGCCCAGGATGGGGACCATGGCCCGGTGGCCTGTCGGCGTATCACCCAGATCGATCGACGCCGCCACATCGCAGATGATCTCCATGACCAGTTCGCTCCTGGGCGCGCTGATGGTCTGGGCTTGTAACTGGGATGCCACGCACCATAAAAGGAATAAGAGAAGCTGACGCATCTGGGTCTCCGCTGAAAGGAATGGATGAGGTCCCGGCACTGCCAGCTGCTGGCGCTACCATGCCGGGAGCGATCGTTATTTTTCGCAGGTAAAGCTGGCGGCGGATTCGGGATCTCCAGTGCCCTGGAAACGGGCTACCTGCGGATACGGGCACAGCAGCCTTGAGCGATGCGGCGCCCACTGCGCCGGCACCTCGTCATTGACCTGTGCCGAACCAGGGCCCCGGGCCGTGGCCACGATACCTTCCGGGCGACGTGCTTGCTCGACCCAGGCCACCAGTGCATCGACCATATCGAACTGGTCGGTAGCGATCCCCCCTCTGACATGGTTCATCCCGGGCACGAGATACAGACGCACACTGTCCGTGGCCAATGGCCCTGATGCCGCGACAAGGTGCTCATACCAGCGCACGGTATCGAGTGCCGAAAAAACCGGATCGCTGGCACCGTGATAGATCATCAGCTTGCCGCCACGTGCCACGAAATGCCGCAGCAAAGGGTCTGGCGGCGTCATGAACTCCATCGCCGATTGCGTATAGGTTGCGTCGCGGGCAAAGATGCGTGGGGCATCGCGTTCCAGGTCAAAGCCCAGTGCGTAATCGATGATGGAATGGCCTTTCCCCGTGACCACCTCGGGAGATTGCGGTGGTGTCGAAAAGACGAACGCCAGGGCCACTGCATCGCGGGGGCCGACGCTGTTACGGAATTTCCAGTTGCGCCAATCCGCTCCGGTCACTCCGGCATCCCAAGGAATCGGTGCATAGAGAGCCGTGCCGCTCGCATTCTTCGGGCCGGCGAAGACCGTATCGAGCGTGTTTTTTTGTGCATGAGTCAGGCAGTCGCCTGCCGCATCATCCTTGCAGTCAGGGACCGCCTCTTCCAGCTTGAAGCGGCGCTGGCAGGCAGCCAGATCGGAGACGATGCCATCCTTGAGTCCATCGAGGCCATCGCACTGCGCCAGAATGGCATTGGACAGAACACGCAGGGCGTGGGGAGAGAAGCTGGTCTCCAGATCCGGCCTTCCCGTGCTGGCATCGGTGGTGGAAATGCGGGCAAATTGCTGGGCATCCCACACCTGCGCGACGGCGGCGCGCGGCAGGTTAAAGCCCGGCGCGCCAATCAGGATACCGTCATAGCCACCGGTATCGCGCGCTGCGGCAACCATGCCGTGACGCCCACCATTGGAGCCGCCAACCAGATAGGAACGCGACGGTGCGCGACCGTAGTAGTGCGCAATGAGGGCCTTGGCCATGGGGGTGAGTTGCGCCACCGCGTTATAGCCATAGTCAAGCCGCGCCTGTGGATCTCGACCGAACAGGGCGCCACCGATTCCAGCCACCTCTTTCCTGAGCGCGTGGCCGGCGTCAGAGCTCAATACGGCAAAGCCCTTGAGCAAACCGTTGCCCAGCGGCCCGCCGCCCAGGATATCGCCAAAAGCAGGTACGACGATACCATCAAGCCCGCCGTTGGCCTGATAGAAGAAGCGTCCGTTCCAGGGAACGGGCAGGCGCATCTCGAAGCTGATGGCATAGGGCATGCCGTCGATGCTGCTGATGCGTTCATTGAGCTTGCCTTCCACCACGCAATGGGCTGGCATCGGCTCGGCGATGCCAGGTCGCCGCAATGTGCCGGCGGCGACCAGGGTGGTAGAGGTGATGTGCAGGTTGGGATAAGGGAAGTTGCCTGCCAGCTGCTCACAGGCGGATGCGGCCAACTCGCCGGAGGGTGATTGCGGCGCTTGTGCCCGCGCCGGGAGCGCCAGCAAGGCAAGTGATGCAGAAGTCATCGCCGCAAGAAGACATGATCGGGAAAACCGCGATAGAGAGAGATAGCGCATTCGTTTGAGCCTTGATGGAGTGAGGAGCGGATCATCCGCTCGTCCCGATGAAAGAGAAATAATGCCTCAGAAGCTATGCGTCAACCCCACTCCGCTGGCAATCGTATTTGCGCCAGGGACGCCGGAGGTCAGCGAGGCCGTCATCAGATTGGTCAGGCCATTGGCACCGCTGCGGGCGTGCATGAGTCCGACAAATGTATAGAATTTCGTCAGCGGCGATAGCCGATAGGCGACGTCGACCACATAGGAGTTGGTGGCATTATTCTTGTCCAGCTTGTCCTGCGCAAAATAGTACGCAGCCGACAGCGTGGTCTGCCCGGTCAGCGCCCAGTTGGCGCCGAAGCTGCTGACCCGGACGTCGGAGGCTTTGGTGGTGGTGGTGATCTGGGTCACGGCATTGCCCAGCGGGAGCAGGTAAGCAGTGTAGCCACCGCGTAATGTCACCGTCCCCAGACGATAGCCACCACCGCCTGTCCACACACGCAGATCGCGCTGCCCGCTGTTGTTATTCTTTTGTACGTAACCACCGCTGAGGATCGCGGCGCCGTCGTCATAGACAGTGCCAATCGACAAGGTCTGCGACGCGGCGGTATTGCCCGCGACCTCGCCAAAGCCATAGAGAACGCCGACGTACACATCTTGCTTCTTGATGGAATAAGACAAGGCATTGGCTTCATAGACAGTCACACCGGAGCTGGTGCTGCGCCCTTCAAGAAAATTCCACCATCCGGCAGCACTGAAGGCCTGCTTCAGATCACGTGGATCGGCCTTGCCCATGGCGTAGTAGGCGGGATCGCGCTGCAAGCCGAGGGTAATGCGGCCATTGTCATTTTGCAGATAGATGTTGGAATAATGATTGAACAAGGGCCCCGAGACCCCACCGGTACCGATGTTGTATTGGGTTTCCAGCAGAAAACCAGCCTCATTGCCGCCGCCCAGATCTTCAACGCCCTTGAAACCCAACTTGTTGCTGGTGTCGCCTCCCGACATGAGAAGGTAGGAAGGATTCGACGTGACACTGGCGCCGGCATGGCCACCATTCTTGTTCTGATACAGAAAACCGGCATCCAGTGTGCCGTAGATGCTTACATTGCTTTGTGCATGCGCACCGCAGCTCACTATCAGCGATGCCATCACCAGGCTGGTCTTTTTCATGACTTGTCTCCGTGTGTAGGTTTGGCGGACTCCGTTTGGCTAGGAGTCTTTTCTTTTTTTCAATGCTGCTCAGCTTGGAACAGCTAGCTTGCAATCGAACACGATGTGCCCGCCCATCGGCGCAACGCGCAGCACACACGCTGTTGGCATGCCGACTGGCGGATAGGCATTGAGATGGGTAACCATGCCTGGGAAGATTCCCGGTCATCACTGGATGAGGTCTTGATGCGGGAGTAGCGACGTTTTTGGTGCGCCCTTATTTAGATATAATTTATAATCATTATTAAATATAAATAAAAAGGGAAAGACAACAGGCTCGAGCGTGCTGTTACAAATATGCGTTCGGCTAGCGAACAGGGCGGGATTTGCGGGGAAAGGTCAGACCAACGCGGGGAAGGTGCCGCCTGATCTGTCGCGAAGCAGGCATAGTGGTTTGCGCCGGCGAGACAGCCGCCTTGACGAGTGGCCGTCAGCTCGGAGCCGCTGAGCGGGCCGCCATTGGCTGGGCCTCGGCGCGAGGGATCAGGATGTCACGGACCGCAGGCAAGGCGAACCTGCCAGCTCGCGTGTGCGTTCTTCTATCGACTGACGTCGGCACCATGCTGCCTCCGATGGTACTTGTACCATCGGAGCCAAGGACGCTACCCCGCTAAGCCCGGGTCGAAAGACGAAACGCTCCTACTGCCGCTGCGCCACCAGTTCACGGGTACGCGGAATCAGTTCGCGGCCGTAATCGATGGCATCTTCCAGCGGATCGAAACCACGGATGAGGAAGTTCGTCACACCCAGATCGTAGTAGTCGAGCAGGGCCTCGGCCACCTGCTCAGGGGTTCCGACCAGGGCGGTCGAGTTGTAGCGGGCACCGGTCTCCTTGGCAATCGCCGTCCAGAGGCGCTTGTCGACGCGGTTGCCGCGCTCGGCGGCGGCCAGCAGGCGGCGCGCCCCTTCGCTTTGCTGCGGACCGGCATAGGTGGGCTGGATCTTGCCATTGCCCGAGCGCAGGCGCCGCGTCTCGGCCAGGATGCGCTCGGCGCGTTCCCACGCCGCCTCCTCGGTGGCCGCCAGGATGGGACGGAAGGACACCGAGAAGCTGATCTCCCGTCCATGGCGTGCCGCCTCGGCACGCACGCGCCCGGTCAGCTCACGGACCTGGTCCAGCGATTCACCCCACAAGGCATAGATGTCGGCATGCCGCCCCGCCACCGGGATGGCGGCCTCGGAAGCGCCGCCGAAGAAGATCGGCAGGTGTGGCTGCTGCACCGGCCTGATCTCGGAAAAGGCTTGCTCGACACGATAGAAATCACCATGGTGATCGAAGGGCTCGCCGGCGGTCCACACCTTGCGCAGGATCTCCAGGTATTCATCCGTGCGCGCATAGCGCTGGTCGTGGTCGAGATAGTCACCATCGCGGCGCTGCTCGGTATCGGAGCCTCCTGAGATGATATGTACGCCCAGGCGGCCACCGCTGAAATGATCCAGCGTGGCCAACTGGCGCGCGGCCAGTGTGGGCGCCACGAAGCCGGGGCGATGCGCCAGCATCAGCTTGATGCGACGGGTGGCGGCAGCCACCTGGGCGATGGTCAGGATGGCGTCGGGGCCGGTCGAGTGGTACGGCACCAGCACGCGGTCGAAACCGGCCTCCTCGTGGGCACGCGCGAAGCGCAGCAGGTAGTCCGTATCGATGGCGGGGCCGACCGGCGTATGGATCTCCGAGTTCTTGTTGGTGGTGACCATGCCGATGAAGTTGACGCTCATGCTTGTTCTCCTTGAAATGAATCAGACCTTGACGATGTAGTCGCTCACCCGCACCTGCTGCGGCAGGATCTTGCGCGCGGCCAGCCAGTCGGCGGCGCCCTGGAAGGTGGCGATGAACTTCGCATCATCGGCGCCATGGAACTCCCAGCGGCGCGCCAGCTTGATGAGCGAGTCGCGCACCGCATCCGAATAGCCGGCATCCTGTTGCACCAGGCGTTCGGCCTCGCGCGGATTCTTCGTGATCCACTCGCCCTCGGCGCGATAGGCGGCATTGACGGCGCGCACGATGTCGGCGTTTTCCTGGGCGAACTTGCGGTGCGTGACGTAGGAGTTGAAGTCGATCAGGAACTCCAGGTCGCGGCCCTCGAAGAAGACATCATGGGCCTTGTATTCGACCCGTGCGATATCCACACCCGGGCTCCACATCGACCACGCATCGACCTTGCCCTGGGCGAAGGCCGGGCCGGCATCGGGCGGATTGAGGTAGACGAAGTTGACCTTGTCGCGCGGGATGCCGTGCTTTTCCAGCGCCGCCACCAGCAGGAATTCGCCCAGGCCGGAACGGTTCACCGCCACCGTCTTGCCGACCAGGTCGCTGACTTTGTTGATGCCCGAACCATCCTTGGCAATGATGGCCGTGCTGCGCGGCTCGACCACCGCGAACTGGGTAAAGACCAGGGGCGAGCCGGCGATCATGGCCGCCAGTGCCGGCGTGGTGCTACCGCCGAAACCGAAGTCGGCGCTGCCGCCGGTGACCGCCTGCAGCGAAGGCGCATGATTGGGGAAGGGGCCGATCCATTGCACCTTGATGCCGTCGCGAGCCAGGATCTTCTCGAACTCGCCGCGCGTGCGGGCAATGCCGGGCAGGCCGCCCTTGCCCCAGGCCAGGCGTACGGTATCGGTATTGCGCGACTTGCCGGCAGCGGCCTGCACGACCATGGGCAAGCCGGCCGCGCCGAGGGCGCTGGCCCCCAGGGCGGCCTGGATCAGTTGACGTCGTTGTGAATTGGCGGGCTTGGAATCGTGACTCATGGAATGGCCAGGGAAATGGGATGTAAAAAAAGGACGACGAAATCAGTCACCGCTCACCACGCCCAGCTCGGCCAGCAGCTGTGCGCGCAGTTCTTCGGCGGCGGGATGGGCGCGGTCATGGGCCGCTTCGGGCTGAACGTGGTAGTCGTTGGCAATGGCACCATCGCGCATGACCAGGATGCGGTCGGCCAGCAGGATGGCCTCATCCACGTCGTGCGTGACCAGCAGCACGCCCGGACGATGACGCGCCAGCAACTGGCGCACCAGCGCATGCATGCGGATGCGGGTCAGCGCATCGAGGGCGGCAAAGGGTTCATCCAGCAACAACAGGCGCGGCTCGCGCACCAGGGCACGCGCCAGTGCCACGCGTTGTGCCTGGCCACCGGAGAGGTTACGTGGCCAGTCATCGAATCGACCACCCAGCCCGACCTCTTCCAGCGCCGCCTGTGCGAGCGGCTTGCCGATCCTGTCATCGAAGCCCAGGGCGACATTGCGCCAGAGCGGATCCCACGGGATCAGGCGCGGTTCCTGGAACACCACGGCTGGTTGCGCCGGGCCATCGATGCGACCGCCGTCGATGGCGTCCAGGCCCGCCAGCGCGCGCAGCAAGGTGGTCTTGCCGCAGCCGCTCTCGCCCAGCAGGGCCACGAACTCGCCACGGCGGATGCGCAGGTTCAGCCCCTGGATCACGGTGCGCTCACCATAGCGGCGCCTGAGGCCTGCTACCTGCACGGCGACCTCGTCGACACCGGCCGGATGCATGGTATGCACGTCATGGGCGGCGGCGCTCATCATTTCCCCTTGGCAGCGTAGTTGGGATGCCAGGCCAGCAGACGACGCTCCAGCAGGCGTGCGATGGCATCCGAAACCACGCCGATGCCGGCATAGATGACGATGGTCAGCACGATCACGTCGGTCTGCAGGAACTCGCGGGCATCCATGGCCAGCGAGCCGATACCGGTGTTGGCGGCGATGGTCTCGGCGATCACCAGCGCCAGCCAGGCCACCGCCAGCGCGTAGCGCACCCCGGCCAGGATGGAAGGCAAGGCACCGGGCAGCACGATGCGGCGGATCAATGTCCAGTTGGACAGGCCGGTCACGCGGCCCAGTTCGAGCAGCTTGGGATCGACCTGGCGGATGCCCAGCACTGTATTGATGTAGATGGGAAAGAGCACGCCCAGCGAAACCAGGAAGACCTTGCCGCCCTCGCCCACGCCGAACCACACGATCACCAGCGGCAGCGCGGCCAGGAAAGGCACGGCGCGCACCATCTGCACGCTGCGGTCGAACAAGGCCTCGGCCAGGCGCGAGAAGCCCACCAGTGTGCCCAGCACGAAACCGAGGCTGCCGCCGATGACGAAGCCGGCGGCAGCGCGCAGGAGGCTGGCGCCCAGGTCACTGAGCAGGCGGCCCTGCCCGATCAGCTTGAGTGCCGTCTGCAGCACCTTGCTGGGCGCCGGCAGCACCTGTGGAGAGAGCACGCCGGCACGGGCAAAGGCTTCCCAGAGCAGCAGCAAGGCCAGCGGCGCTGCCCAGGAAATGAGGAACAGGCTACGCGCGCTGGGCACGCGCGGCACGCGACGGGCGGGCCGCTCTGCGGCTGAGGCGGCGGCGGACAGGCTCAGTCGGTTGACCGCGTCGGACATGGGGTTTCCTTCCGTGGAGGGGCGAACAGGACGCGGCAGCTGCCACGACAAGAAAGTCATGCTAATGCGGCAGGCTGCTCGGACGAACGAAGGATTTTGCGTTTGAATATCTGATAAACGGATTTGCGACGTCGCACCTGACTCTTCCCGCACGACAAGCAAGACAGGAAAGCCAGGCCGAATCAGGCCGACGCAAGCGCGGCCGAGGGGATCATGTTGAAATCGAAAAAAACGATATAGAAGAAATTCAAAGACAACACGCAAGCATTTTCGAGTTGCCATCAAAGTTTGCTCCTTGCCCGGCATAGGGATGGAAGCGCAGCGGCATCTTGGGTGTAATGACCGGTTTCATCCACCGGGCCCAAGCATGCGCCATCCAGACCAGACCCACCGTATCATCGCCCGCGGCAAGGCCATCACTCTTCCCAACCGGCCAGGTCCGCGCAACATCGCAACGCCTCGCGACCTGCCCGGCATCGTCATCTTCATCCATGGCGTCAATGATCCGGGTGCGACCTATGGCCGGGTCGAGAGCGGCCTGTGCCAGGGTCTCAACGAGCGGCTCGACCTCCATGGCGCCCTCCAGCCTGGCAGCTATGGCGACAGCTACCGGAAGGCCAAGGCCCTCATGCATACACGTGACCGCAAGAGAGTCGCCGACGTCCTCTACGATCCCGACACCTACCTCTACCAGCGCAAGGAAACCGGTAGCACCAACAGTGTCTTCATCCCCTTCTACTGGGGCTATCGGGCCGACAACCGCGACATCGCCCGCGATGCCAACCACGACCCCTTGCGTGTGCGCAGCCAGTACCAGGATCTGCAGGGCAACCGGCTCGATGCCAATTTCGCCAAGGCTGGCGGCTTCTTCTCCAACGCCACCAACAACATCGCCGACATGTACCAGAAAGGCTTCAACGCCCCGGGTCTCGGCAAATGGCTGACCCGCAACAATCTCGGTGGCAACGACCTCTTCATCGCGGACTGCCCGCCACGCCGCTATTTCGTACTGGCCGCCGAACGTCTGGCCATGCTGATCAGCACCATCCGCAACATCCAGCCCCATCCCGAAGCTGCTGCGGCGGGCATGCTGCCCGAGCACGACACCATCACCGTCATGGGCCACAGCCAGGGCAGCCTGATCACCTTGCTGGCACAGGCCATCCTGGCCCGCGACAAGCAACGCTATGCCGACTGCATCATCATGGTCGACAGCCCCTACAACCTGGTCGACGCCGCCGAGAACACCCAGACCGTGCGCGCCAAGCTGAAGACCTTTGTCGATATCGTCAACGAGGTCACGCGCGAGAAGGAGTACAGCATCCCCTGCCTGGCCGACATGCTGCTGCAGCACGAGCGCGATCCCTCGGTACGCGCCGGCCGGCGCTGGACGCCCACCCAAGGCCAGCGCCCCGACAAGAACGGACGCGACTGGATCAGCTTCGAAGAGCGTGACAACCGCCGCAAGGTCTATCTCTACTTCTGCCCGGAAGACACCGTGGTGGCGCTGGATTCCGTGCAAGGCATCGGTACCTTCGGCGTGCCCGACGAGGTGGCCGCCGAGCGCAGGAACCCGGCCGGCGAACGTTTTCCTGCCATGGATATCCTCAATACAATGCGCTTCTACCAGCGCATGTGGACCCGCATGCTGCGCCCGCGTCCGGGACAGGACGGGCTGCACCCCGTCGCCGTGGGCAACCCACCAGGCCGCCATCCGATAAGGGAAGACCTTGAACGGCTGACAGTCGGCCCCAACGCCGGAGCCAAGTTGTTCACCAATCCGCTGGCCTATACCTCACACCAGCGCGGCGACATGCGCCTGCTCAATGGCGAAGCGCTCACCCCGGCGCACGAACCCGAGCTGTATGGTGGCGAAGTGCTACGCGGCGGCCCGCGTCCAGGGCATGCCGACCAGCCTGGACTGCTGACGCCTGACGATGTCGGCAAGGACGTGGCGCTGGGCAACCGTCATGCGAAGTTCCGCTGGATCGAGGTCGCCATGAGCACATCACCGGATACCGAGCCGCACAAGGCAAGATTCCACACCGGCATCGACGACCTGCATGACCGGGCCGAGAACTGGCGCGCCGTTCCAGTTGATGCGTCGAGCTACCTGATCGAACGCGAAGAAACGCCCAATGAAGCGAGAGACCGAATGCAGACCGATCCATCGGCCCGCACCGAAAACAATTATCACTCGGGCATCTTGAACAGTACCGAAAACCACCGCTGGGTCACGGCCATGGATGTGGCGGTGGGGCAGGCAGTGACGTTGGATGATCCGGAGTGGAGGAAAGTGTTGTTGTTTATGGGGCAGTGGCGGCTTAGTGCTGAGGTGATGAGCGATTTTGAAGACTGTGACAACTTCAAGCGCTTGCCAGCCCGGGAGTGTCAGAATTTTCGTGTTCAAGGCGGGTTAATATTTAAACAACCGGAAGCACGAAGCGATCAGCGTAGAGGATAGCAAACTGGTTCATTGCCGT
>QFZN01009696.1_pt1 | contig 51658 bp, 32 predicted proteins | sample 1740101 | NCBI WGS metagenome assembly QFZN01 (sample SAMN09210849, study PRJNA391713) | Ciliate metagenome, whole genome shotgun sequencing project. | isolation source: combination of 50 Heterometopus sp. ciliate cells from an enrichment culture... | host: Heterometopus sp. ...
CGCTTGGCTGTCCAACGTTTGAATTCTTCTTCCATGACCATGCTCATTTGATGTCCTTTCAGGATTATCTACTGAGCAGGTTCTTAGTGGGTCATTACAAAAGCGCTTACGCGCTCACTACCTTCAACAGCGATGCCACCCCGAGTATATTCATCATCCGCTTCATATTGTAGGCCAGCACATGCAAACTCATCTCCGTGCTCACACGGGCTTTTGTTCTGGTCAGGAAGTGAGTTGCGCCCATCCAGGATTTGATCGTGCCAAACGGGTGTTCGACAGTCCGGCGGCGTATACGCGCCGCTCATGCTTTGGAATCAATAACGGCTCAAAGCTGCCACTGCGGTCACGGGGCACCTCAATGCGCAATGGGCCGTCTTCGGTAAGGACGGTCTTGCCGCCTTTGCCGTTGCGTTGATTGGTGCCGGATGCAGGCTTGGCAGCACCTGGCGGATAGCCCAGGTGGTGGCTCTCATCTCTGCACCTAGAGCACGCTCGATGAGCGCCTTCTTGAAGGCCTGAGAGGCTGCATTGATGGCCTCGGCCGTCATTGGACCGTTGCCGAACTGTTCTAGCAGTTCAGCGGGAATCGCTGGCAAGGCTGCTGGCATAGCTTTCGGTTTGCGGGGCATATTCACACCTTGGTGACATGTTATGCCCAAAACACGAAATTTCTGACAGACCCGATTCAAGCGTAGCTCAAGCCACAGATGCCGGCGCCACACACACCGATAAAACCTCAAACCGTCTTTAATGAAGGAGGAGGCATCCCATGTTTTGCAGTCGTTCCGTAGGTATCCATCTTTTGCGCGGCCTATGCGCCGTTGCCCTCATCGCCCTGTCACTATATCTGATCACATTGGGGGAACTATATGCCTTCCTTGTGGCGGCCATGTCCGTCGGCGGTGCCATCTTCCTGCTGCGAGGCTGCCCAATGTGCTGGTTGATGGGACTGATGGAAACCATAGCCCGTCAGCGTGAAAGCAAGGACCCTTCATGACACTTATTGCCAGGCGACCAGAGAATAGTGCTCACTTGGGGAGGGGAAGACAAATGTTGAAAGTCCGATCAACCATGGCAGATCCAACTGGACGCAACGCATACGAATTCCACGACATCGTCTCGAGTCTGGCAGCGATTAGCGGTTTCGACTATTGCGGTTACTTCTTGCAGATGGCCGTTCCCGTTTCTTGTCCACCTATGGTCATCCTTGAATGATACGGTCAAGTTTTTTGAATACAGTCTCGATCAGAGCCTTCATGTCGAAGCTTGTATAGGTCAGAGGATTCCTGGTACATCAGAAAATATCGGGTACCGAAACCGGAATAGTCCGGAGCAGGATGACGCCCTGAACGAATGGGCCATTATTACCGCTCACATCAACAAAGACGCCCGTCGACTTCTGGAACACCTTAAGTGTGCAATTCTGACCACCGAGCGGCATATTAAGCGCCTGGGAAGGAAGCCGCTAAATAGCAAATCCGAATAGCACAACCACGATTGAATCGCACAAACAAAAAGGCCCGCATTTCTGCGGGCCTTTTCAACTACTGGCGGAGAAGGGGGGATTCGAACCCCCGATAGGCTATTAACCTATACACGCTTTCCAGGCGTGCGACTTAAACCACTCATCCACCTCTCCTGGATTCGAGTTCGCGTTCAGCGAAGCCACGCATTATAGCAAGCTTTGCGACGATGCCAAGTCTTTTCTTAATATTTTTCAAACCAGCAATAAAAAAAACCGGCAGGGCCTGGGCAACACCACATGCCCACTGCCCTGCCGGCGCTTGCCGACTACCACTGTGCGGTTATTGCGCTTCCTTCAACTGGTCCAGGATGGCCGGGTTTTCCAGCGTGGAGACGTCCTGGGTAATCGACTCGCCCTTGGCCAGCACGCGCAGCAGGCGGCGCATGATCTTGCCGGAACGAGTCTTGGGCAGGTTGTCGCCGAAGCGGATTTCCTTGGGCTTGGCAATCGGCCCGATTTCCTTGGCCACCCAGTCACGCAGTTCCTTGGCAATCTGCTTGGCTTCGTCGCCGGTGGGACGCGGGCGCTTCAGGACCACGAAGGCGCAGATCGATTCACCGGTGGTTTCGTCCGGCTTGCCAACCACGGCCGCTTCGGCCACGAGGCTGTTGGCGACCAGGGCCGATTCGATTTCCATCGTGCCCATGCGGTGGCCGGAGACGTTCAGCACGTCGTCGATACGACCGGTGATGGTGAAGTAGCCGGTGTCCTTGTTGCGCACCGCGCCATCGCCAGCCAGGTAGATGTTGCCACCCAGTTCTTCGGGGAAGTAGCTCTTCTTGAAGCGCTCGGGATCGTTCCAGATGGTACGGATCATCGACGGCCACGGACGCTTGACCACCAGGATGCCGCCATTGCCATTGGGGACGTCATGACCGGCCTCGTCGACGATGGCCGCCGTGATGCCCGGCAGCGGCAGCGTGCAGGAACCCGGCACCTGCGGGGTGGCGCCCGGCAGCGGCGAGATCATGTGGCCACCGGTTTCGGTCTGCCAGAAGGTATCGACGATCGGGCAGCGCTCGCGGCCGATGTTCTTGTAGTACCACATCCAGGCTTCCGGATTGATGGGCTCGCCCACCGAACCGAGGATGCGCAGCGTGGACAGGTCGTATTGCTTGGGATGGATCTTCTCGTCGGCGTCGGCGGCCTTGATGAGCGAGCGGATCGCGGTGGGCGCGGTGTAGAAGATGGTGGCCTTGTGGCGCGCCACCATGTCCCAGAAGCGGCCCGCATTCGGGTAGGTCGGCACGCCTTCGAAGACGATCTGGGTCGCGCCCACGGCCAGCGGACCATAGGCGATGTAGGTGTGGCCGGTGATCCAGCCGATGTCGGCGGTACACCAGTAGACGTCGTCGGGCTTGATGTCGAAGGTCCACTTCATCGTCAGCACGGCCCACAGCAGGTAGCCAGCCGAGGCGTGCTGCACGCCCTTGGGCTTGCCGGTGGAACCGGAGGTGTAGAGGATGAACAGCGGATGCTCGGCATCGACCCATTCGGGCTCGCAGCTGTCGGCCTGGTTGGCGACCACGTCGGCCAGGCGCAGGTCACGGCCTTCGACCCAGTTGATGTCGGCGCCGGTGCGCTGGTAGACGATGACGTGCTTGAGCGTATCGCAGCCGCCCATGTCCAGGGCTTCGTCGACGATGGACTTGAGGGGCAGCTGCTTGCCGCCACGGACCTGGTAGTCGGCGGTCAGCACGGCGACGGCGCCGGCATCGATCACGCGCTCGTGCAGCGACTTGGCCGAGAAACCGCCGAAGACCACCGAGTGGGTCGCGCCGATACGGGCGCAGGCCTGCATGGCCGCCACGCCTTCGACCGACATCGGCATGTAGATGACCACGCGGTCACCCTTCTTGATGCCCAGCGACTTCAGGCCATTGGCGAACTGGCACACCTTCTGGTGCAGCTCGCGATAGGAAACGCGGGTCACCTTGCCATCGTCGGACTCGAAGATGATGGCGGTCTTGTCGGCATTGCCGTTCTCGAGGTTGACGTCGAGGCAGTTGTAGGAAACGTTGACCTGGCCATCGGCAAACCACTTGTAGAACGGCGCGTTGGATTCATCCAGGGTCTGGGTGAAGGGCTTGTGCCACTTCAGGTTGTCCTTGGCCAGCTTGGCCCAAGTGCCTTCGTAGTCCTGGGCGAATTCGGCGTTCAGGGCATGGTAGGCGTCCATGCCCGAAATGGCGGCGTGCTTGGCCAGTTCGGCCGGCGGTGCGAATACGCGATTTTCCTGCTTGAAAGTTTCGATGTCTGCCACGGTAGTCTCCACAAGGTTTGTTTTTGCTTTCCGCAAAACATAGGCCGTTTCACTTACTCAGTCCTTACACAAACGGCGGCGTCCCGCCACGGGAAGCTGCCTGCATCAGGGCTGCAGCGATGCGACACTCTGCGATGCCAGCAACAAGGGGCGCTGCCACCCCAGGCTCCAGTCAAGGAGACCTTCATTTGCCCTTATATTCAGGACAACATTTATGCATTTTGGCATAGTCGGGTGTTTCCCGCAGGCAGCTCTTTGCTCACATTTGATCTGCATAGGCGTAAAGCAATCCCGACGGAATCTGTCCAAGGGCGTGTAAAATACGGCCCCAAATCCGAAGCCGCGCCGCGGGGACAATAATCGGAACCTGCATTCATCCGCCAGAATCAAGCGTACCTGCACACCCATGAACAACCCGATGCCCAAGTCTCCCCGCAAGATCGGCGTGCTGCCCAACCTGATTTTCATGAGCCGCTGGCTGCAGCTGCCGCTCTACCTTGGCCTGATCCTGGCGCAATGCGTCTACGTCTACCACTTCTGGGTGGAGCTGGTGGACCTGATCGGCGCGGCCATGGGCCATGCCGGCTCGCTGGACCACATCCTCGATGCCGTGGCCATCGCCGGCGCACCGCGCCCGGACAAGCTCAACGAGCAGACCATCATGCTGGTGGTGCTGGCGCTGATCGACGTGGTGATGATTTCCAACCTGCTCATCATGGTCATCGTCGGCGGCTACGAAACCTTCGTCTCGCGCATGAACCTGGAGAGCCACCCTGACCAGCCCGAATGGCTCTCCCACGTGAATGCCTCGGTGCTCAAGGTCAAGCTGGCCACGGCCATCATCGGGATTTCCTCGATCCACCTGTTGAAGACCTTCATCAACGCCAACCTGTACGACGTCAAGACCCTGGTCGCGCAGACCGGGATCCATATCGCTTTCCTCCTGTCGGCCATGGCCATCGCCTATTGCGACCGCCTGATGGCGCATGCGCCTGACCCGTCCGACAAGCCGCACTGATTTTGCCTCATCCAAACCTGAGAGAACCAGCCATGACCATCATCAAGCAAGACGATCTCATCGAATCCGTCGCCGCCGCGTTGCAGTACATCAGCTACTACCATCCGGCCGATTACATCCAGCACCTGGCCCGCGCCTATGAAACCGAGCAAAGCCCGGCGGCCAAGGATGCGATCGCGCAGATCCTGACCAACTCGCGCATGTGCGCCGAGGGCCGTCGTCCGATCTGCCAGGACACCGGTATCGTCAACGTGTTCCTGAAGATCGGCATGGGTGTGCGCTTCGAAGGCTTCCCGGGTTCGATCGCCGACGCCGTCAACGAAGGCGTGCGTCGCGGCTACTCGCACCCCGACAACGTGCTGCGCGCCTCCATCGTGGCCGACCCGCAGTTCGAGCGCAAGAACACCAAGGACAATACCCCCGCCGTGATCCACATGGAACTGGTGCCGGGCAACACCGTGGACGTGCAGATCGCGGCCAAGGGCGGCGGCTCCGAGAACAAGACCAAGTTCGTCATGCTGAACCCCTCCGACAACCTGGTGGACTGGGTCCTGAAGACCGTCCCCACCATGGGCGCCGGCTGGTGCCCGCCGGGCATGCTGGGCATCGGTATCGGCGGCACCGCCGAGAAGGCCATGCTGATGGCCAAGCAAGTGCTGATGGAAGACATCGACATGTACGAGCTCTTGAAGCGCGGCCCGCAGAACAAGACCGAAGAGCTGCGTATCGAGCTCTACGAGAAGGTCAATGCCCTGGGCATCGGCGCGCAAGGCCTGGGTGGCCTGACCACCGTGCTGGACGTGAAGATCATGATGCATCCCACGCACGCTGCCTCCAAGCCGGTCGCCATGATCCCCAACTGTGCCGCGACCCGTCACGGCCACTTCGTGCTGGATGGCTCGGGCCCGGCCTACATGGAACCGCCGTCGCTGTCGGACTGGCCGGAAGTTCACTGGGTGGCTGACACCGAGAAGTCGCAGCGCGTCAACCTCGATACCCTGACCAAGGAAGAGGTCGCTTCCTGGAAGCCGGGCCAGACCCTGCTGTTGAACGGCAAGATGCTGACCGGCCGCGATGCCGCCCACAAGCGCATCCAGGACATGCTGGCCAAGGGTGAGAAGCTGCCGGTGGACTTCACCAACCGCGTGATCTACTACGTCGGCCCGGTCGATCCGGTGCGTGACGAAGTGGTCGGCCCGGCAGGCCCGACCACGGCCACCCGCATGGACAAGTTCACCGACATGATGCTGGAACAGACCGGCCTGATCTCCATGATCGGCAAGTCCGAGCGTGGCCCGGCCGCCATCGAGGCGATCAAGAAGCACAAGTCGGCCTACCTGATGGCCGTGGGTGGCTCGGCCTACCTGGTCTCCAAGGCGATCAAGTCGGCCAAGGTGCTGGGCTTTGCCGATCTGGGCATGGAAGCGATCTACGAATTCGACGTCAAGGACATGCCGGTGACGGTGGCCGTCGATGCCAACGGTATCTCGGTACACAACACCGGTCCGGCGGAGTGGAAGGAAAAGATCGCCCAGAGCGTGTCGCTGTCGAAGATCCCCGTCACCACCGCCTGAACCACGCCAGAGCGAACACCGGAGCGCGCGTAGCCCCATGAATGACGCAGTCAAGCAAGTCCCCGCGCCTTCTGCCGTGACGCCTGCGAGCACTACCCCGATGCCGACCGCAGCCGATGCCGCGGTCGGCATTTTCGATTCCGGCATCGGCGGCCTGTCGGTGCTGCGGCACATCCACGCCGCCCTGCCCCGCGAAAAACTGCTTTACTTCGCCGACTCCGGCTATGCGCCCTATGGCGACAAGACCGAGCAGGAGATCGTGGCACGTTCGCTGAGCATCGCCGACTTCTTCATCGGCCAGCAGGTCAAGGCCCTGGTGGTGGCCTGCAATACGGCCACCGCCGCAGCCATCCAGGCCATCCGCGAACGCCGGCCGCAACTGCTGGTGGTGGGTATCGAGCCCGGCCTCAAGCCCGCCGCGCAGGCGACCCGCAGTGGCACCGTGGGGGTATTGGCCACGCGCAGCACGCTGGCCAGCAAACGCTTTGCAAGCTTGCAGGCACAGATGGAAGCGCAGTACCGGGTGCGCTTCCTGCCGCAGGCCTGCGTGGGCCTGGTGGACCTGATCGAGAAAGGCGAACTGTATTCGCCCGCCACGGTGCAGTTGCTGGAGCGCTACCTGGCACCACTGCTGGAACAAGGCGCCGATACTCTGGTACTGGGCTGTACGCACTATCCCTTCGTGCGCCAGGCCATCGAAGATGTCTGCCGCCGCCTGTCAGGTCGCGTTCCCGGCATCATCGATACCGGACAGGCAGTCACGCGGCAGCTGCTGCGACTGCTGGAGCACGACGCCCTGTTCAGTCAGGCCGCCCAGGGCTCCCTGGCGGGCTACACCACGGCCAGCCGTTCCACGCTGGAGCATGCCTTCCAGAGCTTGCTGCAACTGCAACCTGAGGTCCATGCCTTGCAGCCGCAAACGGCGCACTGAAGCGACTGACGCTATTTTTTTGATGCGACCTTGCCAATCAGCATCGAAAAAGTATTGCCAAATCCTGCAAGTGTTTGTATAATCTTTTGCTTACTTGATGACGGACGAAAGTCAGTCAGACAGTCGACGGTGGCTGTAGCTCAGTTGGTAGAGTCCAGGATTGTGATTCCTGTCGTCGTGGGTTCGAGTCCCATCAGCCACCCCACAGATTCATATGAAAAGCCCGGTTCCTGCGAACCGGGCTTTTTTTTTCTGCATCCTCCCTGGGACGGGAAGGCAGCCGTCACGCTGCCCCCCCCTCGCTGCTGCTCCCAGGTTCAGTTGATCATCCCGGTCGAATAGGCGTACTTGATCAGGTCGGCGTCCGTATTGAGGCCCAGCTTGCGCATGGCGTTGTTCTTATGGGTACTGATGGTGCTGGGCGTGCGCGAGAGCCGCTCGCAGATCTCTCCCAGCGATTGCCCCTCGACGAACAGGCGCACCACCTCCAGCTCGCTCTGGGTCAGCTCGCGCGCCAGACCGAAGCCCTCGCCCTGGGCCCAGCTCATTTCCAGCTCACCGCGTAGCGATACCGGGAAGTACAACTGCTTGCTGCTCTGCGTGGCCAGGCAGGCGTTGATCAGCTCGTCGGGCTTTTCGCGCTTGTTGATGACGGCAAATACCCCCATGCGATAGAGGCGCCGGATTACCGCGCCATTGTTCATGGCCGTATAGACGATGAGCTTGGTGGAGGGATGCTCGGCCTTGATGCGCTTGACCAGCGCAAAGCCGTCCGAGTCCTCGCTGTCATCGGCCGGCATGGCGAAATCGGTGATGACGATCTCGCAAGGCGCACGCTTCAACGCCGCCAGCAAGGCCTCGCCGGTGTCGACCTCGAGATCCACGCGCACCTCCGGCAAGCGCGCAAGCTCGTTCCTGAGTGCGCCCAGCACGATAGGGTGATCATCAGCGATGGCCACGTGCAGGACTTTCTTCAAATTCATGCTACCCCCAAATGGTTCAATTAACAGACAGTTGGCGATACCGCCGCCCGGAGCAGCTCTTCCCTGGCGCTCCTCGGGTCAAATGCCCTCGATTTGCAAACATCGATGTCGGCCCCCTGCGTTCTTCGCGCCTTGGTGGCATCGAAAAACATCCGTAATGAGGAGATAGAGAAAATCGGAGGAAAACAGAAAGGAAATCGAGATATCACCGAGAAAAATCGAAATAATTCGAGAAAGCAATAGAAGGACTTGCGATGACGTCAATCTTTACACGTCAGGGCAACGGCTCCGCAGGCCGATCGAGAAGAGCTCAAGCGGACCTGCAACACCCCGCGGAGTCACCAATAGTCCTCGGTCACGAACTGCCCGCCGCCGGTACGGCGCAGGGGGGTCATGCCACGCTGGCGCAGCAGGTCACGCAACTCGGTGACCATGTCGGGATTGCCGCAGGCCATCACGCGCGTCTGTTCCAGGCTCATCGGCAGGCCGGTGGCCTGCTCCAGCACGCCATCACGCAACAGGGTCGTGATGCGGCCGGCCAGCAGTGCCTCGTCGGGCGGCAGGGAAGATTCGCGCGTCACGCAGCGCAACAGGTGCAGGCGTGCCGGCCAGCCCTGCTGGCGGGCGTGCTGGCGCATCGCCTCGAACTGTTCGATGTAGGTCAACTCCTCGCGCTGGCGCACGCCATGCACGACCACCAGGTCCTTGAAGCGACGCCATACGTCGGGCTGCTGGAGGATGGCGATATACGGACCCAGCCCGGTGCCAGTGGCCAGCATCCAGAGCTGGCTACCATCGGTGAAGCGGTCGGCGGTCATGAATCCATAGCTGAGTTTTTCCACCCAGACCGGGTCGCCCGGCCGCAAGGCGTCCAGCCGTGTGGTGAACTGGCCACCAGGGACGATGATGGCGTAGTACTCCAGTTCATCAGCCTCTTCGGCGGAGGTGATGGAATAGGCGCGCGAGACGATCTCGCCATCGATCTCCAGCCCCAGGCGGGCGAACTGGCCGGCGGAAAAACGGTAGCCGGCCGGTCGCGTGGTTCGGAAACTCAACAGCTTGTCAGTCCAGCGATGAACCGACAGCAGGCGCTCGCAACTGGCCTTTTCCGAATACGCTTGAATGCTCACACAACTCTCCTTGACGGCACCGGCCATGCGCTGTCGCATGAAGACCGATGCCGGTACTGATTTGAAAACAGCCCTGCGGGTCGACCACCGGGCGCATTACAATAACGGTTAGAACACAGGCAGGCTCGCCGCCAGCGCGGGAAACCGCGCGGCATGGCCCCGACAGGAACTATCGGCGCCGTGCGCAGGTCAGGTTGGGAGGCACGCGCCACCCAACCGCCATCCTACCCGACTTGTCAATAGTCCGGCCGGCAGCCTCAACCGATAACAACGTGACGCAATGAATCAATGACTTGGACCCGCAGCCTGGCCATCGCCTTTCTCTGGTGTACCGCCCAAACCGCCTATGCCGCCTACAAGGTAGAGATCGAGGCACCCAAGCCGGTGCAATCGCTGCTCAAGGATTTCCTGGACCTCTCGCGCTACCAGGACCGTGACGACATCAGCGACGAACAGCTCAAGTTCATGATGGACACCGCCGGCGACCAGGTACGTGAGCTGACCTCCACCGAAGGTTACTTCTCGCCCCAGACCAAGGTGACGATGAAGACCGATGCCGCCGCCGATGGCAAGCCGGGGCTGCGTCACATCACGGTGGTGGTCGATCCCGGCACGCGCACCAGCATCGCCTCGGCCGAGATTGCAGTGACCGGCGCGGCCCAGCAGCAGGATGCCGGTCGCATCGCACGCATCCGCAGTGACTGGTCGCTGGCCCCGGGCCAGCCGTTCCGCCAGGAAGACTGGGACAAGGCCAAGAACGCCGGCCTGGAATCGCTGCAGCAGAAGAAGTATGCCGCTGCCCGCATTGCCTCTTCCCAGGCACGGGTGGATCCCGATGAGCACCAGGCCGATCTCTCGGTGCGCTATGACAGCGGCCCGGCCTTCACCCTGGGGCCCTTGCAGGTCACCGGCACGCGTCGCTATCCGCAATCCATCATCGACAACGTCAATCCGCTCAATGTGGGCGAGCCGTACGATGCCGACCGCCTGCTAGCCCTGCAGCGCCAGATCCAGAATACGCCCTACTTCTCCAATGCCATCGTGGCCATCGACGACGATCCGGCCCATCCCGACCTGACCCCGGTGAAAGTGCAAGTGACCGAATACCCGACCCAGCGCATCCGCACCGGGGTGGGCTATGGCACCGATACCGGTGCCCAGGTGGAAGGCCGCTATTCGCACTACAACGTCTTCAACCGTGCCTATGTGTTCGACAGCCAGGCACGACTGGAACAGAAGCGCCAGTACGGCCTGCTGTCGCTGGCCATGCCACCGGACAGCCGGGCCTTCGTCAACAGCATCAACACCTCCTACGACCGCACCACGCTGGAAGGCATCGACCTGCGCAGCCAGCAGCTCGGCTTCAAGCGCGCGCGCAACAGCGAGAACTATGACACCACCTATTCGCTGACCTATTACCGCGATGAACTGACCCAGGAAAACGGCGCCACCTTGCCCGCCGACACCATCGTCACGCCCGGCAAGCACCGGGCGCTGGTGCCCGGCTTTGCCTGGTCGCGTCGCAACGTGGACAATCCCATCTTCCCGCGCCAGGGCAACCTGGTGACACTGGAAGCCGGCCTTGCCCTCAAGGGCGTGCTGACCGACCAGAGTTTTTCCCGCCTGTATGGCCGCTTCAAGCAGTTCGTGCCGGTAGGCAGGCGCGACATCGTGGTGCTGCGCTCGGAACTGGGCGGCGTCTTCACCACCGGCAGCGCCGGCTCGGTGCCAGCCTCCCTGCTGTTTCGCACCGGCGGCAACGACTCGGTGCGCGGCTACAGCTACCAGAGCATCGGCAACGAGCAGAACGGTACCGTCTATCCGACCAAGTACCTGGCCGTGGGCAGCGCCGAATACCAGCGCTGGTTCAGCCAGAGCTGGGGGGCGGCGGTGTTCTATGACCTTGGCGCGGCCGCCGACAACTGGAGCAACAAGACCTTCTATCACGGCGTCGGGACTGGCGCACGCTGGCGCAGCCCGGTGGGCACGCTCAACCTGGACCTGGCCTATGGCATCCAGAAACGCCAGATCCGGCCCCATGTCTCGCTGGGCATTGCCTTCTAGCCAGCCCACGACACCGATGACTGACCCGATTTCGAACCACGACCACGCATGAGCGACCAGCCCCACGATCCGCAACCCCCAACGCCATCGCCTGCCCAGCCGCCCCAGCCACGCCAGCGCCGTGGCCGCCAGCTGGCCTGGTGGGCCGGTGGCAGTACCGCACTGCTGCTGGTGGCACTGGCCGGCACGACCCTGTTCGCCCTCAACACCGAGCACGGCGCCCGCCTGCTGTGGAACGGCGCGATACAGGCCCTGGGCGGCAAGCTGTCCGGCGAACTGGCCGGTGGCACCGTGGCCGATGGCCTGCACCTGCGCCAGCTGCACTACCGCGATGAACAGCGCATCCTCGACATCGACCGCATCGATGCCAGCTGGCACCTCTCGATCCTGGGGCGCAAATTCACCGTCGACACGCTGCGGGTGGGAACGGTACGGCTGACCCAGCAACCGAGTCCCTCCGAACCGAGCACCCTGCCTAGCTCGCTGACACTGCCGCTGGCGCTGGACATCCGCGACGTCGTGCTGGACCACCTGAGCCTGACGCAAGGGACCTCCACCACCGAACTGGACAAGCTGAACCTGCACGGCAATTCCGATGGCGTGCAGCACACCCTGGTGCTGGACAGCCTGTCCACCCCCTATGGTGATGCCACGGCGTTGCTGCACCTGAACGGGCAGCGGCCCTTTGCCCTGGGCGGGGCGCTGGAACTGCGCGGGGCCTACCAGAACGACAGCCAGAAGGAGCAATACCAACTGGCCGCCCAACTCTCGGGCTCGCTGGAAGAGCTGGGCATCGCCCTCAAGGCCAGCGGTGACCGCCTGAAGGGCTCGGCCGACGTCACGGCCACCCCGTTCGCCCCGGTGCCGCTCAAGCGCGCCCGTATCGACCTGCAGCACCTCAATCCGCAAGCCTTCCATGCCGCTGCCCCGCAAGCCGACCTGGACCTGCGCGCCGACCTGGTGCCGGTGGCGCAGCCGGCCGCCAATGGCGAGCTGCAGGTGGCCGGTCGCATCGATATCACCAATGCCCGACCCGGCAGCCTGGACCAGCAATTGCTGCCACTGCTGTCGGCCAGCGCCGATGTGACCCTGGACCTGCACCAGCAAACCCTGTCGCGCCTGGAGATCCGCCTGCCGCGCGAGGCCCGCATCGAAGGCAACGGCCAGTTCCGCCCAGGCAGCCGGGAAGCCGGCCACGAAGAGGCCATGGCCGGCCAGTTCAAGCTACGCATCGCCGACCTGGACCTGAGCCAGATCCACCGCCAGGTGCGCCCCACCCGGCTGTCCGGTCCGCTGGAGGTGGCGCTGGCGCCGAACGCGCAGCAGATCCTGCTGACCCTGCAGGACCAGGCCCTCAAGCTGCATCTGGACGGCACCCTCGGCGCCGACAAGCTCACTCTCAAGGAGGCAACGCTGGCCGCCGGCCGCTCGCGCCTGGAGGCCTCCGGCACCCTGCAGACCGTGGGGGCGATGGACTATGCCATCAAGGGCCGGTTGGTGGACTTTGACCCTGCCGCAGTGTTGCAGGCGGTCTCGCCGCCCCAGCCTGCCAGGAGCAAACGCCGCGTCGCTGCCCGTAGCGGTGCCGTCGCACCGGTACGCGCCCGTATCAACATGGATGTCAGCGCCAGCGGCGTGCTCTCACCCGAGATGCGCGTCAAGCTGGGCTTCGCCATCCACGACAGCAGCTATGGCGAACTGCCCATGGCCGGACGGGGCGAGATCAACGTGGCCGGCATGCGCCTCTTGCCCAGCAAGGCCAATCTGCAGGTCGCCGGCAACAGCGTGGACCTGGACGGCAGCTTCGGTGCCGCCGGCGACAGGCTCAAGCTGAAGATCGACGCCCCGCAACTGGCACGCCTGGGCTACGGCCTGTCAGGCCTGCTGCGCCTGGACGGCCAACTGAGCGGCACCCGCCAGCGCCCTGCCCTGCAGGCCAGCTACCAGGCCGAGCAACTGGCCTTCGGCGCGCACCGGCTGCACCACCTGGCCGGCCAGGCCGATTTGCGCAGCAACCTGGCCGCCGGCGTGGCTTCGCCCGATAACCGCCTGGCACTCACGCTGGAGGCCGATGGCTACGACGGACCACACGCCGAGCTGGCACGCCTGGCGCTCAAGCTGGATGGCACCTATGCCGCCCATGCCCTATCCCTGCAGGCCAACGGCAAGCTCCAGGATCATCCGCTGGACCTGGCCGTGCGCGCCAATGGCCGGGTGACTGAAAAGACCCGGGGCCAATATGGCTGGGCCGGCAGCATCGACCAGCTGGAAAACCGTGGTTTCCCGCGCATCGCGATGACCACCCCGCTGGCCCTGCAAGCCTCGGCCAATGCCATCGAGGCCGGTAGCACGCGCATCGAGATCGACCGTACCGTGCTGGAACTCAGGCAGCTGTCCTATGGCCAGGGCCGCATTGCCTCGGCCGGTCAGGTCCATGCACTGGACGTGAGCCGCCTGCTGGACATCGTGCAACAGTTCAGCGGAACGCCGCCACCGGTCAAGAGCGACCTGGTTCTCGACAGCGACTGGGATTTCTCGCTGGCCGAGCGTGCCAGCGGCTACCTGCAGGTGGCGCGCCGCAGCGGCGATGTCCGGGTCAACAGCAGCGTGGGCGAAGCCGCGCTGGGCTTGTCCGAGCTGAAGCTGCGCGCCGACTTCCAGGGCGAGCAGATGCGCGTGAACGGTCGCGTGGAGGCCGCCCGCATCGGCAGCCTGGCGCTGGACGGCCAGGTCGGCCTGCAACGGCTGGACAACCTGCTGACCCTGGCCGCGGGCTCGCCCCTCGACCTCAAGGCCAAGCTGGCCGTGCCTGATCTGAAGCGAGTCGGCGACCTGATTGGCCCGCAAGTGAGCCTCAACGGCACCCTCTCGGCCGACCTCAATGCCGGCGGCACCCTGGCCCAGCCCAGGCTGTCGGGCGCCATCAACGGCGACAAGCTGGCCGTGACGCAATTCGACCAGGGCATCCAGTTGAAGGATGGCATCGTGCGCATCGTGATGGACCGCAACGTCATCGAATTGCGCCAGTTCGAGTTCCACGGCGGCAACGGCACCCTGCGTGCCGATGGCAAGGTGCAACTGGGTGCCGACAACCCCGACCTCATGGCCACCCTCACCGCCGACCGCCTGGAGCTGTTTGCCATCCCGGACCGCCAGCTGATGCTCTCCGGCCAGGGCAAGATCAGCAACGTCAACGAACAATTGCATGTGGATGGCAAGTTCACCGTGGACAAGGCCCTGTTCGACCTGCCCAAGAGCAGCGCCCCCAAACTGGGGGATGACGTGGTCATCGTCAGCCGCACCGGCAAGAACCGGGTGGGCGGGGCCGCCTCCTCCGCACAGAAGCTGGAAGCGGCCACCGAGAAGCCGGCCAGCAAGTTCGCGCCGGTCATGCAGATCGCTGTCGACCTGGGCAACGACTTCCGCTTCCGCGGCAGCGGCGCCGACCTGCGCCTGAGCGGGGACATGAGCGTACGCAGCGAGCCGCTCTCGCCCCTGCGCGCCACCGGCACCATCAACGTGGCCGAGGGCAGCTACGAAGCCTACGGCACCAAGCTCAATATCGAGCGCGGCATCATCAACTTCCAGGGGCCGATCGCCAATCCCAACATCAATATCCTGGCCATGCGCCGCAACCAGGATGTCGAGGCGGGTGTTTCGGTGACGGGCAATGCCAGGCAGCCACGCGTGCAACTGGTGTCGGAGCCGAATGTCCCGGACGATGAGAAGCTGTCCTGGATGATGTTCGGCCATGGCACCGACAGCTCAAGCATCGGCCAGCGCTCCGCCAGCAGCCAGGCGCTGGCGCTGGTGGGCAACATGGGCGGCAAACGCATCGCCAAGGACATCGGCCTGGACCAGTTCAGCATCGGCTCCAGCGAATCGGGCCTGACCGACGAACAGGTGGTCAACCTGGCCAAGGCCATCACCGAGAAGATCACCCTGGGCTACGAACAAAGCCTGCAAGGCGCGGCCAGCGTGGCCAAGGCGACCTGGCAGATCTCGCGGCGCTGGTCAGTGGTAGCCCGTGCGGGTACCATCAATGGCTTGAACATCCTGTTCAACCGACGTTACGACTGAGCAACCATGGCATGCCTGAAACTGCCGGAACTGGCGGGATCAGGCATTCCCCGATGGACGCGGCGCCCGGGATTGGGAACAATAGGCGTCAGGAAAGGCCGTCTCCAGGAAAAGCGTCATGCCAGAATTCAGAAAACTCAACGCATCGCAAGCAGCGCAATGGTTCGTTGTGGTGGTCTGCGCCGTCATCGTCGTGCTGGAGGCATGGACCGGCTGGCGTTCCTACGACGTGGCCGTCGACGAGGCCTCGCGCAACACGGCCAACACGACACTGGCGCTGATGCAGCATGCCGACCAGTCCTTCAAGGAGGTCGATATCATCCTGCAGGGCGTACAGGAACACCTGCAGTACAACGGCAGCTCGGCCAGCGCGCGTGCGCGCACCCATGACTTCATGGTCAGCTCGGTAGCCGGCCTGCCCCAGCTGGCCGATCTCTATGTCTACGATGAAAACGGCCAGTCGGTGCTGAGCTCCCAGCCTACCCTGGACAGCCGCTATATCCAGGACGACTACTTCCTGCATCACCGCCGCCTGCGCAGCAACGAAGCCTTCATCGGCCAACCCATGCGCAGTCGCATCAGCGGACAATGGGTGGTGACGCTGAGCCGGCGCATCAACTTCGTCGACGGCAGCTTTGCCGGCGTGGTGGTCGCCGACATCGACCTGGCCTATTTCCAGCGCTACTACGAACAGTTCAACATCGGCCATGACGGCGCCATCCTCTTCGGTCTCAACGAGGGAACGGTGATCTATCGCCTGCCCCTGCTGAACCATTCCATCGGCCTGGACATCTCCAAGTCCCAGCTGCAACAGGACTACCTGCTGCGTGGCCAGCAAGGCTCCTTCGAGTTGCGTTCGCCGCGTGACGACATCGTGCGCATCACCAGCTTCCAGCATTGCCGGCTCTATCCGCTGTTCGTGGCGGTGGCGCTGGCCAAGGACGAAGTGCTGCAGGACTGGCGCCGCCGGGTCTGGATCCGGGGCGTGGCGGTGTTCCTGCTGCTGGTGGTGATCTGCTTTGGTGGCAACCGCCTGGTGGCCCAGGTGGCCCGCCGCGAAATGGCCGAAACCGAGGCCGTGGCGGCGCGTACCGAACTGGAGCGACTCTATCGCACCCTGGAAGCACAATCCCAGAAGGATGGCCTCACCGATGTCTTCAACCGTCGCTACTTCGATGCCGCCCTGAGCGCCGAACTGGCCCGCCTGAACCGCTCCGGCGAGTCACTCTCGCTGGTGATGGTGGACGTGGATCACTTCAAGCAGTTCAACGACACTTACGGGCATGTGGCCGGCGACCTCTGCCTCAAGCGCGTGGCCGGTGCCATTGGCAGCATCGCGCGCCGCCAGGGCGACATCGTGGCGCGTTATGGTGGCGAAGAGTTTGCCCTCATCCTGCCCAACTGCAATGCCGCCAGCGCCAAGGCGATCGCCGGGCGCCTGCTGCAGGCGATACGGTCTCTCGATATTGCCCATGAACGCAGTCCCGTGGGCCACGTGACCATCAGCGTGGGCGTGGCCAGCCTGGCCAGCGGCAAGGGCATCCAGATCGCCCCGCGCGAGCTGGTCGATGCGGCCGATGCCGCCATGTACCTGGCCAAGGAACAAGGACGGGATCGCGCAGTACAACACGAATTCCCGCGGCTCACGGTGATCTCGAATCACCAGGGCAGCACCGGTTAAGCCATGCGCTGCCTGATCCGCTACCAGCTACGTGCAGAGGTGACCATGGGTCGCTACCAGTTCTGCTCGGAAGCCCCCGACCTGGACCAGGTGATCCTGCACCTGAGCCGCTTCCTGCATCCCGAAGTGGTCTACGAATTCCCACCGATGCGCGGCAATCATCATGACTCGATTGCGCAACTGCGCCAGCGCATGACGCATGCGCGCCACTTCCTGCGACAGTATTGCGGCCTCAGCAAGCTGTCCTACATGATCCTGCCGGAAGATGCCGACACCGCCACGGGCCAGTGGACCACCCTGCTGTCGAGCGACGACGACAATTCCCTCACCGAGTAAGCGCCAGGCCACCTGGTCTGGACGGCGGTGGCAGGCGTCAGCCCAGCCGGATCTGGCGATCAGCCACGCTGCGCACGATATCGGCATCATGCGTCACCAGCAGCACCGCGCAGCCCAGTGCCCTGGCCTGCTCCACCAGCAGGGTCATGACCTCCTGCTGGGTCAGCGGGTCCAGACGTGAGGTCGGTTCGTCGGCAAAGATCAGCGCCGGCTTCATCCACAGCACCCGCGCCAGTGCAATGCGCTGCAACTCGCCACCCGAGACCTGCCGTGGCAGGCGATCCAGCAGCGCCGGCGCAATGCGCATGCGCACCAGCAGGGTCTCCAGCATCTCCCAGTCCAGCGCATGCAGGCGCATCAGGTCCTGCAGGGAGCAGCGCAGGCTGACGGTGGGCACAAAGGCCGCAGCCGGGTCCTGGTAGATCTTCTGGAAGGCCGTGCGCGCCAATCCGGGGGCACGCACCACCTCGCCAACGTCGGGCTTGAGCAGTCCCAGCATGATATTGCCCAGGCTGGTCTTGCCGACGCCGCTGGGACCGGCTATGGCGACGATCTCGCCGGCATGGATACGCATGTCCACCGCCGCAAACAGACGCTGCTTGCCGAAGGACTTGCCCACCTGGCGTAGTTCAGCAATCACCGGGCCTGCCGCCGGTGTGCCCGGTGCGGCAGGCCAGTACGCCGGATCGGCGGCCAGCAGTCGCCGCGTATAGGCATAGTCCGGCGCTGCCAGTATCTCTGCCGCCGGCCCCTGCTCCACGATCTCGCCATCGCGCATGACGGCCAGTTGCCCGCCCAGGGCACGCGCCAGCCAGACATCGTGGGTGATGCACAGCAGGCTCATGCCCTGCGCGCGGGCTGCCAGCAGCAAGGCCAGCACCTCGTCGCGGCGGTCGGCGTCCAGGCCCTTGGTGGGCTCGTCGATGATCATCAGCGGCGCACCGGCCGCATGCGTGGCCAGGAAGGCCACACGCTGGGCCATGCCGCCGGAGATCATGAAGGGATATTGACCTGCCGCCGCCTGCAGGCCCAGGCTGTCCAGCGCGGCGGCGGCACGTTCGTGCGCTGCCGCACGCGCCGTGCGTTGCTTGTCGCGGTCACTGTCGGCGGCGGAATGGCTGACCAGCTCGTAGGTCTCCGCCACCTGCTGTATCACGGGCATGGTCGGATCCAGTGCCAGCCAGGGTTCCTGGGGCAGCAGCGCCATGCTGCGCCCCCATCCCCGGCGGCGTGGATGGGGGTCGGCGGCGTCGCTACGCTGACCGGCGATCTCGATGGTGCCACTGCTGCGCAGGGAAGCCGGCAGATTGCCCATGATGGCCTGGGCCAGCAGCGACTTGCCTGACCCGCTCTCGCCCAGCAGGGTCAACACGCCCCCTGCCGGAATCGAGAAATGCACGCGCCTGACCAGCGTGTGGCCACCCTGCCAGACCGTCAGGTCGACCACGCGCAAGGCCGCTGGCGTGAGGGCAGCGCTCATGCTGCCTCCTGCGCCGGCGCGAGCAACTGCAACCCTAGCAAGCTCAACAACAGCACCAGCACTGGCGCGCCGACCAGCCAGGGCGCCTCGCGATAATACGGCAGCAGCTCGATCATCATCACGCCCAGCTCAGGCGTGGGCGGCTGCAGCCCGACACCGACAAACCCCAGCGCCGACATGGCCAGTACCGCGCCAGCCAGGCCGAAGCGCATCAGCGTCAGCAGGCGCGGCAACAGCGCCGGCAACAGGTGGCGCCAGACGATGTAGAACGCGCCAAAGCCCAGCAGGCGTGAGGCCTCCACCTGCGGGCTGGCCAGCAGGATATGGCAGGCCGCGCGCACCACGCGGAAATACTCCACCCACAAGGCCAGCGCCAGGCCAACATACAGGGGCCAGAAACCGCCCGGCGCAAAGGCCGCCAGCAGCAACACCAGCAACAACCCGGGCAGGGCCAGCACCGCATCGGCCAGTGCCGCCAGCAGACGCTCGCCCCAGCCACCGCACCATGCCGCCAGGATACCCGCCAGCGTGCCCGGAATGGCTGCCGAGAGCACGCTCAGCAAGGCCAGCGACAGCGACAGGCGGCTCCCGTGCAGGAGCCGCGCCAGCATGCTGCGCCCCAGGGGATCGTAGCCTAGCGGCTCGGCCAGGCTGGGCGCCTGCAGGAAGTGATCGAGATGCTGGCGCGCGGGATCGCTGGAGATCATCAGCGGCCCCAGCAAGGCCATCACGGCGATGGCGCCCAGCAGGCCCACGCCGAAGCGCTGGCCACGGGTCCAGCGACGAGGCGCATCCAGCGCCGCAAGCGCAGGGGAAGAAGACAGGATACTCATGGTCGGCGACGTGGATCGATAAGGGCGCAGGCGGCATCCACCAGCGCATTGAAGAGAACGAACATCAAGCCCAGTACCAGTGCCGTTGCCTGGATCATCGGCACGTCGCGGCCGAAGATGGCATGCACCAGTGCGTGGCCGATGCCGGGCCAGGCGAAGATGGTTTCCACCAGCACCACGCCTTCAACCAGCATCACCAGCTGCACGCCCAGGTAGGCCGTGACCGGTGCGGCCACATTGCGCAGACCATGCCGTGCCAGTGCCTGGGCGGGCGTCAGGCCCTTGGTCAGGGCAAAGGCGAAATAATCGGATGCGCGCACCTGTACCATCGCATCGCGCGCCACCCGGCAGGACACCGCCGCCAGCCCCAGCGCCAGCGTCAGCGCGGGCAAGAGGATGCCACCGTGATCGGCATGACCGGCCGCCGGCAAGGCCCCCAGTTGCACCGAGAACAGCAGCACCAGTACCAGCCCCAGCAGGAAAGGCGGCAAGGCGCGCAGCGTCACCGACAACGCCAGCGTGGCACGATCGAGCCATCCGCCTGGCACAAGTCCTGCCAGCACGCCCAGGGTCGGGCCGAGCAGCAGCGACAGGCACATGGCAAGCAGGGAGAGACGCACCGTCGGGCCCAGTTGCTGGGCAATCTCCTGCAGCACCGGTTGCGCGGTCACTTGCGACGTCCCCAGTTCAAGGTGGAGCAGTCGGCCCCACCACTCCCCGAGTGCCGCCAGCCAGGGGCGATCCAGGCCCAGCTCGACCCGTACTGCCTGCGCCGCTTCGCTGGTGACCATGTCGTAACCGTAACGGCCAGCGGCGATGCGATAGGCCATGTCGCCGGGCAGCATGCGCGTCATGAAGAAGCACAACGTGCCCACCAGCAGCGCCACCAATACCGCTTGCAGCAGGCGCTGCAGGAGCTTGGGCAATAAGTGTCTCAGGTCCATTGCAGTCGTGAAATCCGGTAGCTGCGTTCAAAGGGATCGATACTGGCACCGCGCACGCGACGGCTGACCGCGCAGGTCTGGCGGTACCAGACCACCGGGATCACCGGCAATTGCTCCTGCAGGATGGCGGCGATGCGCGCGCGCTGGGTGCGGCCACGATCGGCATCGTGTGCCGGGTGCGCAGCCAGTTGCGCCAGCAAGCCCGTCACCTCGTCGTTGTGCCAGCCCATGGCGCCCCAGTCACCGCCCTCGGGGCCGAAGTCCTGCAGCAGGCTGGCCACCGGATCGGGCAGGTTGCCGTAGTTGCGGGCCGCCAGCGCCATCTGCAGCAGGCCGCTGCGGTGGCCGGCCGGGATGTCACCGGAATTGCCGATCACCACCCGCACCGTGATACCGACCTGGCGCATCTCTTCCTGCAGGGCGGTGGCAATCAGCGGCAGCTCGGGCCGATCGACGAAGGTGGTCAGGTTCAGGGCCAGCACCTGGCCATCGCGATAGCGCTGGCCATCGCTCCCCTGGCGCCAGCCGGCTTCTTCGAGCAGGCGCCGGGCCTGGCGCAGGTCGGTGCGCAACGGTGCCAGGCCGGGATCATGCCAACGCGACAGCGACGGCGGGAACAACTGCGTCGCCCCCAGCCCCGGATCGCGCAGCAAGGCGCGGGCAATACCCTGGCGTTCCATGCACAGGGCAATGGCCCGGCGCACGCGCACATCGGCCAGCAATGGATGACCGGCATTGAGCTTGAGGATGGTGGTACGCGGCAGCATGACCGAGACCAACTGCGCGCGCGGGCTGTCCTGCAAGGCCCGTATGCTGGGCGGATCCAGCGAAAACGCCAGGTCGGCCTGGCCGCCCTGGACCAGCAGGGTGCGCGTCTCGGCACGGGCCACGCTGATGTAGCGGGCACGTTGCACTGCCCTGCCGATACCGGGTTGGTAGCGTTCGACCTCGAACTGCTGCGGCAGTGACAGGGACTTGAGTCGGAATGGCCCGCTGCCGATGATGGCCACCACCTTGCCCCCGGTATCGAAGGAGGCGGGGGCCAGTATCTGGGTGGAGTAATGGGTCAGCAGGTAAGGCATGGGACCGAAGGGCCGGCGCAGCGCGATCACCAGCTCGCCACCCTGCACGGTCATGGAAGCGATGTCAGCCAGGCGCAATACGCCCGGGCGCGCTTGCGCACGCTGCAGGCAGGCCAGGATGCTGGCGGGCGTGATGGCGCTCCCATCATGGTAGCGCCCGTCCCGGCGCAGGGCAAAGCGCCACTGCAGGCCATCGTCGCTGACGCGCCAGGATGTCGCCAGCGCAGCATGCAGCTGGCCATCGTCATCCACCTCCAACAGCGTCTCCACCACTTCCATGCGGGCGAACATGTAGCCAGCCCGGGAGGGGTCGAGGCCGGTCATCTCCCAAGGGCCCACCACGGTCAGTACATCGGCATCCGCTCGCTCCGGCGGGCCGGAGACATGGGCATGCTCGTCCTCATGGGCCAGGGCGGTACGCCAGGGTGCCGCCGCCAGGGGGGCTGCCGCCACTACCGCAGCGGCCACCGGCAAGGCCAGCAGTCGGCGCCGCCGACGTGCGTTCGGATGCTGATCCAAGCCCCCTCCTCAGAACTTCACGTTCAACGCCAGCGTGGCGCTGCGCTCGTCACCGGGCATGATCCACACATTGCTGTAGGAACTGCTGTAGTAGCGCTTGTTGAAGAGATTGTTGACGTCCAGCGAGAGCTTCATGGCCGGCGTGAATTGCCAGTAGGCCAGCGCCCGCGCCGTCACGTAGCTGGGCAACTCGAAGCTGCCGGCCTGGTCACCATTGCGCGCGCCGACATAGTTCAAGCCGCCGCCCAGTCCATAGGGCGCACCGCGCGCGTCGGCATCCTCGAAGATGGCCAGCACGCTGCCGGAGAGGCGCGGTACGTTGACCAGGCGCGAGCCCACGGCCAGCGTGTTGTCCTTGGCCACAAACGCATCCGTATAGGCCAGGTTGCCGGTGAAGCGCCAGTGGTGGCCCAGCTTGCCATTGGCGTCCAGCTCCACGCCACGGCTGCGCACCTCGCCGGCGGCGATCGAGAATGCCGTGTTGTTGGGGTCGGTGGTCAGCACGTTCTGCTTGGTGATGTCGAACACGGCGAGCGTAGCGCCGCTGCGCTTGTCCTCGCTCTGGAACTTCAGGCCGGCTTCGGCGGCGCGTGCGGTCTCGGGGCTGAAGGCATTGCCGTTGGCATCGCTGCCCGTATTGGGACGGAAGGACTTGCTGGCGCTGGCATAGACCGACCAGGCCGGCGTGACCAGCCAGGTCAGGCCCAGGCGCGGTGAGAAGGCACTCTTGTCCTGGCGCGTGCTGGTGCCGCTGCGCCAGTTGTCCAGGCGCGAGCGGAAGGCGTCGGCACGCATGCCGGCCAGCAGCTTCCAGCGCGCCGACAGGCTGACCTGGTCCTGCAGGTAGAAGCCGGTGCTGACCTGGTGTTCGCTGGTGGCAGTATTGGGCAACAGGGCCGGTTGCGCCTGCCCATAGACCGGATCATTGATGTTGATGGCATAGGGCGAGGCCGCGCTCGGGTTCACGCGCAGCATGCGCTGGTCCAGCGTCAGCCAGTCGGCTTCCACACCCGCCAGTAGCTCATGGCCCATGCCGCCGACCTGCAGCTTGCCGCCCAGCTCGGCCTGGATCGAGGTGTCGTGCCAGCTGTAGTCGCGATAGCGGCGCTGGCGCCACAGCGTGGCATTGTCGGCCCGCAGGGAGGATGCTTCGGTGGAGTAGCCATCCAGCTGGCCATCCTTGTGGAAGAGGCCGGTACGCAAGTGCCAGTTCTCGTCGAGCTGGTGTTCCAGTGTCAGCAGGTGGTTCTGGTTGTCCATCTTGATGTCGCCATCCCCGGGTTCGCCCAGGAAACGGGATATCGGCAACACGCCGGGATTGCCACCGACTGCGACGATGCCGCGATCCAGCGGCGCCTTCTGGCGCAGGAACTCGCCCTCGTAGTTCAGCACCGTATGCGCCCCCAATACCCAGGTGAAGGCCGGTGCCAGGAACTCGCGATTGCTGCTGACGTTGTCGCGCATGCTACCCTTGTGCTCGATGGCGGCATTGAGGCGATAGGCGACTTCGCTGTTGAGGGCGCCGGTGGAATCGACCGCCGTTCGATAGGTATCGTTGGTCCCCATGCTCAGGTCCAGCGCATTGGCCGCCTTGAATTGCGGCTTCTTGGTGACCACGTTGATGGTGCCACCCGGCTCGCTGTTGCCGTACAGCGCCGCTGCCGGCCCCTTGAGGAAGTCCACGCTCTCCACGTTGGCCAGGTCGCGCGGCGGCGCATAGCCCCGGTTGGAGGCGAAGCCGTTCCACAGGATATTCAGGCCGCCATTGTCGCTGCCGGCAAATCCCCGGATGGCGTAGCTGTCACACAGGCCGCCGAAGTTGTTCTGCCTGGCCACGCCGCTGACGTACAGCAGCAGGTCATCGAGGCGGGTGGCGGCCAGGTCATCGATCAGCTGGCGCGACACCACCTGGACCGATTGCGGCAGTTCCTGCAGGGGCGTCTCGGTACGGGTGGCGCTGGAAGAGCTGCCCTGGCGATACTGCTTGCGCTCGCCTTCGCCGGTGACGACGATCTGGCCCAGGCCGCTGCCCTCTCCCTGGTTGGCATCAGCCCCCCAGGCCGTCACGGGTGTCTGGCCCAGGGCCATGGCGCCCAGCACGGCCGCCCGCAGTGCGGTCATTCTCATCTTTTTCCCTTTATTGTCGTGGCATGCGGTGGCAAGCGACGAGGCCCGTGCCGATGCTGTTCATGATGCGCCGGCATTTTATGCAACTATGTTGCATTTATCAAGCGAAATGACTCGCATTTAGTGTGAGGCCAGCAGGAGCAGGAGTATAGGGAGATGCGCAGGCCGACGGCGGCGATGCGACGATTTGTCGCACCCGCCGGCCCGCAACAGGCAAGGGAAGAGAAAGAAGATTAAAGCCAGCCGGCCTTGCGCAGGCGCCGCCACAGCAGCGAGCAGGCGGTGAAGATGCCGCCCAAGACCAGCGGGAAACTCCATTGCCAAGACAAGCCCGGCATGTTGGCGAAGTTCATGCCGTAGAGGCTGAAGACCATGGTCGGGATGGCCAGGATGGCACCCCAGCCGGCCAGGGTCTGCACGATCTCGTTCTGGTGGATGGTGACCTGGGCCAGGTTGATCTGCACGGCCGACTCGACCATCTCGCGCAGGCGGTCGCCGGTATCGATGAAACGCACCACGTGGTCGTAGATGTCGCGGAAGTAGGCCTTGCCTTCCTTGGTGATCAGGCCCTCGTGGAAGCGCAGCAGCTGGGTACACACATCCAGCAGCGGCGAGGCCGCCGAGCGCAGCCGGATCAGTTGCCGCTTCAACTGGTAAAGCTCTTGCAGATAGGCCTTACCGCTGATGGCACCGGGATTGAAGAGCTGTTCCTCGTACTGGCTGAACTTGGCTTCGAGGTCATCCATGATGGGACGATAGTTGTCGACCACGAAGTCCATGATGGAATACAACACGAAGCTGGGGCCGCGCACCAGGCGCTCGGGCAGCATCTCGCAATGCTCGCGCACCTTGGCATAGCTGCGCGAGGCGCCATGGCGCACCGTGACCACGAAGCGCGGACCGGTCAGGATGTGGGTTTCGCCGAACTGCACTTCGCCGCCAGCCAGCTGGGCCGTATGCAGCACCACGAAGAGGGTGTCGCCGTATTCCTCGATCTTGGGGCGCTGGTGGGCGGCATAGGCGTCTTCCACCGCCAGTTCGTGCAGGCAGAATTCTTCCCTGATCTTGTTCATCAGCTCGACATTGGGCTCCAGCAGGCCCAGCCAGACGAAGGTACCCTCCTCTTCCAGCACGTCGCTGATCTCGTCAAGGGAAATGTCCCGGAGTTTCCGGCCCTTCTTGTAGACCGTGCAATTGACGATCATGTTGGGATCGATCATGTCTCTTTCCTGTTCTTGTCTGTGCTTGTCCGATCAACCGGCGCCCGTGCGCCAGCGCAACCTCTGCTTGAAGACCTGGGCCATGATCACGCCAGCCAGCGTGATGATGCCACCGACGGCATGATAGCCATGCAAGGGCTCGCCCAATGCCGCCACAGCGATAATGACCGTCAAGACCGGCATCAGGTTCACGAAGATGGCGCAACGGCTGGCCCCCAGATGGGCCACGCCGCGCATCCACAGGAACTGCGAGATGATGGAAGCGGCAATGCCCGCATAGAGCAGGATGGGCAGGTTGTCGCGGGTCAGTGGCGAATGATGGCCCAGCACGAAGCCCGGGAACAGCAGCAGCACCGCCATCAGCACCTGCACATACAGCAACTGCCAGGTCCGCAGCGGCAAGGCCCAGCGCCGCAGCATCACGCCATACAGGCCATAGGCGATGGTGGCCAGCAGCATGAGCAGGTCGCCGGTGACCACGCCCTGGTCGAACAGGGCCAGCGGATGGCCGCGCCCGATCAGCACCGCCAGCCCGAACAGCGACAGCACGCCACCGGCCAGCGTACCCACGGTGGGCGGCTCGGACAGCAGCCGGATACTCAACACCAGGGTCAGGAGCGGCATCAGCGAGGCGATGATGCCCATGCTGGTGGCCGAGGCCGTGGCGGCGGCGAAATAGGCCAGGCTCTGGAACAGCACCATGCCCAGCAGCGCCAGCACCAGGATCTTGCCCAGGTAGGGCCGGATCTGGGCACGCGCGGCCCAGGTACTGCGTGCCAGGAAGGGCGACATCAGCAACGCCGCCAGCACCCAGCGATAGAAGGAAATGTCTTCCGGCGCGATCACCCCGGCCGACATCTTGCTGATGACGGTGTTGCCAGCCCAGATCGAGACCGCGCCGAGGGGGAACCAGAGGTATTTGTAGGGCGTCGCCGCGCTGCTCATGCAGGGATCCTTCAGGCCGACTTGGCCGATCTCGTTGGACATCTGCAGCGCAAAGCCGGCCAGCACCACGCCCATGCCGATGGACAACTGCTGGGACACGCTGGCCATGCTGGTGGCCTGGCTCAGGCGCTGCTTGTCGACATCGGCATAGGAGATCGCATTGAGACTGGTGAATTGCAGCGAGCGGAAGCAGCCGCCGATAAGCAGCACCAGCACCATCAGCAGGTAAGGCGTCTGCGGCGTGAAGCCGCCGATGGCCCACAAGCCCAGCACGCCCAGCGCGCCATTGACCAGCAACACCTTGCGGAAACCGAAGCGACGCAGGAAGCGCGCGGCAATGGTCTTCATGAACATGGCGCCACCGGCCGACACGCAAGTCAGCAGGCCGGAATGAAAAGGCGAATAGCCAAAGCCCAGTTGCAGCATCAGCGGCAACAGGAAGGGAATGGCGCCGATGCCGACCCGATAGAACGAGCCGCCGAACACGCCGGCCCGCAGCGTGGGGATCTTCAGCAGCGCCAGGTCGATCAGCGGCGCCTCGGCACGGCGCGCATGCCAGACGTAGGCCGCCAGGAACACTGCCCCGCCAGCCACGCAGGCCAGCGAGATATCGGTGGCCACCAGGTGGCGACCGGCCGTGGCCAGGCCCATCATCAGCAGCGAGCAGCCCAGGGCCGAGAGGATGAAGCCACGCAGGTCCAGCGGCGCGACCTCTTCGGCCTTGAGATCGGGAATGAAGCGCGTGGCCAGGTACAGGCCCAGCACGCTGATGGGGATGTTGATGAAAAAGATCCAGCGCCAGTGGAAGTAGGTCGTGATGAAGCCCCCCAGCGGCGGCCCCAGCACCGGGCCGAACAGGGCCGGGATGGTGAGGTAGGACAGCGCCTTGACCAGGTTGACCTTTTCCACGCTGCGCAGGATCACCAGGCGCCCCACCGGCACCATCATGGCCCCGCCTATGCCTTGCAGGAAACGGGCAGCAACGAACTCCGCCAGGGTCGAGGAGATGCCGCACAGGATGGAGCCCAGCATGAACACGCAGATGGCCGAACGGAAGATGGTCAGCGAACCGAAGCGGTCGGCCATCCAGCCCGAGATGGGAATGAACACGGCCAGGCTGACCAGGTAGGAGGTCAGGGCCAGCTTGAGGGAGATCGGGTCCACGTGCATGTCCAGCGCCAGCGCCGGCAGCGAGGTGGAAATGACGGTCGAGTCCATCTGTTCCATGAACAGCGCACAGGCGACGATCAGGGGAATGATGAAGGTGCGGGGGATGGGCATGGGTGTTGGCGTTGGAATAGGCTCTCGCCGGCCGGCAAGGAGCCGGCGGGCGTGGCAAGCCTTCAAGTATACCTTTTACGCTATCATGCTGCCGGACGCCCTGCGTCCTGCCTATCTGCCCCAACCCCGCCCTGCCCTGCCCGCCTCATGAACGATTGCTTCGCCCTCCTCGACGACCACCTGGCCACGCCCGCCGAACCGCGCTCGCGCCTCTATACCGGCCATCTGCGCACGCTGGCCTGCTCCGAGGCAGCGCAGTTCCCGGCGCTACTGGCAGAGATGCAAGCGGCGCTGGCCGAGGGCCAGCATGCGGTGGCGCTGTGGCGCTATGAACTGGGTGCGGCCCTGCAAGGCCTGCCGGGTCTGACACAGCGCCATGCCGGCGGCCCGCTGGCACAGGTGATGCTGTTCGATCGCTGCGAACGCCTGGGCGCCGCCCAGGTCGACGCCTGGCTGGCCCAACAGGTTTCGGACGACCAGGGCGCCGGCATTCTCGATCTGAGCGCCAGCGTCGACGAGACCGGTTTCCATGCCGCCATTGCCCGTATCCGCGACTACATCGCCGCCGGCGACACCTATCAGGTCAACTACACCTACCGCCTGCAGTTCGATGCCTATGGCGACGCCATCGCGCTGTACCGCCGCCTGCGCGCGCGCCAGCCGGTCCCCTATGGCGCGCTGGTGCGCCATGCCGATGGCAGCATGGTGCTGTCCTGCTCGCCGGAATTGTTTGTCTCGCACCAGGAAGGCCTGCTCAAGGCCAAGCCCATGAAGGGCACGGCCCGCGCCGCCAGTGCCGAGGAGAAAGACGCCGAAGCCATCAATGCCCGGCGTGCGCTGGACCTGGCAGCCGATGAAAAGAACCGCGCCGAGAACCTGATGATCGTGGACCTGTTGCGCAACGACCTGGGCCGCGTGGCGGTCCCGGGCTCGGTACAGGTACCGCACCTGTTCGATGTGCGCCGCTATGGCCAGGTGCTGCAGATGACCTCCACCATCCGCGCCCGCCTGCGCCCCGACGCCACGCTGGCCGACACCATCGCCGCCCTCTATCCCTGCGGCTCCATCACCGGCGCGCCCAAGCGCCGCACCATGGAAATCATCCATGAACTGGAAGACACGCCACGCGGCCTCTATACCGGTGCCATCGGCTGGTTCGATCCACCGCGCCAAGGCGCTCAGGCAGTGGGTGACTTCTGCCTCTCGGTACCGATCCGCACACTGGAACTGCAGCCGCCCCAGGCAGGCTTGCGACGCGGCGTGATGGGCGTGGGCGCCGGCATCGTCCATGACAGCGACGCCGCGTCCGAATTCGCGGAATGCCGCCTCAAGGCCGCCTTCCTGACTGGGCTGGCGCAGGAGTTCAGCCTGTTCGAGACCCTGCGTGCCAGCCGCGATGGCTGCCCTCATCTGGAACTTCACCTGCAGCGCCTGCAAGCCTCGGCGCAGGCTTTCGGCTTCCCCTGCGACGAAGCGGCCCTGCGCGAGGGCATCGCCGCCACCTGTGCGCAACTGGATCCCGCACACACGTATCGACTGCGCCTGGCACTGGATGCGCAAGGTGCGATCAGCGTCCAGCATGCGCCGCTGAGCACGCTCACCGAGCCGGTGACGGTGTTCCTGGCCGACACGCCCACGGACAGCGGCGATCTCTTCCTGCGCCACAAGAGCACGCGTCGCACACGCTACGATGCGGCCTGGAAAGAAGCCGAACGGCGCGGCGGCTTCGACATGCTGTTCTTCAATGAACGTGGAGAATTGACCGAGGGGGGGCGCAGCAATGTCTTCATCAAGCACGACGGGCAGTGGTTCACGCCACCGCTGGCAGCCGGTTTGCTGCCGGGCGTGATGCGCCATATCCTGCTGGCCGATCCGCGCTGGCAGGCGCGGGAGGCTGTCATCACCCGAGGCGATCTGATGCGGGCGCAGGAAGTGCTTGTGTGCAATGCATTGCGAGGCGTCCTGCCCGCCCAGATATCCATATAAGGCGTCAGGCAAGTCCAGCGCCAACCAGCGTACTTTGTCATCGCGGCACAGGAAAAGCACGCTTCTCCGTCACGCCACAGCAGTGCGTGACCCGCGATACCGGAGGTCCGGGAAAGAAAAGATAAAGGGACTCGGTGCCCCATCCTGATTCGCCATCCCGCCCGGCGCCTGCCGCCCTCTTGCACCACGCCCTCTCCACCGCATTCTGCTCACGATTCTAGAATTCCATCGCTATGGTGGATGTTCTGCGTTGGCTACCATCTGTCCTTTCTCATCTACATCCGTCTGCGCTGACGTCGTGGATGCCGTCAGCGCCCTCCCAGCCGTCGACGCAGCATGCAGCATGATGCGCACCCGGACCATGCCAGGACCCGGTATGACCAAGACCGTTCGCACGTTTCAAGATCTGCTTCAAGGAAGACAGCACCACCGCATGCTGCGTCTCACGTTCCCCCACCGCAACGCTCCTGATGCACAGTTCGTCGTCAACGGCATCGATGCCGTGGAAGGTCTCTCCCGCGACTTCGAGTACAAGGTCGAGCTGCTGTGCGACGATCCCGGTATCGCACTCAAGGACATGCTGGGCAAGTTGCTCAATATCGAGATGGTGCGTGGAGACGGGAGCTTGCGATACTTCTCCGGCTATGTGTTCAGCTTTCGTCGACGTCACGCCGACGGCGGCATCGTCTTCTACGAGGCCACTCTCGGGCCATGGCTCAGATTGCTTAGCCTGCGCAAGGACAATTACCTCTTCCACCACAAGTCCTTGCAGGACCAGACCGATAGCATCTTCAGCGACTATTCGTTCTATCCACGCCGGGAATGGCGGGTGATTGGCGACAACACGCCCATGATCGTTGCCTGCCAGTTTGACGAGACCGACTTCAATTACCTGAGCCGACGCTGGGAGGCAGCGGGCTGGCATTACTTCTATGAACACGACGAGCAAGGGCACACCCTGGTCATCAGCAATGACTCCGTGCGCGCTGAGGCCATCGATGGCGGGCCGGAAGTACGCTTCCACGCAGAGGGTGGCAGCGTTGAGGAAGATGCCGTGGATCGCTGGGTGGCCGTGCGGGACCTGATGCCGTCCAGCTTCGCCTTGGGCTCGTACAACTTCAGGGATCCCGGGCTGGTCTGGCGCGACGCCCCGACGCTCAACCTCCAGGGTGCCGTTGCGCGCATGGAGCAATACGAATATACCGGATCCTACGGCTTCAGGAATGCCAATGCCGGATATGAACAGGCCAAGCTGCGCATGGAAGAGATCGAAGCCATCGGTAAGTATGTGGAGGCGGAAGGAAACTGTCGCCACATGGCACCCGGCCGCTATTTTCGCCTGGTAGACCATTTCAAGCACGGCCGCTACGGCAGGAGCGCGATTGACGGCAGTGACGACTTTCTTCTGCTGTCGATCAGACACCGTGCCAGCAATAACTATCTTGCCCAGGATGGCCAAGCCGAGGCCACGTATCGGAACTGGTTCACCTGCTCCCGCAAGAACGTGCCATGGAGACCGGGAAGACAGTTCAACAGCAAGGACACCAGAATCCTAGCACCGCAGACCGCGACCGTGGTGGGCGTGCCCGGTCCCGACCGCATCTATACCGATGCCTATGGACGAGTACGGGTGCAATTCCACTGGGACCGGGTTGGCAGCAACGATCTGAACAGTTCGGCCTGGCTTCGGGTGTCATCGTCATGGGCCGGTGCCGAGCAGGGCAGCGCCGCCGTTCCCCGGGTGGGCGCCGAGGTGATCGTTCAATGGCTCTCCGGTGATCCGGACCGGCCCATCATTACCGGTTCCGTGCGCAACGAGGATAACAAGCCGGCCTGGTCGTTGCCCAGCCAGCGGGCGCTCTCCGGCTTGCGCAGCCGCGAGTTGGCGCCCAACAGGGGTAACTCAGCGGGCGGGCGTAGCAACCACCTGGTCTTCGACGATACGTTCGAGCAAATCCAGGCGCAGCTCAAGTCGGACCATCACTGCAGCCAGCTCTCGCTGGGCTACCTCAAGCGCATTCAATCTACCCAAGGGCGCGACGACGACAGAGGCGAAGGATGGGAACTGGCCACCAATGCCTGGGGAGTCGCCCGGGCCGGCAAGGGAATGCTGATCACCACCGAAGCGCGCAGAAATGCCGCCGGACCGATCAAGGACCTCGGCGAAACGCATCAGCGCCTGAGCGCCGCCCAGCAAGCGCAGGAGCGCCATGCCCGCTTTGCCGAACAGTGCAGCGCCCTCGCCCCGGAGCAGCAGTCCGGACTGCTCGCTGCACTCAAGGCACAAAACGACGAGATTGCTGGCGAGAATGCGGCTGCCGACGGTCCCTTCCCGGAATTGTCGGCCCCCCATCTGGTACTGGCCAGCCCGGTGGGCATTGCAAGCACCACGGCCGGCTCCACCCACCTGGCAAGTGATGGACATACGGTCATCAGCACCGGCAAAAGCCTGTCGGTCACAAGCGGCGAGAGTTTCTTCGCCAGCCTGCGCAAGAGCTTGCGGCTTCTGGTTCATCAGGCCGGGATGAAGCTGGTCGCAGCCGCGGGCGACATCGACGTGCAGGCACTGAACGACAGCATCAGGCTGCTCGCCAAGCTGAAGATATCGCAGACTGCCAATGAGATCAGCATCACCGCGCAGGAAAGAATCGTCATCAACGGTGGCGGAAGCTACGCCAACTTCAGTGCTGACGGCATCGAACTCGGCACCAACGGTGGCTTCGTCGTGCATGCCGCCACCGACACGTTCAATTCCCCTAAAAGCATGGACGCGAAGCTGGTGATCCCGACGCAAGGCGGCTTCGACGACGAAGGGGCTTTCCTCTTTTCTGCCTGAACCAATCGAAGCGCTCACCATGATCATCACCTATCCCATTCATCTACCGTACGTTGCCGGCGCCGAACAGCGGGTCGTTCCTGATGCTATCTACAACAACAGCGAAATTCTAAGCGGCTCCTATCCAATGGGGAAGAACCGCTTCTGGCACGGCGGCGTACATCTTCATCCGACCGACAGGAACACACCGATCCGGGCCATCGCCGATGGCGAGATCGTCGCCTACCGCTTCGACGACGTAGACGCCCAGGACGAGTACTTCGACAAGACCAGTTATTCCCGCAGCTTCGTGCTGCTGAAGCATGAGACGGAACTCGGCCAGACCTCGCTGGGCAACAGCAGACTGGTTTTCTATTCCCTGTACATGCATTTGCGCGCCTGGGGCAAGGTCAAGGACAGGACTGGCGAAGAGGCGATCAATTTTCTGAAGAAGACGGTCCCGCCTCAACCGAAGATAAGAAACGGCCACCCGTTGAAGGACACGCAGGGCAATGCAATACGTCCCCGAAGAACATTCCGTGGGGCTACGAGTTCGAGCTTCTAGAAGCCACTGAGTCGGGTGACACCTTGACGATCGTCTTCGATGCCACGAGCGCATGCTCGGGTCGTCATTCATTCAAGAAAGTCACACGAAATTTCTCTATTCAGACCGGGGCGCTGATTCCTGAGGATTAATGTGCCCCCCGCTACCGCAATCCCGCATTCTCCTTCAAGCCCCTGGCCCGCTCGGCGCTCTGCTGCTCCAGCGGCCCCAGGTCATCCAGACTATGCGCATCCCAGCCACCGCCCAGCGCCTTGGCCAGCAATACGCTGGCCGCCATGCGGCGGTTGATGATATTGAGCGAGGTCAGCTCGGCCGACAGCGCCGTGGCCTGGGCCGTGATCACGCTGACATAGCTGACCGTACCCGCCTTGTACTGGTTGGTCACCAGCGTGACCGCCTGGCGCGCCGCCAGCAAGGCCTCGTTCTGCACCGCCGCCTCCTGCTCCAGGATGCGCAATGCAGCCAGGTTGTCCTCGACATCCTGGAAGGCCGTCAGCACCGTCTGCTTGTAGGTGGCCACCGTGCCGTCGTAGTTGGCAATGGCCTGGTCGGTGGCGGCGCTGCGCGCGCCACCATCGAAGATGGTCTGGGCCAGTTGCGGCCCCAGCGACCATACCCGGCCCGGCAGCGTGAACCAGTCTGCGAAGCTGGAGCTCTGGTAGCCCCCCGAGGCCGATAGCGTCAGGCTGGGGAAGTAGGCCGCCTTGGCGACGCCGATCTTGGCATTGGCTGCGGCCACGCGGCGCTCGGCAGCAGCCACGTCGGGGCGGCGCTCCAGCAGCATCGAGGGTAGGCCTTGCGGCACCGGCGGCGCCACCGCCGTCAATGGGGCCTTCGGCAAAGAGAAGGTCGAGGGGGTCTTGCCCACCAGCAGGGCGATGGCGTGTTCCACCTGGGCGCGGGTGACGCCATTGTCCAGCGCCGAGGCCTGGGCCGACTTCAGCTGGGTCTGCGCCTGGATCACGTCGGACTTGGCCACCATGCCGGCGGCGTACTGGTTCTGGGTCAGCTGGTAGGAGCGCTGGTAGGCATCCACCGTGTCTTGCAGCACCTGCTGCTGGGCGTCCAGCACGCGCAATTGCAGGTAGTTCTGCGCCAGCTGGGCCTGGGCCGACAGGCGTGCTGCCGCCAGGTCGCCTGCGCTGGCCTGGGCGCTGGCCTGGCTGGCCTCGACATCGCGTCGCACCTTGCCCCAGATATCGGCTTCCCAGGAAGCCGTCAGCGCAAAGTTGTAGCTGTTGCGCACGCTGCCCGTGCTGGAGCTCGTCGACGACGAGGAGGAGGATGAACTGCTGCTGGAACTGCCACCGCTGCGCGATGCCGAGGCCGAGGCCGCCAGCGTGGGCGAATAGGCCGAGCGCGAGCTCTGCACCAGCGCCACGGCGCTGCGGAAGTTGGCTTCGGCCAGGGCCAGGTTCTGGTTCGAGATATCGACCTGCGCCACCAGCGCATTCAATTGCGCATCGCCAAACATCTCCCACCACTTGCCATCGACCACCAGGTCGCGCGGCTGGGCCGGGTGCCAATCCTGGCCTTCCTTGAAGACCGCCGGGGCCGGATCCAGTTGCGGTCGCACATAGTCGGGCCCGACCGAGCAGGCCGTCAGCGCGAAGCCGGCCAGCACCACGGCCAGCAGGGGCTTCAATTTGAACAGGTCTTGTTGCGTCATGCGATTCTCCGTGGCGGCAGCCTCAGGCCGCCGATGTTGCTGTCTTGTTCTTGCGACCGAAACGACGGCGCCCCCAGGCGCTCAGTCGTTCCATGTACAGGTAGACCACTGGCGTGGTGTAGAGCGTGAGCAACTGGCTCACCACCAGTCCGCCGACGATGGAAATGCCCAGCGGCTGGCGCAGCTCGGCGCCGTCGCCATGGCCGATGGCCAGCGGGATCGCGCCCAGCAGCGCCGCCATGGTGGTCATCATGATGGGACGGAAGCGCAGCTTGCAGGCCTCGAAGATGGCATCGCGCGGCGACAGGCCGTGGTTGCGCTCGGCATCGATGGCGAAGTCCACCATCATGATGGCGTTCTTCTTGACGATGCCGATCAGCAGGATCACGCCAATCAGGGCGATGAGGCTGAAGTCGGTCCCGGTCACCATCAATGCCAGCAAGGCCCCCACGCCCGCCGAGGGCAGCGTGGAAATGATGGTGATGGGATGGATCAGGCTCTCATAGAGGATGCCCAGCACGATATAGACCGCCAGCAGCGCCGTCAGGATCAGGATGGGCTGGCTGGAAGTGGAGGACTGGAAGGCATTGGCGGTGCCGGCGAAGGTCCCCAGCACATTGGTGGGCACGCCCAGCTGCGCCATGGTGCGATCGATGGCGGCGGTGGCCTGCGACAGCGACACGCCTTCGGCCAGGTTGAAGGACAGCGTCGAGGCCACGAACTGCCCCTCATGGCCCACCGACAGCGAGGTCGTGGTCGGCTCGAAGCGGGCGAAGGTCGCCAGCGGGATCTGCCGCGAGGCCGCCGTCGAGATGGTCTGGGCCAGCCCGGTATTGGCGTTGAGCTTGCCCGCGGCCGACAGCGCCGGTGGCGTCGACAGCGTCGAGGTGGTCGGCGACAGGTTCGATGAACCGGCCAGGCTGACGTAGGTATCGTGCAGGATCTCCGGGCTTTGCCAGTACTGCGGCGCGGCTTCCATCACCACGTGGTACTGGTTCATGCCACTGTAGATGGTGGAGATCTGGCGCTGGCCGAACAGGTCGGAGAGGGTCGAGTCGATCAGCTGCGGCGTCACCCCGGCGCGCATGGCGGTATCGCGGTCGATGGTCAGGGTGGTCTGCAAGCCGTTGTCCTGCTGGTCGGTGCTGATGTCTTCGAGCTCCTTGAGGTTGGAGAAGGCCAGGCGGATCTTGGGCTCCCACACCCGCAGCAGCGCCACGTCATCGGACTTGAGCGAGTATTCGTACTGCGAATCGCTCTGGCGCGCGCCGATGCGGATATCCTGCACCGGCACCAGGAACACGCGGGCGCCGGCCACCTTGGCGGTCTTGATGCGCAGGCGCGCCACCACCTTGTCGGCGCTGTCCTTGCGCACCGTCAGGGGCTTCAGGGTCACATACATGAAGCCGCCGTTGCGCCGCTGCCCGCCCGTGAAGGCCACCACGTCCGAGACATCGGGGTCGGCCTTGACGATATCGATGAACTCGTTGAGCTTGGTGCGCATGGCCTGGAAGGAAATGGCCTGGTCGCCACGGATGCCGCCGACCAGGCGGCCGGTATCCTGCTGCGGGAAGAAGCCCTTGGGGATGGCCTTGTAGAGATACACGTTCAGGGCCACGGTGGCCACCAGGATCAGCATCATCAGTGGCGCTGCGCGCAAGGCCCAGGCCAGCGAGCGCTCGTAGCCCAGCAGCATGTCCTGGAAGATCAAGGCGCCCTGGTCGGAGAGCTTCTGCAGCCAGGGATGGCGACGCTTGCGCCGTTCTTCGTCGGCGGCCGGATCGTGGCGCAGCAGTTGCGCGCACATCATCGGCGTGGTGGTCAGCGATACCACCAGCGACACCAGGATGGCCACCGACAGGGTGATGGCGAACTCACGGAAGAGTCGCCCGACGATGCCTTCCATCATCAGGATGGGGATGAAGACGGCGATGAGCGAGATGCTCATCGACAGCACCGTGAAGCCCACCTCGCGTGCGCCCAGCAGCGCCGCCTGGTAGGGCTTCATGCCGGACTCGATATGGCGCGAGATGTTTTCCAGCACCACGATGGCATCGTCCACCACGAAGCCGGTGGCAATGGTCAGTGCCATCAGCGACAGGTTGTCCAGGCTGAAACCGGCCAGGTACATGATGCCGAAGGTACCGATCAGCGAGACCGGCACGGCCACCGCCGGGATCAGCGTGGCGCGCGCATTGCGCAGGAACAGGAACACCACCATGATCACCAGTGCCACCGAGAGCATCAGGGTGAACTCGGTTTCCTTCAAGGAGGCGCGAATGGTCGGGGTGCGGTCCAGCACCACCTTCATGTCGATGGCCGCCGGAATGGACGCCTGCAACTGTGGCAGCAGGGCGCGCACGTTATCGACCGTGTCGATGATGTTGGCGCCGGGCTGGCGGTTGATGATGACCAGCACCGAGGGCTTGCCATTGGAGGAGCCGGCATTGCGCACATCGGCCACCGAGTCACGCACCTCGGCCACGTCGCGCACGCGTACCGGCGTGCCATTGCGGTAGGAGACGATCAGCGGCGCATATTCGGCGGCGGTCTTGGCCTGGTCGTTGGCGTAGATCTGCCAGTTGCGTTCATCGTCTTCCAGTATGCCCTTGGGACGGTTGGCATTGGTGGCCGCCACCGCCGTGCGCACATCGGCGCTGCCGATGCCGTACTTGTTCAGGGCCGTCGGATTGAGCTCGATGCGCACGGCCGGCTGCGAACTTCCGCCCACACTGACCTGCCCCACCCCACGCACCTGGGACAGCTTCTGCGCCACGATACTATCGGCGGCGTCATACATCTGGCCCTGGGTCATGGTGTCCGAGGTCATGGCCAGGATCAGGATGGGCGCGTCGGCCGGGTTGACCTTGCGATAGGTCGGATTGCTCGGCATGCCGGTCGGCAGCAGGTTTCGCGCCGCATTCAGGGCGGCCTGCACGTCGCGGGCGGCGCCGTCGATGTCACGGTTGAGGTCGAACTGCAGGGTGATGCGGGTGGAGTTCTGCGAGCTGGTCGAGGTCATCTCGGTCACGCCCGCGATCGCACCCATGGCGCGTTCCAGCGGCGTGGCGACGGTCGCGGCCATGGTCTCGGGGCTGGCCCCGGGCATCGAGGCGGAGATCGAGATGGTCGGGTAGTCCACCTGCGGCAGCGGCGACACCGGCAGCAGGCGGAAGGCCACCATCCCGGCCAGGGCAATGCCGATGGTCAGGAGCGTGGTGGCGATCGGCCGCTTGATGAAGGGAAGCGAGATATTCATCGGCGCATCCGCTCAGACCGCCGGCGGCAACGTGGCCGGCTTGCCTTCACCGTGGTCATCGTCATCCTCGCCGCCATGGCCTGGCTCGCGCTGGCCGAAACGGCGGCGCAGGCGACGGCCCAGGCTGTCGAAGCCGAGATAGATCACCGGCGTGGTGAAGAGCGTGAGCACCTGCGACACCAGCAGGCCACCGACCATGGTGATGCCCAGCGGCTGGCGCAGCTCCGAACCCACGCCGGTCCCCAGCATCAGCGGTAGCGCCCCCAGCAGGGCCGCCATGGTGGTCATCAGGATGGGCCGGAAGCGCAGCAGGCAAGCCTGGTAGATCGCCTCGCGCGGGCTCTTGCCCTCGTGACGTTCGGCTTCCAGGGCGAAGTCGATCATCATGATGGCGTTCTTCTTGACGATGCCGATCAGCAGGATGATGCCGATGATGCCGATGATGCCCAGGTCGGTCCCCGAGATCATCAGCGAGAGCAGCGCGCCCACGCCGGCCGAAGGCAGCGTCGAGAGGATGGTGATGGGGTGGATGTAGCTCTCATAGAGCACGCCCAGCACGATGTACATGGTGACGATGGCCGCCAGGATCAGCCACAGGGTATTGGACAGCGACGCCTGGAAGGCCAGCGCCGCCCCCTGGAAGTTGGTGACGGTGGAGGACGGCATGCCGATCTCGTCCTCGGCGGCCTTGATGGCCTTGACCGCCTCGCCCAGGGACGCGCCCTTGGCCAGGTTGAAGGACACGGTGGCTGCCGGGAACTGGCCGATATGGTTCACCACCAGCGGCGCGGTGCGTTCGGTGACGGTGGCAATCGAGGACAACGGCACCTTGCCGCTGGCCGAGGTCACCAGGTAGATGCTGTCCAGCGCCGCGGGGCCGTGCTGGAATTCAGGCTTGACCTCCATCACCACGCGATACTGGTTCGATTGCGTATAGATGGTGGAGATGAGGCGCTGGCCGAAGGCGTTGTAGAGCGCATTGTCGATGGCGGCCGTGGTGATGCCTAGGCGCGAGGCAGCATCGCGGTCGATCTGGATGTAGGCCTGCAAACCCTGGTCCTGCAGGTTGGTGGCCACATCGGCCAGTTCCGGCTGTTGCTGCAGGCGGGCGATCAGCTTGGGCACCCAGGTGCTGAGCATGTTGGGATCGGCATCTTCCAGGGTGAACTGGTATTGCGTGCGCGAGACGCTATCCTCGATGGTCAGGTCCTGCACCGGCTGCATGTACAGGGTCACGCCCGGCACCTGCTGCGCCAGCGTGGGTTGCAGGCGGCGGATGACATCGGCGGCCGAGACGTCGCGCTCCTCGTGCGGCTTCAGGTTGATGAGCATGCGGCCGCTGTTGAGGGTGGCATTGGTGCCATCCACGCCGATGAAGGACGACAGGCTCTCGACGGCCGGATCGGCCAGCACCACCTTGGCCAGCTGCTGCTGCTTCTCGCCCATGGCGCCGAAGGAGACCGATTGCGTGGCTTCCGAGATGCCCTGGATCACGCCGGTATCCTGCAGCGGGAAGAAGCCCTTGGGTACGAACACATACAGCAGCACCGTCAGGCCCAGCGTGGCCACGGCCACCAGCAGGGTCGACTTCTGGTGTTCCAGCACCCACTCCAGCATGCGGCCATAGCGGGCGATGATGTTGTCGAAGAACACCTGGCTCTTGTGATAGAACCAGCCCTGCTCTTCTTCGGGCTGGTGGCGCAGCAGGCGCGCGCACATCATGGGCGTCAGGGTGAGCGAGACCACGGCAGAGATCAGGATCGACACCGCCAGCGTCACCGCGAATTCGTGGAACAGGCGCCCCACCACATCGCCCATGAAGAGCAGCGGGATCAGCACGGCGATCAGGGAGAAGGTCAGCGAGATGATGGTGAAGCCGATCTGCTCGGCCCCCTTCAGGGCGGCCTGCATGGGCTGCATGCCCTCTTCGATGTAGCGCGAGATGTTCTCGATCATGACGATGGCATCGTCCACCACGAAGCCGGTGGCAATCGTCAGGGCCATCAGCGTCAGGTTGTTGATCGAGAAGCCGGCCAGGTACATGATCGCGAAGGTCCCCACCAGCGACAGCGGCACCGCTACGCTGGGGATGATGGTGGCCGGCACGTTGCGCAGGAACACGAAGATCACCATCACCACCAGCCCCACCGAGAGCAGCAGCTCGAACTTCACGTCCGACACCGAGGCACGGATGGTGGTGGTACGGTCGGTCAGGATGTGGACGTCGATGGCGCCCGGCAGGCTGGCCTGCAGCTGCGGCAGGATCTTCTTGATGCTGTCGACCACGGCGATCACGTTGGCGCCGGGCTGGCGCTGGATGTTCACGATCACGGCCGGCTGGGCGTTGGCCCAGGCGCCCAGGCGCACGTTCTCGGCGCCGTCGATGACGTCGGCCACGTCGGAGACGCGGATCGGCGCGCCATTCTTGTAGGCGATGATCAGGTTGCGATACTCGTCGGCCGAGCGCAGCTGGTCGTTGGCGTCGATGGTGGAGGCGCGGGTGGGGCCGTCGAAGCTGCCCTTGGCCTGGTTGACGTTGGCGTTGCCGATGGCGGTGCGCACGTCATCCAGGTTCAGGCCCAGCGCAGCCACGGCGCGCGGATTCAACTGCATGCGCACGGCCGGACGCTGGCCTCCCGACAGGCTCACCAGCCCCACGCCGGAGAGCTGGGAAATCTTTTGCGCCAGGCGGGTGTCGATCAGGTCCTGCACCTTGGGCAGGGGCATGGTGCTGGAGGTCACCGCGAGCGTGATGATGGGGGTGTCGGCCGGGTTGACCTTGCTGTAGACCGGCGGCATCGGCAGGTCCGAGGGCAGCAGGTTGCTGCCGGCATTGATGGCGGCCTGCACTTCCTGCTCGGCGATATCGAGGTTCAGGTCCAGGTTGAATTGCAGCGTGATCACCGACGCCCCGCCGGAGCTGGTGGAAGACATCTGCTTCAGGCCCGGCATCTGGCCGAACTGGCGTTCCAGCGGCGCGGTCACCGAGGAAGTCATCACGTCCGGACTGGCGCCGGGGTAGAGGGTGACCACCTGGATGGTCGGATAGTCGACTTCAGGCAGGGCCGACAGCGGCAGCAGGCGGTAAGCCACGATGCCCACCAGCAGGATCGCCAGCATCAGCAAGGAAGTGGCGACCGGCCGCAGGATGAACTGGCGCGAGGGATTCATGCGTGACCTTGTTTATTTTGCGCCGTTGCCGTTGTTGTTGCCATTGCTGCCGTTGCTGCCATTGCCGGCGGCAGCCTCGCGCTGGCGACGCAGCTCCATCATCTTCTGGCGGCGCTGGTCTTCGGGCAGCTTCTTGATCTCTTCGCCGAATTCACCCGCGTCGATGCGCTTGTTGATCTCGGCCCAGCGCTTCTGGCGTTCTTCGTCGCTCAGGCCAGCCTGGCCACCCGGTCCGGCCGGGGCACCCGCAGCGCCCGCAGCACCTGGTGCGCCGCCCTGCCCTTGTCCCTGGCCGCGCTTGCCATGGCGGCGCGCGTCCGGGTTCTCGGTGGTGAGCTTGGTGGCCGGATCGTCGGCACCGCCACGGGTGACGGCTTCGACCTTGGCGCCTTCGCGCAGGCGGTCCAGGCCATCGATGACCACGGTTTCACCCGCGGCCACGCCGTCGGTGATGACGGTCAGGTCATCCTGTACCGGACCGGTCTTGATGTTGCGCACGGTGACGGTGTTGTCCTGCTTGACCACATACACGAACAGGCCCTTGGCGCCGCGCTGGATGGCCGCCGTCGGGATGACAGTCGCGCCCGTTTCGGTATTGAGCTGCAGGCGCACGTTGACGAACTGGCTGGGGAAGAGCGCGTAGTCCGTATTGGGGAACTGGGCCTTGAGCTTGACGGTGCCGGTGGTGGAATCGACCACGTTGTCGATGGTCAGCAGCACGCCGTCGGCCAGTTTCTTCTTCTGCTCACGGTCCCAGGCCTGGGCCGGCAGCTTGCGTCCGGTCTGCAGCTGGCGCAGCACGGCCGGGATATTGTCTTCGGGGATGCTGAAGATGGCGGTGATGGGCTGCAACTGGGTAATGATGACCAGGCCATTGGTATCGCTGGTGGTGACATTGTTGCCCACGTCGGCCTGGCGCAAGCCCAGGCGGCCGCTGATGGGCGCCGTCACTCGGGTGAACGACAGTTGCAGGCGGGCGCTGGCCACCGAGCCTTCGTCGGCCTTGACCGTGCCTTCGTACTGCTTGACCAGCGCGGCCTGGGTATCGACCTGCTGGCTGGCGATCGAGTCCTGGGCCAGCAGGGTCTGGTAGCGCTTCAGATCGAGCCGGGCCGAGCTTAGCAAGGCGCGGTCACGCGCCAGCTGGCCTTCGGCCTGGGTCAGCGCGGCCTGCAGGGCGCGCGGATCGATCTCGGCCAGCAGCTCACCGGCCTTGACGACCTGGCCTTCCTTGTAATGCAGCGTCTGCAATTGTCCGTCCACGCGCACGCGCACCGTGGCCGTAGCGGTCGGCGTCACGGCCCCCAGGCCGTTGAGATAGACGTCCACGTTCTGCACCCGCGCCTGGGCCACGCCCACCGGCATGGTCTGGGCACCGAAGGCGCCCGCGCCGGGGCGCCGCGCACCGGGACCTCCCGGACCGCCAGGCCCACCCATGGCGCCTGCCTGCACTTGCTCAGCCTTCTTCTTGGACCAGTACTTGTAGCCGCCACCGGCGGCCAGGGCCGCCACGAGGACCCAGAACCACCAGCGCCGCAGCACGCTGCCCCGGGAAGTCGGATTGGAAGGAGTGTGCTGCCCGGGAGTTGGAGTATTTGTCATGTCAGGAAAACCAAGGAACCAATCATGTGGACGGGCCGATACCGGCCTTGCCGATCAAGAAGACGATGTATCCGGAAAACCGTCTTGTCCGTTCCCGCTGGCTCTGTCATTGGCGCTGTTACTGGAACGCGAAGCACAGGCCCTGGCGCGGAAACGCGAAAGCATACGGGAGGGCGTCGCTGCTACCGGCCGCCCTCCGCTATTCTCTCTGAAAATCATTACAGTCCTACAACAATGTCACATCTATTTCCAGGCTGGCAGGCAGTGTACCCAGCTCTTTGGCGAGGTGCCAACAAAAACAGCCTTGCGCGGTCAACGCAGGGCTGTCGGGAAGAATCGCCGCCGGTACGGTCACCGGCGCACGACTGCTGCCTGGGGATTACTTGGCCGGGGCGGCGTCAGGCGCGGGCTTGCCACCATGCGGTGGACCCTTGTGGTCGCCATGGCGCATGTGCTCCCAGCGATGACGCTCCATCTTGGCGAATTCGGCGTCGAAGGTCTTCTGCTGCTCCGGCGACAGGGTCGCGTAGAATTCCTTGGTCGCCGCTACACGCTGCTCGGCGAAGGATTCGCGCTTGCGCATCATGTCCAGCTTCTTGTCCAGGCGCTCCGGGGTGGAGAGCTTGGCCCACTCATCCTTGCCGGGACGGGCGGCCGGATCCATCGGGGCCGGGCGGGTCTTGTCAAGGAAGAGCTTCCAGCCGGCTTCCTGGGCGGCAGTGATCTTGAGCTTGTCGTGCAGCTCGGCCTGATGCTTGGCGCGCATCTGCTCGAACTTGGCGATCTGCTCGGGGCTGGGAGCGTGGCCTTGCGGGCCACCCGGCGGCATCTGGGCCATGGCGGCCATGGTCACGGCGGTCAGGCTCACGGCGGCGATGCCAGCCAGGATGCGGGTCTTGAATTTCAACATGTGATGCTCCTTTCGTTTGGTGCTGTCTGCACAGCGATGTGCTGTGCTTGCACGGTTCCCATTAAACCGGCCGTGTGTATCGCCAGTTTTTCGCCTGTGGTGTCATTTGTATCGTTCTGTATATTCCGGGGCCTGCCAGGTATCGTTTTATTTCTTCCCCGCAGCTTGTTAAGCCCCGATACAAATCCGCCCGCCGTGGCGGGACAAGTTCGGCATAATGCGACCCATGGATACAAATACTCACATTCTGGTGGTCGATGATGACCGCGACATCCGCACCCTGCTGGCCGAATATCTGGACAGCAACGGCCTACGCACCCTGACGGCCACCAATGGTGTGGAGATGCGTCGGGTGCTGGAAGAATCGCGGGTCGACCTGATCGTGCTGGACCTGACCCTGCCCGGCGAAGACGGCCTGACCCTGTGCCGTACCCTGCGCGCCACCTCTAGCGTGCCTGTCATCATGCTGACGGCACGTGGCGAGCCGCTGGATCGCATCCTGGGCCTGGAAATGGGCGCCGACGACTACCTGGCCAAGCCCTTCGAACCGCGCGAGCTGTTTGCCCGCATCCGCAGCGTCCTGCGCCGCACCCAGGCACTGCCGCCCAACATGGCGCAGCCGGATGTCGCCGCCATGCGCTTTGCCGGCTGGACCCTGGACCTGACCGCGCGCCACCTGGTCAGCAAGGACGGCGTGGTGGTGGCGCTCTCGGGCGCCGAATTCCGGCTGCTCAAGGTCTTCCTCGACCATCCCAATCGGGTGCTCAACCGCGACCAGTTGCTGGAGCTGACCCAGGGCCGCGAGTCCGATCCCTTCGACCGCTCGGTCGATATCCAGATCAGCCGCCTGCGCCAGAAGCTGGGTGACGACGCCCGCACGCCCACCATCATCAAGACGGTGCGCAGCGAAGGCTATGTGCTGGCCACCACCGTCAGCACCGAGACCACGGGCCGCCCGACATGAGGGATTTCCTGGGTTCCATCGGCAACCGCATCTTCGTGCTGCTGCTGGCGGGGATTGCCGTATCCATCCTCGCCACCACCTGGCTGGCCGGCAACGAGCGACGCAGCAGCCTGCGCGAGCTACGCCTGCAGCACCTGGCCGACCGGGTCGAGCAGATCGTGCAGGCGGTCGACGAGATCCCGCCGCCGCAACGCCCCATCGTCTTGCAGGCAGCGAGCAATTTCGGCTTTGAAGCCCGCATGGTGGAGGACATGAATGACGCCGTCGGCGCCAACGACAGGACCGGTCCGCTGATCGACATGCTGCAGGCGCGCCTGGGCGATGACCGCAAGGTCGCCGTGCAGCGTGAGACTGAATGCCCGCCCTTGCGCCGGGATGCGCACGACGATGGCCACGGATCGCGCCGCGAAACCTGCCGCGTCATCTACGTCAGCCTGCACGACCAGTCCCTGATGCGCCTGCGCCTGCACCAGCCGGGCGAGCCCCCGGTGCTGCGCGGACGCGGCGGCCCGGGTGGGCCCGGTGGCCTGTTCGGGCCGCAATACCTGATCCTCTTCCTGGCCCTGATCGCCCTGCTGGCCTGGCTGGTGGCACGCATGGCGACCCGTCCGATCCGCCAGCTGGCCCAGGCCGCCTCGCGCCTGGGGAGCGATATCGACCACGCGCCACTGGCCGAGACCGGCCCCACCGAGATCCGCCAGGCAGCCCACGCCTTCAATGCCATGCAGGGACGCATCCGTCGCCAGATCCAGCATCGCACGCACATGCTGGCAGCCATCACGCATGACCTGCAGACACCGCTGACGCGCATGCGCCTGCGCCTGGAGAAAGTGGCCGATGCCGAACTGCAGCAAAAGCTCATCGATGACCTGGGTGTGATGCACGGCATGGTGCGCGAGGGCCTGGAGCTGGCCCGCAGCATGGATTCATCCGAGAAGATCCAGGCCCTGGACATCGACTCCCTGCTCGACAGCGTCTGCGCCGATGCTGCCGACGCCGGCCAGGACGTCACCCTGGAAGGCAGCACGCGTGCCTTCGTCATGGCCCAGCCGGGCGCGCTGCGACGCTGCCTGACCAACCTGATCGACAATGCCTGCAAGTATGGCCAGCTGGCGCGGGTGAGCATCGTGCTGGAACAGCAGAAGATCCTCATCCGCATCCGTGACCAGGGGCCAGGTATTCCAGAGGATGCGCTGGAATCGGTCTTCGAGCCCTTCTACCGTCTCGAAATCTCACGCTCGCGCGATACCGGCGGTACCGGCCTGGGATTGACGATTGCCCGCAACATCGTCGAGAACCATCATGGCCACCTGCGCCTGCGCAACCTGGCCGAGGGCGGGCTGGAAGTGGCGCTGGAGTTGCCGCAGATGTCGCCCGCCAAGTCACGCTGAGGCGACACGAAAAAAAACCGCCGCCTCCCTCAGGGGACGCGGCGGTTTCTCTTGACGGGGGCCGGTGTCAGCCGAAGTAATTCAGGCCCAGTGCCGCATTGACCTCGGCCATGGTCTGTGCCGCCACCGCACTGGCGCGCTCGGTGCCGCGCTTCAGGATGGCCAGCACTTCGCCGCGATCCTTGGCGAATTCCTCGCGACGGGTGCGGATGGGTTCCAGCAGTTCCTGCAGGATGCCTTCCAGGCGGCGCTTGACCACGCTGTCGCCCAGGCCGCCACGGGTGTAGTGGGCCTTGAGCTCGGCCACGGCGTCGCGATCGGGATCGAAGGCATCCAGGAAGGTGAAGACCACGTTACCCTCGACCTGGCCCGGATCGTCCACGCGCAGGTGGTTGGGATCGGTGTACATGCGATGCACGGCCTGCTTGATCTCAGCCGGCGTGGCGCCCAGGGCGATGGAATTGCCCAGCGACTTGCTCATCTTGGCCTTGCCGTCGATGCCTGGCAGGCGACCGGTCTCGGAGAGCACTTCCTTGCATTCCACCAGCACTTCGCGGTCCACCGTGGCGTTGAATTTGCGCACCAGTTCATTGGTCTGCTCGATCATGGGCAACTGGTCGCTGCCCACCGGCACCAATTGGCCCTTGAAGGCGGTGATGTCGGCGGCCTGGCTGACCGGATAGGTCAGGAAACCGGCCGGGATGTCGCGTTCGAAACCGCGCAGGCGAATCTCTTCCTTGATGGTCGGGTTGCGCTCCAGGCGCGACACCGTCACCAGGTTCAGCAACACCATCGACAGCTCATACAGTTCGCGCACCTGGGACTGGATGAAGATGGTCGACTTCTCGGGATCGATACCGACCGCCAGGTAGTCCAGCGCCACTTCGAGCACATTGTCGGTGACCTTCTGGTGACGGCCGACGTTGTCGGTCATGGCCTGGGTATCGGCCAGCAGCAGGAACTGGCGCGAGGTCTCCTGCAGCGCCACGCGCGACTGCAGGGAACCGATGTAGTGGCCCAGGTGCAGCGGACCGGTAGGACGGTCGCCGGTCAGGACGACGGGCAAGACGGAGGAAGCTGGGGAAGCGGTGCTGCTGGAGGCGGAACTAGTGGCGTTCGAAGACATGGTCATTCCTGATCGTTAATCTGTCTGGAATGCTGCCGGTCCGAAGCGGAAAAAACAATGCCACCGGAACCGGCGGCATCACATGGTCAAGCTGTGTGAAAACGGGCCGCCTCGTTCAGGCGCGCCACCAATGCTGGGTTTTCTCAAGTTGATTGGGCAAAAGCATGGACATGAGTATAGCACCACGCGGCCCGATGTTGCGCCGCATCGGACATTTCGGGCAATAAAAAACCGCATCCGGAGATGCGGTTGCCGGGACGTCCCGGAGCGCGTCAATAGGCGCCCGGCGGCGGACCGTAGTAGACCGGCGGCGGACCATAGTAGCCCGGAGGCGGCGGCGGCGCGTAGTAGTAGTGGCGCGGATGATAGGTATAGACCGTGGTGGTCTGGACCGGCTGCTGGACCTGGTTGCCCTTGCTGTACATGCACTGGGTATAGGTCATGTCGTAGCGCTGCTGCATCGAGTAATTACCCCCGGCGGCGGCATTGCTGCCGGCGGCACTGCCCACCAGCAGGCCACCGCCCGCACCGATGGCCGCACCGGCACCGGCATTGCCCGAGGCCGCGCCGATGAGGGCACCGGCCACCGCACCCACCGCCGTGCCGACGGCGGCACTGTTGGTGGCATTGTTCTGGGTCTGGGCGGCCTGGCCACCGATGGCATCCTGGGCATACTGCTGGCATTGCTGCTGGTCGGCCCGGAACTGTTCGTAGGTCTTGTCCTTGCCCGGCATGGCCATCACCGACGGCCCGGTCGGCACGCTCACGCAGCCACCCAGCGCCAGCATGGCACCCACGGCGGAGACGGTGGCGGCAGTCTTGTAGATCGGTTTCACGTTGTTTCCTTTGCGCCGCACGGGGCGGCATGGCGTTATGTACCTGTGGTGACCGGAACGGCCCCGCTTACTGGGGTGGCGGCCCGCCTGGCACGCTGGGCGCGGTATTGGGAACCACCCTCATCCAGGGGCTGGGGCAACTTTGTACATACGGGTAGTACGACCGGGTTTCCTGGCAGTAGTACCAGTAATCCTGACGTGGCTGCTCCACATATACCGGAGGCGGCACGCGCTCCACGTAGACCGGAGGTGGATAGTAGACCGGCGGTGGCATCCAGATCGGTCCGCCGATCACCACACCACCATAGAAGCGTCCGTGTGCATACGCCGACGCGCTGGCCACGAGGCCGGCCACGGCCAGCATGCCGCAGACGCTGATTGCCGCTAGTTTTTTCATGTTATTGCCTTTGGGAGTGTCTCGAATTCCTGTCAGGAGGATGGCAGGCCGACTTCCCCAATCAGCCGGAAATCGTTTCCCGGCGCGGCTTGCAGGTCCCTCTGACGCATGAAGGCAATATACGCCGGGGCTACCGCGAAAGCCTGAGTTGTTTCAATTCGTAACCCAATTAAATATTGTTATACATGGGGCTGAAAAGGCTTTGCAATCCGCTAGAGGCCTCTGTTTTTCAATGCAGCAAGATTTCAACGCTCGGCTGCGAATGGGAAGACGGTCAAGGAACAGCTAGCCGCCCGGTCACGATGGAAAATCTTCGAGCCATGCGACTTCTTTGCCATCGGAAGACTTGATTGCTTCCCCGCCCTCATAACATCGACCGATTTCCCCAGCGGCTTTCCTGCCGCATCCAGGCCTGCCGAACATCGTGCAGAACGAGGTTCTGGGCTCTCGTGGGCTTCGTTTCATCATTCAAAGACAATGATCATCACTTATCCGATTCAGCTCCCTTACGTCGCAGGTAACGAACAGCGCGTCGTTCCCGACAGCATTTCCAATCGCAGCGAAATTCTTAGCGGCTCTTATCTTTTTGGAAAGAATCGATTCTGGCACGGCGGCATCCATATTCATCCATTAGGAAAAGACACGCCAATAGTCGCGATTGCTGATGGCGATCTCATTGCATACCGCTATGACGAAATCGATGAGACCGATGAATTCTTCAACAAGACATCCTGTTCGCGGAGCTTTGTTCTCCTCAAACATGAAGCAGAACTTGGGCAAACGGGACTGGGAGCCGCCAAATTAAGCTTTTACTCTCTCTACATGCATCTCCGCTCTTGGGGGGATGCCAAAAAAATTGCGCCAGATGCAGTGAACTTCGTGCGGAAAATCATTCCCGAACGTCAGCAAATCAAAAACGGGCAACCGGTCTACGACAAGCAAAAGCGTCCCGTGATGGAAAAGGCGCATGAAGAGATCATGGCTCCAGTGGCAAATGGATCTGTCATTTCCGGCACTGGATTCGCCCGAGTCCGTAGGGGTGATGTGCTTGGCTATTGTGGGGATATACCCGACAACATGACGACTCCATCAAGGGGAATCCATTTCGAGATATTTTTCGATAGTCCCGAATTCCTCAGCAATCCCTGCAAGACAATATGGGGCAGATGCGTTCTTGCCGATGCACATCTGGTGTTAGACGAACTTCTCCCCGAGCAGATTCTTCGCGTTGACCCTGCGATACCACTGGAATTAGAAAAATCGCATTCTGAGGGAGGCTATTTCAAGATCAAACAAGAAGGAAAAAACTACTGGGTCAGCCACGACCAAATTGAGGAAGTCCACTCTCAAGTTTCCACCGCCAAGCACAAAGGTAAAACGCGTTTTGAAAGGCAACATGTGGCAAAAACTGACGCTCTTTCCGTATTTGCCAAAGATCCATTAAGGAATATGCAAACGCTGGCAATGGGAACAATAGTGATTCCCTGGATAGGGCCGTGGTTGGAAATCGATGAATTCAGCGAACAGACCTACCAAGGAAAAACTTGGATTCCGCTTTTTCTTCCAGGCAAGGACAAACTGTGCTGGGTCGAGAAAAAGGTGCTCAACTACACGAGCGACGCAGATTGGCCAAGCTTCGCAAAATTTGAAGAAGAGGAAGGGCAACATAGCGCAGATGCCTTGCTTGATGGTGACAGACTGCTGGAGAAACTGAATAGCCGTAACGCCGCGCACCCGTCGGCCCAGGAAGAAATAAATGTCGGTAACTTGATAGCGAAACACCCTACCGAATGGAGTAAGGTGGATATCAAGAAGAGGTTTGAACGTGTCACACAGGAAGACTTTGGCCCCCATAAAATAATGCCGGATACGGATAAAGAGGTCGTACGAACTCATCGCCTCAGTTTGAACAAGACGATGATGCAATGGGGCTTTATTGATCGTCTTGAACAAGCACATTTCCTGGCGCAAGGCATGCACGAGTCTGCAGGAATGCGTTTGATGACCGAACTTCCCTCGAAATATGCCAGCAGCGCATCACGCTACAAAGGACGGGGATTCGTTCAAATCACCTCCGAGGTAAATTACAACGCACTCAACTTGTTTCTAAATCGTTTCATCAGGCCGGTCAATCTCGTCAACCAGCCCGAAACGCTTGGCAGTGATTCGTATCTGGCCTTCGCCGCTTCGTGCTGGTACTGGCGTTCCAATGACCTTAGACGCTCAGCTAAAAAAGGCATGGAAGATGCCATAGTTGAAGAGGTGGGCAGAGTCATCAATCGAGGCCCGGCGCGAAGAAATCTTCCTGAATATCCCCCTTTGAGTAACGAGGATCGGCTACAAAAATTCCACTGGGTGAAGAAGATACTGTTGAGCTGAGTACAACGTGAAAAAACTATTCCATTTCCTTGCTCCAGCCCTGGCGCTGAGCATCGCCTTGTCCACACATGCCAAGGAGGAAGAAAGCTTCAAGCTTATAGGTATGAAAACGAATGCCGATTACGTGATGAGCGTTGATATCAGTGTCGGCAGCGGCATAAGAAGGCTCAGGCTTCCGACGCCCGGGGCCTATCGCCATTCATTTTCTATTGCAGGCGCAAAATGGGGGGGTCAAGCGATACTCGCCCTAAGCTTGGACGAACGCGGGAGAATACCCGCCGTTGCCTACTACGACATTAGTCCGGGCAACGGCTGCCTGATAGGGAAATATGGTCGGCTGGAATTTGATGAAAAAACACGGCTGCTGATTGAAGTGACTTATTCGAGCGCGAGCGAACAAATCATCAATCGCTATTCCTACAGGACCTGCAAGCTCCGGCTGCACGATCAGCTTCTCGATAGAGCCCTCGATGTGGGTCTGTCAGAAATTTCGTGTTTAGGGCATAACATGTCACCAAGGAGTGAATATGCCCCGCAAACCGAAAGCTATGCCGGCAGCCTTGCCAGCGATT
>QFZN01006160.1_pt1 | contig 51384 bp, 63 predicted proteins | sample 1740101 | NCBI WGS metagenome assembly QFZN01 (sample SAMN09210849, study PRJNA391713) | Ciliate metagenome, whole genome shotgun sequencing project. | isolation source: combination of 50 Heterometopus sp. ciliate cells from an enrichment culture... | host: Heterometopus sp. ...
CTGATCAACCCGATCGCTATGGAAGAAGGTCTGCGTTTCGCTATCCGTGAAGGCGGTCGTACCGTCGGCGCCGGCGTCGTCGCCAAGATCTTCGACTAATCGTCGAGTCGCAGTCGTAGCAAGGTAACAAGCAACACCAGTCGCATTTTTAACATCGCCGGGGATGATCCCCATCCCCGGTTCGTTCTTTAAAGGAAAATCATGTCGGTTCCTAGCCAAAAAATCCGTATCCGTCTGAAAGCTTTCGACTATCGTCTGATCGACCAGTCCGCACTGGAAATCGTTGACACCGCCAAGCGTACCGGCGCTGTCGTCAAGGGCCCGGTTCCCCTGCCGACCCGCATCCAGCGCTTCGACGTCCTGCGTTCGCCGCACGTCAACAAGACTTCCCGCGATCAGTTCGAAATCCGTACCCATCAGCGCCTGATGGATATCGTCGATCCGACCGACAAGACGGTGGACGCATTGATGAAGCTGGACCTGCCCGCTGGCGTTGATGTCGAAATCAAGCTGCAGTAATCAGCAGGCATAGCAGAGTGTTGGAAAAGCGCACAGCCTCGGTTGTGCGTTTTTCTTTTGCGGGCTATAATGCTCGGCTTCGATGTGGGTTTTGCGTCTGCAGAACCTGCAATTATTAGTAGTACGAACATCAGCCCCGCCCAATCGCAGGCGGGAATGGAGAAAACAATGAGCCTGGGCCTTGTTGGTCGCAAGGTTGGTATGATGCGCATCTTCACGGAAGATGGGGATTCGATCCCTGTGACCGTGCTGGACGTGTCCAACAACCGCGTGACACAAATCAAAACGCCTGAAGTGGATGGTTATTCCGCTGTTCAGGTGACCTTCGGTCAACGCCGCGCCTCGCGCGTGGTGAAAGCCGCCGCCGGCCACTTCGCCAAAGCTGGCGTCGAGGCAGGTACTGTCCTCAAAGAATTCCGTGTTGACGCTTCGAAGGCTGCCGAATTGAAGGCAGGCGACGTCGTTGGCATCGGCATGTTTGAAGCTGGCCAGAAAGTCGACGTGCAAGGCGTGTCGATCGGTAAGGGCTACGCCGGTACCATCAAGCGCTACAACTTCGCATCGGGTCGCGCGAGCCACGGTAACTCCCGCTCGCACAACGTTCCTGGCTCCATCGGTATGGCGCAGGATCCGGGTCGCGTGTTCCCCGGCAAGCGCATGACCGGTCATCTGGGTGATGTCAAGACCACCGTCCAGAACCTGGAAATCGCCCGTGTGGACGCAGAGCGTCAGTTGCTGTTGGTGAAGGGTGCCGTTCCCGGCGCCAAGAACGGTCAAGTGATCGTCTCGCCCGCAGTCAAAGTCAAAGCGAAGAAGGGGGCCTAATCAATGGAACTGAAGCTCCTGAATGACCAAGGTCAAGCTGCTTCGAACGTCGCCGCACCGGATACCATTTTCGGTCGTGACTACAACGAAGCCCTGATCCACCAGGTCGTGGTTGCCTACCAAGCTAACGCTCGTAGCGGCAATCGCAAGCAAAAGGATCGTGAAGAAGTCAGCCACACCACCAAGAAGCCTTGGCGTCAAAAGGGTACTGGCCGCGCTCGTGCCGGTATGTCCTCGTCGCCTCTGTGGCGTGGCGGTGGTCGTATCTTCCCGAACTCGCCCGACGAAAACTTCACCCACAAGGTCAACAAGAAGATGTATCGCGCAGGTGTCTGCTCGATCCTCTCCCAGTTGGCACGTGAAGGCCGCCTGTCGGTCGTGGAAGAATTCGCCGTCGAAGCCCCGAAGACCAAGCTGCTGGCTCAAAAGCTCAAGGGCATGGGTCTGGAATCGGTGCTGGTTATTACCGACAGCCTGGACGAAAAGCTGCTGCTGGCCTCGCGCAATCTGCCGGGCGTGCTGGTGGTCGAGCCGCGTCAAGCTGATCCCGTGTCGCTGGTGTACTTCAAGAACGTCTTGATCACCAAGCTGGCTCTGGCAAAGATTGAGGAGTTGCTGGCATGAACGCAATCGTGAAACATAGCGAAGAGCGCCTGATGAAGGTGCTGCTGGCACCGGTGATCTCCGAAAAGGCAACTTTTGTCGCCGAGAAGAACGAGCAAGTCGTCTTCCTGGTCGCCAAGGATGCTACCAAGCTGGAAGTCAAGGCCGCCGTCGAACTGCTGTTCAAGGTGGAAGTGGAATCGGTGCAAGTCGCCAACCGTCAGGGCAAGCAAAAGCGCTCGAAGAACGGTATGGGTCGCCGCAACCACACCCGCCGTGCATTCGTCAGCCTGAAGCCGGGTCAAGAAATCAACTTCACCGAGGAGGCTAAATAATGGCACTCGTAAAAGTGAAGCCGACCTCGCCCGGTCGGCGCGGCATGGTCAAGGTCGTCAATCCCGACCTGTACAAGGGCCGTCCGCTGGCATCGCTGGTCGAAAAGAAGTCCAAGACCGCCGGTCGTAACAACAACGGTCACATCACCACCCGTCACATCGGTGGTGGTCACAAGCAGCACTACCGCCTTGTCGACTTCCGTCGCAACAAGGATGGCATCCCGGCCAAGGTCGAGCGTATCGAATACGACCCGAACCGTACCGCGCACATTGCACTGCTGTGCTACGCGGACGGCGAGCGCAAGTACATCATCGCTCCCAAGGGCGTGTCGGTGGGTGATCAGCTGGTCAGCGGTTCTGAAGCTCCGATCAAGTCGGGCAACACCCTGCCGATCCGCAACATCCCCGTCGGTACCACCATCCACTGCGTGGAAATGCTGCCGGGCAAGGGCGCCCAGATCGCACGTACCGCCGGCGCCGCTGTGGTGCTGATGGCACGCGAAGGCACCTACGCTCAGGTTCGTCTGCGCTCCGGTGAAGTGCGCCGCATTCACATCGAATGCCGTGCAACCATCGGTGAAGTCGGCAACGGTGAGCACAACCTGCGCAAGATCGGTAAGGCCGGTGCAACCCGTTGGCGCGGTGTGCGTCCGACCGTTCGTGGCGTTGTCATGAACCCGGTGGATCACCCGCACGGTGGTGGTGAAGGCAAGACTGCCGCTGGTCGTCACCCGGTTTCGCCGTGGGGCCAGCAGACCAAGGGCAAGAAGACTCGTAGCAACAAGCGTACGACTTCGATGATTGTCTCGCGTCGCGGCAAGAAATAAAGGATAAAACATGACACGTTCATTGAAAAAAGGTCCTTTCTGCGACGCCCACCTGGTGAAAAAGGTTGAGGCTGCCCAGGCTACCAAGGACAAGAAGCCGATCAAGACCTGGTCGCGTCGTTCGACCATCATGCCCGACTTCATCGGTCTGACCATTGCCGTGCACAACGGCAAGGCTCACGTGCCGGTCTATGTTTCGGAAAACATGGTTGGTCACAAGCTCGGCGAATTCGCGCTGACCCGTACGTTCAAGGGTCACGCTGCCGATAAGAAGGCTAAGAAATAAGGTCCTATGATGGAAACTAAAGCTACTCTGCGCGGTGTGCATCTGTCGGCCCAGAAGGGCCGTCTGGTTGCAGACCTGATCCGCGGTAAAAAAGTTGATCAGGCACTGAATATCTTGGCCTTCAGCCCCAAAAAGGGTGCGGTCATCATCAAGAAGGTTCTGGAGTCCGCCATCGCGAACGCCGAACACAACGATGGTGCCGACATCGACGAGCTGACTGTCAAGACCATTTATGTGGAAAAGGGTGCGGTCCTGAAGCGCTTCACAGCGCGTGCAAAGGGCCGTGGTGATCGTATTTCCAAGCAGTCGTGTCACATTTACGTGACCGTCGGAAACTAAGGAGTCACGATGGGACAGAAGATTCATCCAACCGGTTTCCGTCTGGCGGTTACGCGTAACTGGGGCTCGCGTTGGTATGCTGGCAACAACAACTTTGCCGACATGCTCAACGAGGACCTGAAGGTCCGTGCTTACCTGAAGAAGAAGCTGAAGAACGCTTCGGTTGGTCGCGTCGTCATCGAACGTCCGGCCAAGAACGCCCGCATCACCATTTACAGCTCCCGTCCGGGCGTTGTGATTGGCAAGAAGGGTGAAGACATCGAAGTGCTGAAGACCGCACTGGCCAAGCTGATGGGCGTGCCCGTACACGTCAACATCGAAGAAATCCGCAAGCCGGAAGCCGATGCTCAGCTGATCGCCGATTCGATCTGCCAGCAGCTCGAAAAGCGCATCATGTTCCGTCGCGCCATGAAGCGTGCGATGCAGAACGCCATGCGTCTGGGCGCACAAGGCATCAAGATCATGTCGTCGGGCCGTCTGAACGGCATCGAAATCGCACGTACCGAATGGTACCGTGAAGGCCGTGTGCCCCTGCACACCCTGCGCGCCGATATCGACTATGGTTTCGGCGAAGCTGAAACCACCTACGGCATCATCGGCGTGAAGGTGTGGGTCTACAAGGGCGATCGCCTGGCAAACGGCGAATCGCCGGTGCTGGTCGGCGAACTGGACGACGACAAGAAGCGTCGTGGTCCGCGTCGTGACGATGGCAAGCCGGGTGCACGTCCCCGCTCCAAGACTGGTGCTCCTGGCGCCGGTGCAAAGCGTGGCGGTGGTCGTCCTCAAGCTGCCGATGCCGGTGTGTCGGCTGAGAAAGCAGGAGAATAATCATGCTGCAACCAGCACGTAGAAAATATCGTAAAGAACAAAAAGGTCGTAACACCGGCATTTCGCATACCCGCGGAACCGCCGTCTCGTTCGGCGACTTTGGTCTGAAGGCAACCGGCCGTGGCCGTATCACTGCCCGTCAGATCGAAGCTGCTCGTCGTGCGATGACCCGTCACATCAAGCGCGGTGGTCGTATCTGGATCCGCGTTTTCCCGGACAAGCCAATTTCCCAGAAGCCTGCAGAAGTGCGTATGGGTAACGGCAAGGGCAATCCGGAGTACTACGTGGCTGAAATCCAGCCGGGTAAGGTACTGTACGAGATGGACGGTGTGGACGAAACCCTGGCTCGCGAGGCGTTCCGTTTGGCTGCTGCCAAATTGCCGCTTGCGACGACTTTCGTTGTTCGCCAAGTCGGTCAATAATTAGGAGCGGAACATGAAAGCATCTGAACTCCGCGGTAAGGACAAGGCAGCGCTGGAAAAAGAACTGGGTGAGCTGTTGAAAGCCCAATTCGGTCTGCGTATGCAAATTGCGACCCAGCAACTGAACAATACCGCACAGCTGAAGAAGGTACGTCGCGACATCGCACGTGTGAAAACTGTGATCAACTCGAAGGATGGCCAACAATGAACGATCAAGTGAAACAAGCGCTCAAGCGCACGCTGATTGGCAAAGTTGTGTCGGACAAGATGGACAAGACCGTCACTGTCGAAATCGAGCGTCAAATGAAGCACCCGCTGTACGGCAAGATCATCAAGCGCACCAAGAAGTACCATGCGCATGATGAGCAAAATACGGCGAAGGCCGGCGATGTGGTGGAAATCACCGAAAGCCGTCCGATCTCCAAGACCAAGGCATGGACTGTGACCCGTGTTGTACAGGAAGCACAGATCGTCTAAGTAGTACCGTAGTACTTGCGCGCTCGATATTATGCTGCCATAATATCGAGCTCTTTCTTTGAAAGCATTCAAGCCTCAAAGAAAGGCAAAAAGTTGCTCTATTCGTCCCCTAACTAGCGAGTTCGCTTGCTAACAGGACCAAGACTGACCGCCAACGCATCCTGCGAAGCGGATTAAGTTGGGAAAGAAAATATCATGATTCAAACTGAAAGCCGGCTCGAAGTGGCCGACAACACTGGTGCGCGCGAAGTCCTGTGCATCAAGGTCTTGGGTGGTTCCAAGCGCCGCTATGCGGGCATTGGCGATGTGATCAAGGTTACTGTCAAGAGCGCAGCACCGCGTGGTCGCGTCAAGAAGGGTGAAATTTATAACGCTGTCGTCGTTCGTACCGCCAAGGGCGTGCGTCGTCAGGATGGTTCGCTGGTCAAGTTCGATGGTAATGCTGCCGTCCTGCTGAACGCCAAGCTGGAGCCCATCGGCACCCGTATCTTTGGGCCGGTGACTCGTGAGCTGCGTACAGAGCGCTTCATGAAGATCGTCTCCCTGGCACCTGAAGTTCTGTAAGGAGTGGTCATGGCAAAGATTCGTAAAAACGATGAAGTCATCGTGTTGACCGGCAAAGACAAGGGCAAGCGCGGTGTCGTGACTGCTCGCGTCAGCGCCGATTATGTCGTCGTAGAAGGCGTGAATGTCGCAAAGAAGGCGACCCGTCCCAATCCGATGACTGGTGCAACTGGCGGCATCGTCGATAAGCTGATGCCAATTCATGTGTCGAACGTCGCGTTGTTCAACGCTGCGACCGGCAAGGCAGATCGTGTGGCTTACAAGGAAGTGGACGGCAAGAAGGTCCGCGCTTACAAGTCCAACGGCGAAGTCGTTAAGGTTTAAACATCATGGCACGTCTTCAACAGTTTTATAAAGATAAGGTCGTCGCCGATCTGACTACGAAGTATTCGTACAAGTCGGTGATGGAAGTTCCGCGCATCCTGAAGATCACCCTGAACATGGGTCTGTCGGAAGCAGTTGCGGACAAGAAGATCATCGAGCACGCCGTTGGCGATCTGACCAAGATCGCTGGCCAGAAGCCGGTGGTGACCAAGGCTCGCAAGGCTATCGCAGGTTTCAAGATCCGCGAAGGCTATCCGATCGGTTGCATGGTGACCCTGCGTGGTGCTCACATGTACGAATTCCTGGATCGTCTGATCACCGTGGCCCTGCCGCGCGTGCGTGACTTCCGTGGTGTGTCGGGTCGTGCGTTCGACGGTCGTGGCAACTACAACATCGGTGTGAAAGAGCAGATCATCTTCCCCGAAATTGAGTACGACAAGATCGATGCACTGCGTGGTATGAACATCAGTATCACCACCACTGCAAAGACCGACGACGAAGCGAAGTCGCTTCTCGCCGCATTTAAATTCCCGTTCAGAAACTGAGGATGCCATGGCAAAACTGGCACTGATTAACCGTGAACAGAAGCGCGCAGATATGGTGAAGAAGTATGCCGCCAAGCGCGCCGAGTTGAAGGCTATTATCGACGACCAATCGAAGTCGGATGAAGAGCGTTACGAAGCACGTCTGAAGCTGCAGGCGCTGCCCCGTAACTCGGCTCCGACCCGCCAACGTAACCGTTGCGCGCTGACTGGCCGCCCCCGTGGTACTTTCCGCAAGTTCGGATTGGGCCGTATCAAGGTCCGTGAAATCGCCATGCGCGGCGAAATCCCGGGTTTGACCAAAGCTAGCTGGTAATAGGAGAAGAAGCAATGAGTATGAGCGATCCTATCGCCGATATGCTGACCCGTATCCGCAATGCACAAGGCGTGAACAAGACTACCGTCGTCATGCCGTCTTCCAAGGTGAAGGTTGCAATTGCCAACGTCCTCAAGGACGAGGGTTATATCGAAGATTTCGCCGTGGTTGCCGCTGATGGCAAGGCTGAATTGAAAATCGGTTTGAAGTATTACGCTGGCCGTCCGGTCATCGAGCGCCTGGAGCGCGTGTCCCGTCCGGGTCTGCGCATCTACAAGGGCAAGGATGATATCCCGAACGTCATGAACGGTCTGGGCGTGGCGATTGTGTCCACCCCCCGCGGCGTGATGACTGACCGCAAAGCACGCGCAACCGGTGTCGGTGGCGAAGTGATTTGCTACGTGGCCTAAGGAGTGCAAGATGTCTCGTGTAGGTAAAATGCCTGTTGCACTGCCGAATGGCGCGGAAGCGTCCATCACCGCAGAGCAAATCACCGTCAAGGGCCCGCTGGGCTCCTTGACCCAACCGCTGACCAATAAGGTCAAGGTGGTCAACAACAATGGCTCGCTGAGCTTCGAAGTGGCTGATGACAGCCGCGAAGCAAACGCGATGTCGGGCACCCTGCGTGCTCTGGTCAACAACATGGTCAACGGCGTCACCAAGGGCTTCGAAAAGAAGCTGAACCTGGTCGGCGTGGGTTTCCGTGCTCAAGCACAAGGCGACAAGCTGAACCTGTCGCTGGGCTTCTCGCACCCCATCGTTCACCAGATGCCTGCTGGCATCAAGGTTGAGACCCCGACTCAGACCGAAATCCTGATCAAGGGTATCGATCGCCAGGTCGTTGGCCAGGTCGCCGCTGAAATTCGCGCGTACCGCGAACCCGAACCCTATAAGGGCAAGGGTGTGCGCTACGCTGACGAAGTGGTGACGCTCAAAGAAACCAAGAAGAAGTAATAGGGGTTGATGATGGACAAGAAACAATCTCGCCTGCGCCGTGCGACTCAGACTCGCGCCAAGATCGCAGAACTGAAGGTCAATCGTCTGGCTGTGCATCGTACCAACACGCACATCTACGCCACGGTGATCGGCCCCGACGCCAACGTGCTGGCTTCTGCTTCCACCCTGGAAGCCGAAGTTCGCGCCGAACTGGCTGGTCAATCGGGCAAGGGCGGCAATGCCGCCGCTGCCGCCCTGATCGGCAAGCGCGTTGCAGAAAAGGCTCTGAAGGCCGGTGTGACCGAAGTCGCATTCGACCGTTCCGGTTTCCGTTATCACGGTCGCGTCAAGGCGCTGGCTGAGGCTGCGCGTGAAGCCGGCCTGAAGTTCTAAGGATTATCGATCATGGCAAAAATGCAATCGAAAACGCAAAGCGACAAGCCTGATGACGGCATGCGCGAAAAGATGATCGCGGTCAACCGCGTCACCAAGGTGGTTAAGGGTGGCCGTATCATGGGTTTCGCAGCGCTGGCAGTGGTCGGTGACGGTGATGGCCGTATCGGCATGGGCAAGGGCAAGTCGAAGGAAGTGCCCGTCGCCGTGCAGAAGGCAATGGAAGAAGCCCGTCGCAAGCTGATCAAGGTCACCCTGAAGAACGGTACCGTGCAGCACACCGTTATCGGCAAGCACGGCGCCTCGTCGGTGATGATCTCGCCGGCCAAGGACGGTACTGGCGTGATCGCCGGTGGTCCGATGCGCGCGATCTTCGAGGTGATGGGCGTGACCAACGTGGTGGCCAAGTCGACCGGTTCGACCAACCCCTACAACATGGTCCGTGCCACCCTGGACGGTCTGTCGAAGATGAACACTCCGGCTGAAATTGCTGCCAAGCGCGGCAAGTCGGTCGAAGAAATCCTGGGCTAAGGTGATCGAGATGACTAATACAATCAAAGTCAAGCTGGTCAAGGGTCTGATCGGTACTCGTCAGGACCACCGCGCTACCGTGCGCGGTCTGGGTCTGCGTCGCGTCAACTCGGTGTCCGAACTGGAAGACACCCCGTCGGTGCGTGGCATGATCAACAAAGTGTCCTATCTTGTGAAAGTGGTGTCGTAAGCGTCAGCTTGCGAACGGAGCGAATCATGCAATTAAACACTATCCAACCCGCAGACGGCGCAAAGCACGCTAAGCGTCGCGTCGGTCGTGGTATCGGCTCTGGCCTGGGCAAGACCGCTGGTCGCGGTCACAAGGGTCAGAAGTCGCGTTCGGGCGGTTTCCACAAGGTCGGCTTCGAAGGCGGCCAGATGCCCCTGCAACGTCGTCTGCCCAAGCGCGGTTTCAAGTCGCTGGCGACGCCTTTCAAGGCTGAAGTCCGTCTGTCCGACCTGGAAAAGCTGCCCGTCACCGAGATCGACGTGCTGGCACTGAAGCAAGCCGGCCTGGTGTCGGAACTGGCTCGTGTCGTGCGCATCATCAAGGCCGGCGAGCTGACCAAGAAGGTTACCGTCAAGGGTCTGATCGCAACCGCTGGTGCCAAGGCCGCTATTGAAGCTGCCGGTGGTTCCATCGCTGAGTGATCCGGTCCCGGAGCATTAATTGGCAACTACTCCTCAATTAGCGAAAGGTGCCGCAAAAGGCTTCCCCTGGGGGCGTTTGTGGTTCCTGCTGGGAGCGTTGATCGTTTATCGCATCGGTGCACATATCCCGGTTCCGGGTATTGATCCGACGCAGTTGGCGCAGCTGTTCAAGCAGAATCAGGGCGGCATTCTGGGCATGTTCAACATGTTCTCCGGTGGTGCCCTGTCGCGCTTTACGATCTTCGCACTTGGGATCATGCCGTATATCTCGGCATCGATCATCATGCAGCTGCTGTCTGTGGTGTCGCCACAGCTGGAAGCTTTGAAGAAAGAGGGCGAAGCTGGTCGTCGCAAGATCACGCAGTATACGCGTTACGGCACCCTGGTGTTGGCGACCTTCCAGGCGCTGGGCATTGCGGTGGCGCTGGAATCGCAGGCCGGCCTGGTGCTGGATCCGGGTCTGGCCTTCCGTCTGACGACGGTGGTGACGTTGATTACCGGTACGATGTTCCTGATGTGGCTGGGTGAACAGATCACTGAACGTGGTCTGGGCAATGGCATCTCGATCATCATTTTCGCCGGTATTGCAGCAGGTCTGCCGAATGCTCTGGGTGGCTTGTTCCAGCTGGTCAACACTGGCTCGATGCACTCCCTGTCGGCCATCCTGATCTGTGTGATCGTGGCATTGGTGACGTTCGTGGTCGTGTTCATTGAACGTGGCCAGCGCAAGATCCTGGTGAACTACGCGAAGCGTCAGGTCGGTAACAAGATCTACGGTGGCCAAAGCAGCCATCTGCCGCTGAAGCTGAACATGGCTGGTGTGATTCCGCCGATCTTTGCGTCGTCGATCATCCTGTTCCCGGCCACGATCACCAGCTGGTTCACATCGGGTGATACGTCGAACCCCTTCATTCGTTTCCTGAAGGATCTGGCGGCATCGATGGCACCAGGCGAACCGATCCACGCGTTGCTGTACGCAGTCGCCATCGTGTTCTTCTGCTTCTTCTATACCGCGCTGGTGTTCAACAGCAAGGAAACGGCAGATAACCTGAAGAAGAGTGGTGCGTTTGTTCCGGGTATCCGTCCGGGTGACCAGACGGCGCGTTATATCGACAAGATCCTGATGCGCCTGACACTGGCCGGCGCCGTGTACATCACCTTGGTGTGCCTGCTGCCAGAGTTCCTGATCGCACGCTGGAAAGTACCGTTCTACTTTGGTGGCACATCGCTGCTGATCATCGTGGTCGTGACGATGGATTTCATGGCCCAGGTACAGAACTATGTGATGTCTCAGCAGTATGAATCGTTGCTCCGCAAAGCTAATTTCAAGGGCGGCATGACACCGCGATAAGCGGGATCTGCTGCCAGGGGAAGAAGACCGGAATGGCAAAAGACGACGTTATTCAGATGCAGGGCCAGGTTCTTGAAAACCTGCCCAACGCGACATTCAGGGTTAAGTTGGAAAACGGTCATGTTGTACTCGGCCATATTTCCGGCAAGATGCGCATGAATTACATTCGTATCCTGCCCGGCGATAAGGTAACGGTGGAACTGACGCCTTACGATTTGAGCCGGGCACGTATCGTGTTCCGAACCAAGTAACAGTGAAACATTGAAAGAAAGAGGGCCACAATGAAAGTGCTCGCATCAGTCAAGCGGATCTGCCGCAACTGCAAAATCATCAAGCGCAATGGCGTCGTTCGTGTGATCTGCACCGAACCCCGCCATAAGCAGCGCCAGGGTTAACTTAACGTTATTGATCGAGGAATAACGAATGGCACGTATTGCAGGGGTCAACATCCCCAACCATCAGCACACCGTGATTGGCCTCACCGCCATCTACGGTATTGGCCGTCCCCGCGCGGAAGACATCTGCGCAGCTACCGGCGTTGCGACCAACAAAAAGGTCAAGGACCTGGACGATAACGAGCTGGAAAAGCTGCGTGACGAAATCGCCAAGTTCGTCGTCGAAGGCGACCTGCGCCGTGAGTTGTCCATGAACATCAAGCGTTTGATGGACCTGGGTTGCTACCGCGGTCTGCGTCACCGTCGTGGTCTGCCGGTTCGCGGTCAACGTACCCGCACCAATGCCCGTACTCGCAAGGGTCCGCGCAAGGCCGCTCAATCGCTGAAGAAATAATCCCGGCAGGCGCAAGCACTGGTCGGATTCAAGGAAGAAATTATGGCAAAGTCCCCCAACAACGCAGCAGCATCGCGTGTTCGTAAGAAAGTCAAGAAGAACGTCGCTGAAGGCATCGCGCACGTTCACGCTTCGTTCAACAACACCATCATCACGATCACCGATCGTCAGGGCAATGCCCTGTCGTGGGCGACTTCGGGTGGTGCTGGCTTCAAGGGTTCGCGTAAGTCGACTCCGTTCGCCGCCCAGGTCGCCGCTGAAAGCGCCGGCAAGGTCGCGATCGAATGCGGCATCAAGAACCTGGAAGTGCGTATCAAGGGCCCTGGCCCGGGCCGTGAATCCGCAGTGCGTGCTCTGAACAACCTGGGCATCAAGATCACCCAGATCCAGGACGTGACCCCGGTCCCGCACAACGGCTGCCGTCCGCCGAAGCGCCGTCGCATCTAAGTTGTAGTATAATCTTGCGCTTTCGCCTGTTCATCGGGCAAAAGCGCAGGCAAATCACCCGCCAATCACCTTGGCGGGTTTTGTTCTTAAGACCACTGTCTGGCCGCATGCAGGTCAGACTAGCGTCCGGCAACATGGGACGTCATTGATAAAGGAAATACCGTGGCACGTTATATCGGACCAAAAGCAAAGCTCTCCCGCCGCGAAGGCACCGACCTGTTCCTGAAGAGCGCCCGCCGCTCGCTGGATTCCAAGTGCAAGCTGGATTCCAAGCCGGGTCAACACGGCCGCACCTCCGGCGCACGCACCTCCGACTACGGCAACCAGCTGCGCGAAAAGCAGAAGGTCAAGCGCATGTACGGCGTCCTCGAGCGTCAGTTCCGCCGCTACTTCGCTGAAGCCGACCGCCGCAAGGGCAACACCGGCGAAACCCTGCTGAAGCTGCTGGAATCGCGTCTGGACAACGTTGTCTACCGCATGGGCTTTGGCTCGACCCGCGCTGAAGCGCGTCAGCTGGTATCCCACAAGGCGTTGACCGTGAACGGTCAAGTCGTGAACATCGCTTCCTACTCGGTCAAGGCTGGTGACATCGTCGCCATCCGCGAAAAGGCCAAGAAGCAAGTGCGTATCGCCGAAGCCCTGTCGCTGGCCGAATCGAACGGCTTCCCTCAGTGGGTTTCCGTGGATTCGAAGAAGCTGGAAGGCACCTTCAAGTCCTCGCCGGATCGTAGCGAAATCGCTGCCGACGTCAACGAATCGCTGATCGTCGAACTGTACTCGCGTTAATTCGTCGTACCGTCGTACCCCTGTGCCCACCTCATGGTGGGCATTTTTCCGAACTGCCATCAGCCTTATCGGTGTAACGAGCCGAGGGTATTGAAAAGGACAATTCATGCAAAACAGTTTGTTGAAGCCCCGTATCATCGAAGTGGAAGCCCTGGCTCCCGGTCACGCCAAGGTCGTGATGGAGCCGTTCGAGCGCGGCTACGGTCACACCCTGGGCAACGCCCTGCGTCGCGTTCTGCTCTCGACGATGACCGGCTATGCGCCCACCGAAGTCACCATCGCTGGCGTCGTTCACGAGTACTCCTCGCTGGATGGCGTGCAGGAAGACGTCGTGGACATCCTGCTGAACCTGAAGGGCGTGGTCTTCAAGCTGCACAACCGTGACGAAGTCAACCTGACCCTGAAGAAGGAAGGCGAAGGCGCCGTCCTGGCTTCCGACATCGACCTGCCCCACGACGTGGAACTGATCAACCCGGATCACGTCATCGCCAACCTGACCGGTGGCGGCAAGCTGGACATGCAGATCAAGGTCGAAAAGGGCCGTGGCTACGTGCCGGGCAACGTGCGTCGCCTGTCCGAAGACACCAACAAGACCATCGGTCGCATCATCCTGGACGCGTCCTTCTCGCCGGTGCGTCGCGTTTCCTACGCCGTGGAATCGGCGCGTGTGGAACAGCGTACCGACCTGGACAAGCTGGTCATGAACATCGAGACCAACGGCGTCATCACCCCGGAAGAGGCGATCCGTCAGTCGGCTCGCGTGCTGGTTGACCAACTGAACGTGTTCGCTGCCCTGGAAGGCACCGAAGCGACTGCAGAAGCACCGTCGCGCGCACCGCAGGTCGATCCTATCCTGCTGCGTCCGGTCGACGACCTGGAGCTGACCGTGCGTTCGGCAAACTGCCTGAAGGCCGAGAACATCTACTACATCGGCGACCTGATCCAGCGCAGCGAGAACGAACTGCTGAAGACCCCGAACCTGGGTCGCAAGTCGCTGAACGAAATCAAGGAAGTCCTGGCTTCGCGTGGCCTGACCCTGGGCATGAAGCTGGAAAATTGGCCGCCTGCCGGCCTGGAGAAGTAATTCCTGTCGCCTGGCGGGCGTGGATGAAGATCCCGCCGCCAGGCCGGCAAGACACCGTATCTGTAGTACCTGTAGTAACACTTTTATCCGACATTTACCGGTCCGCGGTCCGGACAGCCAAGCTGGCCTGCCGATAGAAGAACTGGATCAAAACTGTAACCTGAAAGGAAATTACCATGCGTCACCGTCACGGTCTCCGCAAACTGAATCGTACTTCGTCCCACCGTCTGGCCATGCTGCGCAACATGACTGTCTCGCTGCTGCGTCATGAAGCCATCAAGACCACCCTGCCGAAGGCCAAGGAACTGCGCCGCGTCGTCGAGCCGATCCTGACCCTGGGCAAGGTCGACACCCTGGCCAACAAGCGTCTGGCCTTCAACCGCCTGCGCGATCGCGAAATCGTCGGCAAGCTGTTCTCCGAACTGGGCCCGCGTTACGCTGCCCGTAACGGCGGCTACCTGCGCATCCTGAAGATGGGCTTCCGCCAAGGCGACAACGCCCCGATGGCCTTCGTCGAGCTGCTGGACCGTCCGGAAGTCACCGACGCTGCCGACGCACCGACCGCCGAGTAATCGAAGGGTTGTGGGCAATCTCAGAAAAGCCAGGCTTAGCCTGGCTTTTTTGTTTTTCGGCGTCTCCGTTGGCGATGCGCGGTTGATGCGATGACGCAATGTCTTGCTCTTGCCCGGCGGCGCGAAGGGCCAGGATGTGATTGAATACGGCATGCGCAAGGAGCCCGTCCGATGACCTCTTCACTGTTGAACCAGCCACTGCTGGTGTTGACCAATGTACCGCAGCAGGCGCTGGCCGAGGCCATGGCCCGCAATCTCGTGGAACAAGGATTGGCCGCTTGCGTCAATATCCTGCCGCCGGTGACGTCCATCTACCGCTGGCAGGGCCAGGTAGAGCAGGCCAGCGAGATCCCGCTGCTGATCAAGACCACGCAGGCACGCTATCAGGAGCTGGAACAGGCCATCCTGCAGGCCCACCCCTATGAGGTGCCGGAGATCGTCGCGCTGCCGCTGGCGGCGGGCTTGCCGCTCTATCTGGCGTGGATGCAGCACGAGACTGTAAAGCCCTTGCAGGCGTGACGGTATCAGGCCCGCAGACCGTCCGGCCCACCGAGCAACCAGGAAGACCACCGTAGAACCGCATGAAGAAGAGCCTCGACCGTTTCCCCCGCCTGTGTGCGCTGCTGCTGCAGTTGCTGACCCTGTTGCTCATCTCCGGCATGACGCCGGCGCGCGCAGCCGATGATTACCTGGCGCCCGAACAGGCCTTCCAGCTCAGTGCCCGGATGATCGATACCGGCACGCTGGAGTTGAGCTATCGCATCGCCGACGGCTACTACATGTATCGTGATCGCTTCCATTTCAGTGCCCAGGGAGCGACGTTGGGCGAGCCGCAATTCCCTGCCGGCAAGCGCAAGTACGACGATAATTTCCAGAAAGAAGTCGAGACCTACCACCAGGCGATGAGCGCGCGGATGACGGTCACCGGGGCGACCGGCAACTTCACGGTCACTGCGGTCTCGCAGGGTTGCGCGGACAAGGGCTTATGTTATCCACCGATGACCCTGACCGTGACGATGTCACCGCAGGCCATCGGCCAGACGGTCGCGGCCGGTGACAGCAGGCAAGCCGTCCCGGGCGGCGCCGGCAGCGATGTCGACGGCATCGCCGCCGTGCTCAAGAGCGGCCGGCTGTGGAGCATCCTGTCATTGTTCTTCGTGCTGGGCATCGGCTTGTCGTTCACGCCTTGCGTGCTGCCGATGCTGCCCATCCTCTCCTCCATCATCGTGGGCCAGCAGGCCGCTGCGGGCGCTGGTGCAGGCCGGGGCCGCAGCTTCCTGCTGTCGCTCGACTACGCACTGGGCATGGCACTGGTCTATACCGCCCTGGGCGTGGCGGCGGGCATGCTGGGCGAGGGTCTCTCTGCGTATCTGCAGAATCCCTGGGTTCTCGGCGCCTTCGCTCTGCTGATGGCGGGACTGGCCTTGTCCATGTTCGATGTCTATACGTTGCAGGTGCCGGCAGCATTGCAATCGCGCCTGTCCAGCGCTTCCGGCGGCGGTAGCGGCAAGTGGCTGGGGGTGTTCCTGATGGGGGCCATCTCGGCGCTGATCGTCGGCCCCTGCGTGGCCGCGCCGCTGGCGGGGGCCTTGCTCTACATCAGCCAGACCGGCAATGTGGCGCTGGGGGGCTCGGCGCTGTTCGCCATGGCTGCCGGCATGAGCGTGCCGCTGCTGCTTATCGGCGCTTCTGCGGGGGCCTTGTTGCCCCGCGCCGGCGCCTGGATGGATGCGGTCAAGCGGTTCTTCGGCGTGTTGATGCTGGGCACGGCGCTGTGGATGGTGTCCCCGGTGATCCCGGCCTGGTTGCAGGTGGCTGGCTGGGCTTTGCTGGGCATCGGCTACGGCGCCTATCTGCTGTGGGCGCGTCCGGCAGGCTGGGTGGCGCGTGCGCTGGGTCTGGTGGTGGTCACGCTGGGCTTGCTGCAGCTGGTCAGTGTGGTCACTGGCGGACGTGATCCGCTCATGCCGCTGTCCCACCTGCGTGGGCAGGCGAGCGCAGCGGCTGCCACCGATTTCGTGCGCGTGCGCTCCAGTGCCGAGCTCGATGCCGCCCTGAAGCAGAACGCCGCCGGCGAGCGCCGTGCGGTGATGCTGGACTTCTATGCCGACTGGTGTGTTTCCTGCAAGGAAATGGAGCGTTTCACCTTCACCGATGCGCGCGTCAAGGAGCGTTTCGGGCAGATGCTGCTGCTGCAGATCGACGTCACCGCCAACAACGCCGATGACCGCGCCATGCTCAAGCGCTTCGATCTCTTCGGGCCGCCGGGCATCATGTTCTTCGATGCCGACGGTCGGGAACTGCCTCAGCGTCGCGTCATCGGCTATCAGGATGCCGAGCATTTCATGGTCACGCTGCAGAGCCTGTGATGGGCCCCGCCACATTGCGCGGCGTTATTTGAAAAGCACTTTATAGTCGTTGGCCTGGGGCGGGCCTCGCGTTATAGTCAGCCTTTCCGTTTTCACTCTTTCAACCAAGGAGACCACCATGACGTTGCGCCTGGGCGATACCGCACCGGATTTCGAACAAGAATCCTCCATCGGCAAGATCAAATTCCACGACTGGGCGGGTGACTCCTGGGTCGTGCTGTTCTCGCACCCGGCCGACTTCACGCCGGTCTGCACCACCGAGCTGGGCCTGACCGCCAAGCTCAAGCCCGAGTTCGACAAGCGTAACGTCAAGGCCATCGCCCTGTCGGTAGATGGCGCCGAAGCCCACAACCAGTGGATCAAGGACATCGAGGAAACCCAGCAGACTGTGGTCGGCTTCCCCATCGTGGCCGACGTCGACAAGAAGGTCGCCGGCCTCTACGACATGATCCACCCGAACCAGTCCGAGACGGCAACGGTGCGTTCGCTGTTCATCATCGACCCGAAGAAGAAGGTCCGCCTCATCATCACCTACCCGATGAGCACCGGCCGCAACTTCGATGAAGTCCTGCGCGTGCTGGACGCCCTGCAGCTGACCGATGGCTACACCGTGGCCACCCCGGGCAACTGGAAGGATGGCGACGACGTCATCATCCCGCTGTCGGTCAAGGACGAGGAAGTCATCAAGCAGAAGTATCCCAAGGGCTACAAGTCGCCGCGCCCCTACCTGCGCATCACGCCGCAGCCGAACAAGTAATCGGGCTGCCGCCCTTGCTGGTCTGAAAAGCGCTCCCCCGGGAGCGCTTTTTCTTTGCCTGTGTCCCGGTCAGGCCTGGGGCGTCACGCTCTTCGCAAAGCCGTCGATGAACAGCCGTGCCACCGGCGAGAGCTGGGTGCCATGGCGCGTGACCAGCTGGTAGGGCTCGCTGCGGGTATGCAGTTGCAGCGGCAGGATGCAGGTCATGCCAAAGCGCGTGCAGAAGTGCGCCACATCCACCGACAGCAGGGCCACGAAGTGCGGATTCTTTTGCAACAGCGACAGCGTGGTGAAGGCAGAGGTGGTTTCCATCAACTGCAGCGGAAAGCGCAGGTCGGCATCGTGGAATTCGCGCTCCAGTGTCAGGCGCATGGGCATGTTGGCCGAATAGACCACCCAGCGCGAATCAGCCAGGTCGGCCAGTTGCAGCGCCGGCGCCTGGGCCAGCGGATGATTGACGCTGGCGACCACCGCCAGCTGCTCGTCATGGATGTTGAAGGCGTCATAGAGGTCAGGGCGCTGGCTGATGCTGGTACGGCAGATGGCCAGGTCCAGCCGGCCCTGGTCGAGCAGGCGCAACAGGCGCGCGCTGGTGTCCTCGACGATCTCCACCGACAGCGAGGGATGGTCCTCCAGCAGGCGCGTGAGGGCGTCGGTGAGCAGGGGCACGGCGCCCATGATGGTGCCCACCGCCAGGCGGCCACCGTGGCCCTGCATGATGGCCAGCATTTCCTCGCGCAGGTGGGTCAGGTCGGTCTGGATCAGGCGCGCATAGCGGATCACGCAATGTCCCAGCTCGGTGGCCTCCAGGCCACGGTTGGTGCGGGTGAACAGTTGCGCGCCCAGGGTGCTTTCGATTTCCTGCAGGGCCTTGCTGGCACCGGGTTGGGTCAGGGCGACCTGCTCGGCCGCCTTGAGCAGCGAGCCGTGGTCGGACAGCGCGATCAATAGCCGCAACTGCCGCAGGTGCAGGCGCGAGGTGATGGAGGCAAGCGAAGGCAGCGTGGTGTGCATGGGGTTGGTCCTGGAAAGGTCTTCAGCATTTTAATATGAGCGTTGGTTATACCCATATCAACAGCTCTCATTAGCCAAGGGCCTTGCGATGGCTTAGAGTCTGGCATTCAAAAGCAGGACACCAGAGGCAAGAGCGCGCCTCGGCGGGATCCGGGCAGGGTCCCGTCGACAGCCGCCGCTCTGGCGACATCTATAAACCCAGGCTATGTAATGGCCCCAATGGCCCCAATGGCCGGCTAAGCAGCTTATGGCACTCATCAACTACATCACCCAGGTCCAGTTCGACTACGGCGCATTGGCGCTCTTGCAGCAGGAATGCGAGCGCATCGGCATCACGAAGCCGCTGGTGGTCACCGACATGGGCATCCGCCATGCCGGCCTGCTGGACAAGGTGCTGGCGCAACTGAAAGACGGCGCGGCCGCGGTCGTGTACGACCAGACCCCGCCCAATCCCAACGAAGGCGCGGTGCGCGCGGCCGCGGCGCTGTTCCGCGAGCACGGCTGCGACGGCATCGTGGCCGTGGGGGGCGGGTCTTCCATCGACCTGGCCAAGGGGGTGGCCGTCTGCGGCACCCACGAGGGACCGCTGAAGTCCTTTGCGCTGATCGAGGGTGGACTCACCAACATCACCGCCAAGACAGCGCCGGTGATCGCCATCCCGACCACAGCGGGCACCGGCAGTGAAGTCGGCCGCGGCGCCATCCTGATCCTGGAGGACGGCCGCAAGGTCGGCGTGCTCTCGCCCTACCTGGTCCCCCGCCTGGCCATCTGCGACCCCGAGCTGACCCTGGGCCTGCCGCCGCTGATGACCGCGGCCACCGGCATGGACGCCATCGCCCACTGCCTGGAAACCTTCATGGCGCCCTCCTTCAACCCGCCCGCCGACGGCATTGCGCTCGACGGCCTGTGGCGGGCCTGGGGCCATATCGAACGCGCCACCCGCGAGCCGGGTGACCGTGACGCCCGCCTGAACATGATGAGCGCCTCCATGCAGGGCGCAATGGCCTTCCAGAAGGGCCTGGGCTGCGTACACAGCCTCTCGCACTCGCTGGGCGGCATCAATCCCAAGCTGCATCACGGCACCCTGAACGCCATCTTCCTGCCGGCCATCATCGCTTTCAACGACAGCGCCGAGACCATGGTCAAGGACAACAAGATGGCCCGCATGGCCCACGCCATGGGCCTGGGCAGCGGTGCCGAGATCGGTCCGGCCATCAAGGCGATGAGCGCTCGCCTGGGCTTGCCGGCCGGCCTGGCGGAGCTGGGGGTCACTGAGGCGATGTTCCCGCAGATCATCAAGGGGGCATTGGCCGACCACAGCCACAAGACCAATCCGCGCGTCGCCTCGGAACAGGACTACCGGGACATGCTGCAGCAATCGATGTGATGCCCGACAATGACAGCCCAGGGAGCATGCGGCACATGGCTGCATGCTCCTGAAGCAATAACCAGCGGCCGTTCCTGCCTACGCGGGCGCGGCCTTTGCGCCTGCCCGTGGTGGGCGGCGCCAACGAAACCAGCAGGAGCATAACGTGAGCTTCACCATCCTTGGACACAACTATATCGGCGGCCAGCGCAGCGGCCAGGGCGACGTCGCCCTGCACAGCGTGGACGCCACCACCGGCGCTCTGTTCGAGACGCCTTTCCTGACCGCTACCGACAAGGAAGTGGCTGCTGCCGTGCATGCGGCCGAGCAAGCCTATCCGCGCTTCCGCGCCACCACCTCGGAAGAGCGCGCGCGCTTCCTCGACGCCATCGCCGACGAGATCGATGCCCTGGGCGATGACTTCCTCGCCGCCGTGGCCCGTGAAACCGCCCTGCCGGCCACGCCCCGCCTGGCTGGCGAGCGCGCCCGCACCAGCGGCCAGATGCGCCTATTCGCCAAGGTCCTGCGCCGTGGCGATTTCTATGGTGCTCGCATCGACACCGCCCTGCCACAACGCCAGCCGCTGCCGCGTCCGGATATCCGCCAGTACAAGATCGGCGTGGGTCCGGTGGCCGTCTTCGGCGCCAGCAACTTCCCGCTGGCCTTCTCGGTGGCCGGTGGCGATACGGCTGCCGCCCTGGCGGCAGGCTGCCCGGTGGTGTTCAAGGCCCATAGCGGCCACCTGGTGACTTCCGAAGTGGTGGCCGATGCCATCGAGCGTGCGGTCAAGAAGACCGGCATGCCCGCTGGCACTTTCAACATGATCTACGGCGACCGCGTGGGCGCCCAACTGGTCAAGAGCGCCGGCATCCAGGCAGTCGGTTTCACCGGCTCGCTGCGTGGTGGTCGCGCCCTGTGCGACATGGCGGCCGCCCGTCCGCAACCGATCCCGGTGTTTGCCGAGATGTCCAGCATCAACCCCATCATCCTCATGCCGGAAGCCTTGAAGCTGCGCGGCGATGCCATCGCCAAGGACCTGGCCGGCTCGGTCACCGTCGGCGTGGGCCAACTGTGTACCAGCCCGGGCCTGCTGCTGGGCGTGCGCTCGCCGGAACTGACGGCCTTCATCGAGAAGCTGTCGGCGGCCTTTGGCGGTACCAACCCGGCCACCATGCTCAACAGCGGCGGCCTGACCCACTACAACGGCGGCGTCGCGCGCCTGAGCCAGCTGCCCGGCGTGCAGGTGATCGCCACCGGCGGCAGCAGCTACACCCAGGCCGTGCCGCACCTGTTCAAGGCCGATGCCGCCCAGCTGTTCTCCAAGGAAGCGCCGCTGGAAGAAGAAGTCTTCGGCCCCGCCACCGTCATCGTCGAACTGGAAAGCCGCGAGCAACTGCTGGACTTCGCCGCCAACATGCACGGCCAGCTGACCGCCACCCTGCAAGCCGAGCTCGTCGACCTGCAAGGCAACCAGGACCTGATCGCGCTGCTGGAACAGAAGGCTGGTCGCCTGCTGTTGAATGGTTATCCCACCGGCGTGGAAGTGTGCGATGCAATGGTGCATGGCGGCCCTTACCCGGCCACCTCGGATGCCCGTGGCACCTCCGTGGGCACGCTGGCCATCGAGCGCTTCCTGCGCCCGGTGTGCTACCAGAACTACCCGGACGCGATGCTGCCGGTGGCGCTGCAGAACGCCAATCCGCTGGGCCTGATGCGCCTGGTCGATGGCGAACAGACCCGCGCCATCATCGCCTAAGCCTGAGCTGCAGACCTGTGGACCGGTGCCTGGCGCCGGTCCTGCATTGCCTTCCCCGCACTCGCTTGCGGGGTCGTAACAAGACGATCCAACGACAATAAAGACACCCCGAGGAGGAGACCTTGAGTACATTCATCCGGCGCGCCGCGCTGTCGGCCGCCGTCTGCGCGCTGTGGGGCGCGGCCACCCTTCCCAGCGCATACGCTGCTGGCGACACCATCAAGATCGGTTTCATCACCGACATGTCTGGCACCTATGCAGACTTCGACGGCCAGGGCGGCGTCGAGGCCATCCGCATGGCCATTGCCGATGCCGGCGGCACCATCAATGGCAAGAAGGTGGAGCTGGTCTTCGCCGACCACCAGAACAAGGCCGACATCGCCGCCAACAAGGCCCGCGAATGGTTCGACCGCGATGGCGTGGACATGCTGGTCGGTGGCGTGAATTCGGCGGCCAGCCTGGCCATGGGCAAGGTCGCGGGCGAGAAGAAGAAGGTCTTCATCTCGGTCGGTGCCGGCACTACCCGCCAGACCAATGAAGAGTGCAACGCCTACACCATCCAGTACGCCTACGACACCACGGCCCTGGCACGCGGCACGGGAGCGGCCATCACGCGCCAGGGCGGCAAGTCCTGGTACTTCCTGACGGCCGACTATGCCTTCGGCACCTCGCTGGAGAAGGATACCAGCGAGGTCGTCAAGAGCGCCGGCGGCACCGTCGTGGGCACCACCCGGGTGCCGCTGTCGACGTCGGATTTCTCGTCCTTCCTGTTGCAGGCGCAATCCTCCAAGGCCCAGATCCTCGGCCTGGCAGTGGCGGGTGGCGATGTCATCAATGCCATCAAGGCAGCCAACGAATTCGGCGTGAACAAGACGATGAAGCTGGCCGGCCTGCTGATCTTCATCAACGATACCCACTCGCTGGGTCTGCAGCTGACCCAGGGCATGTATCTCACCGATGGTTGGTACTGGGATCTCAACGAGCAGTCGCGTACCTGGGCCAATCGCTACTTCCTGAAGATGAAGAAGATGCCCTCGATGTTCCAGGCCGGCGACGCCTCGGCGGTGGGGCAGTACCTGAAGGCGGTGAAGGCGGTTGGCAGCACCGACGCCGATCAGGTCATGGCCTACCTGCGCAAGAACCGCATCAACGACTTCTTTACCGCCAATGGCGTGGTGCGTCCTGACGGCCGCATGGTGCACGACATGTACCTGATGGAAGTGAAGAAGCCCGCCGAATCCAAGCGCCCCTGGGACTACTACAAGCTGGTGCAGACCATCCCCGGCGAGCAAGCCTACATGACCAAGGCCGAATCCAAGTGCGCGTTGTGGAAGTGAGCAGTTAGAGACAGGACAAGCCGGACGGCACCAGGAGGGGCCGCCGGACCGTTTTTTGAGCAGCAAGTCTGATGTGGATCGGACCATGTTCAACGCATCCCGGGTGACCGGGGTGCGTTTTTTTTCGCCTTGACCGATACCAGCGGTGGTGACCCGATCAGGTGCGGCGCGCGACCTGCGGGCGCATGGCCACGCCCAGGCGATTCCAGGCATTGATGATGGCCACCGCAAACGTCAGGTTGGCAATCTCGGTCTCGCTGAAGTGCTGCTGGAGCAGGGCGAAGGCGGCGTCGTCCTTGTCGCCATCGGGTTGGTGCAGGTGGGTGAAGCGTTCCGCCCAGTTCAGCGCCGCGCGCTCCTGTTCGGTGAAGAAGGGGATTTCGCGCCAGGCCGCCAGGGTATTGAGGCGTTGCTGGTCTTCGCCATTCTTGAGCAGGTCGTGCGAATGCATGTCGGCGCAGTAGGCGCAGCCATTGAGTTGGGAGACCCGCAGGAAGACCAGCTCCAGCAGCTTGGGATCGACGCCGCTCTGGTGGACGGCTTCACTGGCCTTGAGCAGGGCATTGAAGGCGGGAGCGGCGAGTTTGGTGTGGGACAGACGTTGCTTGAAGTCGGACATGAGGATTCTCCATCGAAAGGTGAGGGTGACAGCGGCGCGAATGGCCGGTGTTCCTCCACTAGACGGGGGAGCATGTCCGCTTGTGACAGATTTCCTGAAAAAGAGCGGGAAGCCTGAAAAACTCAGGCGCCATCCGCCATGGACTGGGCAATGGCCTTGAGCTTGTCCGGATTGCGCACGACATAGATCTCGCGGATGCGCCCGTCCTCGGTTTCCAGCACCTGGGCTGATTCCAGCATGTCATCGATGTAACGCAACAGTCCCGGGCTGCCATTGATCCAGGCCGCGCGATAGCGGATGCGTTCGCCGAAGCGGCGCCCGTTGGCATAGTAGAGCCAGGTGATGCGCTCGCCGCCCAGGAGCGGATGCGGGAAGGACGCTACCTTGCCACCGCCGTCGCCGATCAGGCGGGCATCTTCGGCCAACAGGTCCACCATGGCCTGGCGCTGGCCACTCTGGACGGCCTGCATGAATTTTTCCAGCAACAGGGCATGGGTCTCGCGCGTCACCGCACTGGAGGCGGCGCGCAGAGGCTTGCGTGGTGCCGCGCTGGCCGGTGTCGAGGCATCGTACTGGGCCAGTCGTTCGCGGGCGCGGTGCACCAGCTGGCGGCAACTGGCCTCGGATTTCTGCAGGATGGCGGCGATGTCGGGATAGTCGTTGTCGAAGACTTCGCGCAGCAGGAAGGCGGCACGTTCTTCCGGCTTCAGGCGCTCCAGCAGCAGGAGGTAGGCAAAGGAGACGTCGCTATGCTGTTCCAGTAGCGTTTCCGGCGACGGCGTCAGACGGGCCTGGCCGAACAGGTCGATATCCGGCCCGCTCTCCGTCAAGTCCACCAGCGGCTCCGGCAGCCAGTGGCCGACATAGTGCTGGCGCTCCTGCTGCAGCTGGCGCAGGCGGTCGATGCACAGGCGGGTGACCACGGTGACCAGCCAGGCCTCGGTCGAGGCCAGCGCCTGCTGGTCCTGGGCATACCAGCGCAGCCAGGCGTCCTGCAGCACATCCTCGGCATCGCTGCGCGTGCCGAGCATGCGATAGGCCACACCGAAGAGTCGCGCGCGGTGGCGGGCGAAGGGATCGTTGTCGGTGGCCATCGCTGCAGGGGGCCGGTCAGCCCTGCTTGAGCTTGCGCGCGATATCCAGCGCGAAGTAGGTCAGCACGCCATCGGCACCGGCGCGCTTGAAGGCCATCATGGCTTCCATCATGGTCTTGTCGTGGTCCAGCCAGCCGTTCTGGGCGGCCGCCTTGATCATCGCGTACTCGCCGCTGACCTGGTAGGCGAAGGTCGGCACCCGGAACTCGTCCTTGACGCGGCGCACGATGTCCAGATAGGGCATGCCGGGCTTGACCATGACCATGTCGGCGCCTTCCTGCAGGTCCAGGGCCACTTCGCGCAGGGCTTCGTCGCTGTTGGCCGGATCCATCTGGTAGCTGAACTTGTTGCCCTTGCCCAGGTTGGCGGCCGAGCCGACCGCATCGCGGAAGGGGCCGTAGAAGGCCGACGCGTACTTGGCCGAGTAGGCCATGATGCGGGTGTAGATGTGGCCCTGGGCTTCCAGCATGGTACGGATGGCGGCGATGCGGCCATCCATCATGTCGGAGGGCGCCACCACGTCCACGCCGGCATCAGCCTGGGTCTTGGCTTGCGCCACCAGCAAGGCCACGGTCTGGTCGTTGAGGATGTAGCCGGACGCATCCATCACGCCATCCTGGCCGTGGCTGGTGTAGGGGTCCAGGGCGACGTCGCACAGGATGCCCAGCTCGGGGAAGCGCTCCTTCAACGCACGCACCACGCGCGGGATCAGGCCGTCAGGGTTGGTGGCTTCGATGCCGTCGGGGGTCTTCAGGGCCGGGTCGATTACCGGAAACAACGCCAGCACCGGCACGCCCAGCGTCACGCATTCTTCCGCCACCGGCAGCAGCGTATCGAGCGAGAGGCGTTCCACGCCCGGCAGCGAAGGCACCGGGGTGCGCAGGTTCTGGCCTTCCTGGACGAATACCGGATAGATCAGGTCGGCGCTGGTGATGACATTCTCGGCCATCAGAGCGCGCGAGAAGGCGTCGCGGCGCATGCGGCGCATGCGCAGGGCGGGGTAGGCGGCGGTGCTGCTGAAATCGGTCAAAGACATGTGTCGGCTTTCAAAAAATTGATGTTATTTGACGTTATCTTGGAATATTTTCTAGGTAAATATCGCTATCTTCGGAGAATTGCATTCATTCAATTGAGGCTTCAACAACTTTCCCTCGGGATACTTTACCTTAGATGCGGGTGATGCATTTGCCCCCCGCTTCCCCTTCCCTCCCTGAGCGGGGCTGATCGCGCAAGCGAAAGGCATTTAGCCCCGGAGAATTTTGCTGTTCTCCGGGGTTTTTTTTGTTTGTCCGTTTTACGCTTGTTTGAAGGATTTCGCCTTGTCGGCGATCATGCTTGCGGCTGGTCGCCCTGTTGGGCGTCGTCATTGCCCTGGTCAGCATTGCCAACATCGGCCGCCGGCGCGCCGGCTGCATCGCCGCTCAGACCCGCCAGTTCCAGGATCTTGTCATTGGCCTCGTCCAGGCCGGTGCGCTTGAGCGCTGAAAACAGCTGGACCGTGAATGGGAAGGGCTGGCCGCTTTCATCCACATAGCTTTCCAGATAGGTGCGGGCCTGGCGCAGGGCATTGGTGGATTCGTTGCGGTTGAGCTTGTCGGCCTTGCTCAGGATGCAATGGATGGGTTTGCCGGTGGGGGCGAACCACTCGATCATCTGGATATCCAGGTCGGTGAAGGGACGGCGCGAATCGACGATCATCACCAGCGCCGCCAGCTGTTCGCGCTGGCGCACGTAGTCACCCAGCAGGGCTTGCCAGTGGTACTTGGCCGAGCCCGACACCTCGGCATAACCGTAGCCGGGCAAGTCCACCAGCATGGCGCGGATCTGATCGGGACGCGCCTCGTCGTTGCGGTGCTGGCCCACATGGGCGCCGCCGATGGAGAAGTAGTTGATGTGCTGGGTGCGTCCCGGTGTCTTGGAGGCAAAGGCCAGGCGTTTCTGGTTGCACAGCACGTTGATGGCGCTGGACTTGCCGGCGTTGGAACGACCGGCGAAAGCGATCTCCGGCACACTGGTCTTGGGCAGATCCCGCAGGTGATTGACGGTGGTGAAGAAACGGGCTTGCCAAAGTTGCGACATGGTGGGGGGAAATCCGAAAGAGGAGGGGAAAAACGCGGAGAAGCTATTGTACAATGGCCCGATACCCAGCGCCTTGTTGATGCCAGGCAACTCAAAAATATGGCGACCATTGGAGACAGGTCAAACAACAGGCATTTGGTATGGGGGCAGCCAGCCACCGAACGGGCAAAATCTCGCAATTCCACAATAAGAGTATTAGGGTGACGAATGAACCGTGCCAACCGTGCCTTTTCCCCTTTGTTGTATTCCGTTTTTGCTGCCGTGCTGGCAGTGTCTTCTGCGGTCCATGCGGCTGATGAGAAGAAAGCCCCGATCAAGGGTGATCCGGCCAAGGGTGAAGCCCTCTTCACCAATGGCGACAATGCCCGCAACATCGTGGCCTGCGTCTCCTGCCACGGCGCTGCCGGCAATTCGACCATCACCCAGAATCCCAAGCTGGCCGGCCAGCATGAGGCCTACATCGCCAAGCAGCTGCTGAACTTCCGTACACCCGAGCGCAACAATCCGGTCATGACGCCGATGGCCAAGGCGCTCACCGATGAGGACGTGCACAACATCGCGGCCTACCTGGCAGCTCAGGCGCCCAAGCCGGGCGCGGCCAAGAACAAGGAAACCATCGACCTGGGCAAGCACATCTGGCGCGCCGGTATCGCCTCCAAGAACGTGCCGGCCTGCGCCGGCTGCCACAGCCCCAACGGCGCTGGCATCCCGGCCCAGTATCCGCGCCTGGCCGGCCAGCATCAGGACTACACGGTGGCCCAGCTGACCAGTTTCCGTGGTGGTACCCGCACCAACAGCTCGCAGATGACGGCCATCGCCGATCGTCTCTCGGACAAGGAAATCAAGGCGGTGGCCGACTACATGGCTGGCCTGAAGTAAGGTCTGAACAAGCGCAAGCGAAGCAAGGCGGCCATTGTGCCGCCTTTTTTTCGTCAGGATTGACGCAAGTCGTGGCGCGCCGCGCCGGTCAGCCTCAAGATCGCGGCTCAGGCCTGTTGCGCCCTGATATGCGCACCGGCATACCCGGGTTGTGCAGGCGCGTATCACGGACTTTTCCCGGGAGCGGTAGAATTCCGGGTTCGCATCGCTTTGCCGCCCGGCAAGGCGACCCCCCAGGTAAGCGGATCCGGCAGTCCGGATCCGGTAAGGCAGGCATATGACGACGGGCAGCAGTACCCAAGGAATCCAGATCAGGACCCGGCAACGCTGGCTAGGCGATGCCGTCGAACTGGTCTCATCGATGCGCTTCGCCATCAGCCTCTTGACGCTGATCGCCATCGCCTCGGTGATCGGCACGGTGATGAAGCAGAACGAACCGATGCCCAACTACGTGAACCAGTTCGGCCCGTTCTGGTTCGAGATCTTCGCCAAGGCCGGCCTGTATGCGGTCTATTCGGCCTGGTGGTTCCTGCTGATCATGGGCTTCCTAGTGCTGTCGACCTCGCTGTGCATCGCCCGCAACGCACCCAAGATGCTGCGCGACGTCAAGAGCTGGCGCGACAATGTGCGCGAGCAGTCGCTGCGCAACTTCCATCACAAGCACGCCTGGCAGACCGGCGAGGCGCCGGCCGAGGCCGCCGCCCGGCTGGCCCGCCAGGTCGGGCAGCGCGGCTACAAGGTCAAGCTGGTCGACAAGGAGGGCGGCACGCTGCTGGCGGCCAAGCAGGGGGCGGCCAACAAGTGGGGCTACATCTTCGCGCATGCGGCCATCGTCATCATCTGCCTGGGCGGCCTGCTCGATTCCGACCTGCCGATCCGCTTCCAGCAATGGTTCTATGGCAAGCAGGCGTTCTCCGGCAACGGCATCATCGCCGACATTCCGGAGCGTTATCGCCTGGGCCTGAACAATCCGACCTTCCGTGGCAACACCCTCATTCCCGAAGGCGCCAGCAGCAGCACGGCCATCATCCCGCAGAAGGATGGCGTGATGATCCAGGACCTGCCGTTCACGATCCAGTTGAAGCGCTTCATCATCGAGTTCTACTCCACCGGCATGCCCAAGCTCTTCGCCAGCGAAGTGGTGCTGCGCGACCATGAAACGGGCAAGGAGACCGCCGCCACCATCAAGGTCAACGAACCGCTGATCTACAAGGGAGTGGCGATCTACCAGTCCAGCTTCGAGGATGGCGGCAGCAAGCTCAAGCTGGTCGGCTACCCGATGCGCGGCGGCAGCAACAGCCGCTTCGAGCTGGCAGGCGAAGTCAACGGCACCACGCCGATGCCGGCGGGCATGGGCGACTACACCATCGAGTGGACGGGTTTCCGCCCCTTCAACGTGGAGAACATGCAGGCCGGCAAGTCGGGCACGACCTCGGGTGACGCGCGCGCGGTCAACGTCGGCAAGGACGTCAACCGTGGCATCATCGAGGGCCTGGACAAGCACCTGGGTTCCAGCGCCAAGAATGCCAACAACAAGGACTTCAAGAACGTCGGCCCGACCGTGCAGTACAAGCTGCGCGACAAGACCGGCCAGGCGCGCGAGTACTTCAATTACATGCAGTCGCTGCAGATCGATGGTGCCTACGTGTTCCTGGCCGGCATGCGCGAGCAGCCCGACCAGCCCTTCCGCTACCTGCGCATTCCCGCCGATGACAAGGACAGCGTGGCCGATTGGATGCGCCTGCGCGCGGCACTGGCCAATCCGGCGCTGCGGGAAGACGCCGCGCACCGCTATGCCAGCCAGGCCATCAGCAATGGTCGCGACACCTCGCCGGTGCTGCGCCAGCAGCTGGAGCAATCGGCCCTGCGCGGCCTGACCATCTTCGCCGGCGATGGCAAGGTCTCCGGCTATATCGCCGTGACCCGCTTCCTGGAACAGTTGCCCGCTGCCGAGCAGGAGAAGGCCGCCGACATCTTCATGAAGATCCTCAACGGCAGCATGTGGGAACTGTGGCAAGCCGCCCGCGCCAAGGATGGCCTGGCCCCGGTGGCCAGCGACGAGGCCCATGGCCGCTATCTGCAACTGGCCATCAATGCGTTGGCCGATGCCAGCTTCTATCCGGCACCGGTGTTCCTGCAACTGGCTGGCTTCGAGGAGATCAAGGCCTCGGTGCTGCAGGTGACGCGCTCGCCGGGCAAGAAGGTGGTCTACCTGGGCTGCCTGTTCCTGGTGCTGGGCGTGTTCTCGATGCTCTATATCCGCGACCGGCGCCTGTGGATCTGGATCAAGCCGGCTACCGATGGCCAGGGCAGCCAGGCGTTGCTGGCCATGAGCACGCAGCGACGTACACTGGACTTCGACAAGGAATTCGAGCAGATGAAGGGCCGGCTGGCGGGCAGCGCCACCGTGCCGCCATCGGCTTAGACTTAGGCTTTAATGTGCCGCCGGCTTATGGCGGTTATCATCTGCAGCATATAAAGGCTGGCACCGGGTTGGCTAGCATCGCTGCAGACAGTAGTGGAGAACGCAATGGAACTGACTCAAGCAAACCAGGCCTATGCCGACGAGCAAGGCTTCTTCCGCCGCCTCAGCGTGGTGGACTGGATCTATGCAGCGGCCCTGGTGGCTGGCTCCCTGTACGCCTTCGGGCGTTTCGGCAGCTACATGGATTATTACGAAAAGGCGGTGCTGCTGCTGGCCGCGCCCACCTTCGCCTGGCTGGGCTGGCACTGGAAACCGGTGCGCCCGCTGATGCTGGCTATCGCCGTGCTGTCGCTGGGCGCCATCGCCATGTATGGCGGCGTACTGGAGATGGCCGACAAGAAATTCTTTCTCAAGTACATGCTCTCCAGCCAGTCCGCCATCCTCTGGATGAGCGCGCTGTTCTGCCTGTCGACGCTGTTCTACTGGGGCGGGCTGGCCACCACCGCCGGCACCGGCAACGCGATCGGCTCGCGCCTGTGCTGGGCGGCCGTGCTGCTGGGCTTCATCGGCATGATGGTGCGCTGGTACGAGTCCTACCTGATCGGCGCCGATGTGGGCCACATCCCCATCTCCAACCTGTATGAAGTCTTCGTCCTGTTCTGCCTGATCACGGCACTGTTCTACCTCTACTACGAGGAGCGCTATGCCACCCGCCAGCTGGGTGCCTTCGTGCTGACGGTCATCACGGCAGCAGTCGGATTCCTGATGTGGTATACCGTCTCGCGGGATGCCGCCGAGATCCAGCCGCTGGTGCCGGCCCTGCAGAGCTGGTGGATGAAGATCCACGTACCGGCCAACTTCATCGGCTACGGCACCTTTGCCCTGGCGGCCGGGGTGGCGGTGGCCTACCTGCTGCGCCAGAAGGGTTACCTGGCCGATCGCCTGCCTTCGCTGGAGGTGCTGGACGATGTGATGTACAAGGCCATCGCCGTGGGCTTTGCCTTCTTCACCATCGCCACCATCCTGGGCGCGCTGTGGGCGGCCGAGGCCTGGGGCGGCTACTGGTCCTGGGACCCCAAGGAAACCTGGGCCCTGATCGTCTGGCTCAACTATGCGGCCTGGCTGCACATGCGCCTGATGAAGGGTTTGCGTGGACAGGCGGCGGCCTGGTGGGCGCTGGTCGGCCTGCTGGTGACGACCTTCGCCTTCCTGGGCGTGAACATGTTCCTCTCCGGCCTGCATTCCTACGGCGAACTTTGATGGCGATGGCAGCTCCTTGATCAGGGCGGCCTCGCCCCCTGACGAAAAGGAGTGGCAATGAACGATTCGACTCACCCGCCGGCGCTGGTCATCTTCGACTGCGATGGCACGCTGGTCGACAGCGAAGTGGTGGCTGCGCAGGCCTGGTCCGAGTATGTGGCCGGCTATGGCGTGGCGCTCAGCGCCGAGGAGGCGCTGGCGCGCTTTCGCGGCGTCAGCATGACATGGTGCCTGGCGCACATCGAGGCGTTGCACGGCCAGTCCCTGCCGCAGCACTTCGAGCAGGAGCTGCGCGCCCTGATGGCGCGCCTGCTGGAGCAGCAGCTGCAACCCATCAATGGCGCCCTGGACATGGTGGAGAAGCTGCACCTGCCCTTTGCGCTGGCCTCCAATGCTCCCCACCACAAGATCGAGCTGTGCCTGCGCGTGACGGGGTTGCTACCGCATTTCGCCGGCCGCATCTTCAGCGCCTACGATGTGCAGCGCTGGAAGCCTGATCCTGCCCTGTTCCAGTTTGCTGCCGCGCGCATGGGCGTGGATGCCGGGCGTACAGGCAGGGCTGGCGGCCGGCATGAAGGTGGTCGCCCTGCAGGAGCATGGCGTTCACCAGGACATGCCGGACGGCGTGCAGGTCATCACCCATCTGTCGCAACTGCATGCCCACCTGGTCTGAGGCGCTTTCTCAGGTCGCGGCAATTTAGGTAAGATGGTCCATCCCATCCTCGATTGACCAGCATGCCCCATTCCATCGACCGCTCCCGGCAAATCATCTACTGCGATCGCGATATCGAAGTGCGTCCGCTGGACCTGCGTGAGGTGCTGGCGCTTTATGATGCGGTGGACCATTCACGGCAGGCCATCGGCGAGTGGGAAGCCTGGTGTACGCCGCAATATGGATTGCTCGACGCACAACTGTTCCTGCAGCGGGCCATCGAACACTGGCATGGACACACCGCCTATGATTTCAGCATCATCGACCGCACCATCGGCCTGGTGATCGGGGCGGTGGCCATCAACCAGGTCAGCCAGCTGAACCAGATGGCCAACCTCGGCTACTGGATACGCGAAGGCTATACCGGGCGCGGTATCGCCGCCGTGGCAGCCCGGGCCGCCGCCGCCTTCGCCTTCGGCAAGACCGGCCTGACCCGGCTCGAGATCGTGGCCCAGGCCGGCAACCTGCGCAGCCATCGGGTCGCGGAAAAGATCGGGGCGACACTGGAATGCCTGGCGCGCAACCGCCTGGTGTTCCATGGCCAACCGCGCGATGCCAAGGTGTTCTCGCTGGTACCGGTTGACCTCGGCCACGCGGTACCGGTGCATGGCTAGTGCCTGTCGCACTGGCTGATAAACATTCCGAACGGTAAATTATTCAGGCAGGATCTGTCGTTTTTTTGCGGCGATGACAGCGTGCGGATACGTTTGGCTACAAATTTTTCGCACAGGTTTTGTTGATCAAAACTGCACAATCCCGACTATTCTGACAGCGCTGTCAGCCTTGATGGCAGCGGGTTTGCGCCATTCTTGCGCAGCCACATGAAAAATCTGCACCAAAATAAATTCAAATTGGCTGACAAAATACTGACTTTTCACGTATTCCAAATCGCGACTCGGGCGTTACATAGTTAAAGCGCCCGTCAAGAAGGGTGTTTCTGTGTCAGGAGCAGTTTCCCGGGAGTAATGATCCAAGACGGGGCACTGCCGGTTCTCCTAAAAAAACTCAGGATGGGAGAACGTTGAGCGTCAGCGACGTTTAGAGGAAATACGATGCAAGCCATTCAACGCAACAAGACCGCCAATAATAACCACGCCGGCCGCGCCGCCCAGCAATACGTCATGGGCGGTGAAGCCCGCGCTTCGCGCCTGTCCAAGCGCATCAAGAGCGCCGACGCCGCACCCCAGGACGACTGCAGTGCGCGCTACGACAAGATCTCCAAGCAGATGGATGACTTGATCGAAGGTGGCTCTCCCCAGCACTTCCGCCGTCCCAAGATGGAAAGCGACATCATCGCGCGCTGATCGGTGCGCAAGAAAACAGCCAGGAAGTGCAGCGCACCGTCCCGGCTGAGTTTTTCCAGCTTGATTGGTCGGCACCGGGACTTGATGCTCCCGGTCCGGCAACAGGCAGTGCCTTAAAGGCTTTCTTCGCGCGGATCCCGCGCCAGCAGCCTGGCCACCATGTCCTGTACCGATACGCCATCGAACAAGGCCGCCGCCACCGCATCGGTGATCGGCATCTCGATGCCTTTCTCGCGTGCCAGTTCGCGCACGGCCTGTGCGCAACGCACCCCTTCGGCGACATGGCCGAGTTCGGTCACGATATCGTCCAGCTTCTTGTTCTGCGCCAGGCCCAGGCCGACGCGGCGGTTGCGCGACAGGTCGCCGGTGCAGGTAAGGATGAGGTCGCCGACCCCCGAGAGGCCCATGAAGGTCTCGGGACGCCCACCCAGCGCCACACCCAGCCGGGTAATCTCGGCCAGGCCGCGGGTGATCAGTGCGGCCCGGGCGTTCAGGCCCAGTTGCAGGCCATCCGCTACGCCCGTGGCAATGGCCAGGATATTCTTGACCGCGCCGCCGATTTCCACACCGACCAGGTCGTCACTCGAATAGATCCGGATATTGTTGCCATGTACCGCTGCCACGACGCGTTCGCACAGGGCCGCGTCGGCACCGGCGATGGTCAGCGCGCAGGGCAGGCCGCGTGCCACTTCCTGGGCAAATGACGGCCCCGAGAGGGCGCCGGCCGCCAGTTCAGCACCCAGGACCTGCTGCACCACCTGGTGCGGCAGCAGGCGTGTTCCTTCTTCCAGTCCCTTGCAGAGCCAGACCAGGTTGGGCAGCGCGTAGGCGCGCAGATGACCGGCCAGCTCGCGCAGGCCCGATACCGACGACGCCGCGATCAGCAGCGCGTCGTCGGGAGCATCGCAGACATGGCGGACCGCGGCATCGAAGTCCGCGCTCACCGCCAGTTCGGCGGGCAAGGGGAAGCCTGGCAGGTAGAGGCGGTTCTCGCGCAAGCGATCGGCTTCCTGCATGGCCGCAACGTTACGTCCCCACAGCACGACATCGTGCCTGCGCGCCAGCGGGATGGCCAGCGCGGTACCCCACGCGCCGGCGCCTAGAATGGTGATCTTCATGGTCGCCCGCTCAGTCGCCCCAGACGTCGCCGGCCTTGACGAAGCCGGTCTGGCCGTCACGATGGCGCACCTTGACCCAGCCGTTGGTGGGGCCTTCCAGCCATTCCAGCAGCACGTACTTGTCGGCGGTGAACACCACCGGACTGCCTTCGTCGGCCGCATTGAAGATGCGCGCGTTGGCCGCCGAGACCACCAGCATGCGCTTGGACGTGAGTGCCTTGGAGGAGATCCAGGAGAGCGTGCCGGCGGCATCCCTGACCTTGCTCCATTCGCCGTAGGTCAAGACCACTTCCACCGGCATGCCGCGCGGCGCGACATAGACGCGGCGTCCTTTCTCGGAAGGGGCGTCGTACATGATGGCGGGGGCGGCACCGACCGACTTGAAGTCCAGGGCCAGGGCATCCTTGGCCAGGAAGGCGCCGAGCAGGGTGGCGCAAAGAATCAGGGGCAGGCGTTTCATGGGGAAGTCTCCACGGGAGGGGGATGCGCCGCCGCAGGGACTGCGGCGGCCTGGTGCCGTGGCGCCCGTCCGGAAGCCTGGCCGCTGGGGCGGCAGTCCGGCCGGGGCACGTACACCCAGAGGTGGATCAGTTGACGGCGGTCGAACCGTTGTTGACCAGGGTGGCGCCTTGTTGCTCGGCCAGTGCCTGCAGGCGTTGCTGGTAGAACACCTCGAAGTTGATCTCGGCCAGGTGTACCGGCGGGAAGCCGGCGCGGGTGATGGCGTCGGCGATGTTGGCGCGCAGGTACGGGTAGATGATGTTGGGGCAGCCGATGCCCAGGAGCGGGTCCAGCTGTTCGGCCGGCACGTTGCGGATCTCGAAGATGCCGGCTTGCTTGCCCTCGACCAGGAAGGCCACCTTGTCCTTGACCTTGGCGGTCACGGTGATGGTCACGGTCGATTCGAACACGCCTTCAGCCAGCGCCTCGGCGCCCACATCCACCGACACTTCGATGGACGGTGCTTCCTGTTCCAGGAAGATGGCCGGGGAGTTCGGCTGCTCCAGCGAGAGGTCCTTCAGGTAGACGCGCTGGATCTGGAAAACGGGTTGCTGTTGAGCTTCTTGGTTCTGTTCCGACATGGATCTCTTTCAGGTTCGGTGAATCGGTTGGGAAGTGCTGCCCTGGCGTCAGGCTTGCAGCAGCGGGTCCAGCTTGCCGGCGCGATCCAGTGCGCTCAGGTCATCGAAGCCGCCGACATGGGTGTCGCCGACATAGATCTGGGGCACGGTACGGCGACCGGTCTGTTGCATCATCAGCTCACGCTGCTGAGGGTCGAGATCGACGCGGATCTTCTCGATCTGCGTGATCCCCTTGCTGGCGAGCAGGCGCTCGGCCATCATGCAATACGGGCACACTGCGGTGCAGTACATCTTCACCGGAGCGCTCATTTGGCATCCTTGGTGGTCAGGGGCAGGCCCTGGCCTTGCCAGGCGGCGATGCCGCCGGTGAGGCCATAGACCTCGGCGAAGCCGGCCTTCTTCAACGTGGACTCGGCGCGGTTGGCCTGGGTGCCGTTCTGGCAGACCACGATGACCGGACGGTTCTTGAGCTTGTCGAGCTCGGCGATGCGCTGCGGCAATTCCTTCAGGGGGATGTTGCGGGCATCGCGCAGGTGACCGGCGGCATATTGCTCGGTGTCACGCACGTCCAGCACCAGCACCTTGCCCTGGTTGAGCATCTGGGTGGCTTGCAGCAGGCTGAGCTTGTTGCCGCGTTGTTGCAGGTAGGGAACCAGCAGGGCACCGCCGGAGACCAAGGCCAGGGCGATCAGGAAAATATTGTCGATGATGAATTTCACGGCAGTCCAATGAGTTTACTGAATCCCGGCATTATAAAATAGAAGCATTCGCGGTTTGTATGAGATCAGTCTCAGGTTTGCAGCCTGGTCAAGCGCATGCGCCTTTGCCGCAGCCGCATCGGGTTTCCCATCATCAAAAAGTCCTGCTATGTACAAAATCGTATTCATGCGCCACGGCGAATCGACCTGGAACCTGGCCAACCGCTTTACCGGCTGGGTGGACGTCGACCTGACCGAAAAGGGCGTGGCCGAGGCCCGCCAGGCCGGCCGCCTGCTCAAGGAAGCCGGTTTCTCCGTCGACCTGGCCTATACCTCGGTGTTGAAACGTGCCATCCGCACCCTCTGGACCACCCTGGACGAAATGGACCAGATGTATGTCCCGGTCAAGAACGACTGGCGCCTGAACGAACGCCACTACGGCGCCCTGCAAGGCTTGAACAAGGCCGAGACCGCCGCCCAGTACGGCGACGAGCAGGTGCTGGTCTGGCGCCGCAGCTACGATACCCCGCCCAACCCGCTGACCCCGGGCGAGGAGCGCGATGCCTTCGGCGACGCCCGCTACGCCGGCCTGTCGCGCGAGCAGGTACCGCTGACCGAATGCCTCAAGGACACCGTGGCGCGCGTGCTGCCAGCCTGGAATGACTCTATCGCCCCGGCCATTCGCGCCGGCAAGCAGATCATCATCTCGGCCCACGGCAACAGCCTGCGCGCCCTGATCAAGTACCTGGATGGCATCAGCGACAACGACATCGTCGGCCTGAACATCCCCAACGGACAGCCGCTGGTCTATGAGCTGGATGCCGACCTCAAGCCCATCAAGAGCTACTACCTGGGCGACCAGTCCGCCATCGAAGCGGCGCTCAAGGCCGTGGCCAACCAAGGGAAGTCGACATAAAACTGCGTTTCTCTCGCAAGGCGCCGGCCACGCAGGCGGCGCCTCTGCCACTATCTATGCCCGGCAAGCGCAATGCGCTGGCGCGACCGGCGGCCGATCATGGCCGCCCCGCGCTGCGGGGATGGTTGCGCCCTGTGGGCGCGACCCTGGCCTGCCTGCTGGCGGCCGCTTCCCTGCAGGCCCAGCCCATCACCGAGCGCACCCGCCAGAAACAGGCCGCCGAGAAGGAGCGGGACGACCTGCAGCAACGCCTCTCCAGCCTCAAGCGCGACATCGACCAGACCGAGACCGCCAAGGACAACGCCGCCGATGCGCTGGCCTCGTCCGAGCAGGCCATCTCCAAGGCCAATCGCTCGCTGCGCGACCTGGCCCAGGAGCAGCAGGACACCGAAAGCCGCCTGGCACAACTGGTCAGGAAGCTCAATGAACTGACGGCCCTGGTCAACGCCCAGCAGGCGCAGCTGTCCAGGCTGCTGCGCGAGCAGTACGTGGCCGGCAACGAAGACCGCATCAAGCTCCTGCTCTCGGGCGACAATCCCAATCGCATCAACCGCGAATTGCAGTACATGGGCTATGTCTCGCAAGCCCAGGCCAGGCTGATCGAGACCCTGCGCGCCAACCAGCAGGCCATCCGTGCCAACCAGGCCGAGACCGAGAATGCCAAGTCCGAGTTGCAGGAAATCGCCCAGGAAGAACTGGAACAGAAGAAAGTCCTGGAGCGCGAAAAGTCGCGCCGGGTGACCCTGCTGTCCCAGCTCTCCAGCAAGCTCAATGCCCAGCGCCAGGAGGTGGGGCGCATCGAGCAGGACCAGCAGCGCCTCTCCAGCCTGGTGGACAAGCTGGCCCAGATCATCGAGCAGCAGAAGAAGGCCGAAGCCGAGGCGCGCGAGAAGCGGCGCCAGGAACAATTGGCCAAGGCCAAGGCCGAACACGAGAAGCGCCTGGCAGAACAGCGTGCCCGCGCCGAAAAGCGCGCCGCCGAAGCGGCCCGGGCCGCGAAGGAAGGTCGGCCGGCACCGAAGAGGCCCGACCCGGCCGACGCCATCGACGACGACGAGGCGCCGCAAAGCGCGTCGTTGGGACGCAACGACACCCTGCCCGAGCCGCAGTCGGACAATTTCGGCAAGCCCTTCGCCAGCCTGCGCGGCCAGCTGCACCTGCCGGTCAAGGGGGATCTGACCTCGAAATTCGGCAGTCGCCGGGGTGACGGACCGACCAGCCGGGGCCTGTTCATCCGCGCCCATGAAGGCGCGGAAGTGCGCGCCGTGGCGGCTGGGCGGGTGGTGTTCGCGGACTGGCTGCGTGGCTTCGGCAACCTGGTCATCGTCGACCACGGCAACCAGTACATGACGATTTACGGCAACAACCAGTCGGTGTTGAAACGCGCCGGCGACCTGGTCAAGACCGGGGAAACCATTGCCACTGCAGGCAACAGCGGCGGCAATGAGCAATCGGGTTTATACTTTGAAATGCGGTATCAAGGCCGCGCATTCGACCCACAGGGGTGGGTAACTACTAGGTGACACATGGGCAGCAAACTCAAGAATATCAGTCTGATCGGTTTGGGCATGGTGGCTGGGGCCACCGCGATGATTCAGTTCGACGCCATCGCGCAAAAGAATGCAACGGCGTCGCTGCCCCTGGAGGAGTTGCGCCAGATGGCCGACGTGTTCGGCCTCATCAAGTCGGATTACGTCGAGCAGGTCGATGACAAGAAGCTGCTGACCGAAGCCATCTCCGGCATGGTCGCTTCGCTCGACCCGCACTCGGCCTATCTGGACAAGAAGGCCTACAAGGAGCTGCGCGAAGGCACCATGGGCAAGTTCGTCGGCCTGGGCATCGAGGTCGGCATGGAAGACGGCTACGTCAAGGTGATCTCGCCGATCGAGGATTCGCCGGCCTTCCGCGCCGGGATCAAGGCCGGTGACCTGATCACCCGCCTGGACAGCACCCCGGTCAAGGGCCTGTCCCTGGATGAAGCCGTCAAGAAGATGCGCGGCGAACCCAATACCAAGATCACCCTGACGATCGCCCGCAAGGAAGAAGACAAGCCCATCATCCTGACCATCACCCGCCAGGAGATCCGCGTCCAGAGCGTCAAGTCCAAGGTGATCGAACCCGGTTACGCCTGGCTGCGCGTGACCCAGTTCCAGGAACCGACGGTGGACGACATGTCCAAGAAGCTGGCCGCCATCTACGCCCAGGAGCCCAACCTGAAGGGTATCGTGCTGGACCTGCGCAATGACCCGGGCGGCGTGCTGCCGGGCGCCATCGGCGTGGCCGCGACCTTCCTGGCCAAGGATGCAGTGGTGGTCTCGACCAACGGCCAACTGCCCAGCTCCAAGCAGACCTTCTACGCCAAGCGCGAGTTCTACGCGTCCAACCCGCTGTCGGACCCGCTGTCGCGCCTGCCGGATGCCATCAAGAAGGTGCCGATGGTGGTCCTGATCAACAGCGGCTCGGCCTCGGCCTCCGAAATCGTGGCCGGCGCCCTGCAGGATTACAAGCGCGCCACCATCATGGGGACGCAATCCTTCGGCAAGGGGTCGGTGCAGTCCGTGATCGCCCTGCCGCCGGAAAAGAACACCGCCGTCAAGCTGACCACGGCCCGCTACTACACGCCCAATGGTCGTTCCATCCAGGCGCGCGGTATCGTGCCGGACATCATGGTGGACGAGTTCCCTGATGGCGACGGCCTCAACGGCCTGCGCCTGCGTGAAGCCGACCTGTCCAAGCACCTGACCAACGATACCGACAAGTCGGCCGAGGTCAAGGCGCAGACCCTGGACGAGCAGGCCGAGGAACGCCTGATCGCCGCCGAGAAGAAGCGCAAGCCGCTGGACTTCGGCAGCAAGGACGACTTCCAGCTCACGCAAGCCCTGAACCACCTGAAGGGCCTGCCGGTCAAGGTTTCCAACGCCAAGCCGGAAGTGCGCAACGAGGAAGGCAAGAACGATACGCCGGCCAAGGACGAGCGCAAGGACAACAAGGCGCCGGCCGAGAAGACCGACAAGTAATCCACGCCGCCGCCGCTTCACCGGGCAGGCATACGGGGCCGCTTCCAAGCGGCCCTTTTTCATGGGGACAAGGCCAGGCACGGCCGGTCCCGGGATGACCGACATGGACGACCAACAGCTGCTGCGCTATTCGCGCCATATCCTGCTCGACGAGATCGATATCGAAGGCCAGAGCCGCCTGCTGCAGGCCCATGCCCTCGTCATCGGGGCCGGTGGCCTGGGTTCGCCGGCGGCCATGTACCTGGCCTCGGCGGGGGTGGGGCGCATCACGCTGGTGGACCATGACAGCGTGGACCTGACCAACCTGCAGCGCCAGATCATGCACACCACCGCCCGGGTGGGCCAGCCCAAGGTGGAGTCGGGCCGCCAGGCCTTGCAGCAGATCAACCCCGGCGTACAGGTGCAGGCCCTGGCCGAGCGCGTGGAGGGTGAGCGGCTGCGTGCGCTGGTGGCCGATGCCGACGTGGTACTCGACTGCAGCGACAACTTCGCCACCCGCCATGCCGTCAATGCCGCCTGCGTGGCGGCCGGCGTGCCATTGGTGTCGGGGGCGGCGATCCGCTTCGACGGCCAGGTCAGCGTCTTCGACAGCCGTCAGGATGCGGCCCCCTGCTATGCCTGCCTGTTCCCGCCCGAGCGCGAGTTCGAGGAAGTGCAATGTTCCACCATGGGCGTGTTCTCGCCCCTGGTGGGCATCATCGGCACCGTGCAGGCGGCCGAGGCCATCAAGCTCCTGGCCGGGATCGGCCGCTCGCTGGCCGGACGCCTGCTGATCCTGGACGCCCGCGAGATGGAATGGACCTCGATTGCCGTCGGTCGAGACCGCCAATGCAAGGTCTGCGGCCAGCGACATCCTGTCCAGGCCTGACCAGCGGGGCTGGTCGCTTCCATCGGCCCCCTTTCTTCTGGTATAAACTAGCCTGGATGCTGCAATGCAAATGCATGGCAGCATTGCGCCAGGCTGAACTCCGGAACGACCACAATTCATAAGCGCGATCAGCCCGCCCGTCTTGCCAGCAACAGGGGAAGCCATGAACCGCTCCATGAACGCTGTTCCAACGTGCCGCCCGCCCTATCAGGCAGGCTTGCGGCCAGGGCTTGGCATCCGGAATCGTTGGTGTACAATCCTTGACCGCGAAAAGGCGTATGCCATCCGCAGCGCGGCCCGGCCCGTACAGTAAGCAGGTAGCCGGCCCGGCGAGCGGGTCAACGTCAATCGAAGAGGTGCCAACGCGGCTAGGGAAGTGGATTCAAAAGCGACCTGTTCCGGCAGCCCAGTATCAGCCGGGATAATGGATATAGTTGAAAAACCCGTAGTATTGAAAGTAAGCGAAGTGGCAACCAAGACTCCCAAAACTACCCCTGCAGCGCAGTTGCTGACCGAGGCCGAGCTCCTCAAGATGGGCGAGGACGACTACATGAACGAAGCGCAGCTTGCTTTCTTCAAGGCCCGCCTCCAGCAGCTGGAAAAGGATCTGCTCAAGAACGCGGATGAAACCACCGAACACCTGCGCGAAACCGTGCTGGTGCCGGACCCGGCCGACCGTGCCACCATCGAGGAAGAACACGCGCTGGAACTGCGTACCCGTGACCGCGAACGCAAGCTGCTCAAGAAGGTGCAGCAATCCATCGTCTCCATCGATAACGGCGAGTACGGCTGGTGCGAAGAAACCGGTGAGCCCATCGGCATTCCGCGTCTGCTGGCGCGTCCCACCGCGACCCTGTCGCTGGAAGCGCAGCAACGTCGCGAGCTCAAGCAAAAGCTCTACGGCGATTGATCCCCGCCTGGCAGGATGACGCCTGCGCCTCCGGGTGCGCAGGCGCGGTGTCGCTGTCGCTGTCGCTATCACTGTCGATCTCCCAATCCTGCTCCGTTCCATGAACCGTTTGCGTTCCCTGCGTCGTTTCAACGTCATCGCCTTGCTGGTGATGTCGCTGCTGTTCGCGCAGATGCTGGGTTTCGTGCACGGTATTGCGCACGCAGGATGGGCGCCGGGGACGGTGCATTCGCTCATCAGCAATGCCCTCTTCGACGAGGACGACGATCATGATGCGCCGGCCGCCACAGCCGGTTCCAGCGTGGATGGCGCCGACACCAGTGGCGTCCATGCGCATGACCTGCATCACTCCTGCGTCGCCTATGACGCCGCGGCCCTCTCGGCCGGCGTGCATTTCGATTTCCCCCCGCTGCCACTGCTGCCGCCGGTGCGCCTGCTGGCCTTGTGGCTGGCGTTCGCCTCCTGGGATGCGCCGCTCAACTGCCATTTCCACTCGCGCGCGCCACCGCGCTGAATTCCTTCCTCTCGCAAGCTCCTGAACACTGGTTGCCGGTTGTCCTGCGCGTATCCGGTCGTGCCGTTGCATTGCCTGGCTCATGCCAGGTGACGATGCCATGGCGCGCCCTGATCGCGTGTGGACGGCCGGTGTATCCGCGCCGCCCATCCACCCCCTCACGAGCGGGCGGCGCATCGCGCATATCAAGGAATTCACATGGCTTTCCAACGCCAACTCATCGCCACCGCGGTTCTCTCCGCGCTGGCCACCTGGTCCATGGCTGTGTCGGCCCAGACCACCGCCAACGACGCCGCCACGACGGCAGCACCTGCCACCGCCACACCCACTGCTGCCCCCACCGCACCCGCCCAGCCAGGGCTGCAACCCATCGTCGTTACCGCCACGCCTTTCGCCTCGCAGGAAGACGTGCAGGTCCTCGCCCCGGCCAAGGTGATCGCCGGTGACGAACTGCGCAACAAGCTCGGCAACTCCCTGGGCGATACGCTCTCTTCCGAACTGGGCGTGACCGCATCGGCCTTCGGCGCCGGTGCCTCGCGTCCCATCATCCGTGGCATGGAAGGCCCGCGCGTGATGATCCTGCAGAACGGCATGGGCGTCTCCGATGTCTCTACCGTCTCCAACGACCATGCCGTGGCCACCGAAGCGGCCACGGCCCGCCAGATCGAGATCCTGCGGGGCCCGGCCGCACTGCTGTATGGTTCGGGCGCCATCGGCGGCCTGGTCAACGTGGTCAACGATCGCATCCCTACCGAACTGGTGGGCAAGCCCACCGGCACCGTCGAAGGTCGTTACGGCACGGTCGACGGCGAGAAGAACGGTTCTTTCTCGCTGGATACCTCGGCCGGCCAGATTGGTCTGCACCTGGACGGCAACTATCGCGATACCGACAACTACAAGATCCCCGGCAACGCCCGCCAGGGTGACAGCAGCAGCGCCTCCGGCCGCCTGCCCAATTCCTTCACGCATGAGACCAGCTTGGGCCTGGGCGCGTCCTATGTCGCCAACTGGGGCTATGTGGGCGTGTCGGCCTCGACGCTGGACGACCACTATGGCATCCCCACCAGCGAGATGTCCTTCATCGACCTGCACCAGAACCGCTACGACATCGACACGGTGGTCAACAACCCCTTTGCCGGCATCGAGAAGTTCCGCTTGCGCTTCGGCTATACCGATTACACCCACATCGAGAAGCAGCAGGATGGCACGCCTGATACGGTCTTCTCCAACCGCGTCCTGCAGACCCGCTGGGAATTGACGCATGCACCGTTGGCCGGCTGGCACGGTACCTTCGGCGTACAGACCGAACAGGGCAACTACTCGGCGCTGTCGGCGACCAGCGGTACGTCGGAGCTGACACCACCAACCCGCTCGACCTCGTTCGCCGGCTTCCTGGTGGAAGAGCGCCAGTTCGGCCAGGTGCTGGCCAGCGCCGGCCTGCGTGCCGAGAGCGTGAATCGTCGGCCGGATGGCGGCAGCGGCTTGCCGGGGCGCGACTTCAGCCTGTTGTCCTGGTCCACCGGTGCCTTGTGGAGCTTCCAGCCCGGCTATGGCCTGGGCTTGACGTATTCGCTGGCGCAGCGTGCGCCGACGGTGGAGGAGCTGTATTCCAACGGTCCGCATGAATCGACCTCGACCTTCGACATCGGCGATAGCCAGTTGAAGAAGGAGACCTCGCACAATATCGAACTGAGCCTGCAGAAGACCGAAGGCCTGGTGCGCTGGAAGGGCAACCTGTATCGCAACAAGGTCAGCAACTACATCTATGGCCGTACCAACGGCCAAGTCGACGATGCCGGCAATGCCGATCCGGATGGCGAATTCACCCAGCGCTTCTGGTCGCAGGGCGACGCCACCATCCGTGGCGCCGAAGCCGAACTCAGCTACAACTGGAACGGCGAGGGGATGTCGGGACGCGTCTTCGCCGATACCTCGCGCGGCACCCTGGACAACCAGGGCAGCCTGCCGCTGCCGCTGCAGCCAGCCACCCGCTATGGTATCGAGCTGGGCTACAAGACTGGCCCCTGGGCCAGTGGCATGAAGGTATTGCGTGCGCAGAAGCAGGATCGCCTGGCCTCCTTCGAGACCTATGAGACACCGTCCTATACGCAGGTCGATGCCAACCTGTCCTATACCCAGAAGCTCAATGGCGTGAAGCTGACCTGGTTCGCCCTGGCGCGCAACCTGCTCAACCAGGATATCCGCCTGTCCAGCTCGGTGCTGCGCGAGAGCGTGCCGCTGGGTGGTCGCAACTTCATCGTGGGGGTGCGCACGAGCTTCTGATCGCGCTGGCATCCGATGAGGATGGACGGGGCCGTCATCGCCCCGTCCGCAAGGCTTGCCCGGCCGTCTCCGAGAGGAGGCCGCCGGGTTTTTTTCGCCCCGGGAGGCAAGGCCGCATCACGGTGCCGGCGGGAAGTCCAGCACGGTGTCGTTGACGCGGTTGAAGAGGTTGGTGAAGGTGATCGCAGTCACCGCCAGCAGGGTGTCGACGATCTGGGCGTCGCTGTACAGTGCCTGGACGCGCTCCACCACAGCGGCATCGACCGTGCCGCGGGTGCCTGCCAGCAGGCGGGCGAAATCGGCCAGTACGTCCAGCCTGTCGTCGCCGGAGGCCTGGCCGTGACGCACACCCTGTATCGCCTCGGCCGACAGTCCGACCTTCTTGCCCATCAGCGAGTGGGCCGCCAGGCAGTAGTCGCAGCCGGCCTGTTCGCTCACGGCCAGCTTGATGGCCTCGATTTCCCTGGCCGACAGGCTGCTCTTGCGCAGCGCGCCGTCGAGGTGCAGGACCGATTCCAGCGCAAGCGGGCTCAGGCTGCCGATGCCGGCATAGGCATTGGGTACCATGCCAACGGCAGACTTGATGGCGGCAAACAGTTGGGCGGCCTGGCCGGTGGCTTCAGCAATGGGGGCAATGGCAAGACGGGGCATGACAGTTCTCCTGAAAGAGGTTGGGCGCGGGCAGTGGCAGGATTGCCGGGCTGCCGTGTTGCGCATGGAGGTACTGTAGGCCGCCGGCATGAAATGATGAATGCCTTAAAATGACTTTAAATTGCTCAAAAAGCTCATTCAAGGAAAGCCATGGATGCCCTCAGCCGCCTTCTCTCCCTGCACCCGGTGCGCGCCGGCCTGGACATACGCTGCCGTTTCGGCCAGCCCTGGAACCTGCCGCATCCGGCCCTGCCCGAGGGGGTGGCGCCGTATCACTTCATCCTGGAGGGGACGGCGCAATTGCAGCTGGCCCAAGGCGAGCCCATGCGCTTGCAAGCCGGCGACCTGGTGGTGCTCCTGCGCGGTGCCGCCCACGCGCTCTTCATCGCTCCCGCCGCCGATGCCGTCGAGGTGCGCCTGGGAGTGAGTGCAGCCCCCGTGCGACTGCACGTCAATGATGACCAGGCTGGCGGCGCCAGGCCGCTGTCCGATTTCCTGTGTGGGCAATTCCATTTCGACGCCCCGCACTCAGGCGCCCTGATGCAGGCGCTGCCCGAGGTGTTGCTGGTGCGTGGTGCCGCGCTGCCTGATGCCGACGGCTTGCGCATGCTGGCGACCTTGTTGCGCCAGGAATGCGGCGGTGCCGATGGCCGGGAAGCGCCGCGTGCCGGTGCCCAGGCCGTGGTCAGTGGACTGGCAGCGGCCTTGTTCGGCCTGGCCTTGCGCGCCTGGCTGGCCCAGGGCGGACCGCAGCCGGGCTTGCTGGCCCTGCTGGCGCATCCGGTATTGCAGGGCGCGTTGCAGGCCATGCTGGAGGCCCTGCACGCGGACTGGTCGCTGCCGCGCCTGGCGGCGCTATGCCACATGTCGCGCGCCACCTTCGTGCGGCGCTTTCAGGAGGTGGGCGGTGCCACGCCGGCCGAGGTCTTGCAGCAATTGCGCATGGCCCAGGCCGCGCGGCTGTTGAGCTACAGCAAGACGGCCACGGCGCAGATCGGGGAAGCTGTGGGTTACCAGTCCGAAGCCGCCTTCAACCGCGTGTTCAAGAAATTCAGCGGGATGGGGCCGGGGGCCTATCGACGCAAGATGAGGGCAGCGCAGGAAGGGGAGGGGAGGATCAGCGAATAGGCAGGCGGATGGTGTTCTTCACCTCTTCCATCACGGCATAGGTATGGGTCTCGCGCACGCCTTTCAGTTGCAGCAGCGACTTGCCCAGGAATTCGCGATAGGCGTTCATGTCCTTGACCCGCGACTTGACCAGGTAGTCGAAGCCGCCGGCCACCATGTGGCACTCCATGATCTCGGGGATGCTCTGCACGCTCTTCTTGAATTCGGCGAAGACGTCCGGCGTGGTGCGGTCCAGCACCACCTCGATGAAGACCAGCAGGGACACATCCAGCAACTCGGGATTCAATTGCGCTGCATAGCCCAGGATGTAGCCCGCCTCCTGCAGCTTGCGGACCCGTTCCAGGCAAGCCGCCGGAGAGAGGTTCACGCGGGCCGCCAGGTCGACGTTGCTGATGCGACCATCATTTTGCAGTTCGGTCAGAATTTTCTTGCTGATCTTGTCGAGCACGGCCATGGTTTCTGAACTTTATTCAGTTAATAAATTTTATAGTGAATTTTATTCTGATTATAAAGGTAATAAACGCGCCTAATATCAGGAAAGAGTCAATAGAATCCTCCCTCATAAAAACATAACGTAATGCGGGCATGATGCGCCAACCAGGGTGCATCTGCGCGGATGACAGCAGCTTCTCCGGCAACTTTTGTGAGTTTTTGTTTTGCCAGGCATGCGCTGCCACTGACGAGGTGGCGGCAAGTACGGCATCGACGGACCGTGTCGCCGTTTTCCACAAGGAAACGGTTGGCGCAAATCCTGCTTTTCCAGCGTTTTCAATGCAATTACCAACCGCAGTCTGACTTTCTAGAAGAGAGGAAACACCCCATGTTCAAGCGCGTCTCCGGACTCAACATCATCGCCGCCTCGCTGGCGCTGATCCCCGCCTTCGCCATGGCGCAGGAAACCCAGGTTGTCAAGATCGGTTTCTCCAGCCCGCTGACTGGCCCGCAGGCGTCCGCCGGCAAGGACAACCAGGGCGGCCTGATGATGGCCGTCGAGCGTCTGAATGCGCAACCCATCACCGTGGGCGGCAAGAAGATCAAGTTCGAAGTCATCGCCGAAGACGACCAGGCCGATCCGAAGTCGGGCGTGGCCGCAGCCCAGAAGCTGGCTGACCAGGGCATCAAGGCCATCGTCGGTCCCTACAACTCGGGCGTGACCATCCCCGCCTCGCGCGTCTACAACGATGCCGGCATCGTGGTGGCCACCGTGGCGTCCAACCCCAAGATCACCCAGCAAGGTTTCGCTACCCTGTTCCGCGTGGCGGCCAGCGACAGCCAGCTGGGCGGCAAGATGGCCCTGTACGCTGCCAAGGAACTGAAGTTCAAGCGCGTGGCCGTGATCGATGACCGCACCGCCTACGGCCAGGGCCTGGCCGAGGAATTCGCCAAGCTCGCCAAGGCCAATGGCATCGAAGTGGTCAGCAAGGACTTCACCAACGACAAGGCCACCGACTTCACCGCCATCCTGACCTCGATCAAGGGCAAGAAGCCCGACGCCGTGTTCCTGGGCGGTTACGCGCCGCAAGGCGGTCCGATCAAGCGCCAGATGAAGCAACTGGGCATCGACGTACCCCTGATGGGTGGCGACGGCATCTGCTCGCCGGAAATGGGCCGCCTGGGTGGCGACGCCATCGGTGAATCGGTCTACTGTACCCAAGGCGGCACCATGCTGGACAAGGCCAAGGAAGGCAAGGTCTTCTCCGACGACTACCAGAAGAAGTACGGCCGTCCTGCCGAAACCTACGCGGTCTCCTTCTATGACGGCATGATGCTGATCGCCCAGGCCATGAAGCAGGCCAACTCGGTCGAGCCCAAGGCCTTCGGTCCGGCCCTGGCCAAGATCAGCTACAAGGGCGTGGCCGGTCAGTATGACTTCGACGCCAACCACGACCTGAAGCAATCGCCCGTGACGGTCTATCGCTTCAAGGATGGCCTGCCGGTCCCGCTGACCAGCTACTGATTGCGGATCGCCGATCGCTGATCGGTCCTCGCATCGGCCTGAGGCTGCGCGCACTGTCCACCAGTGCGCGCGCCCCGGCCTCCTGCTCCCGTTCTATCCTGTCGTACCCCGCTTCCCGCCGGCCCTGGCCAGCCGGGGAGCATTCGTCGCATGCGCGCTGCTGGGCAGCCGCATAGCGGTGGTACCCTGTGCCCTTGGCGGCACCTGCAGCATCCCGAGGAAGGAAGTCCATGCTCAGCTACACCCGTACCGTCCAGACCATCGATGCCCACACGGGCGGCGAGCCCCTGCGCATCGTCGTCTCGGGCCTGCCCAAGGTCCCCGCCGGCACCATCCTGGAGCAGCGCGCCTGGCTGCGCGAGCATCGCGACGACCTGCGCCAGTTCCTGATGAACGAGCCGCGTGGCCATGCCGACATGTATGGCGCCTACCTGCTGCCGCCGGTGACGGCTGGCGCTGACTTCGGCGTCATCTTCATCCACAACGAAGGCTATAGCGACATGTGCGGCCACGGCATCATTGCCCTGGGCAAGGTGCTGGTCGAGATGGGCTATGTCGAGCGCACGCAGCCGCAGACCCGTATCTGCTTCGATGCGCCGGCCGGCTTCATCGAAGCCTTCGTCGAATGGGATGGCGTGCGCGCCGGCAAGGTCAGCTTCAACAACGTGCCCGCCTTCATCTACCAGCGCGATGTCGAAGTGGAGACGCCCGGGTTTGGCAAGATCGTCGGCGACATCGTCTTCGGCGGCGCCTTCTACTACTACATCAATGCGGCCCAGGCCGGCCTCACGGTCAAGCCGGAACTGGTGCGCCAGCTGATCCAGCTGGGTGCCGAGACCAAGGCTGCGGTCATCGCCAAGGTGGCCATCGCCCATCCGCTCGAGCCCGGCCTCAATACGCTCTACGGCACCATCATCGACAGCGAACCCAATTTCCCCGGGGCCGACCAGTCCAACGTCTGCATCTTCGCCGACCGCGAAGTGGATCGTTCGCCGACCGGCACCGGTACCTCCGGCCGCGCCGCCCAGCTGTTCCTGCGCGGCCGCCTGGCGCAGGGCCAGCACTACGTCAACGGCAGTATCGTGGGTAGCAATTTCGGTGTGCGCGTGACGGCACCGACCAAGGTGGGCGAGTTCGATGGCGCCCTCACCGAAGTCAGCGGCCATGCCCATATCATGAGCACCAACCAGTGGGTGCTGGAAGAGAGCGACCCCTTCCCGACCGGTTTTTTCCTGCGCTGAACGCAGCTTCGCCACCAGGATTTCCATGCACATCCTCGACCCACGACAAACCGCCCAGGCGCTGCCCTACGGCGCACTGGTGAGTGCGCTAGAACGCGCCACCCAGGAGCTGGCCAGCGGCGCCATCCGCGCACCCGAGCGCCAGGTCGTTCCCATCGACGCGGCCAGCGTGCTGTTGGGCATGCCCGCCATCGCCGACGACCTCTCGGTGACCAAGCTCATCACCGTACACCCCGATAACGCCCGCTACCAGTTGCCTGCGATCCAGGGCGAGGTGGTCGCCTTCGAGACCCACACCGGTCGTCGCATCGCCTTGATGGATGGCCCTACCGTCACCGGCCGGCGTACCGCCGCCATGAGCATGCTGGGCATTCGCACGCTGCTGCCACGCACGCCGCAATCGGCCCTGCTGATCGGTACTGGTGCGCAGGCCGCCGCGCATGCCGATGCCCTGGTCGAGGTCTTCGGCGTGCAGCAGTTCTGGATCGCCGCGCGCGATCTCGACCGCACGCAGGCGTTCTGCCGCGCCCTCGGCGAACGTCATCCGCAAGCAGTGGCCAGTCCCTTGCCGGCACGAATGTTGCAAGAGGATCTGCCGCACACCGATGTGGTGATTGCCATGACGACCTCGCGCACTGCCGTCATCCCGGAACACATCGCCGCCGATACGCTGGCCATCGGCGTGGGGGCCTTCAAGCCGGACATGGTGGAGTTCCCGCCCGCGCTGCTGCACGCACGCCGCATCGTGGTCGATGACCTCGACGGCGCCCATCACGAAGCCGGCGACCTGATCCAGGCCAAGGTCGACTGGTCGCGCGTGGTCGCCATCAGCGACGTGCTGGGTGGCAAGCTGGCCGCGGCGGACCTGGCCAGCGCCGGCGCACTGCCGGTCTTCAAGACCGTGGGCCAGGCCTCCTGGGACCTGGCCGCCGCCCGCGTGATGCGAGCGACGCTGGGACTCTGACATCGACGCACCGGGCGCGAGAAGCTTCGCGCTTTTTTTGTACCCGTCTTATCTGCTGTATCGGCTGTACTTGTTTTTCATCCGCATATTCACGCTTTACATTACGCTTCACGGGAGACACCGCTTCATGGACATTTTCATCCAGCAGATCATCAACGGATTGGTGCTAGGCAGCATGTACGCACTGATCGCCCTGGGTTACACGATGGTGTACGGGGTGCTGAACCTGATCAACTTCGCCCACGGCGACATCCTGATGGTGGGTGCGATGGTGGGCCTGTCACTGCTCAAAGTGGTGCAGCACGTGGCACCGGGTCTG